>OJQG01001194.1_pt1 | contig 11053 bp, 9 predicted proteins | sample 1598701 | NCBI WGS metagenome assembly OJQG01 (sample SAMN03922504, study PRJEB24848) | human gut metagenome | isolation source: stool sample | host: Homo sapiens | place: Germany | collected 2011-11 | reverse complement strand
TGACAAATTGCTGAACTATATCCGCTTCTGGCAGGCAGACGGCGAAAGCGAAAAAACTTCTGTCCGTACCCGTACCAGCCTGCGGCAGCTTGTGGAAGAAGGACACTTCAAGGGCGGCAGTGCGCCGTATGGTTATGACCTTGTGAAAAGTGGCCGCATCAACAAGCGCAAGCACGAACTCTACGAACTGCATATCAACGAGCAGGAAGCCGAAATCGTTCGGCTGATCTTCGATAAATATGTATACGAGGGTTACGGCGCACAGCGGATTGCCACCTATCTGAACAATGCTGGATACCGTGCCCGCTCTGGAAAGTGCTGGCATCCGGGCAGCTTGCGAGGAATGGTCGGCAACCTGACCTACATGGGCGTTCTCCGCTGCGGAGATGCCCGCTCCGAATTGATGCCCGAACTCCAGATCATCCCGCAGGAGGAGTTTGAAGCTGCACAGCGTATCCGGGAAGATCGCTCTGCCCACGCAGCGGAAGAAGCCGAACACCATGTTCCTCTTCGTACCCGTGGACAGGCATTGCTTTCCAATAACGTTTACTGCGGCCACTGTGGTGCAAGGCTCGCCCTGACGACCAGCCGGAAATGGCGTAAGCTCTCCGATGGTACTCTGGACGATACGCTCCGCATTCGCTACACCTGCTACGGAAAACTCCGCAAGCAGACGGATTGCACCGGGCAGACCGGCTACACTATGCACATTCTGGATGAGATCATCGACAAGATGGTTCGCCAGATTTTCTCCCGCTTGAGAGGTATCCCAAAAGAGCAGCTTATCACCAGCCGCTATGCGAAGGAAACTGCGGAGCGCAAGAACCATCTGCAAGCCCTTCAAGCAGAACGCGACAAGGCCGAAAAAGACTTGCTCGCCTTAAAAACTGAGATTCTGGCTGTAATCAAAGGGGAGAGTGCTTTTCCGAAAGACACTCTTGCCGAGATGATCGCAGCACAGGAAAAGAAGCACACGGAGTTGGACACTCTGTGTGAAGAAGCCAGTGCAGAACTGGAGCGAAACGCTGAATTGATGGCAAATGTATCGCAGCTGTACGAAGAATTGATCTCTTACGCAGACCTGTACGATAGTGCCAGCTTTGAAGCAAAAAAGATGATCGTCAGCCAGCTTATCCGCAGGGTAGAAGTTTATCGCGGATACCAAATCCATGTGGACTTCAACTTTGATCTTGCACAGTATTTGGAGAATAGCGATGAACTTGCTTGCTGACAAACACAAAAACACCGTTGACTTCGATTTGAAATCAACGGTGTTTGTAACTCTTATTTGAGCCAATGGTGGAGAATACCGGGATCGAACCGGTGACCTCTTGCATGCCATGCAAGCGCTCTCCCAGCTGAGCTAATCCCCCATAATTTTCCAGAAGTAGAAACCTCTGGAAAAGAGATACTCAAACAAGAAACGTTTTATGAAGTTCAGTCGTGGGGGTGCGTGAGCGCACTGCTTGGGCTCCCAGCTGAGCTAATCCCCCATGATTTTCCAGAAGCGGTAGCTTCTGGAAAGAGAATGCTCAAACAAGAAATTTTCTATTTAGTTGCATCTTGGGGGTGTGTAACCGAGTACCTTGGGCTCCCAGCTGAGCTAAACCCCCAGATGTCTTGCCTTGTGCCTGACGACGTGTGTAATTATACCAGCCGGAGGGGCGCTTGTCAACAGTTTTTTGAAAATTTTTTGCAGCAAAAGATCCCCGCAGGGCGTGTGCCCGGCGGGGATCGGGAAGCGGGAAAGCGCTCTTTTTGAAAAAACTACGCTTTAGCGTGCCTGACGGTCAAAGATCTGCGGGGCCACGCGGCACAGCAGCACAGCGGCCACCATGGTGAGCAGGGTCTCGGGCAGCATATAACTGCCATTGTAGGTCAGGCTGTAAGTCCATGCGGCCAGACCATCATTCAGGTTGCCCCAGACCAGCACGCCGGACAAAAAGCTGCACATAAAGCGCAGGAAACCGGCGGCAAAGGTGCCCACGGCCACGCCCACGGTGCGGTTCTTGAAGGGACGGGCAAACAGCTCGGCCAGACCCAGTGCCATAAAGGCCAGCACATAGTCCAGCAGCACCTCACCGAGGAAGTAGAGGAAGGTGGAAGCGGGAGGAGGGTAGAAGCCCATGATCATTTGCAGGCAGGAGTTCACGAAACCGGTGAACAGGCCCCACTTTGCGCCGTGGCGGAAGGACACCAGCACAAAGGGCAGCATGCTCAGCAGGGTAACGCTGCCGCCGTTGGGCATGGTGAAGAACTTGATGTTGGAAAGCACCGTGCCAATGGCGATCATCAGGGCGCATTCCACCAGAATACGGGTCTTGGAATAGGTTTTGGACATGATGAAAAGATTCCTCTCTCATAATAGTACACAAAAACAAAATGCGTCTGCTGGCAGCAGACGCATGGAGGTTTGTTGAACGTACCGGACGGTTCCGCAAACTCCCTACGCCGGCATTGCCCGGATCAGGTAAAGGGTACTCCGCGCTATGCGGATCTCAGCCTTACGGCGCCCCTGTTTTTATGTCCGCCCACAGTATACGCGCCGTGGGACAAAAAGTCAAGCCCGCAGACATAATCCGCCCCGGCGGCGCGTATGTTATACCATTGCAAAGCTGGAACGCAGGGAGGCGGGATATGAAAGCCGATCCGGAACAGCGCGCCGTGCAGCTGGGGGAGTACATTGCCGCCCACAACGCCACGGTGCGGGCAGCGGCGGCTGCGTTCGGGTGCAGCAAGTCCACCGTGCACAAGGACGTTGCCGTGCGGCTGCGCAGCATCAGCCCTGCGCTGTACGGGCAGGTGCGCGCCGTGCTGGCCCGCAACAAGGCCGAGCGCCACCTGCGGGGCGGGGCTGCCACCCGGCGCAGATACAGCCGCCGCTGAAGCCCAAAAAGACCGCTGCACTGCGCAGCGGTCTTTTTTTGTTGGGACGGAACCCTCTCAGGCACTTGCGCGCCAGCTCCCCCTTCTAGGGGGCTGGCATTGACTGAGAGGGTTTTCAGGCGGCTGCTTTCATCCCCCGGTGTGGAACTGCTGTAATGCGCCTTTTTCCAGCCGGCTTACCTGCGCCTGACTGATGCCGATCTCCTGCGCCACCTCCATCTGGGTCTTACCGCGCAGATATCGCAGTTCCATAATGCGCTTTTCCCGGGGCGAAAGAGCGGCTACCGTATCGCGGAACTGCAACCCGCTGATCCAGCTCTCCTCGCTGTCCGGGTCCCGCACCTGGTCGATCACATACATGGCATCGCCGCCGTCGGTGTACACCGGCTCGTCAAGGCTGAGCGGCTCCACCACCGATTCCAGCGCAGCGGTCACCTCGCGCCGGGCAAGCCCCGCTGCGGCGGCGATCTCGTCCATGGTTGGCTCTCGCCCCAGCTGCTTTTCCAGCGTTTCCCGCGCCTGCATGGCGCGGTAGGCGGTGTCCCGCAGGGTGCGGCTTACCCGCAGGGCGTTGTTGTCCCGCAGAAACCGCCGGATCTCCCCGATGATCATAGGCACGCCGTAGGTAGAAAACCGCACCGGCTGCGCGGGGTCAAAGTTGTCGATGGCCTTGATCAGCCCGATGCACCCCACCTGAAACAGATCGTCCAGATTTTCGCCTCGCTGGGCAAACCGCTGCACTACGCTGAGCACCAGCCGTAGGTTGCCCTCCACCATCCGCGCCCGGGCAGCTTTGTCCCCGGCGTGGGCAAGGGTGAGCAGCTGCCGCTTTTCCGCCTCGGTCAGAACAGGCAGCTGCCCTGTGTTCACACCGCATAGCTCCACCTTGTTGTACATCCAAACGCCCCCGGTCTTTTAGCTTTACCGGAAGTATGGCTCTGCGCGCCGGGCGCTATGCGTGGAAAAAATTGAGCGCCCCTCCGCAAAAGAGGGGCGCATTATAGACAAACCTGATACACGTTCCCACGCGGAATGTCAAGCGCTGCTACTCGCTTTCAAGGCGAGCTTTCAGGGTGCGGATGATGCGCTTTTCCAGCCGGGAGATGTAACTCTGGCTGATGCCAAGGGCATCGGCGGCTTCCTTCTGGGTGCGCTCCACGCCGTCGGTAAGGCCGAAGCGCAGCTCCATGATCTGCCGCTCCCGCGCCGAGAGCGCCGCCACGGCGCTGCGCAGCACCGCGCGCTCAGCGTCCTGCTCCAGCTGCTGGCTTACCGCGTTGGCGTCGCTGCCAAGAATGTCCGAGAGCAGCAGCTCGTTGCCGTCGCCGTCCACGTTCAAAGGCTCGTCGATGCTGGCCTCCTGCCGGCGGTTGGAGCTTTTGCGCAGGTACATCAGGATCTCGTTGCCGATGCAGCGGCTGGCGTAGGTGGCCAGTTTGATGCTGCGGGCAGGGGTGAAGGTGTTTACCGCCTTGATCAGCCCGATGGTGCCAATGCTTACCAAGTCCTCGGCGGGCACACCGCTGTTCTCGTACTTTTTGGCCAGATACACCACCAGCCGCAGGTTGTGGGTGATCAGTTCCTCGCGGGCGGCAGCGTCCCCGGCAGCCATGCGGTCAAGCAGGGCTTTTTCCTGCTCGGGGGTAAGGGGCGGGGGCAGGCTTGGCCCGCCCGCCAGATAATGCACCGCGCCGCAGTAGCGCAAACGCCCCCACAGCCGCTGCCAGACCTTGCGGAAAAACTGCAACATGGATATCCCTCCTGTGCACTATTTATTATATGTATTATAAGGAAACTGCATCAGGGAGGGCTGAACCCTCTCAGTCACGGCTTACGCCGTGCCGGCTCCCCCAAAGGGGGAGCTTTTTTGCCATGACGGAAAAAGTATCGGATGAATGATAAAAGATTACGGCAATGCTATAAGCTCTCCCTCCGGGGGAGCTGGCGCGGGAGCGCCTGAGAGGGCGGAAAACTCCTACACCCCCACCTCCTCCGCCACGTCGTCCCCCAACAGCAGCGTCCATGCGCCGGTGGGGGCGTCCGGGGCGCAAAAGGCCGCCAGCAGGCCGGGCACACGGCGCTGCCCACGGCACAGCGCGGCAGGCACGGCGGGCAGCAGGCAATGGCCGGTAACGGCGGCGCAGGGGACAAACTGCACCCTCAGCCCCGGAGGCGGGGCAGCGCCGGCGGCAAACCAGCTGTCTAAGTAGGCGCGCAGCGGTGCGGGCAGCCGGCTGCGCACCGGCGGGTACTGCACCAGCACCACCCGCCGCCCGGCAAGGGGGTCTTGCAGGGTAAAGCCGGTGTCGTGGTAGGCCTGTACCGGCACTGTTGCCCCCGCAATATGCAGCACAGCGGCAAAGCAGCCCCGCTGCGGGCGGCCAAACACCGCCAGCAGCCCGCGCAACAGTCCGTACACCCCGGCGCAGCAGAGCAAAAGCTGCCCCGGGCGCACCGGCAAAAGCACGCTCAGGTTGTTGGCCTGTACCCCGGGCAGCACCACCGCGCCGCACAGCAGGCCGTTCAGCGCCGCATACCATCCGCACAGCCGGGCAAAGCTGCGCACCCCGGCCACGCCGTAGCACACCGCAACCACCCCGCAGCAGCTGGCGATTTTATATAGTACCGCCAGCGGGGCGGGCCACGGAGGGGCCAGCAGGACAAGGGTGCTGACCGCAGCCGCCGCGCTGCCCGCGCACAGCCGCAGCCCGGTGCAGCTGCGCCCGCATAAAAGCCCCGCGCCCAGCAGCAGCGCGGCGGCTGCGGCAAAGTTTACCAGCAGCAATTCGTCCACAAAAACAACTGTTTTCATTGCAAAGCACCGCCTTATGGTTCTGGTAGTCTATTTTTCACAAATTTGCGAAAAAACTTGTCACACCAGAAAAACCCGCATGAACAGTGCAGTTTTGCTACAAAAGCCGGGACGATGTTTCACAGTTTTTACACTTTTTTCAAAAAAGTACTTGAACATTTCTGGAAAGTGTGGTATATTATTGCCATCCTAATAAGGATTGAGCCGGAAACACCGGTTCGAAAATATTTTTTCTATTTTTGAAGGGAGTAATTCATTATGATGATGCCTGCAAATTTCTCTGCTGTGTCTGAGAACGAGATGACCTACGTTATGGGTGGTAGCATTGCTGACTACCTGGCACCCGCTATGGGCGCTGCTCAGTGGCAGAACTTCCACAAGAACCTGGTGACCATCGTTGGTAACAAGTACGTTCAGGGCTTCCTGGACAACACCGTCGGCGCTGTGTTCAGCGGCACCTGGACCCCCGGCGACGGCCTGACCGGCTTCGGCGGCCAGTTCAGCACCATTTGGAAGAAGAACTACACCGATAATGTGACCGATGAGTCCACTGGCGCTCAGAAGTTCGGCTACGGCGCTCTGGGCGTTGTGAACAGCATCCTGAACGTTGCTGGCAACCTGGCTGCTATCTACAACCTGGGCTTCGGCACCGCTAAGAACATCGTTGGCGAGGGCGTCTACAAAGCTTAAGTAATCAGCTTTACTGATAGGCTCATGCTTGCGTGACTGTACCCCTAGGGGTGCAGGGAACATACTAGCATAATAACACCCCCGTAGGCTTATGCCTGCGGGGGTGTTTTTTTATCCCTTCCGTCTCGCTGCGCTCGCCAGCTCCTCCAATAGGGACGCCTTTTGCACTGCCGGAAAGTTTGCTATCACCGCCCAAAGCCGTCCCCTTGGACAGACTCTCCCCGGCCGGGGAGAGATGTCGCGTTGGCGACAGAGTGGGGAGCGGGTGGCTGCGAACGAAGTGAGCAGACGGAAGGGGTGCACTCCGGGAAGTCGCTAACTGGAAAAACGAGACTGAGAGGGTTTTCCCACGTTCACACTTCTTTTACCAGTCTGTTACTTTCCGTTTTATGCGGTTTGTGGTATACTATGGTCAACATGGGTCACCATGGCAACATTGAAACAGACAGGATGTGAAATCCTCTTATGAAAGATGGTTTTTTAAAGGCGGCTGCTTTTTCGCCCGCGCTGCGGGTGGCAGACTGCACCTATAATGCACAGCAGATTCTGACACAGCTGCAAACTGCCGCGCAGCGGGGGGTAAAGCTGGCGGTTTTCCCGGAGTTTTGCCTTACCGGCTACACCTGCGGCGATTTGTTTTTGCAGCGCACCTTGCAGCAGGGCGCACTGGATGCGCTGGAGTGGCTGCTTGCGCAGACCCGCGCACTGGACACCGTAGTGCTGGTTGGCTTGCCGCTGCTGGTGCACGGCAAGCTGTACAACTGCGCTGCCGTGCTGTGCCGCGGGCAGCTGCTGGGCATTGTGCCCAAGACCTACCTGCCCAACTACGGCGAATTCTACGAAAAGCGGCAGTTCACCCCCGGCAGCACCGAGGTGCAGACGGTGACCGTCTGCGGGCAGCAGGTGCCCTTTGGCACGTCGCTGCTGTTCCGCTGCCGCCAGATGCCCAGTTTTGTGCTGGGCGTAGAGCTGTGCGAGGACTTGTGGAGCGTCCTGCCGCCCTCCACCTTCCACGCACTGGCGGGCGCGACCGTCATTGCAAACCTTTCTGCCAGCGATGAGACCGTGGGCAAGGCGGAGTACCGCCGCGCACTGGTGGCAAACCAGTCTGCCCGGCTGCTGTGCGGCTACCTGTACGCCTCGGCAGGGCACGGCGAAAGCACCACCGACATGGTGTTTGCCGGGCATGACCTCATCGCCGAGGACGGCAGCATCCTTGCCGAGACTGCGCCCTTTGCGGGCGACCACGCCGAGACCGAGCTGGACTGCCAGCGCATGGAGGCCGAGCGTGCTCGCAACACCAGCTTTGAGCACAGCGCCGAGGGCTACGTCACGGTGGAATTTGACCTTACACCGGAAGAAACGGTGCTCACCCGCCGCATCGACCCCGCGCCCTTTGTGCCCAGTGACCCGCAGCGCCGCGCCGCCCGCTGCGAGCTGATTTTGAAGATGCAGGCCGACGGCCTTGCCAAACGGCTGGAGCACGCCCACGCTAAAACGGCGGTCATTGGCATTTCCGGCGGCTTGGACAGCTGTCTTGCCCTGTTGGTGGCAGTGCGCGCCATGAAGCAGCTGCACCGCTCCGCCGCCGATGTGCTGGCGGTGACCATGCCCTGCTTTGGCACCACCAAGCGCACCCGCAGCAACGCCGAAATTTTGTGCGGGGAGCTGGGCGTAAGCTTTCAGGAAATTCGCATCGCCGACACTGTGCGCAGCCACTTTGCGGATATCGGGCAGGACGAGACTGTGCTGGATGTCACCTTTGAAAACGGGCAGGCACGGGTGCGCACGCTGGAGCTGATGGACCTTGCCAACCGCACCGGCGGCCTTGTGGTGGGCACGGGCGACCTTTCGGAGCTGGCGCTGGGCTGGGCAACCTACAACGGCGACCACATGAGCATGTACGGCGTAAATGCCGGTGTGCCCAAAACGCTGGTGCGCTATCTGGTGCAGTACGAAGCCGAAGCCGCCGCCACCGCCGCTTTGCACGATGTACTGCTGGATATTCTGGCTACCCCGGTCTCGCCGGAGCTGCTGCCCGCCAAGGACGGCGAAATTGCACAGATCACCGAGGATTTGGTGGGCCCCTACGAGCTGCACGATTTTTACCTGTATTATGTGCTGCGCTGCGGCTTTGGCCCGGCAAAGATCTACCGGCTGGCAAAGGCTGCCTTTGCGGGCAGGGCAGAGTATACGGACGCCGTGCTGTACAAGTGGCTGCGCAACTTTTACTGGCGCTTTTTTGCCCAGCAGTTCAAGCGCAGCTGCCTGCCGGACGGCCCCAAGGTGGGCAGCGTGACCCTTTCGCCCCGGGGCGACTGGCGGATGCCCAGCGATGCCTGCGCCACCCTCTGGCTGGCTGAGCTGGAGCAGCTCAAGCCCGGAGAGCAGTAAGCCATGAAGAAGAAAAAGCTTTTGACCAATATCCTGTTTGCGGTGGTGGTGCTGGCCATAGCAGCGGTGCTGCTGGCCGTGCGCAGCCACAACGCCACAGGAGGAAAACTGACTGCCCAGCTGATCTACGGCGATAGCAACACCGTGCTGGACATTCCGCTGGAAAAGGACGAGACTTACAGTGTGGACACCGGTTATTATACGGTGCATATAGAGGTAAAGGACGGCAGAGCGCGGTTTGTTGAATCGCCCTGCCCGGATCACATCTGCGAGGGCTTTGGCTGGCTGTCGGCGGAGGATCAGACCGCCACCTGCCTGCCCGCCCGCGCCGTGCTGACCATCGTTCCGGTGGGCTAAAAAAGGAGTATTCTCATGTTGGACGAAAACGAGCATTCCCGCAAGGAGGACGGTCGTTCCCTGCACCGTCTTTTGCACAAGGCTGAGCAGCAGGACGCCACCGTGGTGGTGGACAGCGCCGCGTTTTTCTCGGAGCTGCCGCCGGAGCAATCCGCGCCGCCCCGCCGCCCGCAGCAAAACACCCCCCGCAGCACTGCTGGCGGGGAGAATGGGGCGTACCTGCCCCCGAAACGAGGGAAGATCTTGCTGACCGTACAGGCAATTTTAAGCGTTCTGGTGCTGGTGCAGCTCTGGCGCACCCAGATGCTGCCGGTGCTGTATCTGGTGGTGCTGGCGGCGCTGCTTGCACTGCTGTGGCTGCTGGTCAAGCGCTGTCAGGAGTACAAAACTGCAGGCACCGTGTCCCGGGCATTCTCGGTGGTGCTGTGTGCTGCCATGGCGCTGGGCTGCGTGTGGGCGCAGCAGGGCCTTGCAGCGCTGGGCGATATGACCACCGGCTTTTTGAGCAACGCCGAGGCGAAAAAGATCACCAAAGAGCCTTTTGTGGTGTACCTGAGCGGCGTAGATACCCGCGGTGATTTGACTGATAAAGCACGAAGCGATGTGAATATCATTGCCGCTGTGAACCCCGTTACCAAGCAGGTGGTGCTGATCAACACCCCGCGCGATTACTATGTGGACCTTGCCGGAACGAACAGCAAGGATAAGCTGACCCACGCCGGGCTTTACGGCGTGCAGACCAGCATGGACACCCTCGGCAACCTGTACGGGGTGGACGTGCAGCACTACATCCGCATCAATTTTGCAGGGTTCATCAACATTATTGATGCACTGGGCGGCGTGGACGTGTACTCCGATCAGGCGTTCACCTCAGTAGGCAGCCCTGGCTACTACGACCCCACCACCTTTGTGGAGGGGTGGAACCATCTGGACGGCAAGGCTGCGCTGGCCTTTGCCCGCGAGCGCCACGCCTTTAAGACCGGCGATGTGCAGCGCGGCATCAACCAGATGAAGGTGATCGATGCCATGCTGAACAAGATCAAGTCCCCGGCGCTGCTGATGGGCTTTACCAAGATTCTGGATGCTGTTTCCGACAGCTTTGTCACCAGCCTTTCCCAGAATCAGATCAGCGCACTGGTGCGCATGCAGCTGAGCGATTTTGCAGAGTGGAATATTGAACGCTACACCGTTACCGGCTCCTCTGGCAGCAGCACCAAGTGCTACTCTGCCAAGGGGCAGAAGCTCTACGTCATGAAGCCGGATGAAGCCTCTGTGGCAAAGGCCAAAGAGATGATCGCGGCGGTGATGGGCGGCGAAGGCACGGTAAGTTCCACCACCCAGACCCCGGAAAAAACGGATGTGTACACCCCCACCACTGACCCCGATGCCGCTGTCTCGGTGCCCGAGACGCCTGCCGACAGCGTGATCGTGGAAGAACCTGCGGAAAGCGTGCCGGAGCAGCCCGCCGAACAACCGGCAGAGCAGCCCGCGGAGACGCCCGCCGAGCAGCCTGCTGCTACCGAGACCCCCCAGCCGGAGACCACCCCCGCCGAGGGCGGCAGCACCGAGACGCCCGCCGTCAGTCTGCCCACGCAGGAGCAGGTAGAGCAGGCCGCAGGCTCGCTGTACAGCGCTGCCTCCACCGTGTTGGACGCCATCCTTGGCGCAGGTGGGAACTGAGCAGTCCCTTTTAAAACAATTATTCCGCTAAAAATGCCCAAAGCGCACGCGGCGGGCATTTTTAATGGTCTTGCAAGCAACAAAAAGGCCGCTGCACAAATCCTGTGCGGTGGCCTTTTTGCGTTACAACAACAAAAACGCTGCCTGCACGCAGCAGACAGCGCAAAAACACAAAAGGGAAAACGAGATAGACCGTAAGCCGGGTTCTGTATTAAACGACGATCTGTCTAGGCC
>OJQG01001190.1_pt1 | contig 11076 bp, 8 predicted proteins | sample 1598701 | NCBI WGS metagenome assembly OJQG01 (sample SAMN03922504, study PRJEB24848) | human gut metagenome | isolation source: stool sample | host: Homo sapiens | place: Germany | collected 2011-11 | reverse complement strand
AGATGCCCATCGCGCAGCGCGCGGCGGTCGACTTGCCGGAACCCGACTCGCCGACGAGGCCGAAAATTTCCCCGCGGCGAATCTGGAACGAAACATCGTCCAGTGCCTTGACGGAGACTTGCTTTGTCAGCGGAAAGACATGGCTCACATGCTGCACATCGAGCAGAATGTCATGTTTTGTCATCGCGCACCTCCCACCGGCGGCGTGATCTTCGGCGCACGCTCGTCGAGCAGCCATGTTGCGGCATAGTGCGTGTCGCTGACGCGGAACATCGGCGGCGCTTCCTCGTAGTCGATGGCGAGGGCGTATTCGTTGCGGGGGGCGAAGGCGTCGCCTTGCGGCGGGTCAATGAGCGTCGGCGGCATGCCGGGGATGATCGGCAGCGTCTCCTTTCCGCGCGAGAGCGCGGGCAGCGAGCGCAGCAGCCCCCGCGTATAGGGGTGGCGCGGGTCGTAGAAGATCTCCTCCGCCGTGCCGGTCTCGACGATCTTGCCCGCGTACATCACGGCCACGCGGTCGGCGACGCGCGCGACGACGCCGAGGTCGTGCGTGACAAACACCGTCGCCGTGCCGAGCTTTCGCTGCACGTCGCGCAGCAGATCTAAGATCTGCGCTTGAATGGTCACATCCAGCGCGGTCGTCGGCTCGTCGGCAAATAAAATGTGCGGCTTCCCCGCAAGCGCGATGGCCAGCACCACGCGCTGGCGCATCCCGCCGGAAAAGTTGTGGGGATAGAGTGCCATGCGCTCTTGCGCGCGGTCGATGCCGACAAGCTCAAGCAGTTCGATCACGCGTGCTCTTACGGCGCTTTTTTCGAGCTTTGGCCTGTGCGCAAGCACTGCTTCGGCGATTTGTGCGCTGATCGTCATCGTCGGATCAAGCGCGGTCATCGGGTCCTGGAACACCATGGAAAAGAGCGAACCGCGCAGCGCCGTCATCTCGCGCTCGCGATAAGCCGTAATGTCCGTGCCGTCTACGATGATCTTGCCGGACTTGATTTTTGCCGTCTGCGGCAGAAGACGCAGGATGCTCTTGCACAGTACGCTCTTGCCGCAGCCCGATTCGCCGACGATGGCGAGCACCTCGCCCGCTTTCAGCGAAAAGCTCACGTCGCGCACCGCCTGCACCTCGCCCGCGGGGGTGAAAAAGCTGACGGAAAGGTGCTCGACGTTCAATAAATCTGCCATGAAAAATGTCCTCTTTATGCAAGACAAAGGGGCTGAAGCCAGCCCCTCGTCAAAGATGTCAACGGCGTTTACTCGCCGATCGTCCAGTCCTGAATGTTCCAGAAAATGCCGACGCCGTGGTGGCCGAGCACCGTGTCCATGTTAATGCCGTGGACGGTGGACTTGGCGACATAGTTCGCGTCGATGTAGCAGATAAAGGCGTAGGCCGGATCGTCCGCGAGCGCGTGCAGAAATTTGCTGTAATACTCTTTGCGGACGGCGTCGTCGCTGTTCTGGCGCGCGAGCGTCAGAGATTCGTCCACCAGCGCGTTCGAGTAGCCCGAGTAGTTCGCGCCCTTGTCCGTGCCGAAGACCTTGTAGGTGTGGTCGTCGGCGTCAAACGGGCTGCCCCAGCCGATGAGACACGCCATCTGGCCGCTCCAGTCCATCTGCGCGGGGATGTCCACCGTGCAGTGGATGCCAACTTCTCTAAGCTGCTGCGCCGCGGCCTGCGCGATGTCGATGCGGTCCTGCTCGCCGGACATGACGCTGATGACAAAACCGATCTCCTCGCCGTTTCGCTCGTAGTAGCCGCTTTCGCCCATCGTGCAGCCGACGGATTCGAGAATTTCTTTTGCTTTTGCGGGATCGTAGTCGTAGTGGTTCACGGTCTCGTCGTTGTAGACATTGCGCTGGAGCGGGCTGTACGCCGCCATGCCCTGCCCGAGCAGCACCGAGTCGACGATGGCCTGACGGTCGATGGCGTAGCAGACGGCGGGGATGATGTCGCGGTTTTCCGTCCAGTAGGGGTTGTTGAAGTTGAAGAGGATGCCGCGGTAGTCCGCGGTGGTCATGTCGTAGCAGGTGTAGCCGTCCTTGCCCGCGAAGTTCTGCGCGTTTTTCGGGTCGAGCAGCGCAAGGTCGATCTCACCGGACTCGAGCTGCATCGCCTGCGCGTTGTCGTCGGGCACGATCTTGAAGATGACGCGCTCGATGTTCGGCGCGCCCAGGAAGTAGTCCTCGTTGCGCACGAGCACGATGGACTGGCCCGCGTCCCAGCTTTCGAGCTTGTAGGGCCCTGTGCCGACGGGGGCACGGAAAAAGGCGGATTCCTGCATGCCCTCGCCCTCGAGCAGATGCTGCGGCAGGATCGCCATCGTCATGTACTCCAGAAATGCGGCGTTCGGCTCAGCGAGGCGGAACGAGACGGTGTGGTCGTCGAGCACGGTGATCTCCTGCACATCCTCGTAATTCGGCGCGTTTTCCGAGCCGTTGTCGGGGTCCATGATGGCTTCGATCGTGAATTTGACGTCCTGCGCCGTGAACGGCTCGCCGTCGTGCCACTTCACCCCCTCGCGCAGGTAGAAAGTATAGGTGCAGTTTGCCTCGTCATAGTCCCAGCGCTCGACGAGGGCGGGAACGATCTGGTCATTGCCGTCGTGCGCGGTCAGGCCGTTGAAGAGCAGCAGGTTGATCTCGCAGTGCTCGTCCATCGCGGGATCGATGCGCGTGTAGTCGGCAGAGCCGTAGACGAGCGTGGACGGCGCGTCGTCGGTCGAATCGCCGCCGCTCTGCCCGCAGGCGGCGAGGGAGAAGAGCATCGCGAGGGACAGCAGAAGAGTCAGCGCTTTTTTCATGGAAAAACTCCTTTTCGGGGAAAAATTGGGAAACGCCGCATCGCCGGATGCAGCGAAAAATATGACAGCTTGTAGTATAGGGGAAATTCCCGCCCGCCACAAGCGGGGTGGGGGATATGACGGGCAAAGTTTTTCCGAAAAATCACAGCGTGCGGCGGAAATTTCCCGCTTTTTACCCTTTTTGCGAATCGCGCTTGCACTTTCTGCGCGGCAATGGGTACAATATTATGCCGAAAATACAGCAAAGGAGTTTGCTTTTTATGAAATTAGGTATCGAAAGAAATGGACCTGATTTCATAAGTCTTCAAAAATCGGCAAAGGTCCATAAAAGTCCACAGCTTCAAGGCGCTTTGGGGTTTGAGCGTCATAAAACTCAATGCCGCACCATAAGGCTCCATTCCGGTTTGGTACAGTAGTGGTACAGTCGATTTGTTATTTGAGAAAGGCTCTATGCAACGGCCTGTTCATTGCCCGCTCCAACAGGAGTGTGACACGCACTAAGGGAGTGCCATCTCTGCCGACGCACAAAGTCATAGAGGAGGCATACCGTTTGGGCGCAAGCTTTGTGCTCCCAAAGCCTTTTACGGCACGGGCGCTGGTCGAGCGGATACACGATGCACTGCGCAGTGATCGTCCCTGATCTGCACACATCAAAAATAGTGACCGCCATCTCAAGGAGAGCTGCTGCTCGCCGGGGTGGCGGTCATTTCTGTACGGTAAGGGCGCTTATGGCTCATGCCGGCAATCGTGACGAAAGGACGATAGCTAAAGCGGCACCATTACGTAAAAACTCCCGGTGTTCGACCCGTACCCCTTCATCCTGCTCAATCTGGTGCTCTCTTGCGTGGCGGCCATTCAGGCACCGCTCATCATGATGAGCCAGAACCGACAGGAAGAAAAGGGCCGCCGCCGTGCAGAGAACGATTATAAGGTCAACCTCAAAACGGAGATCATGATCGAGGATCTTTACGACAAGGTCAATGCCATCCTGGCCAGACAGACCGCACTGGAAAAACAGCTGACCGAGGAGGACGGTGAAAGCGCAGGCAAAAATGAGGGAGGACAGAGCCGTCCTCCCTCATTTTTTGCTGTTTTTGCGCAACGCGGAATCCTCCTCCGCAAACCTGCGCGCTTTTGTTGAGATGCCTCTCCGGCGCGTAAAGCCCTTATACGTGCAAGACTCTATGTTGCTTTACAGCCGGAAGTGCTTCTTAAGTTCTTGGTTTTCCCCCAGCACCAGCAGCGTCATATCAGCGTCCAGCACAGTTTCCGGTGAGATGTTCACATCGGTTTTGCCGTTCCGCTTTACGCCGAGGATATTGACGCCATAGCGCCTGCGGATTTCCAGCTCGCCGATGCTGCGGCCCTGCCAATCCTCCGGCACGGCAACCTCGATAATGGCGTGCTGCTCATCCAGCTCAATGTAGCTGAAAATATGGTTGGCGGTATAGCGGATGGCCGCCCACTTCGCCAGCTGCTTTTCCGGGTAGGCGACCGCGTCCGCGCCGTTGCGCAGCAGAAATTTCGCCTGCACATCCCGCTCAGCGCGGGATACCACATATTTTGCTCCCAGCTCCTTGAGCAGCGACGTCGTCTCCAGCGAATTCTGAAAATTTCCGCTGATGGTGACATAGCAGACATCGTAATTGCTCACGCCCAGCGAGCGCAGAAAGTCCACACGGGTGCTGTCGCCGATCTGCGCGTTGGTGACAAAGGACATGCACTCGTTGACGCGCTCCTCGTCTTTGTCCACTGCCATCACCTGATGGCCCAGCTCGTTGAGCTGCATGGCAAGATGCCGCCCGAAGCGGCCCAGTCCGATCAATAATACCGTTTTCATCGTGTGCTCCTTTCAGCCTACGGTAATTTTCTCCTGCGGATAGCGGGCGTAAGTCAGATCATGCCCGGAGAATGCGGCGTAGATCAAGGTCAATCCGCCGACGCGCCCGAAATACATCAGCAGGATGAGAATGCTCTGCGACAGGACTCCCAGCTGCGGCGTCAGCCCCAGCGTCAGGCCCACCGTACCGGCGGCGGACGCTGTTTCATAGAGACAGGCACCGAGGGGAAGCTCCTCCGCTGTGCTGATGGCCGCCGCGCCCGCAAAGGTCAGCCCCAGATACAGCAGCAGAATGGCGGCGGCGTTGCGGACGGCGGATGTCTCCAATCTGCGGTGGAAGAGCTGCGGATCCTCTCGCCTGCGGAAGGCGGCAACGGCGTTGGCGATCAGGACGGCCAGCGTTGTGACCTTCATGCCGCCCGCCGTGGAGCCGGGGGCCCCGCCGGTGAGCATCAGCAAAATGGTGACCGCCTGAGAGGCATCCGTCATCTCCGTCAGATCCACTGTGTTATAGCCGGCCGTCCGCGGCGTGACCGACTGAAAAAGGGAGGCCAATATCCGCTCTCCTATCGGCAGGTCCGCAAAATCCGTCAGGAAAAAGAGGACTGCCGGGAGCGCGATCAGCAGGGCCGTGGCGCTCAGAATGACCTTGCTCTGCATCCGGTAACGCCGCAGGTGCAGACCGTGCGTACAGACATCGTCCCACGTTAGAAAGCCGATGCCGCCCACGATGATCAGCAGCATGATAACGATGTTGACCAGCGGGTCTGCGGCATAGGCCGTCAGCGAGGGGTAGAGGGAATCCGTCCGCCCCAGAATATCGAAGCCCGCATTGCAGAAGGCGGAAACGGAATGGAAAACGGACATCCATACGCCCCGCAGTCCATAGTCCCGGCAAAACACCGGCAGCAGCGCCAGCGCGCCCAGCAGCTCGACCAGAAAGGTCCCCTTGAGGATAAATCTCATCAGGCGCACGATGCCGCCCACCGCAGGGGCGGAGATGGCGTCCTGCATGGCGCTGCGCTCCTTGAGCGTAATGTTCCGTCCGGCGAGCATCAGGAAGGTCACCGCACCGGTGATCACCCCCAGCCCGCCAATCTGGATCAGCAACAATATGACTGTTTGACCGAAGGCGGACCAGTAACTGCCGGTATCCTGCACCACCAGTCCCGTCACGCAGACAGCGGAGGTGGAGGTAAACAGTGCCTCATGAAACGGCGTCCAGACCCGCTGTACTGTGGCGATGGGCAGCATCAGCACCAGCGCCCCCAACAGGATCACGCCCGCAAAGCCGAGGATCATAATTTGAAAAGAAGTCAAATGCCGCTTTAAGCGAAACACAGTCTCCGTCACATCACACACCTCCTTGAAACGATGGTACTCTCAATTTTCCGTACAGTATAACACGGCTTTTGCAATGTGTCTGTATGTATTTTGTAAAATTTTCAGGTGCAGAGTTCTTATGTGCAGCCCAGAGGCGGGCTGCAAAGCTGCGGTTGGCAGACTTTGGTGCATAGAATTCTCCGCGTGACCTGTAAATCTTTCCTGATTTTTTTACAGGAACCGTTGCCTTTTTTCAATATTTGTTTTAAGATAAGCTCTCTATCTGTCATATTCAGCTGAAATTCTACGAAGCTTTTTAAAAAAGCCCCAACGGGAGAACTAATATGCTCAAAGAAAAAACATCCGATGTATCCATGACAAATACAAATCAAGGCTCTGGCACTGCTGCTGAAGCGGCAGTGCCCATGAGCCATGGCCTTTGGAATACGTGGCGCAAAAATCTCCTGCTGTTCTGCCTGACCGGCGTTTATGTGGAGCTGTGCCTGCATCTGTGCGTATTCGGCTCGATGGACCGGTACGCGGGATATCCTGTCCTGTTTGGCCTGCTGGGTGGCGCACTCTGCACGCTGGTAGTCTCAAGCCTGCCAAAGGTTCTGCGACAGATCACAGGGCTTCTACTGGTGGCAGCACAGGTGATGCTGGCCGAGGTGCAGCTGGTCTATCACTGCATCTTCGGAGATTTCATGCCCGTCAGCCAGATCGGCATGGGCGGAAATGTGATCGTCAATTTCAACTCGCAGCTTCTCTATGGGATCCGCCAAAATCTGCTGAAGATCCTGCTCCTCCTGCTGCCGCTGATTGCCGTGATCCTTTGCCTTATCTTGCGGAGGGCGCAGGCTCTGAAGCTGCGGCTGCGCTGGAAGCAGGCACTGGCCTCCTTTGCCGTGCTCCTCGCACTGCTGCTGACGGTCACGGGACTCATGTATGTTGGACGGGACAAAGCCTTTTCCGCCTATCGTACCTTCACCAATGTGAACACCTCCACCGACAGCAGTTATAAAAAAATCGGTATGCTGGCCACCACGGCGCAGGAGCTTCGATACATGCTCTTCGGCGGCAGCGGCAGCATTATGATCACGCCGTCGTCCTTGAATATAAGCGATGTTCCGCGGACATACAGCAGCAACTCCTATAACGTGATCGAAAGCATCGATTTTACGGCTCTTGCAGACAGTACCGACAGCGATATTCTCAAGGCCACAGACGAGTATCTATCAAATGCAACGCCCACCCGCAAAAACAACTACACAGGACTTCTTAAGGACTATAACCTCATCACCATCTGCGCCGAGAGCTTCTGCCCGTGGTTTATCAGCGAGGAGCTGACGCCGACGCTCTACAAGCTGAGCCATACGGGTATTCTCTTTGAAAATTACTACGGCACGTTCCAGTCCGTCACCACCAACGGCGAATACACCATGTGCATGGGGCTTTATCCGGATATGTCCCGCACGAAGACGGATTCCAGCTTCAATGTGGCGGGCACCAACTATCTGCCGTTCTGCCTGGGCAATGCGCTCAAGGGCATGGGCTATCAAGCCTGGGGCTATCACGACTACATCGGGGATTTCTACAACCGGAACATCACCCACGCCAACATGGGCTACACGTTCAAGGCAGCGGATTCTGGTCTGGCCATGAAGATCGACTGGCCCTCCTCCGATCTGGAGATGATGGAGGCCTCCGTGGACGACTACATCAACAGCGGAGAACCCTTCCACGCCTATTACATGACCTTCAGCGGTCACTACCAGTACAACTGGGACAACGCCATGAGCGCCAAAAACCGCGACGCGGTGAAAGATCTGCCCTATTCTGAGCCGGTGAAGGCGTACATTGCCTGCAATCTGGAGCTGGAATACGCACTGGAGTACCTGATGCAGCGGCTGGAGGAAGCTGGCGTTGCCGACAAGACCTGCATCGTCCTGACCAACGACCACTACCCTTACGGCCTGACCGAAGGCGAGTACAACGAGCTGGCAGGGCAGACGCTGGACACGACCTTTGAGAAGTACCGCAACAGCTTCATCTGCTATGTTCCCGGCCTTTCAGAGAACATCGTGGTGGATGAATACTGTTCCACGGCGGACATCTTGCCGACACTGCTGAATCTCTTCGGCGTGGACTACGATTCCCGCCTGCTGGCGGGCACCGATGTACTCTCCAGCGGCATCCATGTAGCGGTGCTGTCGGATATGTCCTTTCTGACGAAGACTTTCCGCTATGACGCCGGTACGGAAACCGTGATCCCCGCCGACGAGAATACCACAGTCTCCGACAAGCTGGCGGAAGCCTACCGGCTCTATGTGGACAGCCGGTTCCAGCTCTCCGGCAACATTCTCAACAGCGATTACTACGCCCACGTCTTTGCCAGGGAGTCCAGCGGCGGGAGCCTTGCGGACACGGTGGTATTCACGGACATCAAGAGCATTTTCAATCAGGCCAGCGTCCTCTATATGTACCGCAAGGGCTATGTGGAGCCGGAAGCGCCGGACACCTTCGGCGGCAAAGCCACGGCAAGACTGGGCGAGTTCCTCGATGTGCTCTACCGCATCGCGGGTCGTCCGGAAACGGACAACACCGCCCTTCCGGCTGACTACGAGAACGAGGAATTCAACGCGGCCCATCCCTATTATAATGCCGTGTGCTGGGCCTATCAGACAAGGCTGCTCCGGCAAAATGATCCCAATACCGAATACGATGACAAGGTGGACTATCAGACGGCGTGCGTACTAATCCGCCGCTACGCGATCATGGCAGGCGTCGATACCGGCGTGGATCAGACGCAGCTCAGGCAGCTCCTTCGAGATAACCCCGATCTCAACAGAGAGGCAGCCAAAGCGATGCTCTGGTGCGATGAAAAGGACATCACCACCCGGGACAGCAGCCTTGACGAGTTGCTGGCGTCCGCTGGCACCCGCATCAGCCGCTACCAGATGACGTCGTTCCTGTTCTACCTCTGCACCTACGAGCTGGATATTGGCAGCTGAGCATGCGGCGCAGATCCTGCCGGAGAAGTGTTCCGCGACCGATTCGCAAAAAGAGTCGCCTTTCTCGGCTGTGTACCGGAAGATACCCATTCGATGCCGCACTACGCTTAACGTTGGAATAAGTAAACATACTCACAAGCATTACACTCAGTGTAGACCTAACGTAAATTCAGATCATTCTGTGTTTACGAAAGTTTACATTGAGTGTAATTTTTTCTGCCTTGAATGGGTGGTCAAACAGGGCCGGTTTTCTACATTTATTACGAAGGAATGAGACATCCACCCCTAGAGGCGCATTGTTTTCGTGCCAGGCAGATGTTGTAAAACGGATCTGCAACGCAGGACCCAATCTGATCACGATCCCAGACAAATGGCTGCTGGACTTGGATACGGAAAGAGATGATAGCTCAGACGAACTCTTACTTTCCCCAAATGCTACGTTTCTAAGTCAACAGTCCGGAATGTAACACACAGGTGGTAACAGTATGGTCGAGGAATTGCAAGTGCCGATCCATCTCAAAATGACGCTGACGATTAAGGAAGCCGCAGCATACAGCAACATTGGGATCAACAAGATCGAGAGTATGCTCCGCAGTCCGAATTGCCCCTTCGTTTTGTTCGTTGGGACAAAAAAGCTGGTCAAGTGCCGGGAGTTTGAAGAGTACATCAGCCAAAAGCTGGTGATCTGACGGCAAAAGATAATTTGTAAAAACAGCTTGAGAGAAAAGAACCTATCTGCTATAATTATGTTGTTGCAGTAGGCTCTTTTCTCTCTGCGGGAAAGGAGTATACAATGGGCAAAAACTTAAAAGGCAAAGAATGCGGTAAGGGTATCTACCAAAGAAAGGACGGATTATATCACGCACGTTTTGTAGACAAAGCAGGAAAACGACATGAGAAATATTTCCAGGCAATTCCCGAGGCGCGTAACTGGATCGAGCAGGCGAAATATGCCGACAAGCACGAAGACGTGTTTGTTCCATCAGACACGACAGTTGACGCATGGTTTTCATTTTGGATTGAGAACATTGTGGGCGATTTGGCACCCAACACGCTGCGAAATTATCGGGAGCGATATAAGCAGAATATCCAGCCCATCATCGGCAAAATGCTCCTTTCCGATGTGAAGCCCATGCACTGCAAAAAAGTGCTGCTTTCCATGGATGCGGATTATGCAGGTTCTACCATCCGGCAGACCTATATCACAATGGGTACGATGTTCAAGGCTGCGAAGATGAATGATCTGATTACCAAGCACCCAATGGACGGCGTTCGCTACACAAAGCCGGTCCGAGCGCCGGACGACATTCACTTTTTAACGCGGGATGAACAAATCAGATTTCTTGAAGTTGCGAAACGTTCCCACAACTACAATCAGTACGCGCTGATCCTTGAAACCGGTTTGCGCATCGGCGAGATGGTCGGACTGACGTGGGATGCGATAGATTTCCAGAATCGGACGCTGATGGTCAACAAAACCTTGGAGTACCGCCACAAGCAGCACTTTTGGCGTGCAGGACCTCCGAAAACGCAGCAAAGCTATCGCACCATCCCGCTGACAGAGCGGGCCTATGAAATTCTGAAAGAAATCAAGGACAAGCGCCCTTGGCAAAAGGAATCTCCGCTGCTCTCGCAAACACTGGAATATATCGACCGGCGAACGGGGACAATCTCCCGGCTGGTCATGCGTGATCTTGTCTTTATCAACTGGCGTACCGGGGAACCGGCAAAGAACAGTTCCTATGATACCCACCTTTACAAGCTATGTGACGAAGCAGGAATTGAAAAATTCTGTATGCACGCTTTGCGCCACACCTACGCCACAAGAGCGATTGAATGCGGTGTACAGCCCAAGGTGCTGCAAAAGCTGCTTGGTCACGCAAGTATAAAAACAACGATGGACAGATACGTCCATGTCACATCCGAATCCTTGGATCAGGCTGTGCGGCAATTTGAATCAGGCAGGGTTTCCTAGCATATAAGTCCATGCGAAAATGGCGTAAAAATGGCGTAAGCCAAACACGCCGGATTCCGGAAGCCCTTGAAAATCAAGACATTTTAAGGAGATAGAGAAAACTATGAAATTAGGTATCGTCGG
>OJQG01001153.1_pt1 | contig 11357 bp, 8 predicted proteins | sample 1598701 | NCBI WGS metagenome assembly OJQG01 (sample SAMN03922504, study PRJEB24848) | human gut metagenome | isolation source: stool sample | host: Homo sapiens | place: Germany | collected 2011-11 | reverse complement strand
TGTCAATAATTGTGCACACAAATCGACATTTTGACATTAAAATAATTGAGATTTCACGCTAAATATAAATAATTAATTAAAAATAGCACTCTTACTTGACAAGTGCTAATTGCAGGTGTATAACGTAGTCAGAACGAACGGAAGGAAGCGATTATAATGGATAAAAACCCAAAGCATCCATTGAAGAAAAAGAATAAGGCAGATGCAAAGAAGCATCAGAAGCATGTATACGAATAGCACCTTCCACTAAGGAATACTATCCAGTAAGCACAATGTACCCCAGCCCGTCACAGGGTTGGGGTATTTTGTGTTTTTGGAAGTGTTTTCAGAGACAGCCCGTGAGGCAGTTGTAAATACATTTTCACCGGCACCTTTTATGAGAGAAGCTTTAAGCTTGTCGCCATACATATAGAGGTCATTTCCACGCACAATTCCCCATTCCATCAGAAGCGCAGCCGCACCGGTCACAAAGGGTGCAGCCATAGATGTCCCTGTTTTTGAAGTGTAGCCTCCGGTGTTTGAGCATGAAATAATGTCTACACCTGGCGCAATGATATCAGGCTTTATGCTGTCAAAGGCCCAGGTATAGCCTCGGCCGGAAAAGGCGGCTGTGCGGTTTGTTCGGCTGTCATAGGCTCCGACAGATATGACATTTTGAGCGGTTGAGGGGATGGTCAGGGTGATATCAGGCGATGCATGGATAAATGAGGTCTGTGCATTGCGCAGAGCACCTGACGGCAGCCATATATCCCATGAGCCGTCCTTTACAGATATGGGTTCAAGTGATATTTTCCAGATGCCGGGTGAGATGTATTCCGATCCCATGAGTTCAATGAATATTTCCTGAAAAGGAGAGTAGGGAGAGGGACCGCCGCCTGTTATATATATGTCTGTCCCATCGAGATTGTATCTGTATGTAAAGCCCTTTGCCTGATTGGTAATTGTATCGGGAATCTCCAGCATATCATTATTTGGTGCACTAATGCGCAGCTGTATCTCATCCCAGTATTTTTTCCATAAATCAATGGAAAGAGCCGGCTCAGGATAGCCTATCACAAGCTCTGCATCGGCAGGGTATGAGCTGCCGTTTGCATGACCAAAGCCGGCTCCATCGTTACCTGAACCGACTGAGACAGCGCAGCGGTAGTTACCTGCTATATAGTCCAGGTATGATTCAAGCAGTGAGGTGCCGCTGTGTGAGCCGTTACTTGTGCCAAAGCTTAGGTTTATAGCGATAGGCATGTTCATATCGATTGATTTTCTTATGCAAAAGTCTACTGCCAGCATAATCTGCGTGGTTGTGGGAAAGCTGGCACCGCCTGAGGTTTTGAGTTTTACGATTATAAGAGTGCTTTCATAAGCAACACCGCGGTATTTTGTATTTTGTTCATTACCATTACCATTTCCGTTTCCGGCAGCGATCCCTGCCACATGAGTGCCGTGCCCGGATATGTCGATGCTTGGGCAGATGCGCTGCATTTCTAAGCTGTTTTCTGCATTTATGGCTTTGGTGATTGTATCGCGGTCATATAAGGTGCCGAAAGGGATGATATCACTGTGTGAGGAATCATCGGAAACAGTCTGGTCCCACAGATAGGCGATTCTGCTTACACCATCCTGTATAAAAGCCGGATGGGCATAGTAAATTCCGGAGTCGATAATGCCTACGAGCACACCTTTTCCGGTCAGATTATATGGATTGGTGTGTACGGGAGTGATGCATGAGGCCTGCGAGCCCTCGTACACATCGTAGTTAAACTGCTTTGGCTTTTCCATATATATGATTTCATCGCACAGGGCAACGGTATTTACAAGTGATTTCTCAATTACGAGCACCGCATAGTTTCCGAGCAGCCTCGTGATGAGTACAGAAGGATACTTTTCTTTGATTTTTTCGATGTCACCGACATATTTTACTATCACTTCCCAGCTGTCACTCTCCGGCAGATAGCCGCTTGAAAGCCCTCCCTCTTTTCCAAGCTCATAAGGGGTGGACAACAGGGCGGCGGACAGCTGTGGAGAAATTTTCTCACTAAATACTATTTCCATACTAACCTCCATTTTTTATTAGTAAAATATTAAAAAAATCTTAAAAGACAGATGCAATATATATTTGGTATGATTATGTCATAATAGTAATTATTCAGAATCACCCCACGCACATTCGCAAAATCGCACGATACTCGTGCTTTGTCTACACTCCGTTACGGTCCGCGCTGAACAAACGTCCCCCGGACGTTTAGCGCCGCTGCTACGCAGCTAATTTTACTCATATGTGTGGGGGTGGCTCTATTCGAGCCACCTTGAGAACAAGAAAACCTGCTGCTTACATGCAAGCATGACGCATCAGCTTTTTTGTTCTCAGTGGTTCTGAATAGTTACTTATAATCAATTAATTAATTATAAGAAACAGGGAGGTCGAAATGAGTAAAAAGAAAAAGATAATCATTTCAGTGATTGCAGCTGTGCTTATCATAGCAGTGATTGTGTCAGCTGTTGTCATTGCAATGACAAAGGGAAAGAATGCAGCAAAGGCATCGGGAGTCTATGCAAACAAGGTCGCTGATGTCATGTATCAGGCGGGAAGTACTGACAGGTACAGCGGTGTCGTGGAAGCAGCCGATACCATGGATATCAAGGCTGACAGTGAAAAAACGGTAAAGGATATTCTTGTGTCAGAAGGGGATGAGGTACAGGTGGGCACACCTCTTTTTACCTATGATACAAAGGATCTTGCTGCGAAAAAGGAAAGCGCCACGCTAGAGCTTGAGAGCTTAAACAATACGCTTTCCGGCTATGATGCACAGATAGAGCAGCTCACCAAGGAAAAGAAGGAAGCGCCAAAGGATCAGCAGCTTGACTATACACTGCAGATTCAGCAGGCGCAGACACAGCAGAAGCAGACTCAGTACGATATTGCCACGAAGAAGGCAGAGATAGAAAAGTATGATGAGAGCATCAAAAATGCCACTGTAAACAGCACAATGATTGGTGTTGTAAAGAAAATCAATGAGAATCAGAGTGCAGACACAGCAGATACTGCATTTATGACAATCGTTGCCACCGGTGATTACAGGGTAAAGGGCACAATTGATGAGCAGAGCTTTTTAAACAGTGGACTCGCAGAAGGGCAGGCAGTTATAGTGCGCTCGAGAGTTGATGAGTCAAAGACATGGCAGGGTACCATCAGCAAGGTTGATACTGAGAATCCTCAGACTGATAACAGCAATTCCGGCATGTATGATGATGGAAGCAGCGAGCAGAAGGCATCAAAGTACAACTTCTATGTGCAGCTTACAGGCACAGGCGACATGCTTTTAGGACAGCATGTATATGTGGAGCCGGATTTTGGACAGACAGAGGTGAAGGATGGTATATGGATTGATGAGAGCTATGTCGTAAAGGATGGCGATGATGCATATGTATGGACACTTAATAAAAAGGATAAGCTTGAGAAGACAAAGGTTGAGCTTGGAGACTATGACGAGAATCTCATGATGTATGAAATCAAGTCAGGGCTTACAAAGGATGACTATATAGTATGGGCATCTGATGACCTTTATGAGGGTGAGCCGGCACAGACATGGGAAGAGTACGTTGAAAATGGCGGCGGTGAAGATTCAGTCTATGACGATATGGGTACAGAAGCTCTTGATGACCAGATGCTTGAGGGCACTGAGGGCGGTCCTGTTGATGATGGCACAATGGACGAAGGTGCTGCAGATGCCACCGGTTCAGGTGACGCGGAGGTACAGTAGATGATTCTAGAACTCCAGCATATTTATAAAAACTATGACCAGGATAAGCTCGTGGTGCCGGTTTTAAAGGATGTCTCACTCCAGATTGAGGAGGGAGAGTACGTGGCAATCATGGGGCCGTCGGGCTCCGGCAAGACCACTCTCATGAATATAGTGGGATGTCTTGATCTGCCAACATCGGGCACATATATACTTGACGGCAGACCTGTCAGTGAGCTTAAGGAAAAGGAGCTTACGAGAGTAAGACGGGATACAATTGGATTTGTATTTCAGAATTTCCAGCTCATGCCGAGAGAGAGTGCATTGGACAATGTATGCCTGCCACTCATATATGCCGGTGTGAGCAAAAAGGACAGAAGGCAGATGGGTATGGAGGCATTAGAGCGTGTAGGTCTTTCAGACAGGGCTGATTTCAAGCCAACACAGCTTTCAGGAGGACAGAAGCAGAGAGTGGCGATAGCGAGAGCTATGGTCAATCATCCAAAGCTTCTGCTTGCGGATGAGCCTACGGGAGCACTTGATTCAAAGTCAGGCAAGCAGGTGCTTGAGCTCTTTGAGAGCCTTAATGAGTCCGGTGTGACGGTTGTCGTGATTACACATGACAGAAAGGTAGCCGAGCAGGCAAAGCGCATCGTCCACATCATAGACGGCGAGATAACAGAGGAAGGACAGGAGGCAGGTAATGAAAAAGAAAAAGAGAATTAAGATCATTATAATAGCTGTCCTTGTAGTTGCAGTTGCAGCGGGAAGCATCACAGGAGTTGTTTATTACAGGAACTCCAAGGGGCTTGCTTCCGTCATGAGTGTTTCGATGATCAGCACGACAAACGACTACACATCCATGACCAGTGGGGGAATGGTGTGTGATGATGCATGTCAGACAATCAATTTAAAGGATGGACAGAAGGTGACAGAGGTTTATGTCACAAAGGATCAGCAGGTAAAGGCAGGAGATAAGCTACTTGCATATGATGTGACGAGTCTTTCGCTCTCGGTTGAGATGAAGCAGCTTGAGATACAGAGTCTTGAAAACCAGCTTGCATCGGAAAAGCAGAAGCTTGACAAGCTAAAGAACACTAAACCGGTTGAAAAGCAGCCCGAGACTCCTGTTACACCTGAGCCACAGCCTGACACACAGCCGTCTGCGCCTGAGCAAACGCCTGATGAACAGCGTGATGTGATATCTGATTTGTCAGAGGCCAAAGGAAGCGGTACAGAGGACGATCCTTATGTATTTACATGTACAGAAGCTTCATATGTATCAGGGAAGCTTTTGAATACACTCTCAGAAAAGAGCGCGGTAGCGCGGTTTGTAATAGGAGATGCGGATGCACCTGATATGGAGCTTATCGTAAGAGGAGATAGGCTTGGCGGCTATGATGAAAGCGATGAGATAAAGCTTTTCCTTGCAGGCACAACTACAGCAGGAGATGCTTCTGATGATACAGCAGGAAATGAGTCGTCAGACAGCACAGCAGACAGTGCCACAGAACAGACCGCACAGACAGAAGCTGATACCGCGGCAGAAGAAAAGACATACACTGCAGATGAGCTTAAGGATGCCATAAAGGAGCAGACCAGAAGTGTTGCCGATGTTGATTTACAAAAGAGAATTGCACAGGCTGATTTAAAGGAACTGCAGAGCGAGCTTGAGGATGGCGTGGTATATGCAAAGAAGGATGGAATCGTGACAACAGTCTGTGATCCTGCCAATCCACCGAAGGACGGTACACCTTTCCTGCAGCTTTCGGGAGCATCGGGACTGTATATCAGCGGAACAATCGGTGAGCTGGATCTGGATACGGTAAAGGTAGGACAGAGCGTATCAGCAGTCAACTATATGACAGGTGATACCTATGAGGGCACGATATCCGAGATAAGCAATGTGCCGTCAGACAGCGTAAACTATTATGGAGACAGCAATCCAAACTCCTCATTCTATGAGTACACTGCATACATTGAGAATCCGCAGAATCTCAAAAAGGGCGATTCACTTGAGTTGACCATAGATACATCATCGGAGGGCTCTGACAGCGGACTATATATCGACAAGTCATATGTCAGAACCGAGAACGGACAGTCATATATATACAAGGATGACAACGGAAAGCTCAAAAAGCAGTCTGTCAAAACAGGCAAGTCACTCTGGGGCTCATATGTGGAGATAAAGTCAGGTCTGACAAATGATGACTATATCGCATTCCCGTATGGAGTCAGGGAGGGCGAGAAAACCAAGGTATCCGAAGATGGTATGTATTAGTTTAGCAGGGAGGATTAAAGATGCTTGAAAATATTAGATTGTCCTTTAGGGGAATCTGGTCACATAAGATGCGTTCGTTTCTGACCATGCTTGGAATCATCATCGGAATTGCAGCAATTATTGCGATTGTTTCCACAATTCAGGGCACAAACGAACAAATAGAAAAGAACCTCATAGGTTCGGGAAGTAATAACGTAAAGGTCACACTGCAGAAGGATGGCTATGATATGGATCTATCATATGATACGGCGCCGGCGGGAGTGACTGAGATATCGGCTGCCACACTTGACAGCATAAAGGAGCTCGACCATGTGCAAAATGCAGCTCTTTACCGTACAAGACAGGCTTCCAATGCAGTCTATTATCTGAACACGGCACTTTCGGGCGGCAATATAACAGGTGTCGATGACGGATATTTCGATACTGCAAGCTATGTAGTCATGAAGGGCAGAGGCTTCTCAAAGAATGACTATGCAAAGACCCGCAGGGTGGCACTCATCGATGAGAGCGTGGAGAGCAGCCTGTTTTCAGGAGAGAGCGCGCTCGGCAAGACAGTAGAGATACAGGGATATCCGTTTACAGTAGTCGGTGTAGTCACGGAAAAGGACAGCTATGACCTGGTAATAAACTCAATTGATGATTACTATATGTATGCCTATGATGACAGCCAGGGCAATGTATTTGTGCCAAGCGGAACATGGCCGGTTATATTTGGTTACGATGAGCCGCAGAACCTTTTGCTTAAAGCAGACAGCACGGATACCATGGCTACAGTGGGAAAGGCTGCTGAGGAGATACTTAACAGCAATTTAAATGTCACAGACGGCTCTGATGTGACCTACAAGGCACAGGATTTACAGGAGCAGGCAAAGCAGATACAGCAGCTCAGCCAGTCAACCAACATGATGCTCATCTGGATTGCCGGAATATCACTGCTTGTTGGTGGTATCGGCGTCATGAATATCATGCTTGTGTCAGTCACAGAGCGTACCTCAGAGATAGGACTTAAAAAGGCAATCGGAGCTGGAAAGGGAGCAATCCTTGGACAGTTCCTCACAGAGGCAGTTGTTCTTACAAGCCTTGGAGGCTTAGTCGGAGTGCTGGTCGGAGTGATACTCTCTAAGGTCATCTCAATGCTAAACGGCACGCCGACAGCGATAAGTCCGGCAGCAGCTATACTTGCGGTGCTTTTTTCCATGGCAATCGGAATCATATTCGGTATGCTTCCTTCATACAAGGCAGCGAACCTAAACCCTATTGATGCACTGCGCCATGAGTAATTCTTATTGAAATCGCTGCTATTGTGAAAAAAATAACAATTCTTTGTATTTTGATGAATACAAGGGTAGAAAAAGTTTAAAAAATTTTGTAAAATGTTCCTAGTAGATAAATACTGTACTAGGAGCATTTTTTTAGAGGAATCAGGTCATGTGATATGGGAAGTGTCATATGGTATAATGATTCTTCTAAGTATGTAATTAATTAGGTAACAAAATATACATTATTTTAAGGAAAAGGAGATAATATGTACGCTGACGAAAACGTAATCAAAATCAAACATGCAGTTTTGCTTGAGGTCGCAAAGGCTGCATTTGCAGGTAACCTCGATGAGATCAGAGATGACATCCCATTTACACTTATTCCGGGACCGACACCTCAGTTCCGTTGCTGTATCTACAAGGAGAGAGAAATCATCCGTCAACGTGTCAGACTTGCGGAGGGTAAAGCACCAAGCACAAACGATGACGGCAATATCATCCAGGTAATCAGCTCAGCATGTGAGGATTGTCCGATTTCAAGCTACACAGTTACTGAGAACTGTCAGAACTGTCTTGGCAAGGCTTGTATCAATGCATGTAAGTTCGGAGCAATCGAGGCAGGACGTCTCCGCTCACATATCGACCCACAGAAGTGTAAGGAGTGTGGACGCTGTGCACAGGCATGTCCTTACAACGCTATCGCTCATTTAAAGAGACCATGTAAGTTCTCTTGCCCTGTAAATGCCATTACATACAATGAGTACGGCATTTCAGTGATTGATGAGAGCAAATGTATCAGATGTGGTAAGTGTATCCACAGCTGTCCATTCGGAGCTATCGGATCAAAGACATACATCGTAGATGTAATCGATGCAATCAAGTCAGAGAACAAGCATGTATACGCTATGGTTGCACCAGCAGCAGAGGGACAGTTTGGTGTAAACATCACTATGAACAGCTGGAAGAAGGCTATGCAGGCAGTTGGCTTCAATGGTTTTGTTGAGGTAGCACTCGGAGGAGATATGACAGCAGCATACGAGGCTGACGAGTGGCTTGAGGCATACGAGGCAGGAGAGAAGAAGGTTACATCATGCTGTCCTGGATTTGTAAATATGGTTAGAAAGCACTATCCTGAGCTTGCTGACAAGATTTCTACAACTGTTTCACCTATGTGTGCAGTTTCAAGAATGATCAAGGCAAAGGATCCTGATGCAGTTACAGTATTCATCGGACCATGTGTTGCCAAGAAGTCAGAGGTACATGATCAGAAGATAGAGGGCAATGCAGACTATGTACTTACCTTCAGCGAGATTCGTGCTATTATGAAGGCAAAGGGAGTACAGCTTGAGGCTGATGATACCTCATATCAGGAGGGCTCAGTATTCGGTAAGCGTTTCGCAAACTCAGGCGGAGTTACAGCAGCCGTAATCGAGAGCATGAAGGAAAAAGGCGAGGATGTTGACTGTAAGGTTTGCAAGGCAAACGGAGCAGCAGAGTGTAAGAAGGCACTTCTCCTCATGAAGGCAGGCAAGCTTCCTGAGAACTTCATCGAGGGAATGGCATGTGAGGGCGGCTGCGTAGGCGGACCAAGCTCATACAATGACATGGTATCTACCAAGAAGTTCCGTGATGATCTCTTAAGCAGAGCAGATGACAGAAAGATTCGTGACAATATCGCCAACTACCATATGGAGACATTTGAGATGCACCGTAAGGAGCAGTAATAAAATGATTGTTACAGCATAATCTTTTTAAATCCCCCGACTTGTTCGGGGGATTTTTGTGATTGCGAATATCTGCAAAAAGATATGTGGTTAGTCATATTGAGAACTGAATAGTAACAAAGATATTAAATAAATTAAGTACATATTACGACTCTATCGCGGGTTTTCGGGATAAAGAAACAATTGTAACACAACTGAAATATATGAAGCCAACATTAAGAAATTCTCAAGGAATTTGCAGTAGCAAAAAAGATTGTTTAACGCTATAATAGATACTGCTTGAAATAATATTATCAGGTTTGAGTAATAATATAGAGAGAATAATTATAAAATGCTAAAGAGGATTGGAAAAATGGACAAAAATAAAAAGATGATTATCGGCATACTTACGGCTGCAATAGTTCTGGTGGTGGCGTTTATAGTGTATATCACATGCTTTGATTCACATATTGAGTTCAGCAGCAAGTTCAAAAACGGTATTACTGTTGAGTATGGCAAAAAGTTTGAGCCGCCAAAAATCAAGGCGTATGTCAGAGGCAGGCTTATAAATCGAAAGGGAAAAGAGATAAAATGCACTATAGACAGTAATGTCGATGTGGCAAAGACAGGTTCATACGAGATAAAAGTAACTGCTCAATACGGTAAAAAAACAGCGACACAGACCATCAAGGTTGAGGTGAGGGATAAGAAGGCTCCGGAGATTGCATTAAATGGCGATGCAGAGATGACTGTAGAGGCAGGCAGCGAGTTCAGTGACCCGGGATATACGGCAACTGACAACTATGATGGGGATCTGACAGACAAGGTATCTGTCACAGGAGATGTCGATACTTCAAAGCCGGGAGACTATGAGATAAAGTACAGTGTCGCTGACTCGTCAAAGAATGAGATCGAGGTCAAAAGGACTGTGCATGTCACAGATACCACTGCACCACAGATAAAGCTTTCGGGTGATGATTTTATGTCTGTAAAAAAAGGTGATAAGTACAAAGATCCGGGATACACGGCAACAGACAATTGTGACGGAGACATCACAGATAGTGTTAAGGTATCAGGAGATAAGGTAGATAAGGATAAGGCAGGAAAGTATACTGTGACCTATGAGGTCTCAGATTCATCAGGCAATAAGGCTACAGCTACAAGAGTGGTCAGTGTGTATGATCCGGTTGCCACGGCAGACACGGTAAACCCGGGCAACAAGATTATTTATCTTACCTTTGACGATGGTCCCGGAAAGTATACACAGGGACTTTTAGATTTACTTGATAAATACAATGTAAAGGTCACCTTCTTTGTTACAAATACTCATCCTGACTATCAGAATCTGATAGCTGAGGAGGCAAAGAGAGGACATACAGTGGCTATCCACTCTGCAAGCCACAAATACAACCAGATATATACAAGCGAGCAGGCATTCTTTGATGACCTTGAGCAGATGAACAGTATCATAAAGGCACAGACAGGAAATGATGCGTCAATCATCAGATTCCCGGGTGGCTCGTCAAATACTGTGAGCAAGGATTACTGTCCGGGCATTATGACACAGCTCGTAAATGATGTGACAGCAAGAGGGCTTTTATACTGTGACTGGAATGTATCGAGCGGAGATGCAAACAACAAGCCGATCAGCACGGAACAGGTAGTGCAGAATGTCATTTCAGGAGTACAGAGCCACAACGTATCAGTTGTATTGCAGCACGACATAAAGGATTTCAGTGTCAATGCGGTCGAGCAGATCATCCAGTGGGGACAGGCGAATGGTTACACGTTTTTACCACTCACCACAAGCTCACCGATGTCTCATCATCGTGTAAACAACTAAAATCATTCAAATAAAAAAGCACAAAAAAGAAGAGTTCAAAATGAACTCTTCTTTTTTAATCATGATTCTTATATCTTATTCCCCAATTAACATTTTTGTAACTATCATCTTACCTAAATATATAATAAAGAAAAAGGTACATAGAAACTAGATTGCCTGAGTGGTCAAAATTATTTAACTACCTCAACGTTAACGGCCTGTGGACCTTTAGCGCCATCAGTGATATCGAACTCTACTGATGCACCTTCCTCGAGAGTTTTGAAGCCCTCCATGTTAAGTCCTGAGAAATGTACGAATACATCCTTTCCGTCCTCGGCTGTGATGAATCCGTAACCTTTTTGGTTGTTGAACCATTTTACTGTACCTTTGCTCATCGAAAGTACCTCCAAATAATAATAATGCTGCTTACGCAACTAACGTTAGAATAGCATAACAGGTTTAAGATGTAAAGCAATAAAGTCAAAGTTCTTTAAAGTTTATGTCATTATTTGCTAAAAATTTCATTACAAGCTTATCCCATTCACCGTCTAAGGT
>OJQG01001133.1_pt1 | contig 11498 bp, 9 predicted proteins | sample 1598701 | NCBI WGS metagenome assembly OJQG01 (sample SAMN03922504, study PRJEB24848) | human gut metagenome | isolation source: stool sample | host: Homo sapiens | place: Germany | collected 2011-11 | reverse complement strand
GAAAAAAAGAAATATGCCAAAAATTTCGGCAGTAATATTGGCGGTTTTAATTTGTGTGTTTGCTGGAATACTGATAGGAAAACTGAAGGAAAATTATGATCCGGAAATTTTTTCGGAAAATTATATCAGCGTTGATGAAGTAAAGCAGGAACTGATTTTTACCGTATATTCACAGGAAGAGTGGGACGAATGGTTTGAGGGCGGAAAAAAAGATTATCTGACAGGGGCAGTGCTGGATGAGCTGTTAAAAAGACTTGGAGTTTCGGAACAGATTGATTTTTCGGAAAAAAGAAAAAATGCTGCCGTTTCGCGTACAGAATGGAACCAGGTATATGCGCAGATCCTTGCGTTTCTTGATATGGAACAAAGCGTAAAAAAAGAAACACTGCTTGTGCTAAACCGTATGGAAATGGAAGATCAGACGGTTCTGGTCACGAATCAGGGAGATTTTTATACGAAACTGCAGAATACATATTTTACGGACTGGATGTCCTATGATGTTTATATAAAAGAGGATCAGTGCATTGGAATTGCACAGGTGTCAGAGCAGGAACAAACGATTGAAAATGCATATCTGAAATCCTGTCAGGATGAAAAAATCAGTTTTTTATTTGCAGGTGCCGTCTATGAAAAAGAGCTACAGGAGAGATGGATATCCTGTGAACCGGGAGTATGTGATCTGGTATTTCGGGATGGAGCGCTTACTGCAATCAAAACAAAACAGGATATCATACAGGGACAGATGTTATCCTATGATGATTCTGAGATCGAGATTGAAGATTATGGAAGAATCCACCACAATGGGAAGCTTCCGGTTTACCAGACCTATGGAGATGTGTCTGAAAAATCCATATCGGATGTCGTTTTGGGCAATATGAATGTGGCTTATGTGACTGCGGGAAAGGAAGTCTGCGCAATTCTTATTTTACAGCCGGCTGATATCAAAAATATCCGTGTTCTTCTGCTATCGGATGACGGAACAAATACCCGGAGCGATGTTTATCTGAAGTGTTCGACAAATGCCGATATAACTTGTGGTGATGAAACGAAAAGCGCCGGATCTGAGGAACTCCTTCATCCGGCAGATACACTGACGATGGCACCGGGAAAAACCTTTATCGTAAAACCGGAGTCGGAAGACGGTAAGATCTATCTGTGCAATGGAAATGGAACGGCTGTATCAAATGGTTATGCGGGGACGATTGAGGTGCGCAGCACAGAGAATGGATATACGGTTGTCAATGAACTGCCGTTAGAGGAATATCTGTATGCGGTCGTGCCGAGTGAGATGCCATCAAGCTTTTCTCCGGAAGCGCTTAAGACACAGGCGGTGTGTGCGCGCAGTTATGCCTATATGCAGCTGATGCGGGCGGATCTGGCGGCTTACGGTGCACATATCAATGACAGCACCTCCTACCAGGTTTATAACAAAGTAGAAAAGACAAAGGAATCTGTCGCCGCTGTGGATGCGACATGCGGGCAGGTGCTGACCTGGAACGGAAAAGTTGTGGAGGCATATTATTTTTCGACTTCCATGGGTTACACAGACACCGCGGAGATCTGGAATGTGGATGATCCGTCGTCCTATGGCTATCTGAAAAAAGCATGCTTAAACCAGGCGGATGCTGACATAGATTTGTCGGATGAAACTGCATTTTCCAAGTACATCAAGAGCAGTGCGGATGGATATGACAGCGATATCCGTTATTACAGGTGGTTTGCAACGGCAGATTTATCGGATAAGACAGAAACGGTGAATGAGATCTTAGCGGCAAGACATTCCATTTCACCAAAAAATGTGTTATATTATGAATCTGACGGTACGACGGAGATGGATGTCGCCGCTGCCGGGGAGAAAATGGGAGCCATTACCGGAATGTCAGTGGAAGCAAGAAGCAGTTCCGGTTCGATTCTTACATTAGATCTTACTTATGAATGCGGCATTGTGAAAATAAAAACAGAGTACAACATCCGCAAGATTTTAGGCTGTATGGTGAAAAAAATTGTCTACGCAGATGCAACGGAATCAGAGAATATTACGATGCTGCCAAGTGCATTTTTAACCGTCGAGAAACAGGAAAACGGGACATATCTGCTGTCCGGCGGTGGTTATGGGCACGGACTCGGAATGAGCCAGAATGGGGCAAACGGAATGGCAAAAGCCGGTATGGGCTATCAGGATATCTTAAATTATTTTTATCAGGATATTACCGTGGAAACAATCGGAGAGATGGAAGGAAAAGAGACATTATGATCTGGAAGATTATAGGAAATGTGATGTCGTTTATGGGAAAATGTAAACGGGATAAGATCAATGCATATTCTGCGCAGTCTGCGTTTTTTATTATATTATCACTGATCCCGTTTCTTATGGTTTTCTCATCCCTGTTACAGTATACTTCCGTGACAGAGGGGACGCTTTTAAAAATCATTGAGAGAGTTATGCCGGAATACATAGCACCATTTCTTATTTCGCTGATTGATGAGGTATACAACAGATCAGCAGGCATTATTTCCATTACGGCGATCGTTGCAATCTGGTCAGCAGCAAAAGGTGTGCAGTACATGACGGATGGACTCAATTCGGTCAATGATCTGGAGGAAACAAGAAATTGGCTTGTACTGCGGATGTGGGCAGTTGTGTATACGGTGATTTTTCTGGTAGCTATTGTGTTTACACTGTTAGTCATTGTTTTTGGTAATTCTCTCCAAAAACTGGCATCGCAGTATATCCCGTTACTGCGGCATGCGGTAGATCTTTTGGCACATTTTCGGGGACTTATCATGCTGGTCATGTTAATTGTTTTCTTTGATGTGATATTTACAGCACTGCCGAATAAAAAGCTGACTTTTAAAAGTCAGATCCCAGGGGCTGCGATCTGCGGTGTGGCATGGTATATTTTTTCTATCGGTGTTTCCATCTATGTGGATTATTTTAACGGTTTTTCCATGTATGGAAGCCTGACGACGATCGCCCTCATCATGCTGTGGCTTTATTTCTGTATGTATATCATGATGATGTCGGCGGAAGTAAATGTCATTTTCAATGACAGTATCCGCAAGTGGCTGCTCAAAGAGAAAGAGAAGAAAAAGAGAAAAAACTCTTGAACTAATAAATTGCCTGTGCTAAAATGCAATACAGAGTGAAAATAAAAGAAAAGGCATTGAACGTGATTAGTAGTGCACTATAATTCTTTCAGAGAGAGTGGGTCACCGGCTGAAAACCCATTTAAGACAAGGTAGGAAGCGAAGTTCGCACGGGAGCTGCATTTGTGAAATGACAGTAGCAGATGACGTCCATGCACGTTACGCATGTTAAGAGCTTTTTGTCAATATTCGTGGCAGAAAGAATCAGGGTGGTATCGCGGAATCATTCGTCCCTGGACGAATGACTCCGCGTTTTTTGTTGCTGAAACAAATCCACCACAGGAAATTGTGTCACAAAAATAATTTGTGAGACAAATATCTGAAAGAAATAATGCAGAATGGAGATTATCATGAAAGAAAAATTGCAGAAAATCAGAGAAGATGCGATCCGTCAGATCGAAGCATCCGGCGATCTGTCGAAATTGAATGATGTGCGTGTTGCAGTTCTTGGAAAAAAAGGAGAACTGACCGCTGTATTAAAGAGCATGAAGGATGTCAGCCCGGAGGAGCGCCCGTTAGTCGGACAGCTTGTCAATGAGACGAGAGAGAGCATCGAGAAGATTTTAGATGAGACAAAGAAAAAATTAGAGGCAGCGGAGTTAGATGCAAAACTGCGCAGAGAAGTCATCGATGTGACGCTTCCGGCAAAGAAAAATAATGTCGGACACCGTCATCCGAACACGATCGCTTTAGAAGAGGTAGAGCGCATCTTTACCGGAATGGGTTACGAAGTGGTAGAGGGACCGGAAGTAGAGTATGATTATTATAACTTTGAGGCTCTTAATATCCCGGCAAACCATCCGGCAAAGGACGAGCAGGATACGTTCTATATCAATGACAAGATCGTGCTCCGTACACAGACATCTCCGGTACAGGTCCGTGAGATGGAAAAAGGGCATCTCCCGATCCGTATGATCGCACCGGGCCGTGTATTCCGTGCCGATGAGGTAGATGCGACACATTCTCCGTCTTTCCATCAGATCGAGGGACTTGTCGTTGATAAAAACATTACGTTTTCTGATTTAAAGGGAACACTTGCAGAATTCGCAAGACAGTTATTCGGACAGGATACCAAAGTAAAATTCCGACCGCATCATTTTCCGTTTACAGAGCCATCTGCCGAGATGGACGTGACCTGTTTTAAATGCGGCGGGAAAGGATGCCGTTTCTGTAAGGGTGAAGGATGGATTGAGATTTTAGGCTGTGGTATGGTACATCCGCGTGTACTGCGCATGAGCGGCATTGATCCGGAAGAATACTCAGGATTTGCGTTCGGTATCGGATTAGAGCGTATTGCACTGCTCAAATATGAGATCGATGATATGCGTCTGCTCTATGAAAATGATCAGAGATTTTTAAATCAGTTCTAGGAAAAAGATAGGAGAATATAGCATTATGAATACTTCATTAAAGTGGATCAAAGACTTAGTTCCAGGTCTTGACTGTACACCACAGGAATATATGGATGCCATGACATTATCCGGCTCTAAGGTAGAAGGATATGAGAACATGGATGAGGATCTTGATAAAATTGTGATCGGACAGGTAAAAAGCATTGAGAAACATCCGGATGCGGACAAACTTGTGATCTGCCAGGTAGATATCGGAACGGAGACAATACAGATTGTGACAGGTGCTCCGAATGTGACTGAAGGGTGCAAAGTACCGGTTGTATTAGACGGTGGAAAAGTTGCCGGAGGTCATGACGGCAGCAAGACCGAGGGCGGTATTAAGATCAAAAAAGGAAAACTGCGCGGTGTGGAGTCAAACGGTATGATGTGCTCCATCGAGGAACTTGGTTCAAACAGAGATATGTTCCCACTTGCACCGGAAAACGGTTTATATATCCTGCCGGAAGATGCTCCGGTCGGAGAGAGCGCTATCAGTTATCTTGGATTAGATGACACGGTTGTGGAATATGAGATCACTTCAAACCGAGTAGACTGTTTCTCTATTTTAGGTATTGCGAGAGAGGCGGCAGCTACGTTCGGAAAAGAGTTTGTTCCTCCGGTTGTGACAGAAACAGGTAATAATGAAGATGTTAACGATTACATCAAAGTATCTGTAAAAGATGATAAGCTCTGTTCCCGTTACACCGCAAGAGTGGTAAAAAATATCAGGATCGCACCGTCGCCGGAATGGATGCAGTGCAGACTGCGTGCGCAGGGAATCCGCCCGATCAATAACATTGTAGATATCACAAACTATGTGATGGAAGAGTATGGACAGCCGATGCATGCCTATGACCTTGACACGATCGAGGACAGAGAGATCGTAGTAAGACGCGCTGCAAAGGGTGAGCAGTTTGTGACTTTAGACGGTCAGGAACGCACCTTAGATGACTCTGTATTAATGATCTGTGATGGAAGAAAAGCCATCGGTATTGCAGGTATCATGGGTGGAGAAAACTCCATGATCACGGACAATGTTAAAACAATGCTGTTTGAAGCTGCATGCTTCGATGGAACAAATATCCGTCTGTCAGGAAGAAAGATTGGTCTGCGTACAGATGCTTCCGCAAAATTTGAAAAAGGCTTAGATCCAAACACAGCGATCGAGGCAATGAACCGTGCATGCCAGCTTATAGAGGAACTTGGTGCCGGAGAAGTTGTCGGCGGCGTTGTGGATGTTTACCCGAATGCCAAAGGGGATAAACGTATTCCATTCGAGCCGGAGAAATACAACAAACTACTTGGAACGGACATTGCAAAAGAGACAATGCTGGCTTATTTCTCAAAGATCAACCTCGGCTATGATCCGGCTTCGAACGAAGTGATCGTTCCATCCTGGAGACAGGACTTAGAGTGTGACGCCGACCTTGCAGAGGAAGTGGCAAGATTCTTCGGTTATGATAAGATTCCGACCACACTGCCAAGCGGTGAGGCTACCACCGGAAAACTTACCTTCAAACTCCGCATCGAGGCAGTAGCAAGAGAGATCGCAGAGTTCTGCGGATTTTCACAGGGGATGACGTATTCCTTTGAGAGCCCGAAAGTATACGATAAATTATTACTGCCACAGGATTCACCGCTCCGCAAAGCGGTTGTGATCAGCAATCCGCTCGGAGAGGATTTCTCCATCATGAGAACTGTTTCCTTAAATGGTATGCTGACATCACTTTCCACAAACTTTAACCGCAGAAATAAAAATGTGCGTTTATACGAGCTTGGAAATATTTATCTGCCAAAACAGGTACCGGTGACAGAACTGCCGGAGGAGCGTATGCAGTTTACACTTGGAATGTATGGAGAGGGTGACTTCTTTACCATGAAGGGTGTTATCGAGGAGTTCCTTTATAAAGCAGGTATGAAACTGAAACCGGAATATGATCCTGAAGCCGGAAAACCATTCTTACATCCGGGACGTCAGGCAAATGTTGTTTATGATGGCACTGTGATCGGTTATCTCGGTGAGGTTCATCCGACCGTTGCTGCAAATTATGCAATCAAAGAGCGCGTTTATGTTGCAGTACTTGATATGCCAGAGATCGTATCCCACGCATCTTTCGACCACAAATATGAGGGAATCGCTAAATTCCCGGCTGCAGCCAGAGATATCTCCATGGTTGTTCCGAAGAAAGTGCTTGCAGGCGATATCGAGAAGATCTTCGATGAAAAGGGCGGTCAGTTCTTAGAGAAATACGATCTGTTTGATATCTATGAGGGAGCACAGATCAAACCGGGATATAAATCAATCGCATACTCCTTGTCTTTCCGTGCAAAGGACAGAAACTTAGAGGATGCCGATATCACTGGTGCAATGGATAGGATTGTAAATGCACTTGAGCGTGTCGGTGCTGAATTAAGAAAATAAAACAAAAAGCATATGCATGTAAGTAGTGCCTGATCCGGTTTTCTGCCAGATCAGGTATTTGTAGTATATTGAATGAGGATTATCATGGACGTAAAAGATTTTTATTATGACCTGCCACAGGAGCTGATCGCACAGGACCCGTTAGAGGACCGTTCCAGTTCGCGGCTGATGGTATTGGATAAAAATACCGGTGAAGTGACACATCGTGTTTTTAAGGATATTACAGATTATTTAAGACCGGGAGACTGCCTTGTCATTAACAATACGAAAGTAATTCCTGCAAGACTGTACGGAGTGAAAGAGGGCACAGAGGCAAAGATCGAGATCCTTCTGTTGAAACGTAAGGAAAATGATATCTGGGAAACCCTTGTAAAACCGGGCAAAAAATGTAAAGTCGGAACAAAGATCAGTTTTGGCGATGGACTTCTGACCGGTGAGGTCATTGATATCGTGGAAGAAGGGAACCGTCTGATCCAGTTCCACTATGATGGAATTTTTGAGGAGATTTTAGACCAGCTTGGACAGATGCCGCTGCCGCCTTATATCACACATCAGCTTCAGGATAAAAACCGTTACCAGACGGTATATGCAAAGTATGATGGCTCTGCCGCTGCACCGACAGCGGGACTCCATTTTACACCGGAATTATTAAAAAAAGTAAAGGAAATGGGTGTGGAGATCGCAGAGGTGACACTTCATGTAGGGCTTGGTACATTCCGCCCGGTCAAGGAGACGGATGTATTAAAACACCAGATGCATTCGGAATTTTACCGGATCGAACAGTCCGAGGCAGATAAGATCAACCATGCAAAAGAGACCGGACATCGTGTCATTGCGGTAGGAACGACCAGCACGCGTACTTTAGAGGCGGCATCGGACGAGAACGGTTTCCTGCGCGAGACAAGCGGATGGACAGAGATCTTTATTTATCCGGGTTACAGGTTTAAAGTCATTGATTCCCTGATTACCAATTTCCATTTGCCGGAATCCACACTGGTAATGTTAGTTTCAGCACTGGCAGGACGGGAACATGTGTTAAACGCATATGAAATTGCCGTGCAGGAGAAATATCGTTTCTTTAGCTTTGGGGATGCAATGCTGATAACGGATACAACAGTTTAAATGATCTGAAAAGATGCAACAGACAGCATGATTTACGGGCAAAATGATTGCTTGAAAAAATCACGAAAGAGAAGGAGAATTACGGAATGGAAGAGAAAAGACATCATAAGCGTTTAAAACTCGACGTTTTCGTCCAGTTAGAACGTCTGACAGAAGATGGAACGACGACATATGATTACACGTAGGTTGTAGTTACGGATGTTTCGCGCGGCGGAATCGGCTTCCAGTCCGACGAACCTTTGGAAGTGGGGGGATATTATAATACCAGAATCCAGATATGGACGAAAGAGGTGATCGATGCAGTCATCGAGATCGTGCGTAAGCAGAAAATGGAAGATGGAACCGACAAATATGGGGCAACTTTTATTGGAATGTCGGATACAGATGCAATAAAAATAGATATTTATCAGGTGTTTCGTGAAGCATAAAAGTATAAGAGATGAAGTATGCTTTTGATGACAGGATAAATGCAAAAAATCGAAGAGAGCCAGATAGGTCACATCCTAAAATAAAGATGATCTGTCTGGCTCTTTTTATTTCTGTCATTCTTCGTCCATAAGCTATCATTTATGAAAGCATAGGTATACGAATAAATTATTTGTAAGTCATAAAATTAATTATGCTTCATAAGAACTTACGGTAATTGTATAATCGCTTGTACCTTCCACATAAGTGGCTCCATCAGAGCCTTTGACGGTAACGGTGTTGCCATCCTCATCTGTAATGGTTCCCTTGCAGGTTAAAGAGGAGAGAGTGCTGTCCCCATCAACGATCCAGGTAGAACTGCTGTCAATGGTCAGATTTGCATAACCGTCTCCGCCATTTCCGGCATTGCTTTCATCCTGAACAAAACTTCCGGTCCAGGTACTTTTATTTTCAAGGGAAACGTCAAGCTGGCTGATGCTGTCCCAGATGATCTCCGTAAAAACTGGACGAATCGCCATCGGTACTGTCGGAGGAAGTGCGGTCTAATGTGATATCTTTTAATGTGACATTTGCACCGTTTGAGACAAAGATCGCATTTTCATCTTTTCCTGTGGATGAGAAAGAAGCATCCGAAACTTCGGTATCTTCCGTGTATTCTGTTACTGCATTGTAGGATTCCGGCTGGGAGGAAGCGCTGCCTCCCGGAGCGCCTCCGCCTGGAGTGTTACCTCCCGGCTGACCGCCGGCGTTGTCAGAGATCGTTACAGTTGCAGCGTTACCATCATCATCTAAGGTGATCGTTACCATAGTACCTTCTGATAAAGCGGAAAGTGTTGTTTCTTTTCCATCTTTGTCATAATAGATGGTAGAGTCGGTCAGATTGATCGTCTCAGTTGTCATATTACTCATATCCGGGGCACCGCTGTTGCCGGAAGGGGCAGAATTGTTGTCTCCACTAGGCGGATTGCCAGGGGTTTCGGTGGAATCTGCGCCATCAGAGTCAGGTTTGCCAGGTGCCTCTGTTGAATCGTTGTTGTCAGAGTTCCCGTTGCCTGCTGGGGCACCACCGTTGTTATCGCTCGGTGGATTGCCCGGTGCTTCGCCCTGACCGCCGCCCGGCATGGCTGCAACTGTGATCGTGCTGTCGGTAATTTCGGAAATCATTCCGATTACCGTGTTTTCATCTGATTTTGCATCAGTGTCCTCCGTAGATGTTTCCACTGTGCTTTCTACAGAAGAAGAGGTATTTGTGTTATTACCTGTACTATTGTTTGTGCTGCCGCATCCGGAAAAAATCAGTGTTCCTGCCAATGTGATACATAATAATGCTTTTTGATATTTCATAATGTTTGTCACTCCTTTTTTGTTGATAGCTGTATTCTATCGGGGGAATGTGACGGTTAGATGAAGCCGGGTTGGAAGTTGCGTGAATTTACAGAGAAGATTGTGTGGAATGAAAATAGAGGTGAAAATCCTTTTTTGAAAAAAATTTTAAATTTTATGAAATTTACTATTGTAGATTTTATAAAAGTGTGCTAAACTATGTTTGTATCCATGAACTAGTTTATAATGTAAACAGTTCAACTCAAGAGGCTGTATTCCTGATTAACGTCGGGATACAGCTTTTTGATTGTCTGGAGTATGGGCTTTTGCTGTTTTACAAAGAGCAGAAAAACGCCGTACGGTCATTCTGAATCTGACCATACGGCGTTTTTTCTATCTTTCATAAATTGTATAATGATGTTTCTTAAGCAGTGCAACCGCCAGCGCTAATGATTCCCCGTCATACATTTCAAGTCTCAAAACACCGCCTTCAAACTCACGGTTATGAATGATCCCGATATTTTTAATACTTAAATTATTGCTCGCAAGGATCGTTGCGACGGTGGCGATCCCACCGGTCTCATCAATCAGGTCTAAGTACAGTTCGTAAACATTCTTCAAAGCACCTTTTGCCGTGATCGTGATGGAATCACGGTAATCTTTGGCTGCAGTAAAGGCATCTAACAGTGCAGGGGAATCTGCATCTGCAATGTTCGTGCGCATTACCTCTAATGTATGGATATAGTTGTCCAATAATTTTAAAATCTGTTCCTGATTGGATAAACAGATATTTTCCCACATGACAGGAGAAGAAGATGCGATACGCGTGATATCTTTAAAACCTCCGGCTGCGATGGTTTTCATGATCTCATTTTCATCGTCCGATTTCTGCACCAGGTTGACAAGGCTGTATGCGATCACATGCGGCAGATGACTGATCGCTGCGGTCGCATAATCGTGCTGCTCATAACCTAAAACCAGAGGAATTGCGCCGAGAGAGCGCACCAGCCCGGTCAGTTCTTCCACAGCAGGGGAAGGACTCTTTGTGGTCGGTGTGATAATATAGTAAGCATTTTCCAAAAGCGTCTCTGAAGCATTAGAAAGACCGGTCTTCTCAGAACCCGCCATCGGATGACCGCCGATAAAATTGGCTTCAAGACCGAGTCTTATCACTTCTCTGTGGATCTCCGTCTTGACACTGCCGACATCCGTGATGATGCAGTCCGAAGAAATTACATCTTTCAACTGCTGCAGATATTCAATATTTTTCTTGGTCGGCGTGCACAGAAAAATGTAATCGCAGTCTGCGAAATCCTTCAGTTCACATGGTGTATTGTTTATGATCAAATGTTCTTTATAAGCTTCGGCAACTGTTTCTGCATGGTGTGCAGTTGCAATTATTGTGAGCTCCGGATGAAGTGCATGCAGTTTTTTGGCAATGGAACCACCAATGAGTCCGAGTCCGATAAAGCCGATTTTCTGAAGTGACATATATGGAAATCCCCCTGTTAGATGTTAAAATTCTATTCTCATAATTCTTTACCTATCATAGACATAAATTGCAAGAAAGTCAACACGTTAAAGTATAAAAGTGCATATTGCATGAAAAAATAATCAAAGTATGGATGAAATGTGAACACTATGTAAACATTCCATGCAAATGGTTA
>OJQG01001124.1_pt1 | contig 11566 bp, 8 predicted proteins | sample 1598701 | NCBI WGS metagenome assembly OJQG01 (sample SAMN03922504, study PRJEB24848) | human gut metagenome | isolation source: stool sample | host: Homo sapiens | place: Germany | collected 2011-11 | reverse complement strand
AGCCGACGGACATAACTATAAAGGGTAAACAACTCTTTATACCATACGCAAACGTGGAAACCTCTTTCGGGAGGGTTTGAAAGTTGGTATAATGGTTGTCAGTCCTTGTTATGTCCCGCATATTTTTTGCGGGGCACGACAGGGGCGCAGGACAGCTACCAACTTTAGGTTTTCCACGACCTGCGTATGGGGCTGACACCGCGCCCCCTTTTTTATGCCTATCCGGGGCGCATTTCCAACAATCCACACGAATCTATGGAACCCCGTTGCGTCCTGCCGTCCATGCGTACTATCTCCGCACCTGCGGATTGCACCCGCCCCCTGCTTGGGAGCGGGCGGAATCGGTATGTGCGGATTTTGCCGTCCGGCACGGCGGAACGTTCTCTTTTTCGAATAGTTCGTCAAAAACTATTATATGTAACATACCCAAAATTGTCAGGCCCATTCGTCGAATTTCATAAGGCAATATTTTGGGTAGGGGGATGGGATCCGTACTCCCACCCCCCGTTTTTCGAATCTTTTCCGCCCATCATATAAACTGTCCCCGCGTGCCGGCAAGGAAACCGTGGCTGATGTAGCCGCCGTATCGTCGCATGCGGCGAAGCATTCGCATGTCCCCGCGTTCGTTCGACCCTTCGTTACCGGGCGAAGTTTTCTATTGTCGCCGCGCGGGTCATGGGGGCAGTTTGTCCGTCCGGTTGGGCTATGACGGGTTCTTCTGCACTATTGCAGGCTGTAAATGTAAATGTGTATGCCGCTGCTGCGACAACATACACGTTATCATTGTCTTTTTCATGGCTGTTGTTTGTTTCGGATGAAAAACCGCGCCCGCGAAAGTGGTGCGCGGACACTTTAATCACAACCTATTTCTTCTCATTTCGCGTAAAACATTAATTGCCATAGTCTTTCGAGTAGGTCTTTCCGGTGTGCGAAACGGTTTCCCCGAAAGCCTGGGCTGCTGCGTTAAACGACGAAAGGCGATAGGGCGACATCGGCAGGTTGAAGAAACAGATACCACGTGCATCGGCGTTCTTGGCCTGCGTTGTGCGAGATCTGATTGCGGTGTCCGAAAGCGGACTGGTCAGGTTTACGAACAGCGGCAGGTATTTGCCAGCCGCGAACGACGAATTGAACCCATAGCCGTTCAGCGAACCCTGGCAGCCCCAATCGAGATGGCTGATAGCCGTGGACGAGAGCGTACCGGTGTTACCCCAATCGAACACGCTGATCGACTTGTTGGTCTTGCCTGCCAGCGCGATAATCATGTTGCTGTACGAAGTGCTGTTAGCATAGGGATAGCCGCGGGTTCCGTACTCCGCCCACTCGTCGTCAAAATCGTAGCCGTCTACGATATTGTCGTAGGCAACCAGATCATCCGTGTAAGTACCGATTTGTGCTGCGGTAGGTTGGCGAATCCGGCACCGGTGTGGTCGCCGAGGTTGCCCATGATGACCTTGATACCTTTTGCCTGGAGCGGCGCGATGTACTTGGCGGGATTTGCGAGGATTGCGGCGTTGTTCGGGTTGTTGTAGTTGTGGACATTGCCCGATGCGTCGCCGCGGATGTTGGATGCAAAGAGAATGACGTGCGTAAAGAACGGAGTGCCGTCCGACAGGAGATATTCTCCTGCGTTGAGCGGATTGACGTCGTTTACTTCGACGTAAACAACGCGGTAGAAGTTGCCGAGCGTTGCCGCGCGGGTCATCGGGCCGGCCTGATCGGTCGGGTCGTTTGCGATGGGTTCCTCGGTCTGCTGGCACGAGGTCATCACCAATGCGGATGCAGCGAACAAGGTGCAGGCTGCAAATAAGAATTGCTTTCTCATAAAAATTAGTTTTTGTTAATAGTTTGGTTAAGATGTGAAGAATATAGGTTGAGTTAAAGTGGTTTTTACCAGTCTTTAGTGAAATTGCCGTAATTTCGATCATCCCAGGTTACGTTTATCAGTAGTATCATTCCGTCGTATTCCCAATCCCAATCGGTAACTGCGTCTGCCACCATATTGAAAGCACTTTTGGGGCCTTCTTCATATCCTGCCGAGTTTGTCGGCATATCCCAGAATGCGAATACGTTCCCCGATTGGGTTTCGCGGTAGAGGGATTTAATAAGGGGAGTTAAAATGGGGTTTAGTTGTGCGCTTTCCTGCGTATTATTCGTTTTCAGCAGCGCGCCGCCGTATTTGGATTGCTCCAGCCCGGCGATGGGTTTGAGTTTCGCGCCGTCGGCATAGGCATCTACGACCTTATCGAAAATTCCCGACCAGGCATAGTCGATGTATTTTCCGGCTTCGATGCCGTCGTGTGCCGTTGCGAGCAGGTCGGTGCTCTCCGCGTCGCAGGCCACGGTGACGAGTTTGTCGTCGCCCAATGCTTCCTTTGTCGCCTTTATCAGTTTGGCGTAGGATGCGGGATTTACACCGGGCATACCGTCTTTGCCGTAGGACGCTTCGATGTCGAAGTAGTTTACGCCGTCCAACTTATATGTTTCCACGACATATTTAAGCTGGAAAACAAAATCAGCGGTCTGCTCGTCGGTCATATTGCAGAATCCAAGTCCCGTATTTCCGCCTGTGATGCAAATAAGCACCTTACGACTGCTTTTCTGCAAGGGCATGAGGTATTTGTCGCGGTTGCTCAAGACGTATTGCAGATCCGGTCCGATGTCGAGCATGGCCCGCCGTGTCGTCTTGTCGAATTTTAGCGCCGCGGGGCGGAGTACTTCGATATCGATCCACGTTTGGGTTATCGTATTGAAATCGGGGTCAAATGTTTCTGCATAAAATTTGGTTCCCATCAGCGGGTTCATTTCCTCGGTATTGACATATCCCACGATTTTGAAAGCATAGGCATCGAGCTGCGTTTCGGGTACGATCTCCCCGACCAGGATCCGGTAGTAGATTACCTGGTCTTTTTCGGACGGGGACATGTCGTTATTGGCAACGGTCGCCCGCAGGGGCAGCAGATAGGCGCCTTTTTCGACCCCTTCGCGGCTCAACGTGACGGTAAGAGCAGGAGAGGTTTTCTCTCCTCTCTTGACCGTCAGCGTTTTGCCTCCTTCGAAAGTCACATTTTCCAACGGAAACAGCGTCAGTTTTGCGTCACCTTGTTTGTCTTTGTTGTATTCGTCCACAAGCGTTGCGTCCGCATCGACCGTAACCGTTACGTCTGCGGCTGCGGGCTGGGTCAGTTGGTAGAACACGGCGTCTGTGGTCGTCTGTTCTTCGCTGAGTTTGAGTGCCGAAATCTGATCGGGCGTTTTTTCCCGGCGCAGCACTCCGCCGACGTTTGCAAGGTCGTCCTTGCCGGGAATATCCCCGGCCGTGCGGGTAAAGTCCTCGGCGTCGCACGCGGCCATCGCTGCGAGCGTAAGGCAAAGTGCCGAAGTGCGCAGCAGACCTGTTATTTTATTCATGTTTTTCATAGTTCAAGATTTACGGTTTATTCTTGCTTGTTGAGCTGCGGAATTTCCACCGAGGTATTCCATTTCAGATCGGTATGCGCTACGGCATCGTTTCCGTACTGCGACCAGTCTTTGATGATGTTTCCCGACCCCTCGTTGAATTTCCAATAAGCGCGTAATTCGGGCTTCTCGGCCGGGTTTTCCACGTCGTACATGTCGCGCCAGATGTCGGCCTGCGTACGTGCGACGGACCATATGCGCACCTCTGAAATATCGCCGCAGAGCTGGCGGAAAGCGTCGTAGCTGTACCCGATGAAGAATTGCCGGGCGTCCGTTTCCGGGTCGGGGTCTATGGCGCGCAGTCCGAGGTTTATGACCTTTACGGTCGGCGCTACCTGCGTCTGGCTTTGGAGTTGTCCGTTTACGTAGATGCAGGCGATACCGGTTTCCAGGTCGTATGTGAAAGCGACATGATACCACTCCTCGAGCGACAGAAGTTTACCCTTGTTCTTTTCGGGGAATTTGCCCAGGCTTACGCCCGATCCGTCTACCTGGAGCTGGTCGGCATAGAAATTCGTGTCGCCGATACGCAGCAGCAGGTGTTGTTCCACACCCATGATCGTAGAGAGCTTTTCTTCGATGTAGGACGAAGTGGGACCTGCATAGTGGAAATCGTGAACGCGGACGATAGCTTCATAGGTTACGGCTGTCAACCCGTTTACGCAGTCGGCGGTTCCGGCTTTGTCGAACGCGGGCACGTCTATCCAGTTGTCGGTGAGTACGGCGGCGGTCGTGATGGCCGAAGAACGGCGCACAAGATAATAGACGGTTTGGGAACCGGAGAGGGTCGAAAGTCCCCCCCCCGCTGAAACGATAGTTACCGGAAGCAACTGTGTTGCATCTATATCGAGCTGGTCGAGGTTCTTAAAATGGATGGTCAGAGGTTCCGATACGGATTTCCCGGCTTCTACGGTTGCCGTCCGTTCGGGGAACTCGTAGTAACTTTCATCGAGTACCGCATATTTCGTGTCGTGTTTGGCGTTGTAGGTGGCCGCGAGCGACGGGTCGATGCCAAATGTCACCTCGATATTCTCTTTTGCCGGGGAGATCAGCACGGCGGAGAGTTCGCGGTCGAGCTGCGTAACGGTCTTTTTAAAAGTTACGTTGTTGTCGCTTGACGTTTCGGCTACGTCGATGTATGCTGCGTTGTCGAACGGGTAACGGTTTTCATAATCCGATTCACACCCGGCCAGCAGGATAAAGGCAGCCGATACAAAATACAGATATGTTCTTCTCAATTTCATAAGGCGCATTATTTAGGGTTTGCCGGATTCAGCAGGCCGATGGCATGCTTGGTCTGTTTGTAATTTATGTAAGCGTCGTAGTAATCGTCCCCGATGTTGTAAATACCCAGCCCGGCTAACGGCCCCATTGTAATTACGCTTTTGGCGGCTTCGGCGATTGCGGGTTGCTGCACAAGGTTTTCATCCGTGAGTTTCCCGCCCGGCTCGGCCGTGATGATGATTTTTTCGAGCGCAATGCCGGCATAATCGGTCGCGTATGCAAGCTGGCTGCGGATATTGAACGTATTGACGGCATCCGTAGTCGTGAGTACGAAATAGGTGATGGCGTCGTGGCTCTCCTTTGCGATAAAGAGCGGGTTACCCTCCGCCATGAGGATTTTGCCGGTCAGGGACGACAGTTTGCTGACAATCGTTGCTGCGGCTTGGGTCGCCGCGGCATCCATAGCGCCGCCGTAACGTACCGTTACGCCGTCGAACTTATACCGGTTTACGTCCTCGATCACCTTGTCGAGATATGTTCCCAGCGCTACGGCGTCCGTAGATTCCGCGAGTGTGTTGTAATCTACGGTATAGAGGATTTTCGTGCCCTTGGCCTGCGCCTGGGGTATATCCTCGATGTCGTATTCGGTCAGGTTGCCGGCGTTTTCAAGTGCCACGATGTCGAGTGAATCGGGCAGTGAGCGCAGAAATGCCTTTTCCGAACCCGGTACGGCCGGGGCATTTGCCAGGCTTGCGTATACGATGTAGTGTTCGCTTGCCTTATACGCTTTGAGGGCTGCCAGATATGCGGCGTACTGCGCCGGATCTTGCTGGTCGGGTTTTATGATCTGCTGGTCTATCGGCTCGATGTCCGTGTCGCAGGCTGTGAAACAATAGGCCGCGGGAATGAGCAGCGCCAGAATCAGGTATTTTATAGTCTGTTTCATAGCTTCGGATTAATTTAAGGGTTTGCAGTCCCACCATGTGCGCGTGCCGCCGTTGTCGGGGCCGCCGAGCGAAGTTATCGCCGCTTCGACATTTGTGCGGTTCTCGGAATATTCCTCGGACGGGTAGGGAAGTCTGCGCATGCCGTATTTGGAATTCACCGTTCCGCCGGATTTATTGTCTTTGGCCGGCATCAGTTTCGGATAGCCCGTGCGCCGGTATTCCGCCCACGCTTCATTTCCGAGCGGAAAAATCGCAATCCATTTCTGGGTGATGATGCGTTCGAGGTTTTCTTCGAACTGTGCATCTTCTTTCCATTTGATCGTGATGCGGCTTTGCGGTAATGCGGTGTTGTTTTCGATAACGCCGAGAGGGTCGGTGTATGCTTCGGGGACGTTCGCTTCGTCGGCGATGTAATCCTCCGCACCGGCTACGCCGCGTTCCTCGAATGAAAGCCGTATGCCTTGTTCATAGAAATTCTGTGCCGATACCGCACTTCCCCAGCGCAGTTCATATTCGGAGCGCAGGAACGCGATTTCCGCTGCGTTCATCCATAAAATAGGGTCGGTGTCGGTAATGAGCATCGAGGAGCATGCCGTTACGGCCTTGGACTTGTTGGCCGGTGTCGTGCCGATGCGCAGGCCGTAATAGCCTTTCTCGGCGGCATCGCCCTCTCCGACGGTTCCCTGTGTGAACATCTTTGCCCGGCGCGGGTCTTTGTAGCCGTTCATGTAGCAGAGGATGTCGGCTCCGATGGCGTGATCCTGCCAACTGTTCCAAAGCAATGCCGTGCGGTTGAGTTCGGGCTGAAGCTTCGCATTGTCGGCATTCTCGGTGATGACCCCGTCGGCGATGGCTTCCGCGGCTTTGGCCTTTGCGGTCTGCTCGTCGATATAGGAAAGGCGCATCGCCATACGCAGTTTAAGCGAATTGGCGTATTTGATCCACTTTTTAAGGTCGCCGTTGTAAACCTGGTCGTATTCGCCGAAGGCTTCCGTACTCAAATCCCGGTTGCGCTCCAGCGCTTCCAGCGCGGCGTCCAGTTCTTTGAACATCTGCGTATATGCTTCCTGTTGCGTGTCATAGGGGACGGTCAGGCGTTCTTTTTTGTCCTCTACGATCTTGGAGTAGGGTATCGAGCCGTAAGCGTCGGCCAGGCGGTTCATAATCGCCACGCGCAGGACGTTGGCCAGGGCTACCGCCACTTCGTCGTCGGTTTTGTTGATGATGCCGCGGTAGGCGGGGTAAGTTTCGGTGATGACATCCACGAACGGCGCTTTGAGCCAGTCGGCGGTGGGATTGAACGTTGAGAATTTCGTTTCCCAGCTGTCTACCGTCGCTTCGACATATCCGCCGTAGCTGCCGCCTTCGAGTGCTTCGACAAATTGGTATAGGTGTTCTTCCGAGGGGATCACCATATTTTGCAGTTTGGTGAGTTTCGACCCCACGAGGTAGTTGTCGCGTTCCAGTTCGTCGTCTGTCGCTTCGTTCGGATTACGGTTGTAATCTTCGAAGTTGTCAAGGCATCCCGTCGATGCGCTTACTACTGCGATAAGAGCAACGGCACGAATTATTGTCTTTATTTTGTTCATAGCCGTTAGAATTTAATGTTAATATTGAATCCCAGGTTACGTGTCGAGGGCATCATGAAATAGTCCATTCCCTGATAGAAATTGTTTGTCGATGCCACGGCTTCGGGGTCGAACGGCGCTTTACAATACATCATCCACAAGTTGCGGCCTACGAACGATACGGTGATCGAACATACGTTGTGCAGCCATTTGCGGGGAATCGTGTACCCCAGCGAAAGTTCCTGGAGCCGGACATTGGTTGCCGAATAGGTGTAATACTGGGGTATTCCGCCCTGCGATGCTATGGCCGTATACCAGGTTTCCGGGTTTACCAGGCTGCGGCCGTTTACCAAAGCACCCCCGGCATCGCGCGCGGCAGCCGTTGCTTCGGACACGCCGAATAGATCCATGTTGGCTTGCGTGAGTGAATTGACGATGCCGCCGATGCGTGCCGTCACGAGGAATCCGAGGTTCAGGTTTTTCCACGATACGCTGTTGCGCCATGCGAGGTTATAGTCCGGGAATACGGAACCGAGTTTCATGTCGGGCAGGTTGTCCTCTACGACGACGTTGCCGCCCTCGTCGATCTCGATGTTGCCTTTGTCGTCGCGCCGCAGGTCGGTCGTGGAATAAAGGTCGCCCATCGAACCGCCCTCTTTGAGAATAAATTTCGCACGCCCCAGTTTACTGATCTGGAGTCTGTTCATGGTGATCGTTTCCTCGGTGATCGGGTTGTACCACTCCTTGCAAAGTTCGATGATCTTGTTTTTGTTCCAGGAGAAAGTAAACTGCGAGTTCCAATTCCAGTTTTTCCATTGGTGGTCGTATCCCAGGCTTGCCTCGACACCCGTATTGCGCACGTGTCCGGTCTGAATATAGATGTCGGAGTAGCCGGACGATGCGGACAGATTCGGATTGAAAGTCTGGTTATAGGTGTCGGCGCGATACCACGATGCCGAGAGTGTGAATCCATGCAGGAACCGGGCGTCGAAACCTAATTCCCAGGTTTTCGTCCGCTCCGGGTAAAGCTGCCCGATAGGGTAGTTCGATTTGTCGTCCCAGCCGGAAATGGTGTCGTCGTAAGGGTGTGTGGCGATTGTCAGTTCCCGCGGAAAGGGGTTTGCTACCGAAGCCCACGAAGCACGGATTTTCAGGTAGTTGAACTTCTCCGGGAAATTGAATGTACTGCTGGGCAGCCACGATACGCCGACCGAGGGGTAGAAAAACGACTTTTGGGGTGAGTTGGCAAGTTGCGACGCCCAGTCGTTACGTCCGGTCGTCGTTACGAACAGTTGCGACTTCCAGCCCAGTTCCAGGGAGTAGAAAAACGACTGCGTTTGTTCGTGCCAGCCGGTTTTCGGCGTTTTCTTCTGGCTCTTGTCGAGGTTCACGACATTGAAGATGTTGGGAGCGCCGGCAATGGGGCCATATACCGAGAGTTCGTCGAAGCGGTTGTCTTTGATCGACGCGCCGATATGTGCGTCGAGCGAGAATTTCTCTTTGAACGTCTTGCTGAGGTTGAGCATTACGTCGCCGTAGGTCTGTCGTTCTTCGCCGCGGGTTTCGGTATATTTACCTTTTTTGCTGTTCTCCAGCAGCGTGGGGTTCGATGTGGCGTACAGTTTTTCCGTATATAAACTGTTGGTGTTATCGACGCGGATACGTCCTGCGACATTCATCCAGTCGGTGATTTTATAGGTAATGCCGCCTGTGAACATATAGCGCTTACGGCTGTTTTCGCGGGGGTTGCGGTAGGCGATCCAATAGGGATTCTGCATGCGCAGGTCGCCGCCCTCGCCCTGCGGCCAGAACTGTTCATAGATTTTGCGTGCGGGGTTCCAGCGCTCGAATGCCTTTACGAGCGAAAAATCATCGCCGCGGGGAAAGAGATAAGCCGATACGAGCGGGTTTGAGTACACGCCCTGGTTTATCATGTTGCGGTCTTTCTGGATGATGTAGCTGCCGCTTACGTCCAGTGTCAAACGGTCGTTCAGCAGGTTCGACGTGTTGCGGAATGTAAAGTTATAACGATTATACTTGTTGTTGGGGATCAGTCCTTTGGAGTTTACCGCTGCGGTCGAGAAATAGATTTGGTTTTTCTCCGTACCCCCGGACAGTGTTACGGAGTTCGTCAGGATGTGACCTGTTTGCAGGAAATCTTCGGGCGAGTAGTTGTAACGTGCCGCCTGGTTGAGCGGTGCGCCCCAGCTGTGGATCGTCGAACCGCTGGCTTTGCCTTTACGCCCCGTGCCGTAGCGGGTCTGGAAATCCGGCAGGCGCAGCGGGTTCATAAATTCCGTGTTACTCGAAACCTGTATCTGTGTTGCTCCGGCCTTACCTTTCTTGGTGGTAATGAGCATTGCACCGTTCGCGGCGTCGGAACCGTACAATGCCGCGGCTGCGGCTCCGGTCATAACGGATATGGATTCGATGTCGTCGGGGTTCATGTCGGCGATGGATTCCGTTGTGCCGCGTGATCCGAATTCCATGCTGCCATCGCTGGTGAAGTTGTGCATGGGAATACCGTCGATTACATAAAGTACGTTCGAGGTCTGCATAATCGACTTCATACCGCGCATAATGACTTTGGCCGAACCGCCCACACCGGACGAACTGGTGTTGATAACGGCTCCGGCGACTTTACCTGCGAGGCTGTTTACGAAGTTTGCGGATTTCACGGTCGTCACGGCTTCGGACTTCACTTGCTGCACGGTGTAGGCCAGCGCCTTTTCCGAGCGTTTGATACCCAGGGCCGTGATCACCACGTCTTCAATCTGCTCGGCTGCTTCGTTGAGTGTTATGGTAAAAAAGGTTTGTGTGCCGATTTTTACTGTTACGGGGTCGTAGCCGATGAAATTGATATACAATTCGGCGGTTTCCACAGGTGCGGGGACTTGGAGCGAGAAAGCGCCGTCAAGTCCGGAACTTTCGCCGATGGTCGTTCCCTTTACGACCACCGATGCCCCGACAACGGGTGTCCCTTTGGTGTCGCGCACGACACCGCTGACCTTTGTGGAACCGTTGTTTGCGGTTTTCTTGTCCGGGGCTGCGGAAAGATAAATGTTCTGCTGGTAGATTTTGTACTCGGTATCCGTTCCGGCGACCATTGCCTGCAAAGCGGTATCGAGCGGTTTATCGGCGACATTGATACTGATGGTTCTGTTAATGTCTACGCCTTTATTTACGATGAAGAAATAGCTGGTCTGTTTTTCTATTTCATTCATAACCTGCTCCATGCGAACATTGTCCATCTGCAATGTTACTTTCGCGGTCTGGGCATACGCTCCCCATGCGGAGAACGTGGAGCAAATCATGAATAGAAAAGTAAACCAGCATTTAATTTGCTGAATAAATTTATTATTCATAGATTTGTAGATTAGTGGTTGTTAGATTGGTTCAAATTCTATTAGCCGCTATGCCTGCGGGTGGTTGCTACACCTGCGGGCTTTTTTTGCGACTTTGAAAATTCATAGTCTTATCTCATAGGCATTGTCGGTTTTTGTTAGATAATCTCGTCATAGTTATTTTATGTGGATTACATTGTTTTCGTCTTTCTCATATTGGAACGGGGTTATTTTCTGCAAGGCCCTTAGCGCATAGTCCAGCCCCATATTGACGGGGATTTTTCCGCGGATAACGTCGATCTGCGGAAGTTCGGCCGTTTGGATCTGGATTTTCACACCGTATGTTTTCTCCATTTTGGCGATGATGTCGGCAAACGGGTGTCCAACGAGATTCAGAATACCCTCCGTCCATAAATAGTCGTCCGTATTCTCAATCCTGGTCAATACCAGACGCTTCCCGTTTAGGCATACCTTTTCGTTCGGGTCTAATATAATCTGGTCGCCGCTTGCCAGTTTGTTGGTTACTTTGACTTTTCCCCTCAATAATGCAGTCGTGAAGTCGTGTGTCAGTTCGTCTGCCGTTACGTTGAATTTCGTACCCAGCACTTCCACGTCGCAGGCGAAAGTTTCCACGATGAAGGGATGGGCGGCATCATGCTCTACGTTGAACATGGCCTCGCCGGAGAGTTTCACACGGCGATTCCTATTGAACCGTATCGGATATTCCAGTTTTGCCCCGCTGTTCAGGCAAACGCTGGTTCCGTCCTGGAGTGTAATGTCTATACGTTGTCCTGCCGGTGCGGCAACGGACAGATATTGTTTTGCGGTATCTTCGATAATGACGGTTCTGGAAGCGTACCAACTGCCAGCGACCAATAGTAATACTGCGGCAGCCTGGGTACAGATACGAATAAAGCGCTGGCGATACCATTTCAGGCGTCTGGTCGGCAGCTGCAGATGGGGGTGGTGCGGATAAGGGACATTTGCGATAAGTGCGTCCTGCATAGACCATAAGGCATTTAGT
>OJQG01001079.1_pt1 | contig 11965 bp, 7 predicted proteins | sample 1598701 | NCBI WGS metagenome assembly OJQG01 (sample SAMN03922504, study PRJEB24848) | human gut metagenome | isolation source: stool sample | host: Homo sapiens | place: Germany | collected 2011-11 | reverse complement strand
CCATCTGGTAATATTTGTCACCTGGCATATCGTTATTTAAGGAAGCGGCTTGCTGTACAAGCATCATGCAGGTTCCTACCTGAATGTTTTTAGCAATACCACCGGTAGTCGTATGTAATTGAGTATAGGTCAACAGAGGACCGGGCTCTATCGAGGTAGGACTGTTGGGGTCTATATTTTTCTCGGTGAAATCACAGGCATAAACCATACAAGTTAGTGTGGATGCCATCATTAGTTTTATTATATTGATCACTGACATAATATTTTTATTTAAAATTTGACATTCAGATTAAAACCTATGCTACGTGAGGCGGGTAGTCCGTAAGATTCGAATCCCTGTCCATTGTCGATATTGAAAGAAGATTCGGGATCTACCAAAGGTACTTTATCGTAGATATTCCACAAATTCCGTCCTACGACTGAGAGAGACAAGGCTGACAAACCTATTTTACGGATCCATTTTGTCGGGAAGTTATATCCGAAAGAAAGTTCGCGCAACTTAATGAAAGAAGCGTCATATATACAGTTCTCGGTAATACCTGACAATGCCATATAATATTTCATCGCTGTCACTTTTACATCATTTGGAGTTACACCGTCTTCTTTTACTCCCTGAGCGATAATACCTTCTTCGCGTCCTGGTAGCGTGTCTGCATGGCGTCCGAACATAATCATGTGTGCATTTGTTTGAGAATACATCTTTCCTCCGAATTTGCCATCAAGTAAGAAACTCAATGTGAATCCGTGACATTCAAATGAGTTGCTGAATCCTAATGTGTATGGATGCACGCTTTCGCCTAATTTCTCGATTTCTCCTTTCATAGGAAGTCCATTTTCGTACATGATTTCACCTTTGTCGTTGCGTTTGAAAGTTACGCCTCGGATAATCCCATAAGGTTGTCCTACTTGCTGGTAAATCCAAGCTGGGCCACAGTTGTCGCTATCGTGGCCAGTACGAGACTTTGCCAGTTCGAATTCGGTGACATCATCTGTTATGCGTTTAATTTCACTCTTGTTGTAAGCGAAGTTGAAGGAAGTGTCCCAACGAAAGTGAGATGAAAGAATTGGAGTGCCGGTAAGTAACAGTTCAATACCATGATTATTCACTTTACCCGCGTTTATTTTGACATTTCCATATCCTGACGCGGTTGATATACCTGCGTTTACTATATCGTCTTTAGTATTTCGTACATAGTATGTGAAATCAATGCCGAAGCGATTGTTAAAGAACCTGGCTTCAAATCCTCCTTCATACGAAATAGAAGTCAGAGGTTTTAAATTTAAGTTCGGAATAGTGCCATTGTCAATGGATCCAACAGGATATTTGCGATATGCATCCGCATAACTGTATGTCAATCCCAGTTGATAGGCTCCAACGGCGCCGCCGGACTGTGCCCATGAACCGCGTAGCTTGAGGTATGGGAACCAAGACGGCATCTGAATAGCTTCACTAAGGATAAATCCTAATCCGACGGAGGGATAAAAAATATGATTGGGAGAGGTTTTCCCTTTGTAAGAAAGTGCGGAAAACCAGTCGTTACGTCCTGTTAAGGTCAAATATATCATGCTTTTATAAGACATTTCGGCTTGTCCGAAGAGGGAGTTGATGTAACTTTCAGAAGTAGAATGACCACCGGATTTTGTTTTTGTATTATTAATGGTGTTGAATCCTGGTACAACAAATTGGTCACCGTACGAACTTGTTGCATCTGACCAACTTGCCATTGTGTTCCAGCCAATAAATGCATCGACACTTACAAGGCCGTCTTTGAATGAGTTGGTATATCCGGCAATGGCTTCTGTGTTGAATTCACCGTGATATTCGGCACTATTGGATATATTACCTTCTTTTACAGCTCCGCGGGCTGTGCCCCAAGGGGTGACATTTTCGGCACGACGGTTAATCATATCACCGCCGGCACGTCCGCGTAGATACCAGTTTGGTGTAAAGTTGTATTGAACTTCGACGGAGCCAATAATACGGTCTTTAGCATCTTTTTGACTATTCTTGTAAACAACAAATAAAGGATTGATTACATAGCCTTGAGCGTTTACTTCATATTCCGTACCATCGTCGTTTGTAATCTTCATATCAGAAAGGCCGTAATTAGGTGCTAGTTGCCATAAAGAAGCATTTGCATTGGAGGTAATATCACCCAGGTTTGGACGGTTTTTGGCACGTTCGCGTACGTACATAATATTGGCCTTTAGTGAGAAGTGCTCGTTCATTCTAGAAGTCAGATTCAATGTAATATTGTTACGTTCCAGTTTGGAATTCGGTTGCATATCATGAAAACGTTGATCACCTGCACCAACACGGAACTGAATTTTTTCATTTCCGCCGGATACAGCGATGTTGTTAGTCACTGACCATGCATTGTCGTAGAAATCTTTGAAATTATTTCTTGCGGTTGGTGAATATGGGCGGGAAATTCCGTCATATTGCGTTACATTTGATCCGTCCATTTTGCTACCGAAGCTCATTACACTCATTTGCTTGGCTAATGTTGGAGCCAATTGGCTTATAGCCTGTTCTGGTGTCATTCCATATCCAGCTCCTGTCGCTATAGCCAGTTGATCAGGATTCATCCCATTTGCACCACAACCATATTCCCATTGGAGGTCATTATTCTTTAGGATGGGAGAGTCTTTAGTATAAGACATATTGTATTCTACTCTGACTTTTCCTGCTGTTCCTTTTTTAGTAGTAATGACAATTGCACCATTTGCTGCACGGGAACCGTACAATGCAGCAGCGGTACCTCCTTTCAGCACACTCATACTTTCAATGTCTTCACTATTGATAGATGAAATTCCGTCACCAGCATCAAAACCACCCCATTCTCCGGCTTGACCATAGTTTCCGTTATTCATAGGCACGCCGTCGATGACGTATAAAGGTTGGTTACTACCGTTCAAAGAACCGTTACCACGAATTGTTATACGGCTTGAACCCATGACGCCGGATGCTGGTTTCACTACATTTACACCTGCTACTTTTCCTACCAGACTGTTGGCTATATTGGAAACCTTGACACGATTCAACTCTTCGCTCTTGACTTCCGTTACGGAGTAAGCTAATGCTTTTTTCTCTTTTTTAATACCTAAGGCAGTGACAACTACTTCATCTACTTGGACAGAACTCTCCTGTAGAGTGACTTTCATGGGGGTATCTGTAGCCTTTTGTTCTACTGTCTGATATCCAATAAATGAAAAAATTAGGGTATTTCCTTTCTTTGCACGAATGGTGAACTGGCCGTCCATATTTGTGATTGTTCCAAAGGTTGTGCCTTTTATACTAATGCTGACTCCGGGCAGAGGCTCGCCGGAAGAGTCGGATACTATTCCTTTAATATCCGTTTGTTGGGCATGAAGTGAACTGCATATAAATAGTAGGCAGCACAATAATAAATAAGTAATGTTTTTCATTGCGAATATGATTTTAGTTGTTAAACTCTGGGAGCAAAGGTAGGGTAGTTTGCGGTGGAGGACAAATATGATTTTATCAAATACTAATACAAAATTAACAAAAAGCATAAAAATGAGTAAAAATAGGGGTTTAAACTCTTTGATATAATACCAGAATTCTGAAACCGATATGTTTATTAGTGAGTATCGTTCTGTTTTGTAAAATCTAAAGTGGCATTTTAAGGGTGTAAAGCATAGCTTTGTATTGCTTAAAACGACGCTTTTCAAAAGCTAAAAAGTTTGTTTCATTTTATTATTGATTATCTTAATGTCTGACTATTTACTTATAAGAAATAAAATGAATAAGCCGGAATATTATAAAAATTTTCTGAAACGGATATTATCTATATCAATAAAGAGTTTGCGGAAAATACCTGCGATACTTATTGTACTGGGAGTAATGTTGCTATGCTTTCGAGCGAATTAGCCACTTTTCTGAGTGGTAGATATATAGAATTTAAGGTATATAGTCTTACATATGCCGAAAATTTCTGGAGTTTCATAAATTAGAAGATTCTGTTGAAGAACGCAATGGAGAAAAATTATATGTTCAGGTAGTATATTCAGTTATTGACTCTAAAACACATGAGTGGGAATTTGGAAATTTGTTGGCATACAAGATAATTATCCGAAAATAGTTGTTACAATGGATGAAATTGAGGGCGTTTCTTATCAGGGTATCAAACAGATCCCTATCCGTCAGTTTTTACTTTGTTGGAGATAATTTTTCTATTAAAGAAAAAAGAGAGAAAAATAAAAGGAGAAGCAAAACATCATTAGCTTCTCCTTTCCCTTTCCAGTATATAATCTCAAAGCGATTATTTGAAAACAATCTTCATTGGTCTACCTATCCAAACTTGTGGTTGTTCGAGGTTGAAAATGTGAGCTATTGTAGAAGCTACATCATATTGCATCATGCTTACATCATCAAAACGAAGTCCTTTTTTAATATTCTTACCGGAAATGATGAAAGCAGTTTCCATTTCTTGCATTGTTTTGCCACCGTGACCCTTCTTGATGCCTCCATGGTCGGAAGTCAATATGAAAATAGTGTCATCAAGGATGCCTGCATCTTTTACGGCCTGGACAATCTGGCCGACATAAGTATCCAACTCCTTGAGTTTCTCATAATATGCGGGAGTGTCATGTCCTTCAGTGTGTCCGGTATGGTCGGGACTATCATAGCAGATAGCAACAAGAGTCGGATGTTTCTCCTTTATGTAAGCAGATGCCATATTGCCTAACTCTTTGGGAGTCTTGTTGTAATCGGCCACATGATAATGATAGCTTAGAGAAAGTGTATCTACTAAATACTTGATTCCGTTCCATTCATACAGACAGCCGATCTCTGCTTTCGGACGGGCATCACGCAGTAATTGGAAGATAGTGGGGAAGATTCCATTCTTGTTTAAAACACGTGACGGAAGTTCCGGAGTTTTAGATCCCCATTCGGTGTATCCGTGAAGTTCGGGACCGGCTCCCATAAACATGGATGCCCAGTTGATAGCACTGGACGAAGGAAGTGCCGAGCGTTTTTTGAGCGTGTAAGCTCCGTCTTCCATTAGTTTCTTGACATTGGGCATGTCTGCTTTAGGCAAGCTGTAAGCTCCCCAACCGTCCAGTCCGATGAGAACAACATGTTTGGCTTTGTCTTTTCCTTTGGCATTGCAGGAGAATGTGAAACAAAAAAGCAGTGCGAATGTAGCAAGTAGCGTAAAAGCGTTTTGTCTATTCATGATATTTTCCATTAAGTAATTAATATTGTTGATTTAATGAATTAAGTTTTCTCATGTATTATTTTATTAGACAAAGGTAGAGTTATTCTGTTGGTGGAACAAATACAATCTTAGCATTAACTAATACTTTTGCATTTTTTATTTCAAACTCAGCCGGAAGCTTTTTTATCTATGTATTATAAATCAATACCACGGTATATGCTACATAGCAGAGTATCATAATGCTTCCTTCTATCCGTGTGATTGTCCGTTTGGCGAAGAACAATCCGAACAGCCAGAGCAGGATGCACGAGCCGACCAGTGTGAGCAAGTCGAAGTTGGTGATTCCGCTAAGGTGGAGGGGAGTAATGCTGGCGCTGCATCCCAATACAAAGAAGATATTGAAGAGGTTACTGCCGATTACGTTTCCGATAGCTATTTCCGGATTCTTCTTTAGTGCGGCAACGATAGAGGTGGCAAGTTCCGGCAGAGAAGTCCCTCCGGCCACCAGTGTCAGACCGATGATTGACTCGCTGACGCCCAGATTGCGGGCGATACCCGTAGCCCCGTTAACAAATAATTGTCCTCCGTAAATTAGTGCAGCCAGCCCTCCGATAATATAAAGAACCGATTTCCACCAGGGGAGCAATTTTATCTCGTTCTCTTCTTCCGGTACGGGATGTTCTTCCTGTCCCCCTGTGGAGGGCTTGGAAGCGATAGCAAATGTATATCCCATAAAGATAGCGAAGAAACAAAGCAATAACAGTCCGTCTACCCTGTTCAGGATATTTTCCGGTGCTTTATCCAGAAAGACGTCATTGGCGCAAACCAACAGGACGACAGAAGATAGAATGCAGAGCGGAATCTCTTTTTTGAGTGTATTCCGGGTGATGACAATCGGAGCGAATAAAGCCGTGCAGCCTACAATCATCAGTGTATTGAATATATTACTTCCTACCACATTACCTATGGCAATGTCCGCACTGCCTTTAAGAGCAGAAGACACACTGACGGTGAGTTCGGGGGCAGAAGTACCGAACGCGACGATAGTAAGCCCGATAACAATGGAGGGGATACGGAGACGTTTGGCAACTGAAGCAGCCCCGTCCGTGAGTCCGTTAGCTCCTAGAAGAATGAGGATTAATCCTCCGATAAGAAACAGTATATTCATGTTTTTTTCTCTTTTGGTGGCAAAGATAATCATTTTCAAAATTGATATGTCAAAAACAATCCGTATGTTTGCTCTGTTTTAGTGAAAAAATAGATTAACCTTAATTCACTGTCAGGGGATATAGGATATGGAAATGAATAAAATGAAACGTTTAGTGTTACTGCTCATTGTACTTTTGGGAACAACGGGAGTACGGGCACAGTTGGGAGAAGCTGTCAAGAAGATATTTGCAGGTGATAGTGTAACTACCGTGCACAACACACCTCTGAACCGGGATTCAGACTCTGTCTATGTGGCCAATCTGCAAAAATCCCTCGAAGCAGCCCGGCTCAACGAGGCGAATATGCGTATGGAAATGGAGCAGATGAAACTGCAAATGGCTGCCGCCGACTCCGTGAAGTACGCCCGGCAGCGTCAACGTATCGATTCCTTGCGGCAGTTTACCAAAGGAATCCCTGTGGTAGCCGACGGAGATACCTTATTTTATCTTTTTACCAAACGTGGCGGATACACTCCCCAGCAACGTGCGCAAATGACCGGTGCTGCAATTGAAGAACTGGGAAGACGTTTTAACCTCCGCCCGGACTCCGTGTCGATCGACCATTCGGACATTGTTTCCGATTTGATGTACGGTAACAAGGTGTTGCTTTCCCTTACCGATCAGGATGCTTTGTGGGAAGGCATTTCCCGTGATTCTCTTGCGAAGGAAAGACAACAAAACGTTATCACCAAACTGCACGATATGAAAGCCGAACACGGGCTTTGGAGAATGGCGAAACGTGTGCTTTATTTCATTCTGGTGATTGTCGGGCAATACTTCCTGTTTCGCCTGACGAACTGGCTTTTCCGTAAACTGAAAGTACGTATTTTGCGTCTGAAAGATACGAAGATACGACCTGTTTCCATTCAAGGATATGAATTGTTGGATGCCCAAAAACAAGCTAATTTGTTAGTCTTTCTGGCGGGCATCGGGCGGTATATTCTTATGGGATTGCAGTTATTGATTACTATTCCGCTGATTTTCATTATTTTCCCGCAAACAGAAGGACTGGCTTATCGTATATTGGGTTATATCTGGAACCCGATCCGTGGCATTTTTGTGGGTATTATTGATTATATTCCCAAGCTGTTTACAATCATTATTATCTGGTATGCAGTGCGGTATCTGGTACGACTGGTGCACTATCTGGCCCGTGAGATAGAAGCAGGGCGTTTGAAATTCAACGGTTTCTATCCGGATTGGGCAATGCCGACTTTCCATATCGTCCGTTTCCTGCTTTACGCATTTATGATTGCGATGATTTATCCTTATTTGCCGGGTTCTGATTCAGGGGTATTCCAAGGGATTTCGGTATTTGTCGGATTGATTGTATCGTTGGGTTCAAGTACGGTGATCGGTAATATTATTGCCGGGCTGGTGATTACGTATATGCGCCCGTTTAAGTTGGGCGACCGGATTAAACTGAATGATACTACCGGAGATATTATAGAGAAAACACCCCTTGTCACCCGTATCCGTACACCGAAGAATGAGGTGGTTACCGTTCCCAACTCATTTATCATGTCCTCGCATACCGTGAATTACAGTACCTCGGCACGTGAATACGGGTTGATTATCCATTCGGAAGTATCTATCGGATATGATATCCCTTGGCGGCAAGTCAATCAGATATTGATTGATGCGGCATTGAATACTCCCGGAGTGGTGGACGATCCGCGTCCGTTCGTGTTGGAAACATCTTTAAGTGACTGGTATCCGGTTTATCAGATTAATGCTTATATCAAGGAAGCGGATAAGATGACTCAAATCTATTCGGACTTGCACCAGAACATTCAAGATAAATTTAATGAGGCGGGCATTGAAATCATGTCCCCGCATTATATGGCTGTCCGGGATGGAAACGAGACGACAATCCCCAAAGATGACTTGAGAGAAAAATCAGGAAAATAGTTTCTTTACTCTATGATACTTTCTTGATAGATGATGTAATGAGGAAGTTTCTTTCTCATCCGGCAGGAATCAGACTTTCCCGCAACGGATCAGTATTTTCTGTCCATCGTTTAAGGTGCTGGCAAAGAGGTAGGTATCCCCCCCTTCCGCTAACTTGATACGTTTACGGAGTTCTGCCACCGTAGCCGGAAAGTTGCGGACTGTGATATTCGCTTTTTTCAGGTCTGACAGATTCTCCTTTATTCCCTTTTTGTTGAGGCTGCACCGGTTGATGATGCGGAATGTTCTGCCGGGAAAACCCTCAATCTGCGTATCGGAAGTGTAGAGATGACTGTTGGGATGCAGCTTCTTGACGGAGTAAGCCGCGGCAATGCTGCGGAAAGCACCGGCTTTCAGGAGAGAAGCATTGGGTTCGTACAGATAATTGCCAAGTGTGTCTGTATAGCTGCACTCGCTGTGCTGTTCCTGTTCGCGGGTAAATACGAAGAGTTGTTTTTCCTGCTCTCCTTTTGTGGAGAGGTTTACGCAGTGAACCGGGATTTCTTCCGGTGCTGTCTGTCCGAGTAACAACAGGAGTTCTTTGCATTCGTTATTGACGGAGATGATATGTACCTCCTGTGTGTGCGGCAATTCTTTCAGTGCCTGTGAAAGGTCGAGCATGGGGGAAAGTTTAATCATTATCCGGTTGGCTTTGCTCAACAGGAGTCCTTCGAGTTCGGCCACATTAGGCTCACAGTCGGAAATGGCAACGGTTTTTCCGCCGTGCTCATTGCGGCGGGCGGGGTCGAGAAAGATACAGTCTACCGGAGACATGGTTTCCAGATAGGCTACTCCGTCGTCGTTTCTGACACTTATATGGTTGAGGTCGAGTGCGGGAAAGTTGTGGGCTGCTATGGTGCAGAGTTCTGCCTGACGTTCTACGTAAGTAGCCGATCGGAATCCGGTGGCGAGGAAAGAGCAGTCGATTCCGAATCCTCCGGTCAGGTCGGCCAGAGACTCACCTTGCAGGAGGCTTGCTTTATAACGGGCGGTGATTTCTGAAGAACATTGCTCCAGTGAAAGATGTTTCGGATACCATATATCGTCTATCTCTTTCCAGGAGGGGATTTTCTCGGCTGCGATTTGCCGTCCTGCTATTTGGGTGATAGCAGCCGGTATGTCTACATCGGGGTATTTCCGGGCTTGCAGGGCCAGGTTGCGTACATCGTCGGATTGATGTTCGTTGATAAACTGTCGGGTTTCGGGAGAGATTGGAGTCATAGGTCGTTATTGTTCGGGAAGTGAGATAAATAAGTCTGATGTCCGGATATTGCCTTGTTATTTATGGTATTACCTTATATTTCTGCCTTGCTACATCCCGGCTACAAAAGTTGAAGTGCCACCATTCGCTGGGCAGGGCGCGAAATCCGGCTTCTTTCATTACTCTCCGCAACAGTATCCGGTTCTGCCGTTCCGCCTCACTTATTTTTCCGTTTCGTACCAGTTCACTTTCTTGTGTGATATGGGCTTCTATCCCCAAGTGGTCTACCTTGGTTCCCATAGGCAAGGGTTGTCCGAGAGAATCCTGAATGCTGATGTCTACCGCCAGTCCGTAGTTGTGAAGTCCGCCGCCACGGTTCGGGTTGGAGACGTATTTGTATTTGGGTGTTCCTTTCACTACATTCCACATCTTTTTTTGTACGGACATCGGACGGGCGGCATCGTAGACAACGAGATTGTAGGAAGGATGCAGTTGTTTCAGTGCCTCCTGTGCTTTCACGAGGGCGTATGCTGCGTCGGGATGCAGATAGGCTTCCGACAAATCATCGTAAAGCACCTCTCCGGTGAAATTGTCGGCTTGTGTGTACATCAACTTCACGGTGATACTGCTGTCCAGTTCCGCTATATTGACCAGTCCTAAAGAATCCATGTAGAGAGCCATGGCACTTTTCTTTGGTTGAGGGGCAGGGGAACATTCTTCGCGGGGTTGCATATCATCCGACGGATGTTTGTATTCTGCCATGGTGAGCCTTTCCTTTTCCTTGTGACCGGAAACGGAAGTACATTCTGCCAGAAGCAGACAGAGGACAGGCAAACTATATTTTAGAAATCTCATTCGGGCTTTTGTATTTAGTGCGTCAAAGATACTTCTTTTTGGCTTTAGCTCCAATAAGCTACCTTTAAATCCTGATTGTTGGAGTGACCGGGTGATGCCACGGGGCTGTCACAGTTGTGCCACCGGCTTGGCACAACTGTGACACTTCGATGGCACAACTGTGACAAGCCGGTGGCACAAGGTAGAGGAATAAGGGCTTGTAGCGGCTCTTCCTATCGCCGGATGTTAGCGACTGCTTTCTTCGGATTGGCTGTTCCTTTCCATACGTCAAGCAGGTGCAGGATGTATCCGCTTTCGCTTTTGCTGTTATTGACCGATAGTAGTTCCGCATAGATTTCCCGTTCTTCCCAGTTCAGCCCTTGCAGAAAGGGGATGTTGGTGGTTGTTACTTGCTGTCACAATTGGGTCTTTCAGTATCGAAAGTTGGGCGGGAGTCAGGTTGAAACTGGATTGTACTACGTTGGACAGAGCGATGAGGCAGCGTGCCGTCATATAAGGTTGCGTCAACTTCCCCCAAAAGAAACAGGGAGCGTCTTTTTTCTCTATTTCACTGTATTTGGCGAGGCATAGTTCGTCCTGGTCGGCAGCGCGTTGCAATGCAGACAGAGCGGCGTATTGATAAGAAATGGTATCAGCCATAGTTGGATAAATAGGTATTGGGTTGCTTATTGCCCCAATATAGAAATTTATTTCTTGCAAGAAAAGAAGTTGCGGGATTTACATTACTTCTGAGGGTATGTTTCACATTATAAGTTGAATAATTGAAGTTTGTAGAAGTAATATAACTACAATTCTTTATAATTTTGAACTATTCTTTATACATAAAAATATTATTCTTTATAACTAATATTAAATCATATTCTGCATTTAAATGTAAAATGATACCTTTGTTCGAGATTTAAATACCGTAATGACATAATTTAATTTATTAAATATACCGTATGAGCCATTTGTGAAAATCGCTCCAATATTGTTTGTTTTGTTTGTGTTATCCCATTTTGAGTGTCAAGTGTGACATCAGAATGGGATTTTTATTTTCTCAGATAGAACTCTTTAAAATTTTACATTGATCCAAAACTTGCCCGTCTTTTATGTTGAGCCGCTTTTATTTAAGAATAGACATATAACAAACAAAGAAGCCTTGTAAACATTACATTTACAAGGCTTCTTATGTGGACCAGCCTGGGCTTGAACCAGGGACCTCCAGATTATGAGTCTGTTGCTCTAACCAACTGAGCTACAAGTCCGATGTATCCTTTTATCGGATGCGGTGACAAAAGTAGTATTTTCTATTGAATTATGCAAATTCTTTCAATAAAAAACTACGTGACTTTTCTTCTCAGAATTTATATTTGCGTTTCGGGTTCTTGGGGAACCAGCCTTTTTTTACTCTTTCTTCCTGTTCGAAAACCTCTTTGATTGTCCAGAAAGAGGAGAAGGCAAATACGCCTAGCAGAGAAGCTATGATGACGTTCTCGATGCTTAATGAGGCAACTACACCGGCAATACCGAGTATCAGGAATATCCACCAGCATTTGGTGCCCCAATAATATTCGGCCTTTACC
>OJQG01001074.1_pt1 | contig 12018 bp, 4 predicted proteins | sample 1598701 | NCBI WGS metagenome assembly OJQG01 (sample SAMN03922504, study PRJEB24848) | human gut metagenome | isolation source: stool sample | host: Homo sapiens | place: Germany | collected 2011-11 | reverse complement strand
GAATTCCCCGGCCGTAAGCTGGTAGACGCCGTTCTCGTCGGTGGCTGTGCAGGTGTATCCGTCGCTTACGACGATTCCCTGAAGTCGGTTCCCCTGGTTGTCGGTCACCACGCCGTAGATGTCGGTCAGCGGATCTATGGGGGTCTTTACCGGGCGGTCGTCGTCATTCGAGCACCCGGTAAAGATCAGGGCGGTGAGTGCGGCGATGATAAATATGTATCGTTTCATTGTATGCTGAATTAAGGTTTATATCGGGATGCGCGCCCCGGGAAAATCCCGCCCGGGGCGCGTTTCCTCCTTGTTTATCTCCAGTAGTAGTTTTGTCCCAGGTCGGGGTTGATGTTCAGCGCCGTCTTGGGGATGGGGCGCAGGTAGCGCTTCTCCTCGAAGTTGCGGCCCACGGTATAGAGCAGACGTCCGGTCGTGCCGTTCTCCAGCGAATATTTGCTGTCGTCGAGTACGATGTACGTTACGCCGGGTTCGTTGCCGGCTTCGCCCGAAATCACGCAGACGTCGTTGATGCCGTCACCGTTGAGGTCGTAGGAGGTATCCATGGCCGGGATGTAGATGCCGTACCACTGCTTGTTCAGCAGCTCGCCCGCATGCCAGCGCATCAGGTCATTGTAACGGAACCCTTCCAGCAGCAACTCGATGGCGCGCTCGCGGCGGATCTCCAGCAGGTCGCTGTCGCTCAGCCCGTAGTACTGTTGCAGATAGGGGTCTGCCGACGTCGGGCGCTTACCGTCGACGCCTGCGCGCTCACGCAGCGGTTTGATGGTCTTGTTCCAGATGTCGTCGCTGAATTCGCCCAGTTCGGCCTTCGCCTCGGCGTAGTTGAGCAGCACCTCGGCGTAACGCATGATGGGCAGCGAGTTGTAGGAAACCGATGCCGACTCGTATGCCTTGTCGTCGATGTTGAACTTGATGACCTGGTAGCCGGTCAGCGTCACCGTGAAATCGGGGGGTGTTGCGGTCGAGATGCCGCCCACCAGCTTCGTGTAGCCCGGCGTGATGATGCTCTGCGAGAGCCGGTAGTCGCGGTTTTCGACTTCGGTCGTGAACTCCTCGCCGGTGGCCGTGTGGCGCGAGCCGTCCAGGTTGAGGTAGGTCTTCACGAAATCCTGGTCGAGCGACCAGCGCTGTCCGTAGCTGCCCGACGTGTAACGCCACGTAAGGTCGTGGAACGTGGTCATGCCGACGCTCATCTGGCGAGCCCAGATCACTTCGGTCGTGTTGACGGCCTCCTGTGTGAAGAGCTCCCGGTACTGGGTCTTGACCTTGGCAGGGTTGTTCACGATGCTGTATACGCCGGCTGCCATCAGTTCCTCGCAGGCCTCGGCGCATTCGCGCAGGAATTTCGCCGAAGCCTGCTTGTCTTCCCATGCCTTGCCCGTCGACGGGTCTACCGAATGGTATTTGCGGTAGGTACCTTCGAACAGGCACACGCGGGCCTTGTAAGCCAGGGCGATGTACCGGTTGATGCGGGCGCAGTTGATCCAGTCCGACGACGTGTAGCAGTGCTCGCAGGCGAAGTTCAGGTCTTCGAGCACGCGCTCCATGACGTATTCACGGCTGTCGCGCGGTTTGTAGAGCGCCACCATGTCTTCGGGGTCGATCGGTTCGTCGTACCAGGGTACGGCACCGAAGGTCTTGACCTTCTCGAAATACTGCCATGCGCGCCAGAAACGGGCTGTGCCTTCGTAGTGGTTGTAGGTAGCTTCGGAGAGCCCCTTCGCCTCGCGCATGTGCACCAGGAAATAGTTGATGTTGTAGATCGGCGTCCAGTTACTGATCGACCAGCCGCTCTGCAGGTCGGGTGTCCACGAGGCGTTGGTCAGGAACGTGAACGACTTTTCGGTAGCCATAATGTCCGAGTATCCGTCGCCGTAACCCAGGTCTGCTGCGCTGGGGGTGTATTTCTGGATGAACCCGTTGGTATAGGTCAGCAGAGAGCCTTCGTCCGTGAAATAATCCCCGGATCCGACCTTGGCGTCGGGATCCCTGTTAAGGAAATCCTCGCAGGACGTGAGCAGGAAACAGGCCGAAAGCAGAATGTATGTTATCTTTTTCATTGTCGTCCGTAATTTAGAAAGTTATGCTCAAACCGATCGTGTACGATTTCATGACGGGATAACCGTCGCCGTCGCCGAAGTTGTCGCTACCGAACTTGTTGGTTCCGTAGTCCGCATCGCCGGCGTAGATACCTTCCGGGTCGTAGTTCTTCGCGTACTTCTTGAGCGGTGAGAAGGTCAGGAGGTTCTCGCCCGACACATAGATCTTGAGTGCCTGGAGGCCGATCTTGTTGACCAGCTCCTTGGGGAAGTTGTAGTCGATGGTGAGGTTCTTCAGGCGGATGTACGAAGCGTCCTGCACGTAGCGCGTGTTGGGCTGCGCGAGGATCAGGCCCGAGTCGCTGGCCGAATAGCCGACCAGGCGCGGCCAGTAGGCGCCGCGGTTGGTCGGTGACCAGCGGTCGCTGTTATGCCACGGGAGTGCCATGCTGTACGGGCGGCCGTACTGTCCCCAGAAATAACCCGACTCCTTGGCCGGATACCAGTCGCGTTTGCCGACGCCCTGCCACATCATGCTGATGCCGATGCCGTTCCAGCGCACGCCGCCCTGGATGCTGTAACTGTAGCGGGGCGTGGTGTTGCCGATCTTCACCAGGTCGCCGTGGTCGTAGATCGTGTTGTTGCCGTTGTTGACGTATCCGTCGCCGTTCAGGTCGAGGTAGCGCGGGTCGCCGGCCTGCCAGGTCGCCGAACGGTTGGTGAACTTCGAATAGTTGGCCCATGTCTGCGCCTCTTCGTCGCTCTGGAACAGCCCGTCGCACTTGTAGCCCCACATTTCGCCGAGGGTCATCCCCTCGTAATAGTTGATCGAGTAGTTGGTCGGGAGCGTGCCAGTTTTGGCCGTATAGCGGGTGATCTTGCTGGTGTTGTCCCAGACGGCGACTTTGATATTGTAGCTCAGGGTCTTGCCCGCAACCTTGTGGCTGTCGCGCCACGACAGGCTGGCCTCCCACCCGTCGGTGCGCATGTCGGCGTAGTTGCCCTTGGGGGCGCTGTTGCCGAATACGGCGGGCAGCTCTTCGCCCACCACATACATGTCGGTTGTCTTCTTGCGGTAGATGTCGGCCGAGAAGTTCAGGCGGCCGTTGAATGCCTCGAAATCCAGGCCGAGGTCATAGGTCGTGGCCTTTTCCCATGTCAGGCTCTTGGGAATCGGGGAGGGTGCCTGCGTGTAGTTGAACACCGAACCGTTGTTCAGCAGGCTCGACTGTGCGATCGACATCGTGGAGAGGTAGGCGTAGGCATCGCTGATGAGGCCGTTGCCCGCTGAACCGACCGATGCGCGGATCTTCAGGTTGTCGAGCCAGTTGGCGTTTTTCATGAAGTTCTCTTCCGAGATGCGCCATCCCACCGAACCCGAGGGGAAGAATCCCCAACGCTGGTTGGACGGGAACTTGGAGTTACCGTCGTAACGGCCGCTGGCTTCGAGCAGGTATTTTCCTTTGTACGAGTAGCTTACGCGGTAGAATGCGCCGACCAGTCCCCAGTCGTAGCTGCCGTTGTCCTTCAGGGTCATCGCTTCGCCTTCCAGCAGGCTGAAGTTGGGCTTGCCGGGGATGATGATGCCCTCGCGGCTCATCAGGTTGCTCTTGTAGGTATAATCTTCGATGTTCCAACCGCCCATGATACTTAGCGAGTGGGTGTCGCCCAAGCGGGGCGTGTAGGTCAGCGTGGCGCTCGAAGCGACTTTCTGGCGGTTGTAGGAGCGCTCTTCGTAGAGCGAGCCCGAGGGGCGTTCGCCCGAACTGTCGGGCCCCGTGTAGTAGGTGTAGCTGTTCACGGCCTGCCGGCGGTCGGTCTGGTTGAAATAGAAGCTCACGTCGGCGGCGGCGACCAGCACGTCCTTCAACAGGTCGATCGTGACCGCCGTGCGGTTGTTCATGTCGAACTTGCGGTCTTTACGCCACGAGTTGCCCTCGACGAAGCCTGCCCAGCCCGTGTATACGGCCGCTTCCGTCCACGTGCCGTCGGGATTGGTGACCAGAGCTACGGGGTAAGCCTGGTGGTTGAGCATGCGCGATACCGTCATCGGCGTTGTGGAGATGCCCGTGTGGCTCGTCGGCTGGTGCGAATAGCGGTACATGAAGTCGGTGGTGTTCTCCACGCGCAGCCACGGCTTTACGTTGACGATGCCTTTGGCTTTGACGTTGAACTGCTGGTATTTCTCGTCGCCGGCGTTGTAGATGCCGTCCTGCTCGAACATACGGCCCGAGACGTAGTACGATGCCACGTCACCGCCTCCTGTCACGCTGATGTTGTGCTGGTGTCCGGTCGTATAGTCCTTGTAGAATACGTCGTACCAGTTGGTGTTGCCGAAGTATTCGTAGACGTTGCGGTTGTTGACGCGCCATTTCTCATACGAGGGGTCGCTGTTGCGGCGTGCCAGTTCGTTGTACCAGGTGCGCGAGAATTTGAATACGTTGTTGATGTTCGAGGGATCCTTGCCGAATGCGTTGACATAGGATTCCAGGAACGAGGTGGTATAATCGTAGCCGTTGGTGACCATCTGGGGCTTGGTGGCGCGCTTGTAGAAGGTGAAGGTACCGTTGTAAGTCACCTTGGCACTGCCTTTCTGCGGCTTCTTGGTGGTAAGGAGGATCACGCCGAAGGTACCGCGGGCACCGTATACGGCGGTCGACGAGGCGTCCTTGAGCACCGTGATCGACTCGATGTCGTCCGGGTTTACGGTCGACATGTCGGTTTCGACGCCGTCGACCATCACCAGGGCCGAACCGCCCGAACCGATCGAGTTCTCCGCGCCGCGGATGCGCACCGTCGCGCCGCGGTTGGGCTTACCGTCGGAAAAGGTCATCGTAAGGCCGGGGATGGCGCCCTGCAACGAGCGCGAAATGCTCATCGACGAACCCATGCGCTCTTCGAGGCCCTTTGTCGAAAGGGTTTCGACGGCACCTACGATGTCGCGGCGCTTCTGTACGCCGTAGCCGACGACGACGACCTCTTCGAGGCTGGTGTTGTCTTCGCTCATGGTGACGTCGATGGTGGATTGGTTGTTGACGTGGATTGTCTGGGGTTTGTAGCCCACATAGCTGAAATTCAGGCTCTCTGAATTGTCAGCATTGATCGTGTATGTACCGTTGGCATCGGTAGTCGTGCCTTTCGTGGTACCGGGGACGGTGACGGTGACACCTATGAGTGGATTTCCCGTGTCGTCTTTAACGATACCCGAGACGGCCTTCCCCCCCCCTTGTGCCGAGGCCGGGAGCGCAAATGTCACATATAAAAGAATAACCGTCAGGAGCCTGATGTACGAGCGTATTTTGCCCAGTACGTCAAGTCCGGTCAGCGTGTAACATTGTTTCATTTTACATCAGTTTAAGTTATCAATCGGTTCGTTGCCGGATCCCATACCTATTATTATATAAGAGGCCGGGTTTTTCCGGGGATTTCGGCTGGTTGCAAGTCATTCCCGATATAACTTCTGCTGGAGAGTGTGAAAAAAAGTAGTTAGGTTTTCGCGTGTGTCAGGTTTGTGTGTTTTAATTATTTAATAAATAAGGTTCTTCTAATTTTGCTTTCAAGTATATGTTTTTATTTTCTTTCATGCAACTATTTGGTTTGAAAACTTTGCAAAAAGAATAGTAAAAATTATGTAGGTTTGGGGTGTTTTTATATTTATATATTGTAAATACCTTAAAATCAATTATTAGTGTTTGTATTTTGTTAGTCTTGATTCGTGTTGCCTTATTATTGTCTTTTGTGTGGCAAAGCTCGTTTATTGATGTTTCATGCGTGTTAAAAACTATTTAAATAATCACTAAAGGAAACAATTTGTGTTGCAATAGTGTTTTTAAGGTGTGAAAATTTGCAAAAAAGAAAAAATGTGCTTATGTTTGTCCTGCAAGTTGTTCCGACATATCTCTTGAGAGTAAGGACGCGCCCCGAGGCGTATCCGCTTTGCTATTTTCGGTAATAGTTATTACTCTAATCAAAATGTTATGAAACTTATGAAAAATTGGATAAAGACGATGCTCTTCGTGTCGGCCCTCTGTCTGGCGGCTTGCTCCGACGATCCGGATGTGGCTCCGCTCAAACGGGATACCGATGCCGTCGAGCTGACGTACAATTCAGGCGCCACGACCCAGATCTCGGTACGCTATGCCGGTTCGTGGTCGGCGCGTGTCGAGTGTACGGACGGAAGCGGGGCTCCGGTGAACAACTGGTTCTCCGTCTCTCCGGACAATGGTGTCGGTAACGGACGCGATTACCAGTGGGTGACCGTTACGGCCGAGCGTAATCCCGGCGACAAACGTACGGGATACATTTATCTGAAACCGGCCAACGGTGAGGAGATCAAGATCGAGGTCGCACAGGCCGACGGTCATTTCTCGGTGAACGACCCCGTGATTTCGGGGACGCTCAAGTCCAATACGGAATCCGCCGCAATGCTCGAAATCGCCTATGACAAGGCTTTCGGCGAAGAGATGGTGGAAATCGAAGCCACGCTCGACGGCCTTGCCGCCGAGGGGCTCGGCATCAGCAGCCCCTATCAGTCTGTGATCGAGCACGAAGGTAGCGGTACGATTTCGGTGCCTATCACCGGTGTGCCCGTGACGCTGGGTGAGGTGGTGTGCCATGTGACTTTCAAACTCGACGGGGTCGTGAAATTCCAGGGCGATGTTTCGGGGAACGTAAGTTCGTCGAACGAAGTGTTCGGCATGGGCTTCGACCTGTTCAAATGGGGCGGCGATTACCCGAACAACAAGAAGGGCCCCGGCCCGAACGGAAAGGACGGCGCCGGCAAGGAGTTCGATGGCACGGAGCCTGCGGAACCCGATGTGATTTCGGCGGGATCCGACGGTACGAGCGACGTTTTCAACACGATGGGCGAGACCTACCGCATCAACCGCGGCGTTGAAAAGTGGTCGGGCTTGCGTGTATATGAGCACCCGGGTTATGTGAAGCTGGGGGTTACGGCCAATGGCGGCTGGATCATGACGCCGGAGCTCGAAAGCCTTTCGGCGGCACCCGAGACCGTGTCGGTTTCGATCGACTTCCTGCGTTTCGATAACGAAACGGGTACCTACATCGTTTCTGCCGAGGGTGCCGGAGTCGTAACCAACGGCGAAGTGAACAATACCGTGCTCCCGGCACAGACTTCGGCTGCCGGCCGCAAATGGAAGACGCTGACCTTTACCGTTCAGGACGCTACCAACAAGACGCGCATCAAGATCGAGGCGCAGACCTATAACGAAAAGGGGTACCGTATCAATATCGACAATATCGTCGTTATGGCTGCCGACAAGACGGAGGTGACCGAGAAACTGCCGGCCCCAGAGCTTGAAAAGATTACCTATACGCCCGCCAAGACTTCCGTCGCATTTGCGTGGGAAGGCGTGAAGGGGGTGACCTCCTATGAAGCTTCCGTGGCGCAGCAAACGCGTCCCGACTTCAGGAAAACCGTCGAGACGGAGGATTCGAACTGCGAGTTCGCCGATCTGGAACCCGGCCTTTATATCTTTACCGTCAGGGCGCTTTACGCCGGGAATGCGGAATTCAATTCCGACCCGACGCAGAAGGTCGTGGGGACTTTGGGCTTTGCGGCTGAAAAATTAGCGACGCCAACAGAATTGGCGGCTGCCGACGTGACCTCCTCGGGGGCCAAGATCAGCTGGGCCGAAGTGAGCGGCGCCGCCAATTACCGGGTCGTGGTCAAAACGACGTCCGATGGGCAGGAGGTTGCCTCGACGATCGTCGGCGCCACCAGCTATACGGCTGCCGGGCTCAAGGCCGGTACGGATTATGCGGTTTTGGTTCAGGCGCTTGTCGGCGACGGCTCCGTGGCGAATGAATTCGATTCGGACGTGGTGGCGGTTCAGTTCGTGACCACCGATCCTGTGCCTATGATTGCTCCCTCTGCGCGGATTTACGCGAAGACACACGGCCTTGCCGTGCTGGAGTGGGAGCTGTCCGCCGCAGCGTTGGAGCAGCAGCCCGTAGGGTCGACCGATACCTATGATTTCCGGGTGAAGGATGCCGGCGGGAATGTGATCCGGTCGATCGAGAACTTCTCGAAATTCAATTTTACGAAGTATAAATATTACCGGCTCGTGTGGGGTGGGCTGACGCCCGGGGCGACCTATACACTGGAGCTCCGCCGCAAGTCGACGGCGAATAAGGAGGCGCTTCTCGATTCCGAGTGGGCTTCGGCTTCCGTTACGACCGACGCGGCTCCCGACAAGTCCGGATACCTCCTGTATAAGGACTTCGAGAATCTTCCCGGAGGCGGTCAGCCCTTCTATGGTGCCTACGGCTTCAGCCTGGGCAGCACGACCGATTTTTCCGATCCGGATAAGATATTGATTACGACGGGCGATGCGAACTCCATATATTGCCAGGGCGTGAAGGATAATGACTCTTATTTCAGTGCATACCTGCCCGAGTGGGATCGTGCGGATTGGATGGCCAACAGTTCCAATATCGGGCTTGCCGCCGGATATATGAAATTCGGTGGCGGCAAGAAGCCCGCATGGCTGACTTTGCCGAAACTGTCCTCGTTGTCCGGCGCTACGGAGATCGAGCTGGAATTCGATGCGTGCCCCTATTATGAGCCCAGTACGAAGGGGGATATGATGGCACCCTCGAACACCGACATTATGGAGTATTTCGGGGTGACGGTGACCGGAGCGACGATCGTGAGCGTAACGGGCGAGACCTCGGCCGATGCCGTTATCAGTGACGGCGGTGCCACGGTGACTTTACGTAACGTGCTTGTGGATAAAATGATCGAGGAGGGACTGAAGGATACGTACCGCTATACGAATCACAAAGTGAAGATCACCGGCGTTACGGCCGATACGCGCATTAAAATCTATTCGGCTCTTGATAAAGATGGTGAAAACCATCGTATGTGGCTGGATAATCTGAAAGTTAAGAAGGTTAATTAGTTTTGGTGGATATGGTGAACCGGGGGCTGCGGGTGTCTGCAGTCCCTGGTTTTTATCGACATTGGAGATTAAAAAGAAAAGAAAAAGATAGCTATTTGTTGGTATTTTGTTTTCTTATATTGCATAATAAAGTAAAATATGTTAACTTTGAGGCATGAAAGGGAAAATTCTTGCGTCTTTATTTTGCTTTAGGATGGCTTATCCCCTTTTCCGGATGGTAATAAATTAATTTCGTACTATGAATAAAGTAGAAAGTGCCCTGTCGCGCACGACCGACACCAAGGCGTTGGTGATCGGAACCGATACCCTTCCGCAGGTTGCGGAAATGTTCAGAAAACTTTTCCCGGATAAGCGGGCGCTTGTTGTGGCCGATGCCAATACATGGCGCGTGGCCGGCGATGACGTGCATAAGATACTGGCCGGAGCGGGTGTCGCGCAGGATGAACCATATGTCTTTACCGACCCGAAGCTCTATGCCGAATGGGCGTATGTCGGGGAGCTGGATACCGTGCTTGCCGAGACCGATGCCGTGCCCGTAGCCGTCGGTTCGGGGGTGATCAACGACCTGACGAAACTCTGTTCCAGCCATAACGGACGCCGTTACATGGTCGTGGGTACGGCCGCTTCGATGGACGGTTATACGGCCTACGGGGCTTCGATCACCAAGGACGGCAACAAGCAGACTTTCGATTGCCCGGCGCCGCTGGGGATGGTGCTCGACCCGAACATCGCTGCGGCTGCGCCTGCGAAGCTCTCCGCCTCGGGCTATGCCGACCTGATTGCCAAGATCCCGGCCGGTGCCGACTGGATGCTGGCCGACGCCGTGGGGTCGGAGTTGATGGACGACTTCGCATTCTCGGTGGTGCAGGACGGCCTGAAAGAGGCGCTCTGCGACCCGGCGGGCGTACATGCGGGGAATGTCGTCAAAGTGGAACAGCTGGCCGAAGGGTTGCTGCTGAGCGGTTTTGCGATGCAGGCAACCCAGTCGAGCCGACCCGCGTCGGGAGCCGAACACCAGTTCAGCCACCTGTGGGACATGGAACACCTCAAATACAACGGGGCATCCGTTTCGCACGGGTTCAAGGTGGGCATAGGTACGCTTGCGTCGACGGCATTCCTCGAAATGCTGCTCGAAGCTCCGGTCGGGGAACTCGACGTCGAAAAGTGCGTCGCAGCCTGGAAATCATGGGAGGAGACCGAGGCGGACATTCGCCGGATCTTCGATAACGACCCCGAATTCGTGGCCCGCGGGTTGGTGGAGACCAAGGGTAAATACGTCGATAAGGAGGGGTTGTGCAGGCAGTTGCAGCGCCTGAAGAAAGCATGGCCCGAGCTGAGCGTGCGTATCCGCCGGCAGATCATCCCGTTCGGGGAAGTCCGCCGCCGCCTCGAGCTGGTCGGTGCGCCCTACGAACCCGAGCAGATCGGCGTCTCACGTGCCAGGTTCCGGGCAAGTTTCGAAAAAATACCTTACATGCGCAGTCGTTTCACGGTCATCGACGTCGCTTTCCGTTGCGGTTGGATGGAACAATGGCTCGATAAACTTTTCGGGAAAGGCGGAATTTGGGAAATAAAGTAGTATATTTGCAAACTGAAACTACTAAACTTTCATTCCGAAATGACTCCTGAACAAACCAAACGCTTCAAGTATTGGCAGACGCGTACCATCATCGCCACGATGGTGGGTTATGCGCTCTTTTACTTCGTGCGTAAAAACTTCTCGCTGGCGATGCCCGGCCTGGAGGCCGACCTGGGGATCTCGAAAACCAGCCTGGGTATTTTCCTGACCCTGAACGGTGTGGTCTACGGGCTTTCGCGTTTCGTGAACGGTATCCTGGCCGACCGCATGAACGCCCGCTGGTACATGGCCATCGGGCTCGCGCTCTGTGCGCTGGCCAACTTCGCCTTCGGATTCGGCGAGGATGTCTCCTACTGGATCACGGGGCAGCACGACGGTTCGCAGTTCACCAATACGATGATCCTCTTCATGGGGATCATGTGGGTGATAAACGGCATGTTGCAGGGGACGGGATTCCCTCCCTGCGCGCGTCTGCTGACCCACTGGATTCCGCCTACGGAGCTGGCGACCAAGATGTCTGTGTGGAATACCTCGCATTCGATCGGTGCGGGCCTCGTGGTGATCCTCTGCGGTTATATCATGGGTACCGTGGGCATGAACATGACGGCCGACCCCGACGCCGTGGCGACGATCGCCGCCAATCTGGGCGTTGCGCCCGACGATGCCGCCGGGATGGAGCGCGTCATGACTTCGGCTGCGCATGTCGGGGCGTGGAAATGGTGTTTCTGGGTACCTTCGGCCATCGCATTCGCCGGGGCGATCGGATTGGTCGCCTTCCTGCGCGATACGCCCTCTTCGGTCGGGCTTCCCGAACTGGAAGGCACCGAGGTGAAGGAGGTGAAAAAGGAGACGAAGAGTGCCGAGCACCGCGCATTCCTGATGAAGCACGTGTTCAGGAACCCGCTGATCTGGATCCTGGGCTTCGCCAATTTCTTCGTATATATCGTCCGTTTCTCGGTGCTCGACTGGGGGCCTTCGCTGCTGAGCCAGTCGAAGGGTGTCAGCATGTCGCATGCCGGGTGGCTCGTGGCGATGTTCGAAATCGCCGGTATCGTCGGCATGTTGTTCGCCGGCTGGGCTACGGACAAATGGCTCAGGGGCCGTGCGCACCGCACCTGCGTGTTCTGCATGGCGGGTGCTGCGCTGTTCGTGTTCTTGTTCTGGCAGTTGCCTGCCGATGCTCCCGTGTGGTTGCTCTTCCTCACGCTGTGTGCCGCCGGGTTCTGCATCTACGGCCCGCAGGCGCTGATCGGCATCGCAGCCGCGAACCAGGCCACGAAAAAGGCCGCTGCGACGGCCAACGGGCTTACCGGCCTGTTCGGTTATGCCAGCACGGTCGTTTCGGGCGTGGGGCTGGGCTTCGTGGCGCAGCATTACGGTTGGAACTGGGCTTATGTCGGTATTATCGGCGTAGCCATCGTCGGTATGCTGGTCTTCCTGATGATGTGGGGGGCGCGTGCCG
>OJQG01001045.1_pt1 | contig 12371 bp, 8 predicted proteins | sample 1598701 | NCBI WGS metagenome assembly OJQG01 (sample SAMN03922504, study PRJEB24848) | human gut metagenome | isolation source: stool sample | host: Homo sapiens | place: Germany | collected 2011-11 | reverse complement strand
CAGAGATTCATGGCGAAGCCATGTACACCGCACCCTCACTGCGCAGCGCGTGCAGCCCTTCAAGCTACAGACTGCCAATGTGCGGGGTCAAGGGGCGACGCCCCTTGCGTTCTCTTGGGGGTCCAAGGGGGCCATTCTCTCACGTGAGAGAATGGCCCCCTTTCCCGTATCCCCCACGGGTGCGGGGGAAATGTTCCACCACTTACAAGTGGTCAATCAGCGCCCACAGCACTGTTTATATTTCTTCCCGCTGCCGCAGGGGCAGGGATCGTTGCGGCCGATCTTCTGGACCTTGCGGGGCTGCTTTTTCACCGTGCCGTCGCCGGAGGTGGAGGCGACGATGCCGTCGGCCACGCGCTCGCGCTTGACCTCGCCCTCGGTCTTGACGCGGGCGGAGAAGATGCGGCGCACCGTGTCGCCCTGAATGGCGGAGATCATGTCCTCAAACATCGTGAGGGATTCCTGCTTGTAGACGTCAATGGGCTTGTTGTTGCCGTAGGACTGTAAACGGATGGCCTGGCGCAGCTCGCTCATCGCGTCGATGTGGTCCATCCAGTATTCGTCGACCACGCGCAGCAGCACTACGCGCTCAAGCTCGCGCATGATGGGCGAGGTGACGGCGGCCTCCTTGGCCTCGTAGTACTTCTCGGCGGCTTCATAGAAGCGATCGGTCAGATCGTCGGCGGAAAGGCCGGAGAGAGAGTTTGCATCCACGGCGCCGCGCGGGAAGTACGTGCCCTCGCAGCTCTTGAGCGCGTCGGCGCGGTGCTCGTCGTCGGTCTTGTCGTGCTCGCCGAAGGCGAAGGCGACCTGACTTTCGATGCTGCTTCTCAGCATGTTCAAAACGGTCTGCTTGATGTCCATGCCGTCGAGCACCTGCTTGCGCTGGCCGTAGATGATCTCGCGCTGCTTGTTCATCACGTCGTCGTATTCGAGTGTGCTCTTGCGGTACTGGAAGTTGCGGGACTCGACGCTCGTCTGCGCGTTTTCAATCGCCTTGGAGAGCGTCTTGTTTTCAATCGGCGTATCCTCGTCGAGGTTGAAGCGCTCCATCAGGTTCGTGATGCGCTCGCCGCCAAACAGGCGCAGCAGATCGTCTTCAAGCGAGAGGTAGAAGCGCGTCTCGCCCGGGTCGCCCTGACGGCCGGCACGGCCGCGCAGCTGGTTGTCGATACGGCGGGAATCGTGGCGCTCCGTGCCGATGATGAAGAGGCCTCCCGCCTCGCGGACCTTGTCCGCCTCACCGGAGATCTCCTCGCGGTGCTTTTCAAGGGCCTTGGCGAACATGTCGCGCGCGTCGAGGATCTCCTGATTGTCGGTCTCGGCGTAGCCGGTCGCCTCGGCGATGAGCTCATCGCTGAGGCCCGCCTTGCGAAGGTCGGTTTTCGCCATGTACTCGGCGTTGCCGCCGAGCATGATATCGGTACCACGGCCGGCCATGTTCGTCGCGACCGTGACCGCGCCGAGCTTACCGGCCTGCGCGACGATCTCGGCTTCCTTTTCGTGGTTCTTCGCGTTCAGGAGATTGTGCTTGATGCCCTCGCGGGAGAGCAGATACGAGAGCTTTTCGTTCTTTTCGATCGACACCGTACCGACCAGCACGGGCTGGCCCTTGGCATGGCATTTTTTCACCTGCTCGATAACGGCGCGGTACTTTGCCGCCTCGGTCTTGTAGACAACATCGGGGTCGTCGATACGGGCGATGGGACGGTTCGTCGGAATTTCAATGATGTCGAGGTTGTAGATCGTGCCGAATTCCTCTTCCTCCGTGAGCGCCGTACCGGTCATACCGGAGAGCTTGCCGTACAGGCGGAAGTAATTCTGGAACGTGATGGTCGCAAGCGTCTTGCTTTCTCGCGCGACCTCGACATGCTCCTTGGCCTCGATGGCCTGATGGAGACCGTCGCTGTAGCGGCGGCCGAACATCAGTCGGCCGGTGAACTCGTCGACGATGACGACCTGACCGTCCTTGATGACGTAGTCGATATCGCGCTTCATCGTGCCGTGGGCCTTGATGGCCTGGTTGATGTGGTGCGCGATGGTGGAGTTTTCGGGATCGGAGAGGTTTTCAAGGCCGAAGAATTCCTCGGCTTTCTTCACGCCGCGGGCGGTGAGCGTCGCGGTCTTGGCCTTTTCGTCGACGATGTAGTCGGCGTCGATGTTGATGTCTTCCTCTTCCTTGTCGTCGCTCTCGGCAATGACCTTCTTGCGGAAGCCGCGTACAAGGTTTTCCGTGCGGGAATACATCTCCGTGGACTTTTCGCCCATGCCGGAGATGATGAGCGGCGTGCGCGCCTCATCGATCAAAATGGAGTCGACCTCGTCGACGATGGCGAAGGCATGTCCACGCTGGACGAGTTCGCTTGCGTAGATGGCCATGTTATCGCGCAGGTAATCAAAGCCCATTTCGTTATTCGTGCCGTAGGTGATGTCTGCGGCGTAGGCCTTGCGGCGCTCTTCACTTGTGAGGTCGTGGACGATCAGGCCGACCGTGAGGCCTAAGAAGCGGTGGACCTTGCCCATCCACTCGCTGTCTCGCTTGGCGAGGTAGTCGTTCACGGTGACGATGTGGACGCCGTTGCCGGTCAGGGCGTTTAGGTACGCGGGCAGCGTTGCCACCAGCGTTTTGCCTTCACCGGTCTTCATCTCGGCGATGCGGCCCTGATGGAGCACCACGCCGCCGACGAGCTGCACACGGTAGGGGTACAGCCCCAGCACGCGGCGGGATGCCTCGCGCACGGTGGCAAACGCCTCAGGCAGGATGTCGTCGAGCGTTTCACCGCTTTGCAGACGCGTCTTGAACTCCGGCGTTTTGGCCTGCAGCTCCGCGTCGCTCATCGCCTTGTATTCGTCCGCCATCGCTTCGATCTTGTCGACGATGGGGTAGATGCTCTTGAGCTCACGGTCGCTGTAGGAACCGAACATTTTACTAAAGAAACCCATATTCAAAACTTCCTTTCGTGGGAGCATAATAACACGCTTACAAGTATAGCATCCCTCTGCGCGATATGTAAAGGGAAATTTGCTGTATAATATGAATGGATTGTAAATAAATTCCGTCGCCGCGTCAGGCATGGCTTGCACTCTATATAGCTGCTGTGGTAAAATACAAAGCAAGATAGTACAAAGCGACGAAACGCCCTCCGACGGCGGAGGACAGAAGCATAAGGAAGAAGTTTTTTCTCATCTAAGGAGGACATTCGCATGAAACTGCACTTTTACGGGGCCGACCGCTGCGTGACCGGCTCCTGCCACTGCCTGGAGATAAACGGTAAGAAGATCCTCGTCGACTGCGGCTTACAGCAGGGACGTGACGAGCTCGACAACCGTTATCTCGCTTTCGCTCCCGGCAATATCGATATTCTGCTCGTCACCCACGCGCACATCGACCACACGGGCCGTATCCCGCTGCTGGTGAAAAACGGCTTCCACGGCCGCATCCTGACGACACGTCTGACAGCAGATTTGATGAAGATCATGTTGCTCGACTCCGCTCACATTCAGGAGAGCGACGCTGAGTACGAAAACCGCAAGGGCGAGCGCGCGGGCCGCGAGCATGTCGATCCGCTCTACACCGAGCAGGACGCGCTGGACGTCTTCAAGTACGTGACGACCTGCGAGTATAAAGAAAAGGTCGACCTCTGCGAGGGTGTGAGCGCGGTGTTCACCGACGCGGGCCATCTGCTCGGTTCCGCGTCCATCACGCTTGAGCTGGAAGAAAACGGCGTGCACAAGACAATCGTCTTCTCCGGCGATATCGGCAATGTCGACCAGCCCATTATTCGCGACCCGCAGCTTCTCAAAAAGGCCGACTACGTCGTGATGGAGTCGACCTACGGCGACCGCAACCACACCGAGGTCTGGAGCTACACCGACGAACTGGCGCAGATCATCGACGAGACGCTCGGCAAGGGCGGCAACGTCGTCATCCCGTCGTTCGCCGTGGGCCGCACGCAGGAGCTTTTGTACTTCATCCGCGAGATCAAGGATCAAAAGCTCGTCAAGTCGACGCCGAACTTCCCCGTGTACATCGACTCGCCCCTTGCCAAGGCGGCGACGACTGTGTTCTGCGGCGACCTGCACGGCTATCTTGATGAGCAGGCGCTCGAGCTTGTCAAGGACGGCACGCACATGTTCACCTTCCCGAACCTTAACCTGGTCGAGTCGAGCGAGGAATCGAAGATGCTGAACATGGACACGACACCCAAGGTCATCATTTCCGCCTCCGGTATGTGCGACGCCGGCCGCATCCGCCACCATTTGAAGCACAACCTCTGGCGCGCGAACAGCGCGGTCGTGTTCGTCGGCTTCCAGTCGCCCGGCACGCTGGGCCGTCGGCTGCTCGATGGCGTTGAAAAGGTCAAGCTCTTCGGCGAGGAGATCGCCGTCAAGGCGAAGATCGTCAACTTCCAGGGCCTTTCGTCCCACGCCGACCATGACCACCTTGTCGAGTGGATCAAGGCCTTCGACCCGAAGCCTGCGCATGTGTTCGTCGTCCACGGCGACGAGGATGTTGCGCCCGTGTTTGCCGAAGAGCTCTGTTCGCTCGGTTTCAAGGCGCACGCGGCCAAATTCACCGAATGCTACGACCTTGCCGCAAACGAGATGGTCAGCGATGGCTACATTTCCGAGCGCAAGCGCACGGCGCAGAAGTCCCGCGCCGACAACCTGTACGCCAAACTCGTGGCGGCGGCGGAGTCGCTGCTTGAGTTTGCCAAGCGCTGCAAGGGCAGACCCAACAAGGACATTTCTGCGCTCACCGGCCAGATCATCAGCCTGATCGAGCGCTTCCGCGAGTGATTTGAGATACACAACAAAAGGTACTTCGCGCGATAAAAGCGCGAAGTACCTTTTCTGAGAGGAGAAGACGATGGAGCTTGCCAAAAATCAGGAGCATACCGTCACCATCGAGGGCTATGGCGAGGGCGGCATGGGCGTTGCGCGCATCGACGGACGCGTCGTGTTCGTCCACGGCGCGCTGCGCGGCGAGAAGTGCCGCGTGCTCATCTTAAAGACGCTCAAGAGCGTCGCCTTTGCCAAAGTGCTCGAGGTGATCGAGCCGTCGAGCGAACGCATCACGCCGGACTGTCCGTACTTCCCGCGCTGCGGCGGCTGCACGTACCGCCACATCCGCTATGAAGAGGAGTTGCGGCTGAAAAAGCAGCGCGTGCAGGACAATTTGTCCCGCATCGGCGGCAGTGATGTGACGGTTGAGGAGATTTTAGGCGCGCAGGACACGCTGCGCTACCGCAACAAGGCACAGTACCCTGTATCAAAGGACGGCGCGGTCGGCTTTTACCGCGCCCGCACGCACGAGGTTATCGAGTGCGAGCACTGCTTATTAGTCAGACCTGAGGCCGACGCCGCGGCGGAGGCGCTGCGCGAATATATGCAGTCCTGCCGCGTCGCGGGCTATGACGAAAAGACGGGCCGCGGCCTCATTCGTCACCTTTACGTCCGCTCAAACGCGGCGGGGGAGAGCCTGATCTGCGTGCTTGTGAACGGCGATAAGCTGCCGAAAGAAGACCGGCTCGTCACGCTCCTGCGCGATGCGTGCCCGAAGTGCACCGGCATCGTGCTGGGCACGAACACGAAAAAAGGCAACGTCATCCTCGGCGACCGCTACCGCACGCTCTGGGGGAGCGACCGGCTTGAGGACACGCTCTGCGGCAAGACGTTCCGGCTCAGCGTGCCGTCATTCTATCAGGTCAACCGCGCACAGGCCGAGCGGCTCTATGCGAAGGCCATCGAATTTGCGGGCCTCACGGGGCAGGAGACGGTGCTCGACCTCTACTGCGGCGCGGGCACGATCACACTTGCGCTGTTGGATCACGCGAAGAAAGTCCTCGGTGCGGAGATCGTCCCCGAGGCCATCGACGACGCACGCGAAAACGCCGCGCGCAACGGCGTTAAAAACGCGGAGTTTTTCTGCGGCGATGCGTCCGATGTGGCAAAAAAGCTCGCGCGCGAAAACCTGCGCCCCGACGTCATCACCGTCGACCCGCCGCGCAAGGGCTTGGCCGCCGACGTGGTGGAGAGCATCGCCGAGATGCAGCCGGGACGTGTCGTGTACGTCTCGTGCGACAGCGCGACCATGGCGCGCGACGTGAAGCGCTTAGCAGGCCTCGGCTACACCGCCCAGCGCGCCTGCGCAGTGGACATGTTCCCAAGGGCAGATCATGTCGAGACGGTAGTATTATTGTCCAAACTCAAAGTCGACCATCATATCGAAATAGAACTTAAGATGGATGAGTTGGATTTAACGGCGGCGGAAAGTAAAGCAACCTACGATGAAATCAAAGCTTATGTTTTGAACAAGTACGGACTAAAAGTAAGCCAGCTTTATATCGCTCAGATAAAAAGAAAGTGTGGAATCATCGAAAGAAAAAATTATAACGTATCCAAAAAGGAAGATGCGAAAGTACCGCAGTGCCCGCCAGAGAAAGAGGCAGCGATTATGGACGCATTAAAGCATTTTCAAATGATTTGAAAAATTTTATAAATACGCCGTTTTCGGACGGCGCTCACTTCAAAAGGTGTTGCTTTCGGGCAGCGCCTTTTGTTTTGCCGGTCTGAGAGAAAAGGGGGTGAAAACATGGCCGAGCCGGGTGCATTGGATTACTTTTACGGAACGGAGGCAGAACAATATACCTTTTACCGGATTCCGAAGGTGTTGTTTACCGACCCCGGCTTCCGGCGTATAACAGCAGACGCGAAAATCCTGTACGGCCTGATGTTAGACCGCATGGGGCTGTCCATACGCAACGGCTGGCTGGACGAACAGGAGCGCGTGTTCATCTACTTCACGTTGGAAGAAACGATGGACGCGATGTGCTGTGGCCATAATAAGGCGGTGTCCCTGTTCACCGAGTTAGACAAGGTGGGCCTGATCGAGCGCAAGAAGCAGGGCCAGGGCCGCCCCACAAAAATCTATGTCAAGAACTTTATCCGGAAAGAGGAAGTCAAGACTTCCGAAAACCGGAAGTCTGCACTTCCCGAAACCGGAACTCTTGACTTCCGAAAATCGGACACAATCAATACTGATAAGAATAAGACTGATAGGAACGATACTGATCCATCTATCCATCCGGCGGCGCAGCCTTCGGAGGATAGACCGCCTACGGCGGCTGATGCGATGGATACGATACGGGCCTATCGGGAGATTTTGAAGGAGAATATTGAGTATGACATTCTCCGGAAAAACCTGGGCTATGACTGCGACCTGCTGGATGAAATTCTGGACATTCTGGTAGATACGGTATGCAGCACCCGAAAAATGATCCGCATTGGAGGCGAGGACTACCCAAAGGAGGTTGTGAAAAGCAGACTGCTGAAGCTGGACTCCGGCCACATCGAGTATGTGATCAGCAGCCTGCATGAGAATACGACGAAGGTGCGGAACATTCGTGCCTACCTTCTGACCTCCCTCTACAATGCCCCTACCACCATCAACAGTTACTACACCGCACTTGTCAATCACGATATGTACGGCAGCGGGTAACTGTTTTTTCATACTCAAATGAGGGCGGCGAGCCGGTCTTATCCGGCCCGCCCTTGGTTACCAATCTGCAAATGAACGGCACTGTGTCAAGAACGCGCACGGTGCGCGTTCATTTCATTCTTGACGCGGGGCCGTTGGTTTGCCACCCGGCACGAAGCCGGAGAAAGGAGCGACCCCATGAAGAAACCGTTTGCTTACATTTCTGCCGCCTGGAGCGGCCAGGAATTTACCGACACCGACCAGGCGGTGGTCTACTGCCGCAAGGTCTATCAGGCCGGTTTTACCCCGATCTGTCCCGTCCTCTATCTGCCGCACTTCCTCAATGACTCCATCCCCGCCGAACACAAGGACGGGATTGATATGGCGCGGGAGCTGCTGCGGCGCAGCCATGTGTTGATTGTCTGCGGCGACGAGGTGGACGAAGCCGTAAAGAACGATATTGCTGTGGCGCAGCGGCTTGGCATTACGGCCACCACGCTGGACGGCATTTTGAAAATCCGGAGCCAGGGCCATGAAGAAGCCCGTTGATTTCTTTCACCGGCGGCTGCGTTTCCTGCTGCACCGACTGGTGGTGCCGCCTTAGTATTCTGCTTTCCATTTCCACCCTGCCGGAAAGGAGGATAGCCCATGCAGGAAGAATTGGAACAAAAATCTGTGGCGATCAGCATTAAAGCGGGAAAGCTGACCGCAAATCTCTTGAAAAAGGCCCTGGAAAAAGCCCTGGCAGAAATGACAAAAAGCCAGAAGAACCCGAAAATTTATAAGGGCAAGCAGAGTGTGAAGCACCTTGTCCGGCAGGGCGCAGGCGTTTCCAATATCGAAATCACAGATGGTAACATCAAGTCCTTTGAGCGTGTTGCCCGTAAATACGGTGTTGATTTCGCACTGAAAAAGGACACCACAAGCCAGCCCCCCCGCTATCTGGTCTTTTTCAAGTCACGGGACGCGGATGCGCTGACCGCCGCTTTTGCGGAATATTCCGGCAAGGTGGTAAAGCGCCAATCCCAGGAAAAGCCGTCGGTTCGCCGTCAGCTTACACAGCTTCAGGAGGTTGTCCGGAAAATGGCGCAGTCTCTCTCCCGCAACAAACAGCAGGAGGTGACGCGATGAAGAACCTGCCAAAAATCAATCCGTCAAAGGCACTCAAAGCCAGCCTTCCCTACCTGATTGCCGGTCTGCTCTGCACGAAGCTGGGGGAAGCCTACCGGCTGACTACCGGTGGCGATGTGATTGACCGGCTACTGGCAGCATTTACAAAGCTGGGGCTGGTATTTCAAAACCCGTTTCCCAGCCTTCATCCCTTTGACCTGCTGGTGGGCGCAGCGGCGGCTGTGCTGCTGCGTCTGGTGGTCTGGTCGAAGATCAAGAATGCGAAAAAGTATCGGCATGGAGAAGAATACGGCACGGCCCGATGGGGCAACGAAAAAGATATAGCGCCGTTCATCAACTCCGATTTCTCCCAAAATATCCTGTTGACCGATACGGAGCGGTTGACCCTTGGAAAGATTGCCGATCCGGAAAAGCGGAATGTCAATCTCAACGTCCTGGTGATCGGAGGCAGCGGCAGCGGAAAAACCCGCTACCACATCAAGCCCAATCTGCTTCAGATGAATGCCTCCTATGTCTGCTCCGATCCGAAAGGGACTGTCGTGGAGGAGGTAGGCCGTGCGCTGGTGCAGCAAGGTCACTATAAGCTGAAAATTCTGAACACCATCGACTTTGGCTGCTCGATGCACTATAACCCCTTCCACTATCTCCACAGTGAAACCGACATTCTCTCATTGGTGACGGTTATCATGGAAAACACACAAAGCAAGGAAGGCAAAGGCGGGGATGACTTCTGGAGCAGTGCGACTCGTTCGCAGACGGTAAAAAGTCTGCGCACGAGCAACGGTTTTCCGTTGTTCGGAGAACTGGTAGTTTGATAGGTGGAATGACGGGGTAACGCCCTGAAACGCCTACCCTTGATGGGCGTGCATTAGCTGTAATGGCTGGTGTACGAAGCCCCATGACAAAGGCTGAGAGTAACCGTAACCACTGCCTAAAGTGGTCGAAAGCGGTCTGGAGGCAGACTGTGTTACCTATAAGCCGAGAGTCTATAAGATACCTATGGTTAGAATGTTCGCTTTGGCGGGCGGACTGACGAACCTGCGAATGTACAGGTCTAAAAGAAGACCACGCAGAAATGTGTGGGTGCGTTAATGCGCAGTCGGTGTGGTTTAGTAGAAATTGATCCTACGAACGACCATGCTGTGTTACAGGCACAGGCAAGCCGACAGGTCTATAGCAGGAACCTATGGGTATGTATGAACAGATAGAACTATCGGAACGAGGAAAGGCAGCAGATTCCGCAAGGAATAGTCTGACGAAAAACAATAAGCAGACGAACTGCTGCTGAAAAGTAGTGGTCGAACCTATGATGTGCTTGCGTTATGTGAGCTACGGAGGAATGGCCACAAGTCGGTTGAGATAAACAGGCATTATTCAATCCAACATAAGGATTCGAGTAAGACCAAAAGGGTCACTTTCGCAAAAAGGAGGTGATGCCTTATGCCAAAGAAAAACAAAACTCTATGTGTAGATGACTTACGTCATGCCGAGTATTACGGTATGCAGCCAGTTTTTGATGAACTCTATCATCGAAGTTTGGAGGGAGAAAATTTTACCGACCTTATGGATTTAATTCTGAGCCGGGACAACATTCTTCTGGCATATCGGAACATCAAAGCAAACGGAGGAAGCTACACAGCAGGAACAGACAACAAAAACATCAGTGACATCGGGTGTTTACCGCCCGAAACAGTTGCAGAGAAAGTGAGGTTTATTGTCACAGGAAGTCAGCACGGATACCGCCCAAAGCCGGTAAGACGCAAAGACATTCCGAAACCAAACGGAAAAACCAGACCGTTAGGTATTCCCTGTATCTGGGACAGGCTGGTACAGCAATGTATCAAACAGGTCATAGAGCCAATCTGCGAAGCGAAATTCAGCGACAACAGTTACGGCTTTCGCCCGAACCGTTCCGTGGAACACGCCGTGCAGAAAACTTACACCATGCTTCAACGCATGAACCTGCATTATGTGATTGAGTTTGATATAAAAGGATTTTTCGACAACGTAAATCACAGCAAGCTAATGCGGCAAATATGGGCAATGGGAATACACGACAAACAGTTGATTTTTATTATCAAGCGGATTCTGAAAGCACCGATTAGAATGCCAGACGGCACTACACTCATTCCAGACAAAGGCACTCCGCAAGGCGGTATCATTTCACCGTTGCTTGCCAATATCGTGCTGAATGAACTGGACAAATGGGTTGAGAGCCAATGGCAGAACCACCCTCTTGTAAAGGAATACGGGTATGAGAGGAAAATCAGAAACTCGATTACTTTTGACCGGAGCAAGGCATTCCTCAAAATGAGGAAAACAGGGTTGAAAGAAATGTATATCGTGAGATATGCAGATGATTTCAGAATTTTCTGCCGGAATAAAGAGGACGCTTTGAGAACGAAAGAGGCTGTAACGGCATGGATAACCGAGAGGCTGAGGTTGGAGGTATCGCCAGAGAAAACAAGGATAGTCAATGTTAGAAAACGCTATTCAGAGTTTCTTGGGTTTAAGATACGAGTCAGACCGAAAAGCAGGAAGTACATCGTGCAATCTCATATCTGTGACAAAAAGTTGGAACTGGAAAGGCAAAAACTGGTGGAACAGGCGAAACGAATTGCCCGACCTTCAGAGGGAAAAAGACCTTTGGACGAAATACGGCTGTACAATTCAATGGTTCTGGGAATACAGAATTATTTTCAACTTGCCACCTGCATCAGCATTGATTGCAGGAAAATCCACAGACAGGTCATGACAGTTTTAACAAATCGGCTCAATACAGAAACCGGGTGCAGACTTGTTCGAGAGGGCGGCGCAATGACCGAGAGCGAAAAAGAACGATTTGGAAAGTCGGCAATGATACGGTATGTATCTGGAATCGACCAACCTATCTACCCTATCGCATACATCAAGAACAAGATACCGATGGCAAAGAAAGCGGCGGTTTGCAGTTACACGGTAGAGGGACGGGCATTGATACACACGAACCTAAGTATGAACTCATCTGTTCTATCAGGTTTGAGGAATCAACCGTCTATGGGGCGAAGCACAGAACTTACTGACAGCAGGATTTCACTATTCTCGGCTCAACGTGGAAAATGTGCGCTAAGTGGGGAACTCTTTGAAAATGCGGCTGACATAGTATGCTGGCTGAAAACACCGGCAGAATTGGGCGGCAAGGAACGCTATCGAAATATGATTTTGTTCCATAATAGATTTCTTCCACTCCTGCAAGAGTGTCCTAAGAATGAGCTAAAAGAGATAGCCGACACGATCAAGGCAACAAAGGAACTGATGTTAAAAGTGAACAGTCTGCGCCAGCAGGCTGGTTTGTCCGCAATAGAAAACTAACATTTCATTTGGTGATTGATTAAATGCTTGTGAAAACAACCGATGGAACGCCGGATGCGGTGAAAGTCGCACGTCCGGTGTGGAGTGGGGGAAAATCCGGCGATAACTTCAAAGGATTACCTATCACTATAGGCCGAGGCCCTGTTGTATCAGGCGTTGATCGCCTACATCTACTATGAAGCCCCGGAAGAAGAAAAGAATATGACCACTCTGCTGGATATGCTCAATGCCTGCGAATGCCGGGAGGACGATGAAAACTTTAAGTCGGCGGTGGATCTGCTGTTTGAACAGTTGGAACAGCGCGACGCAAACCACTTTGCAGTCCGTCAATATAAGAAATTTAAGATGGCGGCCGGTGTTGTATGCTCTAAAAGACTTCTTAATCAAGCGGTTGGGAAGTCTCTTAGAA
>OJQG01001039.1_pt1 | contig 12439 bp, 10 predicted proteins | sample 1598701 | NCBI WGS metagenome assembly OJQG01 (sample SAMN03922504, study PRJEB24848) | human gut metagenome | isolation source: stool sample | host: Homo sapiens | place: Germany | collected 2011-11 | reverse complement strand
TGCCTGACCGGCGCGCTGCCTGCAGGCTGCGGCCCCCACGATGTGGCCATTGCACTGGTGGGCGAGCTGTTCAAGAGCGGCTATGTCAAGAACAAGGTCATGGAGTTCGTGGGCCCCGGCATTGCCTCCCTGCGGCAGGACACCCGCAACGCCATTGATGCCATGACCACCGAGACCACCTGTCTGTCCTCCATCTGGGAGACCGACGAAGTTACCCAGCGTTTTCTGGCGGTGCACGGCCGTGCAGCAGACTATAAAAAGCTTGCACCGGCAGACCTTGCCTACTACGATGGTGTGGTGGAGGTGGATCTTTCTGCCATCCGTCCCATGATCGCCCTGCCCATGCACCCCTCCAACGCCTTTACCATCGAGGAGCTGAACGCAAACCTGGAGGACATCCTCCACGCCTGCGAACAGGATGTGCAGAAGCTGATCGGCCGCAAGGATGTGCAGCTGGATCTGTGCAGCAAGATCGAAAACGGCAAGCTGCGGGTGGATCAGGGCGTCATTGCAGGCTGCGCAGGCGGTCTGTACGACAGCATCTACGAGGCTGCTTCCATCCTCAAGGGTCATACCGGCGGCTGCGGCGACTACGCCTTGAGCGTTTACCCCGGCAGTCAGCCCATCATGATGGAACTGGTGCGCACCGGCGTCATTGGCGAGTTGATGGCCAGCGGCGCTACCATCCGCACCGCCTTCTGCGGCCCCTGCTTCGGCGCAGGCGATGTGCCCGCCAACGGTGCACTGTCCATCCGTCACACCACCCGCAACTTCCCCAGCCGCGAGGGCTCCAAGCCCGGCAGCGGCCAGCTGGCCGGTGTGGCACTGATGGATGCCCGCAGCATTGCAGCCACCACCGCAAACGGCGGCATCCTGACCCCCGCCACCGACATTGATTACGATCCCACCGTGCCGGAGTACCAGTACGATGCTTCCAGCTACGACACCCGCGTGTATCAGGGCTTCGGCAAGGGCGATTACGATGCCCTGCTCAAATTTGGCCCCAACATCAAGGACTGGCCGGAGATCGCACCGCTGGGCGACAATCTGCTGCTAAAGGTGGCTTCTTATATCACCGATCCCGTCACCACCACCGATGAGCTGATCCCCTCCGGTGAGACCTCTTCTTACCGCTCTAATCCCCTGGGTCTGGCCGAGTTCACCCTCAGCCGCAAGGACCCGGAGTATGTGAGTCGCGCCAAGGCCGTGCAGGCCGAAGAGAACGCCCGCCGCGCCGGTGCAGGGGACGCCGCCCTGCTGGCAAAGGTGAACGCCGTGCCCGGCTGCGAGAAGCTGAGCTGGAACGATATCCAGATCGCCTCTACCATCTTTGCGGTCAAGCCTGGCGACGGCTCTGCCCGTGAGCAGGCCGCCAGCTGCCAGCGTGTGCTGGGTGCCGGTGCCAATATCGTAACCGAGTACGCTACCAAGCGTTACCGCTCTAACCTGATCAACTGGGGCATGCTGCCCCTGCAGCTGGCAGGTGCCACCCCCTTTGGTCTGGGGGATTATGTGCTCATCCCCAATGTGCGGGAGGCACTCAAGGGCGACCTGCAGAACATCAAGGCCTATGTTCTGGGCGATACCGTCAAGGAGTTTGAGCTGTACATGGCTCCGCTCACCACCGACGAGCGCCAGATCCTGGCCGACGGCTGCCTGATCAATTTCTATAAGCACTAAGGAAGTAACCCGCTATGTCCTGTGACCTGCATATCCATTCCACCTGCTCGGATGGTGCTGTGCCCATCGAGCGGCTGGCGTCCATCGCCGCCCGCACCGGGCTGCACGCCATCGCCCTTTCGGACCACGACACCCTGCTCAGCGCTCAGTACGCCTATGCCCACACCGGGCAGGACGGGGTAGAGCTGATCCCCGCCGTGGAGCTGACCGGCTACGACTTTGAGCGCCAGCACCGGGTGCACCTGCTGTGCTACTACCCGGACGCGGACTGCCCGGCGCTGCGGGAGCACTGCGCCATTATGAAGGAGCGCCGCAACGCCTGCGCTTTGCAGAGCGCAAAGGAGCTGGAGCAGCTGTACCCGCAGTTTACCACCGACCTTGCATGGGAGACCACAAAGGCCAGCGGGGTGCTGTTCAAAAGCGGGCTGATGCAGGCACTGGAACTGCTGGGTCTGACCGATGGCAGCATCTACGGCGAGACCTACCACAAGCTGTTCGGGTGGAACCCCCGGGGCATCGTGCTGCACTCGCCGGAGTATCTGCCGGTGCGGCAGGTGCTGGCTACCGCCAAGGCAAGCGGCGGCGCGGTGGTGTTTGCCCACCCCACGGTGTATAAAAGTATGCCCCTGCTGCGGGAGCTGGCAGCAGAGGGCGCAGTGGACGGCATTGAAGTGTACCATCCCAGCAACAGCCCGGAGGACAGCGCCGAGTGCCTTGCCCTGTGCAAACAGTACGGCCTTGTGGCTACTGCGGGCACGGACTTCCATGGCCGCAACCACAAGCACCCCCACCCCATCGGCACCTGCACCGCACCGGACGAAGCCGCAGCGCAGCTGCGCGCCATCGCCGAAAAACGTAAAAGAGAGAGGACGTAAAGACTATGAGCAAGGAATTTTCCTTCCCGAACAAGGGTACCTGCTCCAAGCAGACCAACTTTGTGCTGAACGATGACCACACCATTGCTTCCATTGAGGTCGTCGGCGGCTGCAACGGCAACCTGAAGGGCATCTGCCAGCTGCTTACCGGCATGAAGGCAGAGGACGCCATTGCCCGTCTGGACGGCACGCTGTGCGGCTTCCGCAGCACCAGCTGCCCGGACCAGATCGCAAAGAACCTGAAAAAGGCTCTGGAACAGATGAACTAAACCCACCAGAGAGCCGCTGCACAGAACCTTGTGCGGCGGCTCTCTTTTTGTATGGGAAGATTTGCTTAGAGAAACCCTCTCAGTCAAAGCCTTGCGGCTTTGCCAGATTCCCCCTTTTGTCACCTACGGTGACATCTTCCCCCGGTGCGGGGGAAGTCTGCCCTCTCAGGGGGAGCTTTTAAGTATCTCTTACGGTCAGCGCTGATAAAGCTCTCCCTTCGGGAGAGCTGGCGTGAAGCGCCTGAGAGGGTTTACTTTATGTCACAATTTGTACGCATTTCCAGCAAATGAGGGCGGATGTAAAAAATCTATACACCGGGCAAAGTTTGTTTGTTGTTCCTGTTCACTTTGCGGGGTATACTGTTGCCATAGAGAACAGCACGATGAAGGCTGTGAAAAGATATTTTTGAAGCAGGGAGGCTTTTTTATGTACTATTCCAGTGGCAACTACGAAGCTTTTGCAACCCCCAAAAAGCCGGAGGGCGTGGATCATAAATCCGCTTATATCATCGGCTCCGGTCTGGCAGCCCTGACCGCTGCCTGCTATCTGGTGCGCGACGGCCAGATGAAGGGCGAGCACGTCCATGTGTTTGAAAAGAACGCACTGGCCGGCGGCGCCTGCGATGGCTACAAGTACGATATCGGCTATGTGATGCGCGGCGGCCGCGAGATGGATAACCACTTCGAAGTTATGTGGGATCTGCTGCACTCCATCCCGTCTCTGGAGACCGAGGGTGCCAGCGTGCTGGACGAGTATTACTGGCTGAACAAGGAGGATCCCAACTTTTCCTTGTGCCGTGCCACCGTCAACCGCGGCGAGGATGCCCACACCGATGGCAAGTTCGGCCTGTCCGATAAGGGCGCCATGGAGATCATGAAGCTGTTCTTTACCCCGGACGAGCAGCTGCAGGATAAAAAGATCACCGATTTCTTTGATGACGAGGTGCTCAACACCAACTTCTGGATGTACTGGCGCACCATGTTCGCCTTCGAGAACTGGCACAGCGCTCTGGAGATGAAGCTGTACCTCAAGCGCTATATCCACCACATCGGCGGTCTGCCGGACTTTACCGCCCTGCGCTTTACCCGCTATAATCAGTACGAATCCATCATCCTGCCCATGGTGCGCTATCTGGAAAGCTTTGGCGTGCAGTTCCACTACAACACCAAGGTCACCGATGTGAAGTTCGATATCCAAAAGGGCCGTAAGCTGGCAAGCTCCGTCACCGTGGAGCACGAGGGCGAGACTTCTAACATCGACCTGACCGAGAACGATCTGCTGTTCATCACCAACGGCGGCTGCGTGGAAAGCTGCACCGTGGGTGCACAGGATAAGGCCACCGGCTTTGATCCCACCATCCAGCCCGGCAACGGCTGGGATCTGTGGAAAAAGATCGCCGCACAGGATCCCTCCTTCGGTCACCCGGAGAAGTTCTGCTCCGAGCCGGAACTGAGCAACTGGGAGAGTGCCACCATCACCACGCTGGACGACAAGATCCCTCAGTATATCCGCAAGATCTGCAAGCGCGACCCCTTCAGCGGCCATACTGTCACCGGCGGCATCGTCACCGTCAAGGACTCCAGCTGGCTGCTCAGCTGGACGCTGAACCGTCAGCAGCAGTTCAAGGATCAGCCCAAGAACCAGCTGTGCGTCTGGGTGTACGGCCTGTTCAGCGATAAGCCCGGCGATTACGTCAAGAAGCCCATGCGTGACTGCACCGGCCGCGAGATCTGCATGGAGTGGCTGTACCACATTGGCGTGCCGGAGGATCAAATCGCGGAACTGGCAGAGCACAGCGCCAACACCGTGCCTGTGATGATGCCCTATATCGACGCCTTCTTCATGCCCCGTGCCATGGGCGACCGTCCCGATGTTGTGCCCGAGGGTGCGGTGAACTTTGCCTTCCTTGGCCAGTTTGCCGAGACCGCCCGCGACACCATCTTCACCACCGAGTACTCCATGCGCACCGGTATGGAGGCCGTGTACACCCTGCTGAACATCGACCGCGGCGTGCCCGAGGTCTGGGGCAGCACCTACGATGTGCGCGCCCTGATCGATGCCACCGTGAAGCTGCGCGACGGCAAAAAGATCACCGACATGGATCTGCCGCTGATCCCGCGTCTGGCTTTGAAGGAAGCTTTGAAGAAGATCGAGGGCACCGACCTTGAGAAGTTCCTCAAGGAGTATAACGCCATCTGATATTTCCCTCTCCTCCGATAGACCCGGCAACGGGTCAACATCCCCTAAAAAAGACCTCTCCGCTGCTCTGCGACAGGGCACGGGGAGGTCTTTTTTGCATGGAATTTGCGTAAAAATGGTACAATGTGTGTTAAAATAAAGCAGAACGTGAAAATAATTTGTGCCAAAAGAATGATTTTGGCTTGTTTGCGGCGGCGTTCTGTGTTATGCTAGAGCTATTGAAAGGGTAGGAGGGAAGAGCCTGCCTCAAATGCGATACGCCAAAAATAAAAGGAGGTCGTTTTCCTGTGAAACAACTTATTTCCCGTCGCAGCTTTTTAAAGGCTGCTGGTGTGACCGCTGCCGCTGCATCCATGGCCATCGGTGCGCCTGCCGCATCGGCCTGCTGGTATGGTGATAAGTCTGACGTCACCATCCTGTACACCAACGATGTCCATACCTACATCGACAAGCAGAGCCCCAAGCTGACCTACGCTGCCATTGCCGACCTGAAGCAGAGCTATCAGAATGCCGGCAAGGATGTGCTGCTGGTGGATGCAGGCGACCATGTGCAGGGCACCGCCTACGGCTCCATGGACGAGGGTGCCTCCATCATCAAGCTGATGAACGCTGCCGGTTACGATGTCGCCACCCCCGGCAACCACGAGTTTGACTACGGCATGGACCGCGCCAAGGCCATCATGAAGGAAGCCGACTTCCCGTACCTGTCCTGTAACTGGGTAGACCTGCGCACTACGCTGCGTGTGCTGCCCTCCGTCAAGGTGTTCGTGCGCGGCGGCAGACGCATTGCCTTTGTGGGCGTGACCACCCCCGAGACCTTTACCAAGTCCACCCCGGCCTACTTTATGGATAAGGCACAGCGCAAGTACATCTACGATATTCAGGGCGGCGAGGACGGCAAAAAGCTCTATGACGCCGTGCAGAAGGCCATTGATAAGGCAAAGCTTCTGGCGGATGTGGTCATCGGTCTGGGCCATCTGGGCGTAGACCCCTCTTCCTCTCCGTGGACCAGTGAGGAAGTCATTGCCCACACCAGCGGCTTTGACGCCTTTATCGACGGCCACTCCCATACCGTAATGGAGAACAAGCAGGTGCAGGATGCCTCCGGCAAGGCTGTCACCCTGACCCAGACCGGCTCTTACTTTGCAAACGTTGGCGAGATGACCATCGCTGCGGACGGCACCATTACCACCAAGCTCATCCCCACCCACGAGGGCATGGATGCCACTATTGCCGCCATGCAGACCGGCTGGGTGAACACCGTGGACGATATGCTGGGCGAGAAGATCGCTGTGGGCGACAGCGATTTCTACGTCTCTGACCCCGCCACCGGCAAGCGCCGCATCCGCTCTGCCGAGACCAACCTCGGCGACTTTGTGGCTGACGGCATCTACACCTACTTCAACGAGGTGGAAAAGCTGCACTGTGATGTGGCCATCATGAACGGCGGCGGCATCCGCGCCGACGTGCCCGCAGGCGACTGGACCTTCAAGACCTGCAAGCAGGTCAGCCCCTTTGGCAACGTGGCCTGCCTGATGTCGGTCACCGGCAAGCAGATCCAAGACGCACTGGAGTTTGCAGCCCGCTTTGCAGGCGAGGATGGCAAGGAGAACGGCGGCTTCCTGCAGGTGGCCGGTGCTACCTACGAGATCCACACCGATATCCCCAACACTGTGCAGACCGACGAGAAGAACGTCTGGATCGGCAGCGCCACCGGCACCCCGCGCGTGCAGAACGTGAAGATCTACGATAAGGCTTCCGGCAGCTATCTACCGCTGGACCCGGGTGCTACTTACGCACTGGCCGGCATGAACTACACCCTGCGCAATCTGGGCGATGGCTTTGCCATGTTTGACGGCGCAGAGCTGATCAAGGACTATGTGTCTGAGGATTATCTGGTCATGTCTACCTACGCTATGATTTTTGACGGCGCAGATGCTGCGGGTCTGCCGCACCTGTCCAGCGCCAACAGCCCGCTGGCCGCTTACCCCGGCTACCTGCTCAACTACGAGCAGCCTTACGGCGCAGGCCGCATCACCATTCTGTAAATTTATATTTCCCGTGAAAAGGCGAACCCGGAAAGTCCTGCGGACTTTCCGGGTTCGCTCTATCTATAATAGTTTTTCCGCGCGGAATCATACAAACAGAAAAGCCACCTGAGCTTCCTCAGATGGCTTTAGTCTGGTTGGGGATGAGAGAATCGAACTCCCACAAGTAGAGTCAGAGTCTACCGCACTACCACTATGCAAATCCCCAATATTCTGTTGTGTTTTGCGGGGTGAGCCGCTCAACGTGTGCTATTATACGGGAAAAGCCCGGAGTTGTCAAGCATATTTTTGAAAAAAGTTGTACTTTTTTGGAAAATGCCGCAGCAGCGCCGGATAATCTATGCCGGAGCGCTGCCACGCTTCGGCAGGTTCTGCACACTGCACCGCCTATACTGGAAGGTACAAAACCTTACAAAGCACCAGAAGGAGGATGCCTATGCCGGAACGAACCACACAGAATGCCCAGACCCTGCTTTCGCCCCGCGTCCCGCGGGATACCGAGCACGAGCGCTACCATCCGGAACTGGAGGAGGAGCTGAAGGAATGCCTGTTCTGTTTGAAGCGCAACGAGATGATGTTTGATATGGAGGTGGATACGGACCTGATCGAGCAGCGCATCTACGAGCGGCAGGCGCTGCTGTGCCGCTACCGGTACTTACTGGCGCGCGCCCGGGAACTGGGGCTGCACACGGTGCTTACCCGCTACCAGCCCATGGGCGGGTGAAAAGGCTTAGCGAAAAAATCTTGACAAAAGGCGCGCTGCGTGATATCCTATTACAAGATAAAAGCGTACCGGAACTATGTCCGGCGCGATAAATTTTTGAGAGTTAGAGAGGTTTCTATCATGGAGCGTATTAAGACTATTGCTACTCGTGACCTGACCAAGAGCGTTAAGACCGGTGGCTGCGGCGAGTGCCAGACTTCCTGCCAGTCCGCCTGCAAGACCTCCTGCGGCGTGGCTAACCAGCAGTGCGAGAACAGCAACAAGTAATTTTTGCAAACCCTATGCCGCCTTTGCCGGGCGGCATTTTTTTGTGTAATCTGGAATGGAGTGTAAAATGGTACATCAGTATCAATTGAACGGTTATAACATCGTGCTGGACACCTGCAGCGGCTCGGTGCACGTTGTGGACGAGGTGGCCTACGATGTCATCGCCATGTACCCGGAGCATACCGCAGACGAGATCGTTGCCGCCATGCTGGCAAAATACGGCAGCCGCCCGGACGTGACCGAGGAGGATCTGCGCCAGTGCATCGACGACGTGACCAGCCTGAAGGAAAACGGCAAGCTGTGGAGCCCGGATGTCTATAAGGACATGGCCTTCGACTTCAAGAACCGCAACACCGTGGTAAAGGCTCTGTGCCTGCACGTTGCCCATAGCTGCAACCTGAGCTGCTCTTACTGCTTTGCCTCGCAGGGGCGCTACCACGGCGACCGCGCCCTGATGAGCTTTGAGGTGGGCAAGCGCGCCATGGACTTCCTCATCGAGAACAGCGGCACCCGCCGCAATCTGGAAGTGGACTTCTTTGGCGGCGAGCCGCTGATGAACTTTGAGATGGTCAAAAAGCTGGTGGCCTACTGCCGTGAGCAGGAAAAGATCCATAACAAGAACTTCCGCTTTACCATGACCACCAACGGTGTGCTCATTGATGACGACGTTATCGACTTCTGCAACAAGGAGTGCCACAACGTGGTGCTGAGTCTGGATGGCCGCAAGGAGGTCAACGACCGCTTCCGCGTGGACTGTGCAGGCAACGGCAGCTACGACCGCATCGTGCCCAAGTTCCAGGAGTTCGTCAAGAAGCGCGGCGACAAGAACTACTATATGCGCGGCACCTATACCCACTTTAACACCGACTTTACCAACGATATCTTCCACATGGCAGACCTCGGCTTTACCGAGCTGAGCATGGAGCCGGTGGTCTGCGACCCCAGCGACCCCAGCGCCCTGACCGAGGCCGATCTGCCCATCCTGAAGGAGCAGTACGAGATCCTTGCCAAGGAGATGATTAAGCGCGACCGCGAGGGCAGAGGCTTTACCTTCTACCACTACATGATCGACCTGACCGGCGGCCCCTGCATCTATAAGCGCATCTCCGGCTGCGGCTCCGGCACCGAGTACATGGCTGTTACCCCTTGGGGCGATCTGTACCCCTGCCACCAGTTCGTGGGTGACCCCAAGTACCTGCTGGGCGATATCTGGAAGGGCGTTACCAACACCGCTGTGCGGGATGAGTTCAAGCACTGCAACGCCTACGCCCGCAAGGAGTGTCAGGATTGCTGGGCAAAGTTGTACTGCTCCGGCGGCTGCGCTGCCAACTCCTACCACGCCACCGGCAGCATTACCGGCGTGTACGAGTACGGCTGCGAGCTGTTCAAAAAGCGCATGGAGTGCGCCATTATGATCAAGGTAGCCGAGAATCAGGAACTGGCAGCCAAGGGCATCGAGGTGCCTATTGAGCTGGGCTCTACCTGCAACGCCTGCGCTGACGGCGAAGCCTGCGAATGAGCATGACCACCCCCATCGTGGATTTTGTGCGCAGCTATGCAAAGTCCGGTACCGCCCGGCTGCATATGCCCGGCCACAAGGGGCAGAGCCTTTTAGGCTTTGAGCCGCTGGATATCACCGAGATCTGCGGTGCGGACGAGCTTTACGCACCGGAGGGCATTATTGCCGAGAGTGAAGCCAACGCCACCCGGCTGTTCGGCACGGCGCACAGCTATTACAGCACCGAGGGGTCGTCTCAGTGCATCCGTGCCATGTTGTTTCTGGCGCTGCAAGGCGCACCGCAAAACGGTAAGCGCCCGGTGCTGCTGGCCGCCCGCAATGCCCACAAGGCGCTGCTGTACGCGGCGGCGCTGCTGGATTTTGATATCCGCTGGCTCTGGCCGTCTGTGCAGGCAGAGGGTGCACTGTGCAGCTGCCCCGTCACAGCCGAAGCACTGACAGGGGCTTTGCACGCGATGGCACAGCAGGGCAACACCCCCTTTGGCGTGTACGTCACCAGCCCGGATTATCTGGGCGGAGTGCAGGATATTCCGGCGCTGGCGGCGGTCTGCCGGGCGCAGGACGTGCCTTTGCTGGTGGATAACGCCCACGGGGCCTACCTGCGCTTTCTGCCGCAAAACTGCCACCCCATCGCGCAGGGCGCGGCCATGTGCTGCGACTCTGCCCACAAGACCCTGCCGGTGGTCACCGGCGGCGCGTATCTGCATCTGGCGCACGATGCCCCCGTGCAGGACGAAGCCGCCGTGCGGGGTGCGCTGGCGCTGTTCGGCTCTACCAGCCCCTCTTACCTCATTTTGCAGTCGCTGGATGCCTGCAACGCGGTGCTGGCAGGGGACTACCCCCGGCGGCTGGCGCAGTGCTGCGCGGCGCTGGAAGGTCTGCGCCGCAGCCTGAACAAGGCCGCAGCGGCACGGCAGTGCCCGGTGCCGCTGGCAGTTGCCGGGGCACAGCAGGAGCCGATGAAGCTCACGCTGGATGCCGCTGCCCTTGGCTGCACCGGCACAGCGCTGGCAGATGCTTTGCGCCGCGCACAGATGGAGTGCGAGTACGCAGACCCGCGTTATGTGGTGCTGATGTTCACCCCGGAAAACCCGCCGCAGGACTACACGCGCCTGCAAACGGCGCTGGAACAGCTTCTGGCTGCTGTGCCTGCCGGACTGTCCCGCCCCGAGAACCGGGCAGGGGAGTTTGCCGCCTTGCAGCAGCAGGCGGCGCAGCGCTGTACCATCCGGCAGGCGGTGCTGGGCGCACAGGTGCGTGTCCCGGTGCACAAGGCGCTGGGGCGGGTGTGCGCCATGCCCACGGTGTCCTGCCCGCCCGCCATCCCTGTGGCGGTCAGCGGCGAGGAGATCACCCCGGCGGCCATCGCCCTGATGCAACGCTACGGCATCGAGGAACTCTCGGTGCTGCGATAAAGATTTTATAAGAAGAGAACCCGGAAGGTCTGCGGACCTTCCGGGTTCTCTATATTTATTCTTAAATATCCGTCCGGGGCGTGGCGCACATCTCCCAGAAGTGCAGCTCGTGCTCCGAGCAGGCGCGGAAGATCGCGCGGCAACGGGCGGCACGCTCCGGCGAAAGGCCGGTGCAGGCTGCTTCAGCGCGTTCTGCCCATGCGCGGCAGGCGGCATCGTAGCCGGGACCGGCGTAGTCCAGCACCAGCGCGCCGTAGTAGGTGTCCTTTACGGCGGGGGGGCGCTGCAAAAGCTTCTGGAACAGCCATCCGTAACTCAGCATACAGGGCAGGCAGGCCATCAGGCACTCAGCTTCCCCCTCGCCGGTGCGGGCAGCGTCGATCATGCAGTCCAGATAGGCGCGGCTTTCCGGGCGCAGGGGCAGGGACTGGATATCAGCTTCCCGCAGACCGTACTGCTCCAGATACCGCAGCCGGGTCAGGTCCTCGTTCTCCTGCACGAAGGACAGCAGGGAATAGTAAGTGCGCATGGCAGCCATGGTGGTGGCCTTGGTCATGCCCCAAGCAAAAATTTTGGCGTACTCCCGCAGATACAGGCTGTCCTCTACGAGGTAGCTTTTAAAGCAGTCCTCGCTCAGGGTGCCGTTCTCCATCTTTTGCAAAAACTCGGCCTGCAAACACTGCTCCCACACAGGCAGGTCGGCCTGCACCAGCGCCGAGACAAAGGGCAGGTCAGTCACGGACAAAATCTCCCTTCAGGTTGAAGGTATGATCCATGGGCCCGGAGCCGTGCCCTAAGTCCAGCATGGCAGACAGACAGCCGGAAATGTAGGCCTTGGCGCGCTCCACGGCGGTGTCAAGGTCATAGCCCTTTGCCAGATTGGAGGCAATGGCGCTGGACAGGGTGCAGCCGGTGCCGTGGGTGTTGGGGTTTGCGATGCGCTTGCCCTTGAACCACTTGCCGGTGCCGCCCTGCCACAGCAGGTCGTCGGCATCGTTGATCTGGTGACCGCCCTTGCACAGCACGGCGCAGCCGTAGCGCTCGCTGATGGTGCGGGCAGCGGCTTCCATGTCGGCGGCGTTTGCAATGCTCATGCCGGACAAGATCTCGGCCTCCGGGATGTTGGGGGTAAGCACTTCGGCCAGCGGCAGCAGCTTTTCGGTCAGCGCCTGCACGGCATCGTCCTGCAGCAGCTTTGCACCGGAGGTGGCCACCATCACAGGGTCCACCACGATGTGCTTTGCGCCGTAGAAGTGCAGCCGCTCGGCAATGGTGTCGATGAGCGGGGCAGAGGATACCATGCCGATCTTTACCGCATCCGGGTAAATGTCGGTGAACACGGCATCGAGCTGCTGCGCCAGAAACTGCGGCGTGGTGTCAAAAATGGCGGTCACGCCGGTGGTGTTCTGTGCGGTCAGGGCAGTAACTGTCTCTTATACACA
>OJQG01001023.1_pt1 | contig 12599 bp, 9 predicted proteins | sample 1598701 | NCBI WGS metagenome assembly OJQG01 (sample SAMN03922504, study PRJEB24848) | human gut metagenome | isolation source: stool sample | host: Homo sapiens | place: Germany | collected 2011-11 | reverse complement strand
TCACTGCATTCTTCCAATTCCTGTGAAATTTCTTCATCAAAAACAACTTTCCCTTTCACCAGATTATCACAAATAAATGCGTCAAATGTCGTATCGAGAGCGTTTGCAATATCTATCAAAGTTGCCAAGCTTACTTTTGTCTTTCCCCGCTCTATATTACTCATATGTGGATTGGAAATTCCAACAGTAGATGCCAGCATCTCCTACGACCATTCTTTCTTCATCCGACGCTCTTTTATTCTCATACCTATTGCGCAATAGTCTAATTTCATTTCTATCTCCGAAACTCATTTTCCTTTATCATATCTTTTCTTTGACTATTTAAGAATGCTCTGTATACTAATTTATTTTGCTATGGTTTAATAATCTACAAGAAATTTTTTATTTTATTTGCAAAATTATCATTTTAAGCTTAACATATACGTCATTTTACGTTTATTACCAATGTGTAACCAGACTATATTTCTATTTTATCCTAAATACTTTTTTTTCACTTTTTAGTCTTTTAGTTAAAATGAACGTTCAAGGTGGTATCAAACTGACCTCCTCCCCAGTCCACCCCCAAAAGGTGTCTCTTTCGTCCACTCTTCCATACGCTGTGTCTGTTCTGCAAATCTCCTTTTTATCAGTCTGTTTCCTTTGACATTGCTTAGTTTTCTCCTGCTGCGTCTCTGCATTTGCGTGGCTCTTGATTCTGTGGAAAGCCCTTAGAAACTCTGCCATTCCCTCTACCGCCAGCGTTGCCGACTGTACCGGAATAATCAGACTGTCACAGCATATCATCACATTTATCATGGCTGTCCCCATCTTAGGCATCCCGTCAATGAGGATGTAGTCATACTGCCCCTTAATGGTGTCCACAAACTCTTTCAGCTTGTATTCTGCAAAATCAGTATCACACATCAGCTTATCAAAGTTATCCAGCTTGTTATTCGCCGGAATTAAATCTACTCCTGTCTCTGTCCTTATCATGTAGGACTCTTTATCCGGCAGTTCTTCGTTCATCACGATACACTTCAAAATGTCATAAATTGTCACGAAAAGCTGCTCTGGTGCGGTCACTCCGCAAAGTTTTGTTGTGTGCCTCTGCCCGTCAAAGTCAATCAATGCGACCTTACAGCCCTCCTTAGACAGCAGATATGACAGGGTTGTGGCGGTCGTGGTCTTACCTACTCCGCCCTTTCTGTTTACAATTCCTAAAACCTTGCCCATACGTTTGCTTCCTTTCTCTTGTTGAATTTGTTATTTTGGTTACATTGGATTCTCATGCAGGCAGCGAGCCAAGGCCAGGCTTGCTGAACCTTGGCGACTGCCATGGTATCAATTTCATATGACACTTGGATAAAAGTAGGACTGTTCACTTACCTCCTTCCATGTAAGAACACTATCGGTTACAATTTGGAAAATAGATTTTGCACTAAAACTGAGATTGATTAGAAATGATAAATTTGAAATACATTTGAAAAATAGATTTTTAACTCCTTATGGTATTTTAGTGTCAAGTTATCCGATTTTCCTTTTTCAGAATGAAAACTAGGTTGTTTTCATCCCAATTTGCCGTTTTCACAGCAATTTCTGTTTTGGACGAAATCAGCGGAACCCCTTGATTTTACTGGCTTCTCACTAACTTGACACTATAATACCATTATCCCCAAACACCGGATTCGGATAGTCCCGCATCGCCGGAAGCCTTCTTGCCCCCTTGATCAGATACGCTTTCATTTTTTCCCCATACAGATATGGATCATTTTTATCCACGATCCCCCATTGCATCAGAAGTGCTGCCCCGCCAGTCACAAAGGGAGCCGCCATCGATGTTCCGCTTCTTGTCACATACCCGCCGCCCGGCGCACAGGAAGTAATATACACCCCCGGTGCGACCAGATCCGGTTTGACCTGATTGGTCTCCCGCGTATACCCGCGCCCGGAAAATGCCGCCGCGCGGTCAAAATATCCGTCGTAGGCTCCGACGGTGATCACCCGCGCCGCCGTCGACGGAATCGTCAGTGTTGTCTCCTCCGACGGCATCAAAAAGCCCGTACCTTCGTTTAAAACACCGCCCGCCGGAAGCCACATATCATAATTTCCGGCTGCAATTCTCTGTGGTACAAGCTGTATCGTCCAGACGCCGCTGTCAATATACTCGTTTACCGGAAGCAGGTCAAAATAAATTTCCTGATAAGGACTGTAGGGACTCGGTTCTCCGTAATAAAGCAGAATATCTGTATTCCCCAGCCTAAAACGCTGCGGACCTAAAATCTGCCGGACTGGTCCCACTCTCGTACCATTCGGATGAATCAGCGAGACCGCAATCTCATCGGAATAATTTTTCCAAATTTGAAGATTTAAAGACGGCTCATAACTGCTCACGGCGATTTCCACATCTTTCGTGATATTTTCCCGCAGGGTTCCAGACGCATGCACCGCCGACGCCCCCTCATTTCCGCTGCCGGCAACAATCGACGTCCGCCAGTAATTCGCCATATCATCAAGATAACTCTCTAACAGGGAGTTGCCGGAGTGGGAACCATAGTTATTCCCAAAGCTCAAATTTATAACAATGGGCATCCCGTATTCCTGGGCTTTTCTGATACAGTAATCTACTGCCTGCATCAGTTCCGTCGTTCTTGGGAAAGACCGTTCCCCCGGCGTTCCCAATTTTACGATCAGAAGCGGACTTTCATATGCCACTCCGCGGTATCTTCCCTGTGAGGCTCTGCCATTTCCAGCTGCGATCCCCGTCACATGGGTGCCATGCCCGGAGATGTCACGGCTGGGGCACAACGCAAACCGCTCTCTCTCCGTTGTCTGCTCTAAAGCGCGGTCTATCACCGCTCTCGTAAATTCAGTTCCAAGAAAGTACCCTGACGGTGCCCCTAAAAATGACGTTTCTCCATTCTCCGCAGGAACCGGATCTGCCACGCTGTCTGCTGGTATCGTCTGATCCCACAGATTTAAAATCCGGGTGGTTCCGTCTGCATTCCGAAAATCCGGGTGTGTATAATCGATGCCGGAATCGATCACTGCCACGATCACGCCGGTTCCACTTAAATTTCTGCCAGACGACAATGTTCCCTGCTCCGTCCCCACCGTCTGCAGCTGATTGATGCATGATACACGTCTGCCGTTATTCACTGCAAAAAACAAAAGTTTCGGTTTCTCCATGTATTCGATCTCTGTCAGTGCCGCCACCAGTTCCACAATATGCTCTGGCAAAAGCAGGATCGCATATTCATTCCGCAGATTTGTAATCCTGATCCGGTCATACTCCTCCGGAAATTTTTCTGCAAACAGTCCCCTCAACGCTTCTTCCGTGCCTCCGAATTTTACGATAACTTCCCAGGTCCGTTCCGCTCTGTCATACCCGGTATCGAGATCTAACGATTTTTCCCTCTCCCGCTCTGTCGCATCGAGTGCAAGATTTAACAGATTTTCCATTTTCTCATTGGACATAAAAATCCCCCGCAAACGCACTCCTTACTTATTAGAAATGCAGCTTGGGGGGATTTTATGACTCTTTTGGGGTAAATTTAAAATTCTACCGACTTATTATTATTTTTTAATGCATGATACAGTTCTGCGCGTGTCAGATATATGTAAGGTTCTACATAAAAAACAAGAAGAATACCAAATGTGCAGACACCTAACAGCGTCCAGCCGATAAATGAAAGATCTAACACAAATGCATCCCATTTGTTTCCATCCATCATCTGTTTACTTTCTGCAAAGGCTTCCTGTCTGGTCATCTCCGGATGCTCTGCTAAAAGATATGGGATCATCATATACTCATAACTTTTCACGATACCCGGAATGATAAATAATAACATCCAGAGTCCTGTAAACAGCCCCCGCAGGAACATGATCATGCCGATGTGCGCATATCCGTTTTTAAATCCGTATGCAATATCGCCTAATTCCGCGTTACCATACTTACAGTTAATGAAAAATTTCTGACATCCCACATCAAGCGGATTCCAGATAAAAATACTGAGCAGGATGCTGATCACCATGGCAACAAATACTGCTGCCAGTATAATCCCAATCACAGTAAATACCATTACCGGATCTATATCCGTCAATCCATCCGTTGATGACCTTGCCGAATTTTGGGCAGCTGTTGAGCCTGAACCTAAAATAAATGACAGAATCAGTCCCACCAGCACTGCTTTCCAGTAATTCGCCTTCAATGCCAGCTTTGCATTGCTTTTTAACTCACTTCTGTTCCACATGTTAAACTCCTCCTGATAAAAACATTTTACACTTTTGCAGTTTAACACATTAACGTTTTTTTGTCATCCCTCAAACAAAAATTCTCAGAAAATCTTAAGAATTAGACCTCAATTTTCCCTTCTTTTAACAATTCAATAAATGCCTCTGCCAGTTTTGGATCAAACTGTGTTCCCTTATTGTGTTCTAACTCACTGATTGCATAATCGATCGACATAGCTTCCTTGTAGGTACGCTTTGTTGTCATCGCATCAAACGAATCACATACCGCAAGAATACGCCCTAACAGTGGAATATCTTCTCCTTTCAGGCCTCTCGGATATCCCTTTCCGTCATATCTCTCATGATGCGATAATACAGCCGGTATCACATAGTTCATATTCGGCAGAAAATGAATCATCTCAATGGAATTCGTGACATGTGTTTTCATGATCTCATATTCCTCATCATTTAACCTGCCCTGTTTTTTTAAGATACTCTCAGGAATACCAATCTTTCCGATATCGTGAAGCAGTCCTGCCTCCTTTGCAATTTCAATGTCATTCGGCTCAAGACCTATTTTTTTTGCGAGAAGAACCGCATAATCCGATACATGGCAGGAATGTTCAAAGGTATAAGAATCCTTTGCATCGATTGCTGCAGTCAGTGCGTAAATCGTTGGTGCAATCTGTTCATAATGCTTTTGTACCTGCTGATCCTCAAGTTCATCTTCTGTATGTGCTCCATAAATTTTAATACAGTTTTTTCCGTCCCGTTTTGCATAAAAATTTGCACGTTCTGCCTGACTGAGCAGCTCATCCGCTCCCGAAGCCGTATCCGGATAAAATGCAATTCCGACACTTGCAGTCACCGGTTGTAGAACATCCGGTTTTTCTTCATCCGCGAGCAGAAAATTCTTCTGTATCTTCGCCGCAATCTGTGCCACCTTTTTCTTTTCATCCGAATTTATCAGCACCACATATTCATTTGATCCAAACCGGAACGTATTTCCCTGACATCCTACGGTATTCTCTATGATATGTCCGCACCATTTTAAGATACGATCCCCACATTCTTCCCCGTACAGCTCATTAAAAAGCTTAAAATCATCCAGATCAAGATACACCAGGGCTATCTTCTGCTCTTCTTTCCAGTTCTCCGCCAGAAACTTTTTAAAATATCCCCTGTTATAAAGTCCTGTCAGTTCATCATGGATCGATATCTGATATACTTCCTGATAAGTACGGATATTCTTAAGGCACACACCCGCATACACACCAATTCTCCAGTAGTAATCTCTCTCTAAATAATTTAATCTGGTTCTTTTCTCCGATTTTATATAGATAAATCCCTGTATCTCATCATCATACTTCATCAATGAAATCTCAGAGCACTCACCTGCCCCCGATCTTTCCAGCATAGCCGTGATTTCATCCTGCTCTGCCTGATCCGGCATCTGTCCACCGGCTGTTTTTACAACCGTAAACTTTTCTCCATTTTTGATAAAAACAAAGATGTCCTTTACCGGAAACATCTCATTTACCACACCAATCAGCAGCTTAAACAGATCTTCCTGCCGCAATATAGACGCCGACTCATTCTGAAAACGACGTAATACCTCGATCTGCTTTCTGTTCTGCCTCTGCATGATTCCCTCTGCCATTTTTCTTGCCAGATAAAATACAAACAACGACCATCCTGTAAATCCAAGTACGAGCACTATAACTTTTTGCTGTATTTCCGGCAATACACTGCCAAGATACCACTCCGCATTGTGATTAAAATTGAACACAGGAAGAAGACTGACCGCCAGTGCAACCGAGTAGATACATCCGATCACGATACGGTTCGAGATATCAAACAGATACTTGTGCCACATGATATATAACAGGCACAATGCCATAAAAATACCGCCCAGCATATCATACGGGAAAAAATTACCCGGCAGTGCAACAAAAAGATTGCCTGTCAAAATTGCAACTGTTCCAAGCAGCAGTGGAAATAATTTCTTTCGTTTTTCAAATTTATTGCCGATTGCCCTGTGCGCCAAAACTGTCGTATAGACGATCACAACTGCCTCCGCAGCTGCAAATAAATAACTTCCCCAAGATAGATGACAGGCATATCCAATGCTTTCATCTGCATACCGGATAATATCCGGTTCCGGGATAAATACTTCTGTGACAACATTGATCCCCATTGCCACCACAGTAGCTATGCAATATCCGGTCAGGAAACCATTCTTTTTGATCTCCAACATATAAAATAAAAATGCATACATAAAAATCGGTACCGTCAAAAATCCGAATACCGACACATGAAACCAGAACCGCATCCCCGGCATGATCTGCATACGCATCATTACTACACCGCCAGTCCAGATCAGACAGGATAAAAGAATCTGTCTGAAATACCTGACCGGTTTTGCATCCCCGGCATTCAGGAATGAAAAAAATATAAATAAAAAACAGAAAAACGCTCCGATTGGAACTCCAATATATAAACTATCCAGCGTCAAAGCCGTTTCCTCCAAATTGAATGTAAAATTTTTCAAAATCAATCATTATATTCATGTGCAAAATCGGCACATGATCCAATTCACAATTCGTCAATCATACAAGCATGTTGACTCTCTCTCGTTCATTATAGCATATTTTAACCTGCAATTCCATTTTTTTCCATCATCCATCATCTTTTTGATGGGAATCCATCATCTTTTTGATGGATTTGCATACACTAACAGGGATTAAATCTGTTTTTTAATGGAGTGACCTTATGTGCGGAATTGCAGGATTTTGCAGCCTGAAACGCTGTTATACGGACAGACAGTCCTTTTGGGAAAATATACTGGTGTCCATGCACGAAAAACTCATCCACCGCGGCGGTGATGCTTCCGGCATTTATCTGACACCTCATGCCGGTCTGTCACATCAGAGACTTTCTATCCGTGATATCACGCACGGTGCACAGCCTATGATACGTCACCGGGACGGGGCAGATTATGCCATCGTCTACAATGGGGAGATCTATAATACCGATGAACTGATCCCGGAGCTTACTGCTGCCGGATATAATTTTCTCACAACATCCGACACGGAAGTGATCTTATATGCCTACATGCATTTCGGTGCTTCCTTTGTCTCCCGCTTAAATGGAATCTTTTCCTTTGCCATCTGGGACGGTGCCGCAAAACAGCTTTTTCTCTACCGCGACAGAGTAGGGACAAAGCCGCTTTTTTATCACGCAAAAGACGGTGAGCTTGTCTTTGCCTCAGAGCCAAAAGCACTGTTCTGCTTTCCGGATCTTTCACCCGCTATTACCGAAAACAGCCTGAGAGAACTGCTTGCAGTCGGGCCGGCGCGCACCCCCGGATGTGGGGTTTTTCAGGATATCTATGAAGTTCTACCCGGACATTACCTGTGTTTTGATGCCATGGGGCTCTCCGATACCACCTACTGGGATCTGAAATGTCTGCCCCACACGGACTCCTACGAGGACACCGTGGCACATGTATCTTTTCTCATGCGCGATACCGTAAAACGGCAGATGATTTCCGATGTGCCGGTCTGTACCTTTTTATCCGGGGGCATCGATTCAAGCATCGTCACAGCCCTTGCTGCCGCTTACCAGAGGGAACACGGTGAAGTCTTAAATACGTTTTCCTTTGACTTTACGGAAAATGATATTTATTTTCAATCCAATTCCTTTCAGCCGGAACGCGATCTTCCCTATGTAAACTGCATGTTAGAGCACTGTAAAACCAGTCATACTTACCTGGAATGCACCCAGGAGACGCTCGCCGACATGCTCTATGCTGCCGTGGACGCAAAGGATATGCCTGGCATGACAGATGTCGATGCCTCCTTACTTTACTTTTGTTCTCTGGTCAAAAAACAAAACAAGGTCACACTGACCGGGGAATGTGCCGATGAAATCTTCGGCGGATACCCGTGGTTTTACCGCCCGGAACTGATGAACCGGGATGGTTTTCCGTGGTCTGCGGATATCGATGCCCGTACTGCCTTTCTTGATGATGATGTTATGAAAAGCCTTGATCTCTCTTCTTACTCCCATGCAAGGTATGAAGAATCCCTGAAAAAAACACCGCATCTTCCGGATGAAACCGCCGAAGAATACAGACGCCGTGAGATCGCCTACCTGAATATCAAATGGTTTATGCAGACACTGCTCGACCGCATGGACCGCACCAGCATGTATTCCGGTCTTGAGGCGAGAGTCCCCTTTGCTGACCACCGTATCATCGACTATGTGTACAATGTTCCATGGAAAATGAAATACCAGAACGGTGTGGAAAAGGCTCTGCTTCGTGATGCCTTCCGCGATCTTCTGCCGCCGGAACTATTGCACCGCAAAAAAAGTCCTTACCCGAAAACCTACCATCCGGGTTATGAAAAGATCCTGATCGCGCGGATGACGGATATTTTAGCAGACAGCAATGCTTCTATCCTTCCGCTTATCGATAAAAAGAAAGCGAAAAAATTTATGGAAGCACCAAAAGAATACGGAAAGCCGTGGTTCGGGCAGCTTATGGCGGGTCCACAGCTTCTGGCCTATTTTATCCAGCTCAATTACTGGATGGAGAAATATCATCTTTCTGTGTGACAGAAAAAAACACTCCGGCACTTTTACTTTGTCCGGGGTGTTTTTTGTATATTATGATTCTAAAACTTTTCTATGTTTTTTCTGATACACCCTGCATACCAGCACTGCGATCAGTGTCCCCGTGATCATTCCGGCAAGAACGTCCGTCGGATAATGCACTCCGACATAAAGTCTTGAAAACATGATCAGAAATGCCAGGATCAAAGCCGGCACCCCGATCTTCCTTGGGCATGTCAGAAAGATCACAACAGCCGCTGCAAAAGAACTGCCGGTATGCCCGGATGGAAATGAAAGATCCCTCTGCGCTTCTATGATACGCTGCAGTCCATCCACAGCCTCATAAGGCCTTGTTCTGGCGACCAGATTTTTTAAAATGAGATTATTAACGATCAGAGATCCCAACAGGGAACACGTCATGAGCACACCTGTTCTCCGCATCTTTTTTACAAGTAAAAATACGATTGCAAGAGCAATCCAGATCCATCCCGCATCGCCTAAATGCGTAATAAATGTCATGACCGGCGTCAGAACAGCATTCCTCACATGCTCCTGGATCCACAATAAAATATTCCCATCTAACTGCAATAAAACATCCATCTTATGTATTACCCCGTTTTTTTATGTTTTTACATACATTTTATGTTTCTACTGCTGCCCCGTCAATACTTTGTTGAGCAGATCGGCAAGCGGTACCATCGCATTTTTTGCCTCCGCCAGTGTATTTGTCTGCGCCCCCACCTCGATCAGAAGTGTCTTCGGGCAATAGTGCATATTGTAGCGGTATCCCTTCAGATAAATTCTTCTGGTAAATCCCGGGTAATATTCTGCCGCCTTTAACTGCATCTGGAACGATATCGCCAGATTATCTGCAATATAAGGATTATAAAGATATTCGATATCGCCTGTTTTCGTCGTGCGGCTCAATCCATTAAAAAACATGATCTGCGCCATCGGCACGCCGTTTTGTTCCGTAACCAGTCTCGTATTGTTTCCGACTCCGTCACGGTGCAGATCGATCACAACCTCAATGCTTTTATTTTCCGCTAAGATCTGTTCTAACGCAGGGCCTGCTTTTGCATAGGCATGATCGCGGTCTCCGACATCATACTGCCCGGTGTGATGGATCACGGAAAAGCCATATTTTTGTGTCAGAAGCTCCGTCAGATAATCACCGACACCGACGACCGACATGGATGCATCACCCGGAACGGAATCCGCATACCCTTCCTGTGAATGCGTATGATAGATCAGTATCTGCGGTGTGGACGCATCATGGCTCAAACGTACATCCTTTCCGAGCAGGGCATCCGCATTGAGCTGTGCGCTCCCGATCGTCGTCGTATTGTCCACCTGATAAAAATTCTGGATCAGATAATCAAAATCATTCAGCTTTTCCCTTGCAAATGTCACTGCTTTGATGTCTGCCACAGCGGAAGCTGCCTGACTGTCTGCTGCACCTGCCTCTGCAATCTGTGCCTGCTGATTTTCTGCTGCATCTGCCTCTGCCGGCTGCTCTCCGGTGTTCTCCGCCACACCTGGCTCTGCCGGCTGCCCTCCGGTGTTCTCTGCTGCACCTGCATCCGCCGTCTGTCCTCCTGCATCTTTTTCATCTGACAGGCTCGTACCATCTGCGCTTCCGACCGATGGTATCACTTCCCCCGTCTTTTCATCCACATAATTTTCATCTGCAGCCTCCCGCGCCAGAATTGCCTCATAAGAGAGATCACTCTCGATCTGCGTCTGGTATGATCCACTTTCAGGTTCATAGTTTTCCCCGTAAAAAAGCACATCGATCACTTTCTCCACAAAAGACCACTCCGTCTCATCTTTTACACTGTAAGACAAACCGGGCAGATAAAAATCAAGTACTTTTTCGCAGCAGCTTTTTGCCCCCTCTTCTCCAAGCTTTGCAAAGAAAGATCTGTTTGTCTGTAAAAGTATTCCAATGACAGCCAGCAGCAATCCCCCCAGCCAGACGGCACCATTTATTTTTTTCTTTTTTAAATGTCGATAACGATAAGCATACATACTACACTGTATGCACTCCTATTTTTCATTATACCATGAAGCTTTGCTTCTTGATCGTGATCTGCATGAGTTTCGCCCGGCAGTCTTATTTTACTATAATCCCGCCTGTCTATTATGCCGGCAGTCCTTCCCCCATAAATGCAATATTGATGCCTTCCGAGATCGTGTAGCTTAATCTTTTGACCGACTCATCAATATCTTTTGGCGTCACAAACATCGCATTTAAATTCGGTGAGAGAAGTTCCCGGATCAGTTCATATTTTTCTCCATCGTTTAACTCTTTTAACGAATCCCCAAGCATATCAAATGCCTTGCTCTGGCTCATCGCAGCGATCAGGTTAAACATTGTGTCATTGACGATCGTTGCAGCATCCACAACTGTCGGTATCCCGATTGATATCACGGGAATCCCAAGGCTTTTTTTATTCAGTCCGTGTCTATGGTTTCCAACCCCGCTGCCCGGATTGATCCCGGTATCCGTGACCTGAATCGTCCGGTTTAACCGCTTGGTGCTGCGCGCCGCCAACGCATCAATGACAATGACCAGATCAGGTTTTGTCTCATCGATGATTCCATGAATGATCTCGAGACTTTCCATTCCCGTCTGCGCCATAACTCCCGGGACAATACTGCTGATCCGGTTCACATTTTTTTCTCCGAAAGCATACTTTCCATACTCTTTTACAATGTGTCTTGTGATAAAAAGATTGTCCACCACACGCGGGCCTAGTGCATCCGGCGTAACTTCACGGTTTCCAAGTCCAACGACCAGCACCGACAACTCCTCATTTTTTTCCTGGATCAACTGACGGATGATCTTCGCAAGCTGTACGGATATCTCTCTGTGATAGTCTTCATCCTCCTCATCCATATTTCCCGCCTCGATCGTTATATAGGTTCCCTTGGGTTTTCCCATCGTCTTTGCACCGTTTTCCGTCTCAATGACCACTGTGCTGACTGTGATATTTTTGTCAACTTTCTCTTCTAAGAAACGGACTCCCTTCAGATCAACATGATCTTCCTGCATTTTTTCCTGCGTTTCAAGCGCTAAATCCGTTCGTATCTGATACATAAATTTTCCCCCATATTCCAATGCCCTGCTCCGGCATCTGTTATCTTTGCCTATATTATTTCTGGTCTGAAAAAAAATTATCCATAATTTCTCATTATTTTACTGTTTTACACTTGACAACCACAAAAACCTGCCCTATAATATACCAGTATGTTTACATTGAACTGTCCGTGTCCGGCTTTAATGTAACAATCATGAACAATAACGATTACAAATTGGAGGTGTACGGATTGGCTAACATTAAATCTGCAAAAAAAAGAATTTTAGTAACAGAGACAAGAGCTGCTAGAAACAAAGCGATCAGAAGCGAAGTGAAAACTTCTATTAAAAAAGTTGAGGCTGCAGTAGCTGCAAACGATAAAGAGGCTGCAAAAGCTGCTTTAACAGTTGCTATCTCAACTATCGAGAGCGCTTCTTCTAAAGGAATTTACCACAAGAACAATTCTGCCAGAAAAGTTTCCCGTTTAACAAAACTTGTTAACGGTTTAGCTTAATTTTTGAAACATAGATAAAAACATATATGCGGCCTTAACCCAGCCGCATAATAAAAACACCAGTACCGTCATACTGGTGTTTTTTTGATTCATAGGAATTTACGTCCTATGAATCAAAAAGCCCTCCGGGCGGGATCGCACTGCGTCGGAGATGAATTATGTCGCAAAGCGACCCG
>OJQG01001022.1_pt1 | contig 12607 bp, 8 predicted proteins | sample 1598701 | NCBI WGS metagenome assembly OJQG01 (sample SAMN03922504, study PRJEB24848) | human gut metagenome | isolation source: stool sample | host: Homo sapiens | place: Germany | collected 2011-11 | reverse complement strand
GGGTGCCTGCTGGCACCCGTCTAAAAGGGGCTACCCTAAAATTGGAAACTTACAAAAGGGTATATAAGACAGAAAACATTGTTTGTTTTGTTTGTGTTAAAAAAGTTCTTTCTCGTGAGAAAAGGGGCTTTGATAAAAAGAGGATTACTCATAATCCTCTTTTTTTATGAATGACATCAATCTCTTATAAAAAGGATGCTTGGTAAGTGTGACGGCATCTCCGAGAATGACCAGTTTCATACGGGCACGGGTGATAGCCACGTTCATCCTCCTCAGGTCGTTCAGAAATCCTATTTGTCCGTCCTCGTTTGCACGAACAAGGCTGATAAAGATAACATCCCGTTCTTGTCCTTGAAAGCCGTCTACTGTGTTGACCGTGATAAGGCTACGGAAAGGACGTAGAAAGCTGCTTACTTTAATTTTACTCCTTAGATATTGTACTTGTGCTTTATAAGGCGAAATCAATCCGAAATCAATCTTTTCGTCCAATATTCTTGCTTTTCCGATCCGGTTGATATATGCCTCCAATTCCTGGAGAAGCAGGTTGGCTTCCTGTTTATTGATGCGTCCGAAACTCTCACCTACAAATTCCTCGTGAAAATCCATTTCAGAGGTATCTATCCAGTTCATAGGCGTGTCGAAATCGAGAATGCTCCGGTAACGCACTTCCGGTGCAGCTTCCAATTCTCCGTGGTAAAACCATTCGGATGGAAAACGCATGATTGATTCGTGCATTCGGTATTGCATTTTGAGCAGTGAGACAGCAGAAGGTTTCTTATGTACCACTTTCTCCATTAGTGTGTGATCCAGTCCGCTACGGGCGGCTTCGATACATTTGATAGTAGGAGGGAGTTGACAGTGGTCTCCGGCAAGAATCACTCGGTCAGCTTTGCGAATGGCAATCCAGCAGGCTGCTTCGAGTGCTTGGGCAGCTTCATCTATAAACAGGGTAGGGAAACGTCGGCCGTTGAGTAGGCGGTGGTTACTACTGACCAATGTTGAAGCAATTACACGGGCACTGTCGAAAAGGTCGGTGTTAATTTGTATTTCCAGTTCAGTAGCACGGTCACGGAGGCGGCTCATGCGGCTGCGCATACCCTCCCGTTCGGAATAACTACCTTTGCGCATCCGGCTGCCCGTTTCACGGATTGATTTTCGGATTCCCCAAAGCTCGGGATAGGCGGGATGACTTTCGAAACGGCGCTCGTAAGTAAATGATAACATTTTATCATTTACTCGTGTAGGGTTGCCGATGCGGAGAACTGGTACGCCACGGTCTACCAGTTTTTCACTTATCCAGTCTACAGCAGTGTTGCTTTGAGCGCAGACAAGTACTTGCGGTTCCCGGTGCAGCGTTTCATAAATCGCTTCGACGAGCGTGGTTGTTTTTCCTGTTCCCGGAGGGCCGTGGACAATGGCGACATCACGCGTGCATAATACTTTGTTGACGGCTGTCTCCTGTGTACTGTTCAGCCATGGAAAACGGACAGGGTATAATTCACGGAATCCGGGATTTTGCGTTCCCAGCAAGATATCACGCAGTTCTGAGAGGCGGTTACCTTTGGCGCGGATTGCATCTTCTAATGCTTCGAACATTGTCCGGTAGGATGTTTCATCAAAATAAAGTTGTATACCTAATGAACTGTCCGCTTGTAACTCTATAACTGCCCCTGCACCAGGTAAAACCACTACTATTCTTTCTTCGTCTGCGTAACTGACGGTAGCAATAAAATTCATATATTTCACTTTTCCATCGAAAGACTGGTGGAAAAAACAGACGGGGCGACCAAACTCGAAAGAGTGTTCTATCTCTTTATTTTCGGTCCGTGTAATATCTATTACAAGTTGATTCAGAGAATTGTAGTAGCTTCGACCGGGAGAGACGGGATACCAGCACAGACCGCGTTTCACTTTACGGGCAATACCCATTGTTTCGGTTTGTCGCTTGAATTCCTCTTTCTCGTATTCATACTCCATGCGTAGCAGGAGTTGCTGGTACTGAAGGTCGGAGACCGGGCTTTTCGAATTATTATTCATAATAAGTGCAAAGGTAACGAATCTTCTTTTTGGATAGAAAAAATATTTCATTTTGTTAAACATTCCTCGAACGCCGTTCGTTATTTTAATAGATAGACTAAAAAAACAAAAAGTAATATGGTATATGATATGACTATGCTAGAAGCATTTTACAGAGCCTATAAAGGGAAAGTAGAGCATGTGCGGGGGATCTTGAAACGCCCCCTGACGTTAGCCGAGAAAATTCTGTATGCGCATCTTTATGATGCCGCCGATGTGAAAGACTACAAGAGGGGAGAAGACTACGTAAACTTTCGTCCTGACCGCGTGGCTATGCAGGATGCAACTGCCCAAATGGCTTTGCTCCAATTTATGAATGCGGGCAAGGAAAAGGTGGCTGTGCCTTCTACCGTACACTGTGACCACTTGATACAGGCCTATAAGGGCGCAAAAGAGGATATACTTACTGCGACTAAAACAAACGAAGAAGTGTATGATTTCCTCCGCGACGTATCCTCCCGTTATGGCATTGGTTTTTGGAAACCGGGAGCGGGTATCATTCACCAGGTAGTACTCGAGAACTATGCTTTTCCTGGCGGCATGATGGTAGGAACAGACTCACATACACCTAATGCCGGTGGTTTGGGTATGGTGGCTATCGGTGTAGGCGGTGCAGATGCCGTAGACGTAATGACAGGTATGGAGTGGGAATTGAAAATGCCGAAAATTATAGGTGTTCGTCTGATCGGAAAACTAAACGGATGGACATCTCCGAAAGATGTTATTTTGAAGCTGGCAGGAATATTGACCGTAAAGGGAGGTACTAATGCAATCATTGAATATTTCGGTCCGGGAACCGAATCACTTTCCGCTACCGGAAAAGCTACTATCTGTAATATGGGAGCGGAAGTAGGAGCTACTACTTCACTTTTCCCTTTCGACGGGCGTATGGCGACTTATTTACGAGCTACCGGAAGAGATCGTATTGTCGATTTGGCAGAGTCTGTGGAAGCTGATCTCCGTGCCGACGAAGTTGTGACGGATGAACCTTTAAAATATTACGACCGTGTCATTGAAATCGACCTGTCCGAACTTGAACCTTATATTAATGGACCTTTCACGCCGGATGCGGCTACTCCTATTTCCGAGTTTGCGGAAAAAGTATTGTTGAACGGTTATCCTCGTAAAATGGAAGTCGGACTGATTGGTTCGTGTACTAACTCCTCTTATCAGGATTTGAGTCGTGCTGCTTCTTTGGCAAAACAGGTAGCGGAAAAAAAACTGAGTGTTGCTTCTCCGTTGATTGTAAATCCGGGCTCAGAACAGATTCGCGCTACCGCCGAAAGAGACGGAATGATTGAGACTTTTGAACAGATCGGTGCAACGATTATGGCAAATGCCTGTGGTCCTTGCATTGGTCAGTGGAAACGTCATACCGATGACCCGACACGGAAAAATTCAATCGTGACTTCCTTTAACCGTAACTTTGCCAAGCGTGCGGATGGTAATCCGAATACTTATGCCTTTGTTGCTTCTCCTGAATTGACAATGGCACTGACTATTGCCGGCGACCTCTGTTTCAACCCTTTGAAGGACAGATTAGTCAATCATGACGGTGAGAAAGTGAAACTATCCGAACCTGTGGGAGACGAACTCCCGATGAGAGGATTTACGCCGGGTAATGTCGGATATATCGCGCCGGGTGGAGCTAAAACGGAAATCAAGGTGAAGTCGGACTCACAGCGCCTGCAACTTTTAACACCTTTTCCCGCTTGGGACGGGACTGATTTGCTTAATATGCCTCTGTTGATAAAAGCCCAGGGTAAATGTACAACCGACCATATTTCTATGGCGGGACCATGGCTCCGTTTCCGTGGTCATTTGGAAAATATCTCGGATAATATGTTAATGGGAGCTGTCAATGTCTTCAATGGCGAAACGAACAAGGTCTGGAACCGTTCTACAAATACTTATGGAACAGTCTCCGGAACGGCAAAGATGTATAAGTCCGAAGGGATTTCTTCTATTGTAGTCGCTGAAGAAAACTATGGAGAAGGTTCCAGTCGTGAACACGCAGCAATGGAGCCGCGCTTTCTGAATGTCCGTGTGATCCTAGCCAAGAGTTTCGCCCGTATTCACGAAACGAATCTGAAGAAGCAAGGAATGCTTGCCATTACTTTTGTTGACAAGGCGGATTATGATAAAATTCAGGAACACGATATGCTTTCCGTCACTGGTTTGGTAGACTTTATGCCGGGACATAATCTGACAGTCGTTCTTCACCACGAAGACGGAACAAAAGAAAGTTTTGAAGTGCAACATACATACAACGAACAACAGATAGGTTGGTTCCGTGCTGGTTCCGCCTTGAATGCGAGATAAAATTGAAGTAAATCTTTTTAAAACTGTTATTTATAAAGAAAAAAGAAATGAGCAAAATAACCATACAAAAAGATAGTACGCTATTAGTGCCTGATGTGCCTACCGTACCTTACATTACAGGAGACGGGGTAGGGGCTGAGGTGACTCCTTCTATGCAGATTATAGTAGATGCAGCCGTTCGGAAAGCTTATGGGGGTAAACGTCATATTGAATGGCTGGAAGTGCCGGCTGGAGAACGTGCTTTCAATGAAACAGGTTCGTGGCTTCCGGAAGAAACGATGCAGGCATTTCAGGAATATCTGGTAGGAATCAAAGGTCCGTTGACTACACCTGTTGGCGGTGGAATCCGTTCGTTGAATGTTGCTTTGCGACAGACACTTGATTTATATGTCTGCCTTCGTCCTGTTCGTTGGTATCAGGGAGTACAGTCTCCGGTGAAAGCTCCCGAGAAGGTGAATATGTGTGTGTTTCGTGAGAATACGGAAGATATTTATGCAGGTATTGAGTGGGAAGCAGGTACTCCGGAGGCAAAGAAGTTTTATAAGTTTTTGAAAGATGAAATGGGTGTGACGAAAGTCCGTTTTCCCGAAACGTCTTCTTTCGGTGTGAAACCTGTTTCACGCGAAGGTACGGAACGTCTTGTGCGTGCTGCATGTCAATATGCGCTCGATCATCATCTGCCTTCCGTGACATTGGTACATAAGGGAAACATTATGAAATATACTGAAGGAGGATTCAAAAAGTGGGGTTATGAGTTGGCGCAACGTGAGTTTGGTGACGCTTTGGCGGATGGTAGGCTAGTGATAAAGGACTGCATTGCCGACGCATTTTTGCAAAATACACTGCTCATTCCCGAAGAATATTCGGTAATAGCCACTTTGAACCTGAACGGAGATTATGTTTCTGACCAGTTGGCTGCAATGGTAGGTGGCATAGGCATTGCTCCGGGAGCAAATATCAATTATAAAACCGGCCATGCTATCTTTGAGGCAACGCATGGGACTGCTCCTAACATTGCAGGTAAAAACGTTGTGAATCCTTGTTCGATCATTCTTTCGGCAGTGATGATGCTCGGATATTTCGGTTGGACGGAAGCTGCCGCTCTTATCGAAAAAGCTCTTGAAAATAGTTTTCTGGAAGCCCGTGCCACTCATGATCTTGCCCGTTTTATGCCGAATGGAACCTCTCTCTCAACCACAGATTTCACCCGTGAAATAGTGGAAAGAATCGAAAAATAAGAATAATGATTAAAAACATACGAATATGAAGAAAGAGTACCTGATTTACAAGCTGTCCGAAGAAATGAAGGAAGCTACCCGGATTGATACAGCATTGTTCCCCAAGTTCGACGTGAAACGCGGGCTACGTAATGAAGATGGCACAGGTGTACTGGTAGGTCTGACCAGAATTGGTAATGTAGTAGGCTACGAACGTATTCCGGGCGGCGGACTGAAACCGATTCCCGGCAAACTGTTCTATCGCGGTTATGATGTGGAAGATATTTCTCATGCAATCATCAAAGAGAAACGTTTCGGTTTTGAGGAAGTGGCGTACCTGTTACTTTCCGGTCGTCTGCCGGACAAGGAGGAACTAGCTTCATTCTGCGAACTGATTAATGATAATATGGCACTGGAGCAGAAAACGAAGATGAATATCATCGAGTTGGAAGGTAACAACATTATGAACATCCTTGCACGCAGCGTACTCGAAATGTATCGCTTCGATCCGGATGCGGACGACACTTCTCGTGATAACCTGATGCGTCAAAGTATCGACCTTATTTCAAAATTCCCTACCATTATTGCTTATGCTTATAATATGCTGCGTCATGCTACTTTCGGACGTTCGCTGCATATCCGACATCCGCAGGAGAAACTCTCTATCGCTGAAAACTTCCTGTATATGCTGAAAAAAGACTATACCGAACTGGATGCACGTACTCTTGACCTGCTTCTGATTCTTCAGGCAGAACACGGTGGTGGTAATAACTCGACTTTTACTGTCCGTGTCACTTCTTCTACCGGAACAGATACTTACTCGGCCATTGCCGCAGGTATCGGTTCTCTGAAAGGCCCGCTTCACGGAGGTGCAAATATTCAGGTTGCTGATATGTTCCATCATTTGCAGGAGAACATCAAGGACTGGACAAATGTTGATGAGATTGACACCTACTTTACTCGTATGCTGAATAAAGAGGTTTATAATAAGACCGGATTGATTTATGGTATTGGTCATGCCGTTTACACGATTTCCGACCCGCGTGCACTTTTACTAAAAGAATTGGCACGTGATCTGGCACGTGAAAAAGGCAAGGAACGTGAGTTTGCCTTCCTCGAACTTTTGGAAGAACGGGCGATCGCGACTTTCGGACGCATCAAGAATAACGGCAAGACAGTATCGAGCAACATTGACTTCTATTCGGGCTTTGTGTATGAAATGATCGGATTGCCGCAGGAAATCTTCACTCCTTTGTTTGCAATGGCACGTATCGTAGGCTGGTGTGCCCACCGCAATGAAGAATTGAACTTCGAAGGCAAACGTATTATCCGTCCGGCTTATAAGAACGTGCTTGATGATCTGGCTTATATCCCAATAAAGAAACGCTGACAGGAAACAATCCTTTTATTGAATAGATAAGTGTAGTCCCCAGGTGTATATTCCGATCATTTCCGGAGGTATGCCTGGGGATAAGTGTTTTTTAGAGAAAACTTTCTGTGTGTCATCGAGTTTTTATTTAAGGAGTTTTGCGTTGCAATTTTCCTCTTTTTTGTTACTTTTGCACATTGTAAAAGAATATCTGTATGACTATGAATGCATTTAATCTGTTTTTGGGCATAATGAGCCTGATCGCTCTGATTGTTTTTATTGCCCTTTACTTTGTGAAAGCCGGATATGGTATTTTTCGTACCGCTTCGTGGGGTGTGGCTATTTCCAATAAGTTGGCTTGGATATTAATGGAGGCCCCTGTATTTTTAGTTATGTGTTGGATGTGGGTGCATTCGGAACGCCGTTTTGATCCCGTCATACTGATGTTCTTCATATTCTTCCAGATTCATTATTTCCAGCGTGCATTCGTTTTTCCTCTATTGCTGACCGGAAAGAGTAAAATGCCGTTAGCTATTATGGCAATGGGCATTCTTTTTAATTTGTTGAACGGATATATGCAAGGACAATGGATATTTCATCTTGCGCCTGAAGGAATGTACGGCATTGATTGGTTTATGTCACCATGGTTTATTCTCGGAACTCTGCTTTTTTTTACTGGTATGCTGGTGAACTGGCACTCGGATTATATCATCCGGCATTTGCGAAAGCCGGGAGATACCCGCCACTATCTGCCTCAAAAAGGGATGTACCGCTACGTTACTTCCGCCAATTACTTCGGCGAAATAGTAGAGTGGGCAGGCTGGGCGATACTCACCTGTTCACTTTCCGGACTTGTGTTTCTTTGGTGGACGATCGCTAACCTTGTCCCGCGTGCCAACGCAATCTGGCACCGTTACCGCGAGGAATTCGGTGATGAGGTGGGAAATAGGAAACGTGTATTCCCTTTTCTGTATTAAGGCTATCTTTTGACAAAATATATCATACTACTATGAAATCAAAGTTATTTACCCCGGTCACTTTTGGACCTTTGACACTTCGCAACCGGACCATTCGTTCGGCAGCTTTTGAAAGTATGTGTCCGGGAAACGCCCCTTCACAAATGTTGTTGGATTATCACCGTTCGGTAGCCGCAGGCGGGGTTGGCATGACGACGGTTGCTTATGCTGCCGTGACACAAAGCGGGCTTTCTTTTGACCGCCAATTATGGTTACGATCTTCCATAATTCCCGGTTTACGCGAAGTGACCGACGCCATACACGATGAGGGTGCCGCAGCAGGTATACAAATCGGTCATTGCGGTAATATGTCCCACAAGAACATTTGTGGAGTAACTCCTATCTCTGCTTCTTCCGGTTTCAATCTTTACTCTCCGACCTTTGTGCGCGGAATGAGGAAAGAAGAACTTCCTGAAATGGCGCGTGCTTATGGAAAGGCTGTCAATCTGGCTAGAGAAGCTGGTTTCGACGCTGTTGAGGTTCACGCCGGACATGGATATCTGATTAGCCAGTTCCTTTCCCCTTACACGAATCACCGGAAGGATGAATACGGAGGTTCGTTGGAAAACCGGATGCGTTTTATGGATATAGTGATGAAAGAAGTGATGAAAGCTGCCGGTAGCGATATGGCGGTTCTTGTGAAAATGAATATGCGCGACGGTTTCAAAGGTGGAATGGAGTCGGAGGAAACGATACAAGTAGCCCGACGCCTGCTCGAACTGGGTGCTCACGGGCTGGTATTGAGCGGTGGTTTCGTCAGTCGTGCGCCGATGTATGTGATGCGAGGGGCGATGCCTATCCGTTCTATGGCTTATTATATGAATTGCTGGTGGCTGAAATATGGCATTCGGATGTTCGGAAAATGGATGATTCCGACTGTTCCTTTCAAAGAGGCATATTTTCTCGAAGATGCGCTGAAGTTCCGTGAGGCCCTTCCGGGTGCTCCGTTAATTTATGTAGGCGGCCTTGTTTCTCGTGAGAAAATTGATGAAGTGCTGGATGCCGGCTTTGATGCTGTTCAAATGGCACGTGCCCTGCTGAATGAACCGGGATTTGTGAACCGTATGGCACGTGAAGACCGTGCACGTTGTAATTGCGGGCATAGCAATTATTGCATTGGCCGTATGTACACGATCGAAATGGCTTGTCATAAACATTTGAATGAAGAACTGCCTCCTTGTCTGCAAAAGGAGATTGAAAAATTGGAAAAACAATGAATGAAGTGAAATGGGCGATCATTACCGGAGCTGACGGAGGCATGGGAACGGAGATAACCCGTGCCGTGGCCACAGCCGGCTATCATGTCATAATGGCTTGTTATAACCCGCAAAAAGCGGAAAACGTGTGCCAACGTTTAATGAAAGAAACCGGAAATCCGAATTTGGAAGTACTCGCTATTGATCTGTCTTCGATGCACTCCGTAGCCTCTTTTACTGATCGGATTTTGGAACGTAAACTTTCCATTTCCTTGTTGATGAATAATGCCGGGACAATGGAAACCGGATTTTCTATTACGAACGATGGATTTGAACGGACGGTCAGTGTAAATTATGTTGGTCCTTACCTGCTGACTCGTAAATTAGTTCCGACTATGGCATCCGGAGCACGTATTGTAAATATGGTTTCGTGTACGTATGCAATCGGCCGTCTTGATTTTCCTGATTTCTTTCACAGGGGGAAAACGGGAAACTTTTGGAGAATACCTGTTTATAGTAACACAAAATTGGCTTTGTTATTATTTACTTTCGAACTATCCGAGCAACTTCGGGAGAAAGGAATCACCGTCAATGCTGCCGATCCGGGAATTGTCTCTACTGATATCATCACGATGCATAAGTGGTTCGACCCTCTGACAGATATATTCTTCCGTCCTTTTATTCGTAAGCCGAAGAAAGGAGCTTCTACGGCAATTGGTCTGTTGCTGGACAAAAAAGAAGCCGGTGTGACAGGGCAACTCTATGTCAATAATCACCGGAAAAGCTTATCCGATAAGTATGTGAACCATGTACAGAAAGAGCAGTTGTGGGAAATAACGGAGCGTTTGCTGGCGCAATGGTTGGAGTAGGATTTTTTTCTCTTTTTATTTAATTTATCTAGTAATTACTTATATATAGGTATTGTGTATATCTATATGTTTAGTTTTTGTTGTCTAATTTTTACCAATAGATAGGGATTGTTTTGCACTCCTGTTTCTACTTACCTTTGCATCGCTTTTAAAGTAAATGAATAGGTATAAAGTAAAAAGGAGATGATTAATAAATGTTTTTTGGTTTTTCTAGTATTCTTATTTTCTGTATCAGCATATTCACAGCACGAGCGTCATTATACTAGTATGATTTCGGGCAGAGTGATATCTACAGAAAAGGAGGTCGTAGATTTTGCGACGGTCTATCTGAAAGGAACGAACTATGGCAGTTATACGAACGAAAAGGGAATTTATCACTTGAAAACTGTGGAAGGTGAATATATACTTGTCGTTTCGGCTGTAGGTTATCAAACAGTAGAAAAGAAGGTTAAATTAGCTAAAGGAGAAAGGATACAGGTCAATGTCACCATTGCACCGAAAGTGAAAGAGTTGGGAGAGGTCGTAGTAACAACTTCCGGAGTTGGCCGGGTAAATAAGTCAGCCTTTAATGCGGTAGCCGTTGACGCGAAGAAGTTGCATAACAGTACACAGACTTTAGCCGGCGCACTGACTAAGGTGCCGGGGGTAAAACTCCGTGAGTCAGGCGGAGTAGGATCGGATATGCAGTTGTATATTGACGGTTTTAGCGGGCGGCATGTGAAAATCTTTATTGACGGAATACCGCAAGAAGGGGCCGGTGCTGCATTCGATTTGAATAATGTTCCTATTAATTATGCAGATCGCATAGAGGTGTACAAAGGTGTGGTTCCCGTAGGATTCGGTACGGATGCTATCGGGGGAGTGGTTAATATTGTCACTAACAAACAACCCGGGAAGTGGTTTCTGGATGCTTCTTATTCTTACGGTTCATTTAACACTCATAAGTCATACGTACGTTTCGGACAAATATTCAAGAATGGTTTTATGTATGAAGTGAACGCTTTTCAGAATTTTTCGGATAATGATTATTATGTAGATACGTATGTACGTGACTTTGAAATCAGAGAAGATGGAAGTGTGCGTTTTCCGCCACTCGACAAAAGTAAGATTTACCATCTGAAACGTTTCAATGACCAATACCATAATGAAGCTGTGATTGGAAAAATCGGTGTGGTTGGAAAAAAATGGGCGGACAGATTGGCTCTGAGCTTCAATTATTCCTATTTCTATAAAGAGATACAAACTGGTGTTTATCAAGATGTCGTGTTCGGTGAAAAATTCCGCAAAGGACATTCATTGACCCCTTCGTTGGAATACTACAAAAAGAACTTATTCGTGAAGAATTTGGATTTACTGCTGACTGCCAATTATAACCATAACCTCACTAATAATGTCGATACCGCTTCGCGGGCTTACAACTGGCGTGGTGAGTTTTACGAAAGGGGCAGCCGGGGAGAACAGTCTTATCAGAATAGTGAATCTAAAAACAAGAACTGGAATGGAACGCTGAGGATGAATTATCATATCGGAGAGGCGCATACGTTTACTTTTAGCCATGTGGTAAGTGATTTTGAACGTACAAGCCGCTCTATCATAGGTGCTTCTTCCAAATTTACGGATTTTAGTATTCCTAAAATTACACGTAAGAATGTCAGCGGTCTTTCTTATCGCCTGATGCCGTCGGACAAATGGAATATTTCGGCATTTGCCAAGCATTACCGGCAATACAACAAAGGTCCGGTGTCACAGAGTACGGATGGCATAGGTAATTATATAAATTTATCCAATACGGTAAGTGCTTTCGGATACGGTGCTGCGGGTACATATTTTTTATGGAAAGATTTTCAGGTAAAACTTTCTTATGAAAAGGCTTTTCGGCTTCCTACGACAGACGAACTGTTTGGTGATGAAGACTTGGAAGCCGGTAAAGTAAATCTGAAGCCGGAGAAAAGTGATAATCTGAATCTGAGTTTCAGCTATAATTATCAGTTTGGCAAACACGGGGTGTATGCCGAGGCCGGCTTGATATATCGGGATACGAAAGATTACATAAAAAGAGGATTGGATGTATTGGGGGGAACAAGTTACGGATACTATGAGAATCATGGGCATGTGAGGACTAAAGGATATAATTTATCGCTGCTTTATAGCTTCTCGCACTGGTTCGATGTAGGCGGTACATTTAATTGTATTGATACCCGTGACTATGAAAAGTACCTGGCAGGCACCTCTTTGCAGGAAAGTATGCATTACAAGGTGCGTATGCCGAATCTCCCTTATCGTTACGCCAATATAAATGCTAATTTCCATTGGAATGACCTGTTTATTAAGGGAAATGTACTGACGATAGGCTATGATAGCTACTGGCAACACGATTTCCCTCTTTATTGGGAGAATATCGGCGATAAAGATTCAAAAAACATGGTGCCGGAACAGTTTTCTCATAATTTATCCTTGTCCTATACAATGAAGAACGGGCGCTATAACGTATCATTTGAATGTAGGAATTTCACCGATGCCCAACTGTTTGACAATTTTAGCC
>OJQG01001008.1_pt1 | contig 12798 bp, 6 predicted proteins | sample 1598701 | NCBI WGS metagenome assembly OJQG01 (sample SAMN03922504, study PRJEB24848) | human gut metagenome | isolation source: stool sample | host: Homo sapiens | place: Germany | collected 2011-11 | reverse complement strand
AGCAAGGAGGGATTCTGGCCCCAAAACAGTGCGGTCAGCATGCTCAAGGCGCGCGTGAGCTACGGGCTGACGGGCAACAACGGGATCGGGCTGTACGACACCTACGGCAGCTACAATTCGCTCTACACCTACAACGGCAACGCGACCACCACGACCAATACGATGCCCAACAACGGCCTGATCTGGGAGAAGACCCTCCAGTTCAACGCCGGCATCGACCTCGGGCTGCTGGACAACCGCATCACGCTGGCGCTCGACTATTACAACAAGGAGACGCGCGACCTGCTGTTCGACGTCAGCCTCCCCAATACGACGGGCTACAACTCGGTTTCGACCAACCTGGGGCGCGTCAGGTTCTACGGCACGGAGCTGTCTCTGTCGTCGGTCAACATCGACCGCAAGGGTTTTTCGTGGAGGACGGATTTTACGTACAGCTACAACATGAACCGCGTGCTCGAACTGCCCGACAACGGCAATCCCCGCAACCGCATCAACGGCATCTCGGTCGGCGACGGGAGCCAGTTCGGGGGCATCGCCGAGGGCGAGCGCATGGGGCGTATCTTCGGCTATGTCGCAGAGCGCATCATCGAGACGCAGGAGGAGGCCGACGCGGCCCGGTACGACACGCAGTCGCGCGGCTACCGGCGCAGCGACCGGCGGCAGATAGCCGGGCGCAAGGACATCGGCGACTATGAGTGGAAAGACCGTCCGGGATCGACGCGCATGGACGGCCGGCAGATCATCAACGCCGAAGACCAGTTCCTGCTGGGGTATGCCCTGCCCCACTCGACAGGCGGCATCGGCAATACGTTCCGTTACCGGAACTGGACGCTGAACGTCTACATGGACTATGCCCTGGGACATTCGGTGCGCAACGACATGCAGATGCGCTATTTCCAGTCGACGATGGGCAACTGCAACTACAACCTGGTGAACGAGGTGAAAAAATGCTGGTCGCAGCCGGGCGACGACACGCGCTACGCCCGTTTCACGGCCAACGATACGGACTGGGGCAACCGCAACTACGGGCGCACGTCCGACATATTCGTCGAGAAGGCCGACTACCTCTGCCTGCGCGATGTTTCGCTCTCGTGGTCGCTCCCGAAAGCGTGGCTGCGCAAACTGCACATAAGCCAGGTGACACTCACCGTCTCGGGCAACACGCTCTGCTACTGGACGGCCGTGCACGGGGTCTCGCCCGAGGCCGCGACCACCGGCGGCCTCTACACCGCGTCGTCGACCTACGACACCGGGTTCAGTCCCTACCCGCCGACGCGCAAAGTGCTCTTCACGGCCAAACTCACGTTCTGACACCCTACTGCCATGAAAACGAAATTCGGAAAGACTATAGCCGGAGTCGCGCTGCTGTTCTGCGCATACGGGGCGGGCGGCTGTCACGGCGACCTGGACATCATGCAGGACAACAAGCTCTCGGCCAGCAACATGTGGAAAGAGGAGAGCGACGCCACGTCGGCCACCTACGGGCTGTACGTCTACCTGCGCAGTGCGCTCAAGAGCATGAACGACGTCTACCTCTGCTGGGGCGAGCTGCGCAACGGGCTGTGGGGCCCGGGGACGCACAACACGCTCAACGGCGTCGACCAGTCGCAGGTGCGCACCAGCACCATGAGCTCGGTCAACGAGTATGCCGACTGGACGGCGCTCTACACGACGGTCAACCAGGCAAACCTGGTCATCAGGCATGTCCCTGCGATGGGGTTGAAGGAGAAACCGCGGGCCTTCTGTCTGGGGAACGCCCACTTCATCCGCGCGTACTGCTTCTTCCAGATCGCACGCATCTGGGGCGATGCCCCGCTGCCGCTCTGGGGCTACGAATCGACCGACACGGAGCTGTTCCTCGGACGCACCCCCGTCTCGGAAGTGCTGATGCGCGTGGAACGCGACATTGCCGACGCGGAAAGGTACGTCGCCGATACGTCGGACAAGACCGTGGCCACGCCGGCCGCCGTGGCGATGCTGAAGGCCGACTATGCCCTGTGGATGTACCGTATGCAGGCCGGGGGCGAGGCTTACCTGGCGATGGCCCAAGAGGCGCTCGGGGAACTCGGCCTGTCGGACGCCCTGCTCGAGCCCGCGTATGCCGATATTTTCAGTTCGTCGAACAAATGCGGCCGCGAGGTCATTTTCGCCGTGCACCAGGATGTGTCGGAAGCCCTGAACGGCCCGGCCTACTACCTCGGTTGGAACGAGAGTTACGTCGAAGCGGCCTACCGCAATAACCCCGTCCCCACCACCGGGGGCAACCAGTGGTGGTGGTATACCGACACCTACCGGGCCCTGCTGCAGGCCGACCCCGCCGATACGCGTGCAGCGCTGACCTGCCGCACGGCCGATTACGGCACGGGCGGCCGCAGGATCGGCTGGACGGAGAAACTGATGGGGCGCGTGGACAACGGCACACGCATTTTCGACTCGGATTTCATCCTTTACCGCTACGGCGAAGCCTTCCTGATGGCGGCCGAAGCCCGCTATTACGGGAAGGACTACGCGGGTGCGCTCGAAGCCCTGGCACCGCTGGCCGCAAGGGCCTACGGGCGGAGGGATTACTACACCGACACGTCGCCCGAAGCCGTCCTGCAGGCGATTGTCGACGAATACCTCAGGGAGATGGTCGGCGAAGGCCGCACCTGGTGGATGCTCCTGCGCACGGACAAGATATGGGAGTACAGCGCCGACATCGCGGCGCAGCGCGACAAGAACCCCAACATACTGCTGTGGCCCATCACGCAGGCGGCCATGAGCAGGAATTATAACCTCACGCAGACCGAAGGCTGGTATTGACCGCCCGGGACGGAACGCCGCCGTATAGGGGCGGCGACGGGGTTCCCGCAAGGCGGAAGGAGGAACCTGCGCCCGGGAAGCGACATGCCTGCAACCGCGCCTGCGAACCGGCAGGAAAAATGCCGCGCCCTTTTTTGGGGCGCGGCATCGCTTTTAGGAAGCGGGAGGGTCAGAAGCCGGTGAAGTCGGTCTGGAGCTTCGAGGTGCGGTAGGTATTGCCCATGCCGTCCTCCGCCACGATTTCGAAATCGGCGGCCCCGGGCGTTCCCGACGCCAGGTTCCCGTAATAGTAGTGGTCGAGGTTCTTGCCCCAGGTCGTGCCCACGCTCTTGCTGTAATAGAGCACGTGGTAGGCATAGGCCCAGTAGTCGTAGGTCTTGACGCGGGTCATGTCGCAGACCTTCGTGCCGTTCTGCCAGAGCGAGACTTTCCAGTTGCCCGAGGCGTCGGAGTTCCATACGTTGGCCACGATGCACTTCGCATCGTTCATGGCCGGGGCGTTGGCCGCCCAGCCGAAGGTGAGGCTGCCCGACTTGCCGAACACCTGCGTGGCCGAATAGGCCCGGATCTGATAGTCGGCTTCCTTGTTGGTCGACTTGTAGTACTGGTTGGCGATGGTGTTGCCCGAGATCTCGTAGACGCTGTACCCGTTCGGCGTGCCGTCGGCGCAGATGTTCGCCGTCCACCATGCACCGCAGGCGGCGCCGTGGACATGTTCGAGGATCGTCTTCCCGTTACGCTTGTGGATGTATTTCTGGTGGTAATGCGTATGGCCGATCATGATGTGCGCCTCGGAGAACCCGGACAGCAGGTCGAGCACGCCGTCGTAGTTCTCGTGGCTCTCGTCCGTCACGCTCGTACCCCCGCGGAACGGGATGTGCGCGCAGAAGATCACGAGCTTGTCCTTGTCTACGTGCGACAAGTCCTGGCGCAGCCATTCGAGCTGCCTGTCGGTGATGCCGCCCTTGTACTTTTTCTTGCCTTCGTAGAGGACGTTGTCCATCGACACGATGTGCACGTCGCCGCGGTTGAACGAATAGTTGCGCGGGCCGAACTGCGTTTCGAAATTGGCCGCGGCATTGTCGTCCGAAGTCTCGGTCTGCAGATGGTCGTGGTTGCCGATGGTCTGGAAGACGGGCAGGTTGCGATTGGCCATCGACTCCTTCATGTTGCTCCACAGGTCGGGCGTGTCGAAGACGATGTCGCCGAGCGTGATGCCGTAGACCGGCGTGCCCTTGGCCTTGTAAGCGTCGACCGTAGCCTCGACGTCGGGGATCGTCTCGTTGACGTAGCGGCTGATCTCGGCCGTGGTCGCACACTGCGGGTCGCGATGCAGACCAGCGTGAAATCGCTTTCCGGGGCCGGCAGCGGCGTCAGCACGAAGTCGTGGCGGTCGGCGATGTTCTTATGGACGATCTCGGCGTAGAAGAGCGGGTAGTTGTCTGCCGACGTGTTGATGGCATACCCTGCCGGCGTGCTGTAATGTACGAAGCGCGCCTTCTTGTAGCGCTCCATCTGGTAGACGCCGTTGGCATCGGTCGTGACGCAGCCGTAGCCGTCCGACACGACCACGCCCGGGATGGGGTTTCCCGACGTGTCGGTCACCAGTCCGTAGAGGGTCGTATTGCCGTCGAGCTGCGTGCCGTTGACTTCGGTTTCGACTCCCTCGTCGCCGTCATGCCCGCCGGACTTGTCGTTGCTGCATGCCAGCATCAGCGTCGCCGCCATACAGCATAATAACATGATTTTCGTTTTCATATCCTGAGTTTTTTATTGCTTATTTCCAGAGCGCGTTCTGTTCGAGGTTCGGGTTGCGGGTGATCGCCGTCTGGGGGATCGGACGCAGGTATTTCTTTTCGCCCCACGTGCGCTTGTACTCCCAGACGATATTCCCCGCGGCGTTGAGCGAGAAGGTCTGGTTGGCCCCCGTATTGGAAATGGCGATCGAATGTTCGGTATCCTCGCCCGGGCGGATGTAGAAGTCGGGTACGGGATCGCCGTTGTCGTCGGTGCTCTGCCCCGTGAAATCGTAGGTGTAGCCCGTGTTGCCGATCCAGATGCCCGTCCAGGGGTTGTTGTCGCTCGTGAGCAGGTCGCCCATGTGCCAGCGCATGTCGTCGTCCCAGCGCAGCCCCATTTCGAGGCAGAGCTCGATGCCGCGCTCACGGCGCACTTCGAGTATCCACTTGTCGGTCACGGTATTGAGGAAATAGGCCTCCATGTAGGGGTCGGCCTTGTCCGGGACGACCGGGGTCACGCCGGCACGGCTGCGCAGTTGCGCGATGGTCTGATCCCATACCGCGGCGTCCATTTCGCCCAGCTCGGCCTTCGCCTCGGCGTAGTTCAGCAGCACCTCGGCATAGCGGAGGATCGGCAGCGAATTCCAGCTCGCGGCCTTCGACAGCACGTTGTCGGCATCGTCGTCGATCGACCACTTGATCGGATGGTAGCCCGTACGGGTCACTTTCCAGTTGGGCGAATAGAGCCGTTCGCGGCCGCTGATCTTCATCTTGTAGGTCGGGCTGATGACCGTCTGCGCCATGCGGGCGTCACGGCCGTCGAACTCGCGGATGAAGTCGATGGTCTGGTAACCGTCGATGTCGGTGAACGGCGTGCCCCGGGTCGTGAGGTAGGTGTTCATGAACTTCTTGGTCATGGCGATCTTGGCACCGTAGGTCGGCGAATAGTAGTACCAGCTGGTCTCGTGGAACGCCGAGAGCTCCTTGCTGTACTCACGGCCGAAGATCACCTCCTGCGTGAGCAGCCCGGCGCTGGTGAAGAGCGAGCGGTAGGCGGTCTTCACATCGCCCGTGACGAGCGAATAGGGCCCCTTGTCCATGATCTCCTTGGCGGCGGCAGCGGCCTCGCGCAGGAATTTGTTGTCGGCGTTATACTCGGCCTGCCACGGTTTGTCGGACGACGGCTCGCGCGAGTGGTACTTGCGGAAGGTGCCTTCATAGAGGCAGACGCGCGACTTGAAGGCCAGTGCCACCCACTTGTTGATGAGCGCCGAGCCTTTCGTGAATTTGGCGTCGGAGAGGCAGTAGGTGCTTGCAAGAGACAGGTCTTCCAGCACTTTGTCCATGACGTACTCGCGGCTGTCTCGGGGTTTCATCATCGCTTCCTTGTCGCTGGCCGCGATCGTGAAGTCGTACCAGGGCACGGCGCCGAAGGTCTGCACCTTGTCGTAGTAGAACCAGGCGCGCCAGAAACGGGCGACGCCCTCGTAGTGGTTGTAGATCTCGTCGCTCACACGCCCCTTGCACTTGTGCATATTGTCGAGCATGTAGTTCACGCGGCGAAGGTTCGTCCAGTTGCTCTCGGCCCATCCGGTCTGGTTGTCGGGCGAGACGTTGCCGTCGGGGCGCAGCAGGTCGGTCGGGATGTCCACGGCGCAGTAGTCGGCATAGATGTCGCCGCGCGTGATGGTTCCGTCGCCGGGGATCATCTTCTGGATGAAACCGTTGGCATAGAGTTCCAGGTCGGTTTCCGATTTCCAGAACTCGTCGCTGCCGATCTGGTCGTAGGTGTCGCGCGTCAGGAAATCCTCGCAGGAGGCCATTCCCGCGGCAGCGAGGGTCATCAGCGTATATAGCAGTATCTTTCTCATGGTTGCTGTCGGTTAAAATGTTACGTTTATACCCAGGGTCACGGTTTTGAGCATCGGGTAGGAATAGCCGTTACCCGTACCGTTCAGGCCCGAAGTGGTCGAGGCCGCGAAATCGGAGTCGCCGCTGGTGATGACTTCGGGGTCGAACATGTCCGTGTGCTTGAACATCGGCGAGTGGGTGAAGAGGTTCTCGCCCGACAGGTAGACCTTCAGCCCCTCGAGGCGCAGCTTCTTGCAGATGTGCTTGGGGAAGGTGTAGTCGATGGTGATGTTCTTCAGTCGGATGTACGAAGCGTCCTGCAGGTAGTGGTCGTTCTCCCACGTCAGCGGGCCGTCGTTGCGGTTGGCGGCGAGCGATACCATGCGTGTCCAGTAGGGGTTCTTGTCCATGTTCGTGACGCGCCAGTTGTCGGTGCTCTTGTCGATCCGAACCACGTTGTCGCCCGTCTGTGTCTTCATCAGCGAGTTGTAGGCGCGGTTCCATTTGCCCCAGAAGAATCCGGACTCCGTCCACGGGTACCAGTCGCGCTTGCCCACGCCCTGCCACAGCATCGAAAGCCCGATGCCGTTCCAGTTCAGCGACATGTTGATGCTGTACTGGTAGCGCGGCGACTGGTTGCCGATGATCTCCAGGTCGCCGTGGTTGGACAGCGTGCGGTTGCCCTTGGTCATGATGCCGTCGCCGTCCACGTCGACGAAGCGCAGGTCGCCGGCATAGGCGCGGAACATCTCGCCGTTCTTGAAGAAGTTGTAGGCCGGGCCGTTCAGGGCGTCGGCGTTGCTGGCGTAGATGCCCGCTGTGCGGAAACCCCATATCTCGCCGATTTCCATGCCCTTGTAGTAGGTCGTCAGGTCGCCCGTTTCGTTATAGTAGTCGGTGATCCAGCTGCGGCTGTCCCACAGCATACCCTTGATGCTGTAACTGAACGGCTTGCCGCCCAGGTTGAACGAGTCGCGCCACGAAAGGCTCAGCTCCCATCCCTTGGTCTTGAGGCTGGCGTAGTTGCCGTAGGGCGCGGCGCTACCGAGTACCTGCGGGAGGTTCGGGCCGACGGTGTAGAGGTCGGTCGTATTGCGGCGGTAGTAGTCGCCGGTGAACGAAAGCCGGTTGTGGAACAGGTCGAGGTCGAGGCCGATGTTGTAGGTGGTGACCTTTTCCCAGGTGATGTCGTCGGGGATCAGGCTGGGCACCGACGTGTAAGGTACGTTCTGGCCGTTGATGATGACCGACGACTTGGCGATCGAGGCGCTGCCCGAAGCGGTCATGGTCTCGAGGTACTGGTAGGGGTCGATGTTGGCATTGCCGAGCGAACCGATGCTGGCGCGAACCTTGAAGTTGTCCAGCCACCCTTCGACGTGCGGTTTGAGCCACGGCTCTTCGGAGAGGCGCCATCCGACCGATGCCGAGGGGAAGAAGCCCCACTGCGAACTGGACGGGAATTTCGACGACCCGTCGTAACGGGCGCTCACTTCGGCCAGGTAGCGGCCTGCATAGGCGTAGTTGACGCGGCCGAAGAATCCGACCAGCCCCCACGTGTAGCCGCCCGAGGTGGTCGAGTAATACTCGCCGTCCATGAGCGTGAAGCTCGGCTTCGAGGGATAGAGGTTGCCCTGGCGGTAGGTCTTCTGCGTGCGGTAGTCGTAGTCCTCGAGGTTCCATCCGGCGACCACGTTCAGGTCGTGGTCGGCCCCCAGCTTGGGCGTGACCGTACCGACGATGTTCGTCGAGATGTAGTCCGAGCGGTACGTCCAGTTTTCGAGCGACGAATAGCTGTTGTCCTGCCCCGAAACGTTCACGCCGGTGTAGTAGGTGTAGAGGTTCTCCATGCGGTCGCGCGACCAGCGCGATCCCTTGTAGGTCACGTCGGCCGAGACCTTGAAGACATCGGGGACGAATTCGAAGTTGAACGTCGTGGTGTTGGCCACTTCGAGCTTGTTGTTCTCCTGCCACGAGGTGCCCTCGGCGAAGGCCGCATAACCGGTCTTGGCCGCGGTCTGCGTCCAGGTGCCGTCGGGGTTCTTCAGCAGGGCGAACGGGAAGGCGAACATGTCGATCTGGCGCGAGATCACCTGCTGGCCGTAGTGCACCATGGGCTGGTGGTACTTGCTGCTCATCAGGCTGGTGTTGTTGTCCAGCGTCAGCCACGGGCGGATGCGGATCGAGCCCTTGGCACGGAGGTTATACTTCTTGTAGGTCTCCTCGCCCACCTTGTAGATGCCGTCCTGGTTGTAGTAACGGCCCGAAATGTAGTAACTGACCCCTTCGCGGCCGCCCTGGATGCTGACGGCGTGGGTGGTCGAATAGTTCACCGACTTGTAGATCTCCTTGAGCCAGTTGGTCTCGCCGTAGTAGTTGTAGTTGCCGTTGGCGTCGATGTCGTAGTTGTCCATCGTCGGATCGGCACGGCGGCGTTTGAGCTCCTCGAACCAGGCGTTCGAATAGGGCATGTAGTTGTTGAAGAGCGACGGTACGGTCGCCGTCGGCGAGGAGTTGAGATACGACTCGCGGAAGGCATCGACCCACTGCACGGGGTCGGTGACCACGTTGTCCTCCCAGATCACCGTACGGCGGTGCAGCGACACGGAGCCGTTGTAACTCACGCGCACCTTGCCCTTCTCGGGATCCTTGGTCGTGATGAGAATCACGCCGAATGCGCCGCGGGCGCCGTATACTGCGGCCGACGAAGCGTCCTTGAGCACCGAGATCGAGGCGATGTCGTCGGGGTTCACCGAACCCATGTCGCCTTCGGCACCGTCGATGAGCACCAGCGCGCCGCCGCCCTGTCCGAGTTTGTTGGTCTTTTCACCGCCGCTCACACGGGCCTTGAACGTGTTGTTCACGCCGCGGATGGTGACTTCGCCGGCATGGTCGGCCTTACCGTCGACCTGCACGATGTTCAGGCCGGGGATCTGGCCCTGCAACGAACGGGTGATGTTGGCATTGGGCCGGTTTTCGACCGCGTCGCCCGAAAGGTTCTCGACCGCGCCCACGATATTGCGTTTCTTGAGCGTGCCGTAGCCTACGACGACTACTTCGTCCATCACCAGCTCGTCCTCCTGCATCGTGACGTCGATCTGCGTGCGGCGCCCTACCACCTCCTCATGGGGGCGGTAGCCGATATACGAGAAGAGCAGCGTGGCGTTCCCGTCGGCCGGGATCGCATAGCCGCCGTCGACACCCGTCGAGACGCCGACCAGCGTCCCCTTGATAGTGACCGTCACGCCGATCATCGGGTTGCCCGCAGCGTCGCGGACGACCCCTTTCACCTCCGATTTGGCGGCGGCACTGGCTGCCGGAACGGGGCGCGTGCTGCGCGTCAGCACGACCACTTTGTCAACCACCCGGTAGTCGATGCCGCGAGGCGTGAATACGGCGGCAAGGATGGCCTCGATGGTGGCACCCTTCTCCGAGACCTCCAGGTTCTCCATCGGATAGCCGGCCAGTGCCGTTTCGTAGGAGAAGGCGATGCCCACTTGTTGCGTAATAGCATCGGCAACGGCCTTGAGCGTCGTCCGCGAGTAGGATAAATTCAGGTCATACCCCTGCCCTTGCGCACCGGGGAGCGATCCTTGGGCGGCATAGCAGCCGAAAGCCCCCGCGCAGAGCACCATGACCAGACATAGTCCTTTATGGAATAATTTCTTCATAGTTTCAATTCGGTTAATTGGTTATTTCCCGCTGCCGCGTGCAAAGCACGTCCGCAGCCGCGCCGTGCAGGCGGGCTCCGGGGAAATTCGTTCCGATACGGCAGACAGAACCTTGCAAGTCATCCGTCGTCCGATAAAAAACCGTGTAGTGCTGGTGTAGGGGGAGGGATTAGTCAGACATCGTCGAAGTTGTTTTAAAGTTTCCGGTTAATAATCGTTTTTTTAGTTTGCATTGGGTCGGTTGCGGCCGGCGTTTTCCGTCCGGTCTGCATTAGATACAAGCGACCGGGGCAAACTACCCAATGCCGGAAGCTTTTTTCACAAAATTGCAATGCAAATTTTTATACCTATATATTACAGATATTTTATTTTTCGGTTTTTCGCCGCAAGGTTCGTAAAATTTTAAACATTTTTCTTGCGAATCCCGGAAAATTGCTATATTTGCAATGCAAGTCATTCGATATCGTTAGAAACCGTGTAGGAAATTGACATCCGGCAGTGTATCCGGAGTCGGTTTCTGATTTTTTTTATCGGTTTTACAAACAAACTAACGATCCAATCATGATGAAATTTATTCATAAACTGACGATAGTTCTCGCGTTGGGCGGGATCTGCGGTCTTGCCGCGTGCAGCGACGACGACCAGGGGTTCCTCAAACGCAACCTGCGCGAGATGAGTTTCCCGTACGTCGAATCGAGCGATACGTTCACGATCCGCGCCACGGGGGACTGGCAAATCAGCGACACCCCCGACAGCCGCGAGTGGACGAACGCCTACGGCTGGGTGCATGTCGACCAGCTCTCGGGCAAGGGAGACCCCGGCACCTACCAGAAGGTGACGGTCACCTGCGACCAGAACACCTCCGAGGAGCGTAATGCCACCATCTACCTGCACGGCTGCGGCGAAGAGAACGTCGCCATCGCCATCAGGCAGGACAACGGTATCTTCGAGTGGAAACCCTTCGACAACGGACAGCAGTTCGACGTCTCGGGTATGCTCAAACTCAACGCGGAAGCCGGGGCCAAGCTCCGCATCCCCTACATCAAGGCGCTCGGCACGGAAAAATACACCGTCACGGTGACGCAGACCGGCGGCGAGGGGATCACGGCCGCCAGCGGCAGCTATTCGATCTCGGCGGCCGGCAACGGTTACATCGAAGTACCCCTGACGGGCACCGCCACCCGCCAGGGCATCGTGACCTTCGCCGTGAAGGCTATGGACGAGGCCGGCGCGGAAAAGGACTTCGGCTCCGTTTCGACCATCGTCCGCGCCGGGTTCGACGCCCAGGGCGAGGAGCTTCCCCTGCTGACGCAGAACTTCGGCAAATTCCCCTGGGGCGGCGACTGCATCGGCCAGAAGGCGGGTGTCACGACGGCCGACAAGACCGTGGCCAACCTGAGCCTCGACAACGAGACGGTGAGCGTTACGGCGGGCACCAACGCCAGCATCGGCGGCATCACCTCGACCGTACGCAACGGCAACGCGGCGTTCTACCGCGCCATCGGCATGGAGGGGTGGACAGGCTACCTGAACTACATGTGTCCGGGCTACATCCAGTTGGGCGCCGCGAGCGACAATGCCGACGGGCAGCCGGGCAACCTCATCTCCCCGGTGCTGAACATCCCCGCGGGCTACGACCTGCTGCTGACCTGCAAGGTCGCCATCTGGGCCGCAGCCCCCGACCAGGGCATGGTGGGCATCTGCGAGAAGAACGACGGGTTCTGGATCCCGAAGGGCACGCTGGACAAGATCGTAGCTTCGACCAAGAGCTACGTTTCGCTCGACATCCCCGCCTACACGTGGGTCGAGGTCACGGCCGTCATCCCCAATCCCGGCGCGAAAGCCAATCTGGCATTCTTCATCTCCACGGCCGACAGCTGGTTCTCGGGCTCCTCGGTGAAGGCGGGCCGCTGGTACATCGACGACATCAAGCTCGTATACTAAAACCGGACAACTACCATGAAAAAAAGCATTTTATATATTCTGTTCGCCCTCTTCTCGCTATCGGCCGCAGTCTCGCTGACGGCCTGCAAGGACGACGGCGTGGAAATATCGGGGGCCAACAAGTCCAAGACCCCGAAGAACGTGAAACTGCTCGAATACGGGGCCACGTCGCTTACGATCTGCTGGGATTTCATCCGCGGCGCGACGTCGTACACCGTACAGCTCGTCGACGGGGAGATGAACCCCGTGAGCGAAGCGCTCTGCAAGACCACCGACGCGATCGACTACCACGAATTCACCGACCTGGCGACCGACCGGATATACTACGGCCGCGTCAGGGCCAACTTCCCCTACTCCTCCACCTCGGACTGGGTATACGTCACCGCTAACGAACAGCCGGCCATGCTGATGGCCTCAGTGGGTATCCTCGAACTCGACCCGAAGCTCACGCTCAATGCCGCGACGGGGTCGACGCTCACCTACGAGTGGTCGTATACCGAAGATGCGGCGACCGACGCCACGCGCCTCTACAACATCGAACTGTTCCGTGACGAGGCGTGCAGCGAACTGCATGTCAGCTGGCTGGCCGACGGAAAACTCGCGTCGGACAAAGGCATCTTCACCGCCCTGGCGGGTTATCCCGTCGTGCGGTTCACCTTCTCGGGGCTCGATCCCGAAACGACCTACTACGCCCGGGTTACCAATGCCAGCTTCGGCAATATCATGACCCCCGTCGTCGCCGGGACCACGGCCAAGGCCGGGCCCGAAGCTGTCTCTTATACACATCTGACGCT
>OJQG01000987.1_pt1 | contig 12994 bp, 9 predicted proteins | sample 1598701 | NCBI WGS metagenome assembly OJQG01 (sample SAMN03922504, study PRJEB24848) | human gut metagenome | isolation source: stool sample | host: Homo sapiens | place: Germany | collected 2011-11 | reverse complement strand
ACCTAAAACCATGTCGTATTTTGTCGAAAACTGCTAATCACCTATCAATATTAAAAATTCTAATAGAAATCTTCAAAATACCAGCACGTAACGCGCCTAGAATATTGATATATTATATGGAAAAATGAACCCACCAACAAAAACAAAGAGAAAAATTTCGTAAAAAACGAAAAATTTCAAAAGAAAGACAAAAAGAAGTTCTATGAAAAATATAGTTGATGGAGGGGAACAAATATTTGAGAACAATGTACTATGAACAGAAAGGACTTATTAACCTCGATGATATCGTAGATATATTTATTGAGGTGGGAAATATACACAATTACCTGGAAAATGCAGCCTTGCGGATTTTGCTTTTTGGCAATCCTGAGCTGAATTTTTATCAGTGCCGATTATTAGTATTGAAGTATGGAGAATCACTTTCACAGGATGATTTGCACGGGCGGATGGTATTTATGAGAATGATACAGCTGCTGGAAGTTAACACAGTTTAAAATAAGATGAGAATTTCTTTTTTGACCGGGCAACCGGTCTTTCTTTTTTGCACAAATGGTGTTATAATTTTGGAAAAATTATGTTGATTACTCATAGCTTTAAAAAAGAAGCATTGCATTGTGTTTAATTAAGCCAAAGCATGATAATTCAATCAAAGAAAAGAGGACAAAAATGAACATCGTAGTACTTGCCGGAGGGCTCAGCACAGAGAGAGATGTTTCCTTCAAGACAGGAAGCATGGTAGCTAAGGCACTCAAAGAGAACGGCCACAAAGTTATATTATTGGATGTATTTATGGGATATAGTGACAGGGAGGAGGACCTGACAGGTATATTTGACCGCGCGGACGAGATAAGCGTGCAGGTCAGTGATATTCCGACAGAGGCACCTGACCTCGCAAAGGTAAAGGCTTCCAGAAAGGACCAGTCACCTTGCTTCTTCGGACCAAATGTCATCAAAATGTGTCAGATGGCGGACATTGTTTTCATGGCTCTCCACGGAGAAAACGGAGAGAACGGAAAGATACAGGCAGCATTTGACCTCTTCGGTGTCAAATATACAGGCAGCGATTATTTAAGCTCAGCCATCGCCATGAACAAGGAGACATCAAAGCAGTTCTTCCTTGCAAACGGTATCCCTACTCCAAAGGGTATTTCCATGACAAGAGCGACCAGACAGGACGATATCACAAAGCTTGACCTGACACTTCCATGCGTTGTAAAGCCATGCTGCGGCGGTTCAAGCATCGGTGTCACTATCGTTAGGGATGCGGCAGAGTTCAAGGCGGCACTTGACGATGCCTTCAAGTGGGAAAATGAGCTGGTTATCGAGGAATTTGTACAGGGCAGGGAGTTCTCTGTCGGCGTTATCGAGGGCAAGGCTCTTCCTATTATAGAGATTGCACCGAAGGAGGGCTTCTACGATTATAAGAATAAATACAAGGCGGGCAGTACAGTAGAGACATGTCCGGCCGAGCTTCCTGAGCAGGTGACAAAGGATATGCAGCACTATGCAGAGGAGGTTGCGCGCGTTATCGGGCTTGACACATATTCACGCTCAGACTTTTTGCTCAATGACAAAAATGAGATGTTCTGCCTCGAGGCAAACACACTGCCGGGCATGACTCCGACCAGTCTTCTGCCACAGGAGGCCGCGGTTATCGGTATGAGCTTTAATCAGCTCTGTGAGCATCTGATTAACATATCTTTGAAAAAATATGAGGTGTAACATGTCGGATAAGTACATGAAGAATCTTACATTTGCAAATATCGCAAAGGCCTGCGAGGGCACATACATAGGCGATGAGACACTGCTTGATACGACAATCACAGGCGCAGTCATAGACAGCAGACAGGTGAAGGAGGGCTATCTTTTTATCCCGATAAAGGGAGAAAGGGTGGACGGACACAAATTCATTCCGACTGTGTTTGAGCAGGGGGCGGCAATTGTGCTCTCTGAGCATGAGCTTAAGGATCCGGCAGGCCCATATGTGCTTGTTGAATCAACCACCGATGCCATGAAAAAGCTCGCGGCATTTTACAGAAAAAGCCTTGATATCAAGGTGGTGGGCATCACCGGAAGTGTCGGCAAGACCAGCACCAAGGAGATGATATCATCAGTCCTTGAGCAGAAATACAGCGTTCACAAGACCGCAGGCAATTTTAACAACGAGATAGGCTTGCCACTCACCATTTTCGGAATCAGGGAAAGCCATCAGGTAGCGGTGCTCGAGATGGGCATATCTGATTTTGGCGAGATGCACAGACTTTCTACTATGTCTTGCCCGGATGTCATGGTCATCACCAATATCGGCTACTGCCATCTGGAGTTTTTGGGCGACAGGGATGGTGTGCTCAAAGCAAAGACAGAGTGCTTTGAGCATATGATGCCGGATGCGGTCGCAGTGCTGAATGCAGATGACGATAAGCTGGCCACAGTGCAGACGGTAAATGGAAAGCCTGCCATATACTATGGTAAGGAATCATCATCAGGCGTTCATAAATCAGTATATACCACAAATATTGAAAACCTGGGCTTTGACGGCATGAAGGCTCATTTTGTCACTCCGGAGGGTGAGTTTGATGCACACATCCACATCCCGGGTGAGCACAATGTATACAATGCCATGGCGGCAGCAGCTGTCGGATTGCAGCTTGGCCTCACAATAGCTGAGATAAAGTCAGGAATCGAGAAAGCAGAGACAATCGCAGGGCGTACCAATTTCATCAAAACACACGGCATGACAGTGATAGATGACTGCTACAATGCAAATCCTGTATCCATGAAATCCTCTATCGAGGTGCTTTCGCATGCAAAGGGCAGGACAATAGCAGTGCTTGGCGACATGGGCGAGCTTGGAAGCGATGAGAAAAAGCTGCACCATGAGGTAGGCGAAGCAGTTGGAGAGAATCATATCCATACACTTTTTGCCGCAGGAGAGCTTGCAAAGGAATATGCAGCCGGAGCCGCAGAGAAATCGTCCGATGTGGACATCCACTATTTCGAGGATAGGGAGACCATGACACAGGAGCTTCTTTCATATGTGAAGGAGGGCGACACCATACTGGTGAAGGCATCACACTTCATGGAGTTTCCGAAGGTGGTCGAGGCTCTGAGTGAGTAAAATTAGGTAAAATCAATCGGGTAGAAATTAATTCGATATTTAATTATTGCGAGGAATGGATATTCTCCAAGCCTCATAATATTATAAAAGAAAGAGAGAAAAATAATGGCACAGAATCCAATCGTAACAATCACAATGGAAAACGGCGATGTAATCAAGGCGGAGCTTTATCCGGAAATCGCACCAAACACAGTAAACAACTTTATCAGCTTAATCAATCACAACTTCTATGACGGAGTATGCTTCCACCGCGTAATCAAGGGCTTCATGCTCCAGGGCGGAGATCCGGACGGAAACGGTACAGGCGGTCCAGGCTATGAAATCAAGGGTGAGTTCACACACAACGGTTTCAAAAATGACTTAAAGCACACAGCCGGTGTACTTTCAATGGCACGTACCATGATACCTGATTCAGCAGGCAGCCAGTTCTTCATCATGCATCAGGATGCACCACATCTCGATGGTGAGTATGCGGCATTCGGTAAGGTAATCGAGGGCATGGATGTGGTAAACAAGATCGCAGAGGTGCGCACAGACTACATGGACAAACCACTTGAGGCTCAGGTCATGAAGACAGTTACAGTTGAGACATTCGGAGTGGACTATCCGGAGCCGGAGACAGTTTAATGATAATAATTATCGATGAGGCAAGTGCAAAACTTGCCTCTTTTTACTATCATGATGAGATATTCAAGCTGCAGTGGAGAAGTGTGGCAGGCAAGGCATCTATGTCAGAAGAGTTGCAAGAAAAACTGTATGGTGCACTATTGGGAAAATTGCTGGATGAGTTGCAGAAGAAACTGCTAGATGAGCAGCAGAATAATTTGTGTGTGTATGAAATAGAAAATAATTCAGGATATACAGAATCTGCAGATAACACCGCGAAAGCTAATACGGGAAATCTAAGAATACCGAAAGCTCCCGCCGACTACATCTGGATAGTATCAAACAGGCAGCAGAAGCAAATAGCTGACTCACTCGGCATAGCATCAGTAGGAGAACCGCAGTGCGGCATGCGCTATGCAGTCGAGAGCCTTGCAGAACTTGATATTGAGTATCTGGAGCGGGTGCGCAGGCGATATAATCACATCCCGTGGGACATCGGCGAGACAGACAGGTGTCTGATACGTGAGCTGTCCCTGTCAGACCTTCCTGCGCTCTATGAGCTCTATGACAAGCCCGGCATGACAGACTTTGTGGAGCCGCTTTACGACTATGAGACAGAGCTTGAATACCAGAAAGCATATATAGAGAACATGTATGGCTTTTACGAGTATGGCATGTGGCTTGTATTTTCCAAGGAAACAGGGAAGCTGATAGGCAGGGCAGGGCTTGAGCATGATGAACTGGGCTATATGATAGCGCCGGAATTATGGAACCAAGGCTATGCCACGGAGGTGTGCCGCTTCATCATAGACTACGCGCGCGAAAACACAGACTTTGAAGAGCTTTACTGCCGGATAGACGAGAAAAATACGGCATCGGTGCGCCTTGCCAAAAAGCTTGGATTTACAAATAGCGGGCATATGGATGATGATATAAACGCTTCTATATATAGAAAAAATATAAAAAACAATGAAAAACAATGAAAAACATTGAAAAATATGCAATTAGGCAATAAAATATAAACATAGTTTAACGATTTGGAGGACGAAAAAATGAAACAATACGCATATGGAGTAGATATAGGTGGAACAACTGTAAAGATAGGCTTTTTTGAGACCACAGGAAAGCTTGTCGATACATGGGAGATTCCTACACGCACAGAGAATTCAGGCGAGCTCATCCTGCCTGATATTGCAGCATCCATCAAGGAGAATAACGAGAAGCACGGCATCGAGATGGGTGACATCGAGGGCGTAGGCATGGGAGTGCCGGGACCTATAAAGGATGACGGAACAGTATTGAAGTGTGTCAACCTCGGCTGGGGCGTGTTCAACGTGGCACAGTCACTCTCAGTACTATGCGGCGGTATCAAGGTAAAGGCCGGAAACGATGCCAACGTAGCTGCACTCGGTGAGATGTGGCAGGGTGGCGGAAAGGGTCATCAGGATGTAGTCATGATCACACTCGGCACAGGTGTAGGCGGAGGAATCATCCGCGAGGGCAGAATCGTAGCCGGAGTAAACGGAGCAGGCGGAGAGATAGGACATATGCCTATGGTAGATGATGAGTCAGAGTGCTGTGGCTGCGGCAAGAAGGGATGCTTAGAGCAGTACGCATCAGCAAACGGACTTGTAAGAGTGGCAGAGAGATACATTGCAGCACACAGGGATGTGGCAACAAAGCTTGATTTAAATGCAGGCTTCACAGCCAAGGATGTATGCGATGCGGCAAAGGCAGGAGATGCAGCGGGCATTGCGGCAGTAGAGCAGTCTATGAAGCTTCTCGGCAAGGCAATGGCAGCAGTAGCATGCGTTATGGACCCTGAGGTATTTGTTGTAGGCGGAGGCCTTTCAAAGGCGGGCAGCATCATCATCGATACAGCAGCAAAGTACTATAAAGAGTATGCTTTCCATGCAAGCCGTGAGACAGAGATCAAGCTTGCCACACTCGGCAACTCAGCCGGCATGTATGGCGGAGTAAAGATGGTTATCGGCTAACAACATAAGATTGCAATTTTTAAAGAAATAAAATATAATGGCTACTAAAGATACACTACAATCGAGGTGAGACTATTGGCAGATTACTCAACAGAAGAATTAGAAAAAATAGCGGACAAATTTCGCTCAGATACCAGCGGTATAAGGGGAACAAAGGATTTTACGAGCCCAGAGGAGCTTTATGATGAGCTGAAAAAGGAAATCAAAAAGTATCATCCGTCGGATGACACGAGCCTTGTGGACAAAGCCTACAGGGTAGCTTATGATGCCCATAAGGGTCAGGCACGTAAGTCAGGAGAGCCTTATATCATACATCCGCTGTGTGTTGCCATAGTACTCGCCGAGCTCGAGCTGGATAAGGAAACAATTGCAGCAGGACTGCTCCATGATGTGCTGGAGGACACCATCATGACCATGGATGAGATGCGTGCGGAGTTTGGAGACGATGTCGCACATCTGGTGGATGGTGTCACGAAGTTAAAGCACCTGCATCTGACAGACAGCACCAAGGATCCGAAGGACAAGAATGCGGACAGGCTTGAGATGCAGGCTGAGAATCTGCGTAAGATGTTTCTCGCCATGGCAAAGGATATCAGGGTCATCCTCATAAAGCTGGCAGACAGACTGCACAATATGCGTACACTCAAGTACCAGTCCAAGGAGGCGCAGCAGCGTATCGCCAGAGAGACACAGGATATCTACTGCCCTATCGCACAGCGACTTGGTATCAGCAAGATAAAGATAGAGCTCGAGGACCTTTGTATGAAGTACCTCTATCCGGATGCATATTACGATCTGGTAGAGAAGGTAGCACTAAGAAAGACAGAGCGCGACACCTACATCCAGGGTCTGGTAAACGATGTCAAGAAGTATGTTTCGGATGCCGGCATCAAGGCAGAGATATACGGCAGGGCAAAGCATTTCTTCAGTATATATAAGAAGATGGTCAATCAGGACAAGACTATAGACCAGATATATGACCTCTTTGCCATCAGGATTCTGGTGGATACCATACCGGACTGCTACGCAGTGCTAGGTATCATACATGAGAAGTATAAGCCTATACCGGGCCGTTTCAAGGACTATATTGCCATGCCGAAGCAGAACATGTACCAGTCGCTTCACACGACACTCATAGGCCCGAGCGGACAGCCGTTTGAGATACAGATACGTACCTATGAGATGCATCGTACAGCTGAGTACGGTATCGCAGCGCACTGGAAGTACAAGGAAGCAAACAACGGCAATGCCACTACCACCACTGTCACAGAGGAGGAGAAGCTCAGCTGGTTGCGCCAGATACTCGAGTGGCAGCAGGACATGTCGGATAATAAGGAGTTTATGACCTTATTAAAGAGTGATTTAAATTTATTCTCCGACAATGTATTTGCATTCACACCGTCCGGCGATGTAAAGAATCTGCCAAAGGGCTCCACACCTATAGACTTTGCCTACAGCATACACTCTGCGGTCGGCAACAAGATGGTCGGTGCCAAGGTAAACGGCAAGCTGGTGCCGATAGACTATGTCATCAAAAACGGTGACCAGATAGAGATAATCACCTCACAGAACTCCAAGGGACCAAGCCGTGACTGGCTCAAGGTCGTAAAGAGCACACAGGCCAAGAACAAGATCAACCAGTGGTTCAGAAGTGAGCTCAAGGAGGAGAATATACAGCACGGCAAGGATCTGATAGCAGCCTATGCCAAGGCAAAGGGTATCAACTTTGCTGAGATAAACAAGCCTGAGTATCAGGAGAAAATACGCCGCAAATACGGTTTCCACGACTGGAACTCATGCCTTGCAACCGTCGGCCACGGCGGACTCAAGGAGAGCCAGATAGTCAACAGGATGTACGACGAGTACAAGAAGGATCATGTGGTGCCGGTGACAGATGCAGATGTGCTTGGCAGCATTGCAGAAAAGCAGCAGACGGCGGCAGGCACACAGCCCGAGCACAAGTCAAAGAGCGGTATTGTGGTACACGGACTCTATGACGTGGCTGTGCACTTCTCGAAGTGCTGCAATCCTGTTCCGGGAGATGAAATCGTGGGTTTTGTCACGAGAGGTCGAGGTATCTCAATCCACAGGACAGACTGTGTGAATATCATCAATCTGTCCAAGATAGAAAAGGACAGGCTCATAGAAGCAGAGTGGCAGGATACAGCCCTCATGGACAACGGTGCCGAGTATCAGGCAGACCTAAAGATATTCTGTCATGACAGGCCGGGACTGCTCGTAGATATCACAAAGATATTTACCGAGAAGGAAATCAATATCAGTGGTATCCAGTCCAAGACCAGCAAGCAGGGCATCGCTACAATCGAGGTATTTTTTAATATCAAAGGCAGGGACCAGATAAAGGTTCTCGTGGAGAAGCTCAGACAGATAGAAAGTGTAATAGACGTAGAGAGGACCACCGGCTAAATCCCGGTGGTTCTTGCGTGAAGCATAACATATAACAGACAAGGAGTACACTCATATGGTAAATATGAAGATAGACCACTTCGTAGTGGGACCGGTGCAGACCAACTGCTACTTTGTCACCAATATAAAGACAAAGGAAATGATAATAATAGACCCGGGCGCGTGTGCTAATCAGCTCGCCAAAAAAGTGGATGAATCAGGCGCAAAGCCTGTAGCAATACTGCTCACACACGGACATTTTGACCATGCCACTGATGCAAAGCCGCTCGCAGACCGCTACGGCGTCAAAATATATATACATGAGGCAGACAAAGCCACACTTGATGACCCACAGCTTAATGTCAGCTACATGATGGGTCAGTCAAAGACCTTTTATGCAGATGTATTTTTGAAGGATAAGCAGGAAATTGACATCGCAGGCTTTCACATAGTAGTGCTTCACACACCGGGGCATACACCGGGTGGCTGCTGCTATTATTTCCCGTATGAGGACGTGATCTTTACAGGAGACTCACTGTTTTGCGGCTCAATCGGACGTACGGATTTCAAGGGCGGCAGCATGTCAGACCTCGTGCGCACAGTGAAGGAAAAAATCATGACACTGCCTGAGCATACAGAGGTGTACCCGGGCCACAACGACACAACAACCATAGAAAACGAGAGGATGTATAACCCTTACTTATGATAGTAGTAGTATTTAATAAACCGGATTTTGAATATGATGTGCACTCACTGCTCAAAGAGTTTTTCCCACAGGAGGACGTGCAGATGTACTATAGCTGCCCACCTGATGAGGTGGAGGGGAAAAACTTAGCCTGCACACATCACGAGATGACAGATGATGGCGTAAAGGAATTTGCGGATGCCTCACAGGTATTTAAGATAGACTATGTGGGCGATGAAATTGCAGTGGAGTGGACGGTGAATAGAGCCGGAAAAAGAATCTGCACAAAAATATCCGTAGACAGTGCAGACCGCAAAGAAACCAAAAACCGCCTCAAGCTCGCCCTGTATTCCATGATAGAAAAGGGCACAGGAAAGAGCCTTCCGTGGGGCACACTATCAGGCATCAGACCGACCAAGATAGCCATGAAGTGCATAGAGGACGGCATGAGCGATAAGGAAACCTACGACTATCTTAAGAAAACCTACCTCGCAAGCGATGAGAAAATCGACCTCTCAATAGGCATAGCAAAGCGCGAGAAGGCACTGCTCGATAAGGTGGACTATGACAACGGCTACAGCCTGTACATAGGCATACCCTTCTGCCCGAGCACCTGTGCATACTGCTCGTTTACCTCATACCCGCTGGGTGTGTGGAAAAACCGCGTGGACGATTACCTCGACGCACTCGAGAAGGAGATAGACTACACGGCGCAGAAATTCTACCACAAAAAGCTAAACTCCATCTACATAGGAGGCGGCACACCGACCACACTAAGCCCTGCCCAGCTTGACAGGCTTATCAGAAAAATCAAATGCAGTTTTGATTTAAGGGACTGTCTGGAATTTACCGTGGAGGCAGGCAGACCGGATTCCATCACGAGAGAAAAGCTCATGGCACTAAAGAAAAACGGCATCAGCCGTATATCAGTAAATCCGCAGACCATGAAGCAGCAGACACTTGATATAATAGGAAGACACCACACGGTAGACGATACGATAAATAGCTTCAGGCTCGCGCGTGAGCTGGGCTTTGACAACATAAACATGGATCTCATCATGGGACTTCCCGAGGAGACACTCGATGATGTAAGGCACACAATGGAGCTGGTGAAGGAGCTGGCGCCTGACAATGTCACCATCCACTCACTCGCAGTAAAGCGAGCTGCAAGACTCACCATCTTCAAGGACCGCTACAGCGATATGCAGATGGTCAACACTCAGGAGCATATGGATCTCTGCGCAGCCTACTGTAAGCAGATGGGGCTTGAGCCATACTATCTCTACAGACAGAAGGGCATGGCAGGCAACATGGAAAACGTAGGCTATGCGGCAAAGGGCAAGGCCGGCGTATATAACATACTAATCATGGAGGAAAAGCAAACGATTGTGGCCTGCGGAGCGGGAGCGAGCACCAAGCGTGTCTGGCCGGTACCGAATCCGGATGGCACACACCGCATCGACAGATGCGAGAATGTCAAGGATGTAGGGCAGTATATCGCAAGGATTGATGAGATGATAGAGAGGAAGCAGAGGCTGTTTGAGGAAAAATAAGCAGTATGACATATAAATAATGTATAATATTGAGCTGATAATACTATACAGATTGGCGAATATGTCAAAAATTATAAAGAAAACCTAATATTTATTGACAATGAATAAAAAAAGGTGAAAATAGGACATCGGAAAAACCAATTAGATACAACAAAAGATACGCTAATCCGAATAAATATACAAAAAACAAAACAGACTAAAAATATTCGGGGGGGGTACAAAGGTACCCCCCTCGGAGTGGGTATAGGGGAAATAAAGATACATAAGGAGAATTTGGAAAGAATGTACAGAAAGAAAGGCAGAGAATGGACAAAGCATATAGACTTTATGTTTATAGATATCGCATGCATTGTTATAGCATTTTTTATTTCATATGTGATACGCTTCGGCTTTAATAACCCATATGTGGATAAGGACTACCGTATACTGGGTGTAGCATTTCTTCTGATAGATTTCTTTGTGGAGATAATGGCAGATTCATTCAAGAATGTCATGAAACGCGGATATCTGGATGAATTTATATCGACCTGCAAGCATGCAGTGCTTGTATTTATGGTAACAGCGCTGTTTCTGTTCACCACACAGATGGCTGATATATACTCGCGATTATCATTCTATATCATGTTTCCAATCTATGTGACGATAACATATGTAGCAAGACTAGCGCTCAAGAGCGTCCTTAAGAAAAAGGACTTTGGAGCATCTAAGAAATCACTGTTTGTCATAGCACCTGATGCAATACTTCGTGATACACTGCGCACAGTGGAGAAGAGCTGTATAGGCTATACAAAGATAGTAGCGGCTTCACTGGATACAGATATGAAGGGTAAGACTATATGCGGCATACCGATAGTTACAAACCACGATGGCATAGTGGACTATGCGTGCTATGAATGGGTGGATGAGGTACTCATTCCGCCTTGCAGCGAGGATGAATATCCTGAAAAAATGGCAGATATATTCCTAGAGATGGGAATTGCAGTACATACAGGAATAGCAAAAAACGGTACATCCCAGGGTGGCTACAAGCAGATAGAAAAGATAGGCGACTACACAGTAGTCACATCAAGCGTGAACTATGCAAACATCAGCGCACTTCTGGTAAAGAGGGGCATGGATATAGTCGGAGGACTGGTGGGCTGCCTGTTCACACTAATCATCATGATATTTGTGGGACCGGCGATATACATAGCCTCGCCGGGACCGATATTCTTCTCGCAGGAGAGAATCGGCAGAAACGGTAGAAAGTTCAAGATGTATAAATTCCGCAGCATGTATATGGATGCCGAGGAGCGAAAGAAGGAGCTTGCGGCACAGAATAAAGTGGGCGACGGAATGATGTTTAAGATGGACTTCGACCCGAGAATCATAGGCAATAAAGTGCTGCCAAACGGAAAGAAGAAAACCGGAATCGGACAGTTTATCAGGAAAACAAGCCTGGATGAATTCCCACAATTCTTTAATATACTAGTGGGAGATATGAGCCTGGTAGGCACCAGACCACCGACACTCGATGAGTGGGAAAAGTATGAGCCACACCACAGAGCCAGAATGTCATTCAGGCCGGGACTGACCGGGTTGTGGCAGGTGAGTGGCAGGAGCAATATCACGGACTTTGAGGAAGTGGTGAAGCTGGATACCCAGTATATTAGGGAGTGGAGTGTTAAGGGGGATGTAAGTATTATCTTTAAAACAATTCTAAGTGTATTAAAGAATGATGGAGCAGTGTAAAAGTTGTAACTGAAAGGTGAGTACAAGAGCAGCGCAAGTGCAGAAGGCTACATGCTGGAAGAAGGCTCCATGCTGAAACTGAGCGATAAGGACCAGCAGTGGCTTGGACTAAAGGATACTTTTAAATTTTAAGAACACAGGGGCATGAAGAATGCAGCGAGAAAACGAAGTACAACACGTATTTCTGGTAGGAGCTAGGAGCTTAGGTGCTTATGGCGGATATGAGACTTTTGTTTATAAGCTCACAGAGTACCACCAGAACAAGAAAAATATTAAATATCATGTGGCGTGTAAGGCTAACGGTGACGGCTACATGGATGAAACAAAAGTGGAGAGTGTGACCAGAATTAATGATCATGAGTTTGAATTCCACAATGCACACTGTTTCAAGATAGATATTCCTCAGATTGGGCCTGCACAGGCAATTTACTATGATGTTGCAGCATTGAAGGCCTGTTGCAAGTACATAAAGGAACATCGGATTAAGCATCCGATCGTTTACATCATGGCCTGCCGTATCGGACCTTTTGCTGGTCATTTCTATAAAGAAGTCCATAAGCTGGGTGGTACTGTGTACCTGAATCCGGACGGACACGAATGGATGAGAGCAAAGTGGTCTGCACCGATTCGGAAATACTGGAAGATTTCTGAGCAGATGATGGTCAAATACTGTGATCTTGCTATCTGTGACTCATTGAACATCGAGAAGTATATTCACGAGTGCTATGACGGAAAAGGCATCAAGGGCAGAAATCCGAAGACCACATTTATTGCGTATGGTGCAGATCTGACCCTTAGTAAGTTGGCTGAGCACGATGAGAAGCTGGTGAACTGGTATAAAGAAAATGGACTGATGAAAAAGGACTACTACCTTGTTGTCGGTCGTTTTGTCCCGGAG
>OJQG01000986.1_pt1 | contig 12995 bp, 9 predicted proteins | sample 1598701 | NCBI WGS metagenome assembly OJQG01 (sample SAMN03922504, study PRJEB24848) | human gut metagenome | isolation source: stool sample | host: Homo sapiens | place: Germany | collected 2011-11 | reverse complement strand
TCAGGGCGGTGCCCATGTGGATGTTGCCGTTTGCATACGGAGGGCCGTCGTGCAGAATGAACTGGGGCTTGCCCTCGTTGTGCTTCATGAGCTGGTTGTACAGGTCGTTGTCGTCCCAATCCTTGAGCATGACCGGTTCCTTTTTGGGCAGACCGGCGCGCATCTCAAACAGGGTCTTGGGCAGGTTCAACGTACTGTCGTACTGCGATTTGTTCTTAGCCAATGGTTTACACTCTCCTCTATTTTTGCGTTGGGTGCCTTACTCGCTGAACTTTACGCCCTGAAAAGCGTCGTAGTCCGGCTCGTCCGGCTTCATATCAGCAGGAGGCGGGTCCAGCTTGAGCTGGCTTTCGTCCTTTGCCCAGAAATCCTCGCTGCTGTCAGCCGCCTTGTCGTCATCGGCAGGGGCGGCAGGTTCGGTGGTTTCGGTCGGCTCGGCAGGCTGCTGCTGTGCCGGGGCTGCTACGGCATCGGCTGCGGGGGCAGTCTCGGGCTGTGCGGCGGGCTGCTCTGCGGCAGCTTCCTGTGCAGGCTCTGCGTCCTGTACGGGGGCGTCCTTTTCGGCTTCCTTAGCGTCCTTCTGGAACTCCGGCAGACGGCTCAAAGACTCCACATGGCTGCGGTACAAATTGAGCACATCCGCCTTGAAGCGGGTGACCTCCAGACGGACGCGGTCGTACTCCCGCTCCTCAGCCAGACGCTTTTCGTTGGCCTCGTTCTCGATCTCGTCTGCGCGGTCGCTTGCCTTTTGCAGCAGCTCGTTGGCATCGCGGATGATATCATCGCCCCGCAGATTTGCGCGGTGAATGATCTCCTCAGCCTTCTGGTTTGCTTCACGGATCACGTTTTCGCCCATGCGCTGGGCGTTGATCAGCGCGCTCTTGAGCATATCGCCGTCGGCCTCAAAGCTTTGCAGCTCACCCTTGAGCTTCTGGTTCTCTGCGGTCAGATCAGCGATCTGCTTGCGCAGCTGCTCTGCCTGCGCATCGTTCTGCTGCAGCTGCTCCTCGACCTTGTCCAGAAAACGATCCACGTCCTCTGTACGGTAGCCGCGGAGATTTTTTTCAAATTGTACAGAGCGGACATCCTGCGGGGTCAGCATAGTCATTTCCTCCCATAACTTTTAATATTGAAAGAACTCAATGATCGAACGATCTTTTTTACTTTTCCCGGGCAATTCAGTCAGCCGGAAGCGGCCCTTGCCGCGCACGGTGAACACATCCTGCTCGTATACGGGGGCATGGGGTTTTTCCACCGGCAGATGGTTGATCTCTACCCTGCCCGCCTCGATCAGCTCCGCAGCGGTGCCGCGGCTGACGTGCAGCATGGCAGAGAGTACCGCGTCCAGCCGCAGGGAGGACACAGTGGCGGTGAGCAGCTGCCGCTCCGGTGCCGGGAAAGCCGGGATCTCTTCCGGCTCCAGCAGGCGGGTGGACACCTCTGTGCGTCCCGCCTGACACAGCTCCCGGCAGATAAGCTTTGCCGCCGGTTCCAGCGCGAACACATAAGCTGTGCCCGGCGCATTGGCAGGCAGCAGGATATCGCCCAGTGCCTCGCGCTTGAGGGCAAGCCCCATCAGGCTGCCCAGATAGTCCTTGTGCGCGGGGAGCGCCGCACCGGGCAGTGCCCGGCATTGCAGCTGTACGCAGCGCACCGGACACTCGCCGTAGCTGTGCTCTGGCTCCAGACAGAGCACCCTGCGCTCGGCCTCGGGCCAGCCGCCGTCAAGACGCCAGCCGTCCCGCACACCGGCACGCCCCAGTGCCGCCCGGGCAAGATCCTGTTCCCGGTCGCTGAGGAATGCAGAGTACCGGGCTATGCCGCGGGAAAAAGCCGCATCGGCAAGATCCTCGATATGCCGCATAAGGTAGCGTTCCTCATCGTTGCGGGCGGGCACAAAACCCCGCACCGCACCGGTTGCCGGATCAATAGAATGCGCCATTGTTCTCCAGCTCGTCCAGCAGATCGCCCATAATATCTACGTTGTACGGGGTAATGATAAAGGTGCTGTTGGCTACGCGCTTGATCTGGCCGTTGTTGGCATAGGCCACGCCGGACAAAAAGTCTACCAGACGGCGGGAGACCTCCTTGTTGGTGGACTCCAGGTTCAGCACCACGGTACGCTTGTTGTTCAGATGGTCGGCAATGGTGCTGGCATCCTCGAACCGCTCGGGCTTGACCAGAACCACCTTGAGCTGAGTGGTGGCATGGATGTTGACCACCTTGTTCTTCTTGCTGGTGCCCTCGGCAGGCTCCTCGGTCTCTTCGTCCATCCCGATGCCAACGCCGCTGTTGTTGTTCACCATCTGGGGGCCGTCATCGATGTACTGGTCCTCGTACTCGTCCCCTTCGCCCATCAGGCCCTTCTTAATGCTATCCAGCAAAGACATAATTATCTGCTCCTTTCATTCGGGCAGCGCCCGGCTGCCTGGCGTTCTTTGCAAAAAGAATGCAAATAGCTTTTACTATTATCTGATTTTTTGCAGCAGATGTCAATAACTACAAAAGTTTTCCGTCATATAAATTTTGTCCGGAGACGATTATTTCGTCATAAAGCCTTACCTGACTGACAGAACCGTCCGTTCCCTTGGGCAAAACAAGGATGTAATCGTCTTCCGAGATCAGCGGATGGTCGGCATCCACGGGGTCGATCTTGCAGAAACGGGCGATGTTGCCGTACTTGACATACACGCCGGGAATATAGTTTTCGCCTTGCGTCTCGGCCTCGGTGCCGTCCTCTTTCAGGTAGTGCACCGCTGCGACGGGAACCCGCAGGCCGGTGCTCTCGCCGGTGCTGACGCGGGCGCGGGCGTGGTTGAGGCACAGCACATCGCCGTTGATGGAGTTGCATTGCAGCACAAAGCGGGCAATATCCTGCTCTGCATCAATGGTCACCTCGGCGACAGTGGCGCGCAAGGCAGCATCGCTCTGGCCGGGGAAGCTGATCTCCACCGCCGTGCGCAGAGTCTTACCGTCCGCGCCCAGCAGCTTTTCGGCCTGCTTTGCGGAGCACACCCCGGCGTACTGCCAGCTGAACCCGGCCACCAGCTTGCCTACGCAGCCATCCAGCGGCATCTCGGGGTCAGAGTCCAGATAGGCTTTAAGCTGCTCCGGGCTCTGCGCCAGAATGTCCGCAGCACCGGCGTTCAGCCGCCCGCTGCTGGCAGCCCGGACAAAGTAGCCGGTGGTGGGGGCGGCGATCTGGGTGGGGTTGCCCAGCTGTGCCTGCACGGTTTGTGCCTGCTGGGCAAGCAGCGCGATCTGATCCGCAAAGCCGGCGGTATCGCCGGTGGTGATCCACAGCTTGTTCTGCGCCAGCAAATAGGCATCGGTGCTTTCGTCCACATCGCTGTATTGGGCGGTGTCCAGTGCGTCCAGCAGGTCATACAGCGCACCGGAGCGCTCCTTGAGCAGGCCGTCCAGCTGGGTGGCTGCGGTGTTCTGGGAGCGCTGCAACAGGTCGATCTGGCTGGTAAGCTGGGTCAGCTGCTGGCGCAGCACCGCCTGATTGGCGTCGGTATACAGCTCTGCAACGGCAGTGCCTGCCGACACCCGCTCGCCGTCCGCAACAAGGTAACCCAGATTGCCGCTGCCGGAAATACAGGTCTCGTCAAACAGCAGCACGCCGTCCGCTTCAATGGTATCGGAGATGGTGATGGGCAGCGCCGTTTCGTAGACGTTCTGGGGGAAAAGGATGTGCGCCGCCTGCCAGCAGACATACGCTGCCGCCGCCAGCAAAAAGGCGGCCAGCACAGCCGCCAGCGTGGTGAGCGCAGAAAACTTGTGGCGCGGTTCCTGAGGGGTTTCCGGCATAAGGATCATCCTTTCAATAAAAAGTCTTGGGTCAGGCGCAAAGCGGTCTGCCGCACGTCCGCCGCCCCGGCGTCCAGCCATGTGACCCCGTCCATGTGGCGGAACCATGTCAGCTGGCGCTTGGCGTAGTTGCGGGAAGCCTGTTTGAGTTTTTCAGTACAGGCATCCAGCGAGGCGGTCTGTTCGAAATACGGGAAAAATTCTTTATAGCCAATGGCCTGTGCGGCGGTGCGGAAGGCTTCGCGGTTATGCCAGACGTATTCTGCCTCGGCCAAAAGTCCGGCCTCCAGCATTTTGTCCACCCGCAGGTCGATGCGGCGGTACAGCGCTGCGCGGTCCGGGAAATCCAGCCCCAGCACAAGGCTGCGGTAGGGGCGCTCCGGCGGCAGCGAATCGGCCTTTTGTTCGCTGAGACGCTTGCCGGTGGCGCGGTAGTGTTCCAGCGCCCGCAGCACCCGTACCTTATTATTGGGGTGGATGGCAGCGGCGGCTTCCGGGTCCACGGCTTGCAGTTTTGCGTACATGGCTTCCGGGCCGATGGCTTCCAGTTCAGCGGTCAGCTGCTCGCGCAGACCATCCAGGGCTTTTTCGGCGGTGAAGCGCACACCATATAAAAGGCTTTGCACATACAGGCCGGTGCCGCCCACCAGCAGCGGCAGATGCCCCCGGGCGATGATATCCTGGATATACTCCCCTGCCAGCGCGGTGAAATCCGCCACGCTGAAGGTCTTTTCCGGGGTGAGGATGTCCACGCCGTGGTGCGGGATGCCGCAGGTCTCCTGCGGGGTGACCTTAGCGGTGCCCACATCCAGACCTTTGTAGATCTGCATGGAGTCGGCACTGATGACCTCGCCGGAGAACTGCTGCGCCAGCGCAACGCCCAGCGCGGTCTTGCCGGTGGCGGTGGGGCCTACCACAGCCACCACGGCAGGTTTTGCATTATACGATGCGTCCAAACTGCTTTTCCAACTCCTTTCGGGTAAGCTTGAGCACGCAGGGACGGCCATGGGGGCAGAAGGGCGGCACCTCGCCGGAAAGGATCTTCTCGGCCAGTGCCATCAGCTCCTGCGGGGAGGACTTGTCCCCCGCCTTGATGGCGGCGCGGCAGGAGATGGAGTGCAGCACCCACTCGGTGTGCTCGTTCAGCGCGTCCCGGCTGCCCTTGAGCAGGCGGTCGGCGATTTCCACCAGCAAGTCCTCGGCGTTCTGCGGCTCTACGTCCGCAGGCACGGCGCGCAATAGCACCGTGCTGCCGCCAAAGTCCGCCACATCCAGCCCGGCGTTTTCCAGCAGGGGCTGATTTTCCAGCAGCGCCTGTTTTTCCTCTGCGGAAAGGTCGATGGCGGCGGGCTGCAACAGCAGCTGGCTGGGCACGTTGCCGTAGTTCGCGGCAAGCTTTTCGTACAGCTGACGCTCGTGGGCGGCGTGCTTATCGATCAGACACAGCTCGTCTCCCCGCTCCGCCAGAATATAGGTGCGGAAAACCTCGCCCACATACCGCAGCGGCTCTTCCCCCTGCGGTACATCAAAGCCCAGCTGTTCCGGCTGCTCGGACTGCACCGGCTCCTCTGGCTGATAGGGTACTGTTGCAGCTTCGATTTCCGGGGCGGCAGGCACGGTGTTCCATGCTGCCATGTGATCCAGCAGCGGGTCGGCTGTGGCGTCCGTTTCCGGGTGCACGTCCAGCTGCGCCTCACCGGCTGCTGCCCGGAAGGGCTGCGGTGCGGGCTGGACTTTGGTTGCATCCGCTTTTTCCGGGCTGTGAAGGGTGACCACCGGGTCCAGAATATCCTCTGCGGGGGCAGACTGCCGCCACGAGGGCACGGCAGTCTCGGGTGTAGAGGAAGCCTCCTTTGATCGTATCCTGTGTAATGTAGCTAAAGGCGAAAAAAAAGGATCTGCTGTCGCCGATTCGCTATTGCTAACGCAGGAAGACGTTTGAGCCGGGACTGTTGCGTTACGCTGTGGCGCGGATGCCTGCCAATGCTGCGCGGGCAGCGTGCCGGGGTCTGCCTGACCCGGAATGACAGCGGAAAGTCCTGTAAAGTGATTATTCTTTACAGCATTTTCATCCTTAATATCGTTTTCTTTTTCAGTTTTCTCTTTTTCATCTGCTTCAAAGGTAAAGCGGCGCTCCCCGGTGCCGGGCTGTGCCAGCGCCAGCTTGACCGCATGGTAAACGACATCGAACACGTCATTTTCCCGGGCAAAGCGGGCTTCAATCTTTGCAGGGTGGACATTGACGTCCACAAGGTCGGTGGGCATTTCCAGCAGCAGGATGCCGCCCGGGAACTTGCCCTGCATGGTCGTGCCTTTAAAGGCCATTTCCATGCCCGCCATGATGGTGCGGTTGCGCACATAGCGGCCGTTGATGTAGAAATGCTGCATACTGCGGCTGGCGCGGCAGCTCTTGGGCGGGGTGATCAAGCCGGTAACCCGGTACAGCCCTTCCTCGGAGTGCACCTCGATAAGGTCACGGCTGAACTCCCGCCCCAGCACCGCGTAGGCGGCGCTGCGCAGCTGACCATCGCCGGGGGTGACGTATTGCAGCTTGCCTTCCCGGATGAATTTGACGCTGACCTCTGGGTGGCTGAGCGCCACGTGCCCTACGTTATCTGCCACAAAGGTGCCCTCGCTGGAGTCCTTTTTGAGGAACTTCATGCGGGCGGGGGTGTTGTAGAACAGGTCCTGCACCCGGATGGTGGTGCCCACAGCACGGGCGGCAGGCTCCCTGCCCTGCTCCTCGCCGCCGGCGATGCGGTAGCAGGTGGCAAACTCGTCCACCTCGGTGCGGGTGAGCAGCTCTACCCGCGCCACGCTGGCAATGGAAGCCAGTGCTTCACCCCGGAAGCCCAGTGTGTGGATGCTGTTCAGGTCATCCGGCTTTTCAATTTTGCTGGTGGCGTGGCGGATGAAGGCCGTTGGGATATACTCGGCATCAATACCGGTGCCGTTATCGCTGATCTCGATCAGCTTTACGCCGCCGGACTCGATGCTTACCGTGACCTGCGTTGCACCGGCGTCGATGGAGTTTTCCAGCAATTCCTTGACCACCGATGCGGGGCGCTCCACCACCTCACCGGCGGCGATCAGCTCCGCGGTATGCTTATCCAGAACATGGATGACTGCCATGGTCTTTTCCCTCCCCTGTGGTTGATTTTTGCGGTCAGCCGTTCAGGCTGCCCTTGAGGGTCTTTTTCAGCTCGTACAAAAAGTTCAGCGCTTCAATGGGAGTAAGCGTTTCCACATCCACAGCCTCCAGTTTTTCCATCATTTCGCTGGGCACTGCCGGGGAATTGTACTCCTGCAAGGCGTCAAAATCCATCTGCTCCACCTTGTTTTTGGGAGCAGAAGCCTCCAGCGTGCGCAGCACCTCGTGGGCACGGCGGGTCACGCTGCCGGGCAGACCGGCCAGCTTTGCCACCTCAATGCCGTAGCTGTCGTCGGCGGGGCCGCGCACAATGCGCCGCAGGAAAGTGATATCCTCACCGCGCTTTTTGACCGCGATGTTGTAGTTTTTTACGCCCTCCACAGTGCCTTCCAGCTCGGTCAGCTCGTGGTAGTGGGTGGCGAACAGGGTCTTGCAGCCCAGCCCCTTGGCGGGGTCTGCGATATGCTCCACCACGGCGCGGGCGATGCTCATGCCGTCAAAGGTGGAGGTGCCGCGGCCGATCTCGTCCAGCACCACAAGACTTTTGGCGGTGGCGTTTTTCAGAATTTCGGCTACCTCGGTCATCTCCACCATAAAGGTGGACTGACCTGCAGCAAGGTCGTCCGATGCACCGATGCGGGTAAAGATGGCGTCCACCACGCCCACATGACAGCTGGCAGCCGGTACAAAGGAACCGATCTGCGCCATCAGCGCAATGAGGGCATTCTGACGCATATAAGTGGATTTACCCGCCATATTGGGGCCGGTGATGATCAGGCAGCGGTCGGTGGTGCAGTTGAGGGTGGTATCGTTGGGCACGAACATACTGCCCTTGAGTACCTGTTCCACCACCGGGTGACGCCCCTCGGTGATTGTCAGCACATCGCTGTCGTCCACCACGGGGCGGCAGTAGTTGTTTTCCGCAGCCACCTGCGCCAGCGCAGCCAGCACGTCCAGCTGTGCAATAGCGTTGGCGGTGCGCTGGATGCGGTCCAGCTGGGCGCCGATGCTCTCCAGCAGTTCGTCAAACAGGCGGCGTTCCAGCGAGATGAGCCGTTCGTGCGCGCCAAGAATTTTGCTTTCCAGCTCCTTCAGTTCCTGCGTGATGTACCGCTCGCCGGAGGTGAGGGTCTGCTTGCGGATATAAGTCTCCGGCACAAGGTTTTTGTAGGAGTTGCTCACCTCGATGAAGTAGCCGAACACATGATTATAGCCTATTTTCAGCTTGGGGATGCCGGTCTCCTGCCGCAGACGGGCTTCCAGCTGCGCCAGCACGCCCTTGGTGTTATCGCGGATAGAGCGCAGCTCGTCCACCTCGGCATGGTAGCCCTTGGCGATGACACCGCCATCCTTGAGGGTGGAGGGGGCGTCCGGGTCTACTGCGGCATAAATGCGCGCCTTGATATCCTCCAGCGGGTCGATACTTGCGGCCAGCTCGGCAAGCTCCGGGCAGTTGCAGCCCTCTGCCTGCTTGCGCAGACCGGGCAGACGGTCACAGGTCTGGGCAAGGGTGTAGATCTCCTTGGGGGTTGCAGAGCCGTACACCGTGCGGGTCATCAGGCGCTCCAGATCCGCAATGTAGTGCAGTTCTTCGGTCAGGTCGCCGCGCACCATGGTCTGGCGCACCAGCGCCTCCACAGCGTTCAGGCGGTGGTTGATGAGCTGGCTGGAAATAAGCGGCTGCTCGATCCAGCTGCGCAGCATCCGCTTGCCCATGGCGGTGCTGGTCTTATCCAGCACCCACAGCAGGGTACCACGCTTTTCGCGCCCGCGCAGGGTCTCGGTCAGCTCAAGGTTTGCCCGGGTAACCGGTGAAAGCCGCATGAACTGGGATTCGTTGTAAGTAATGACGGTCTTTAGCCGCTCCACGCCCTTGATCTGGGTATCGTGCAGATATTCCAGCAGCGCGGCCATGGCAAAGCGCACCAGACCCTCGGCAGCTATGCCGGTGGTCTGCGGCCAGTCGCGGCCAAACTGTTCTTCCAGCGCAGACGCCATCAGCCCCGGCGCATAGCGCTCGTCCTCGACCAGTTCCACCGAGCAGCTCATGTTCTTTTTGATGTAGGCGGTCACCTCGCGGCAGTCCAGCAGGCCGGGGTTCAGCAGCACCTCGCTGGGGTGGTAGCGGCACAGCTCGGTAATGACCGCCGGGGCGATCTTATCCGCCGTCAGTTCGGTGATATGTGCCGTACCGGTGGAAACGTCCGCAAAGCACAGGCCCGCCTTTTTGCCCTTGAGGTACAGGCTGGCAATGTAGTTATTGCGGTCGTCCTGCAGCATACTGCTCTCGATGACCGTACCGGGGGTGACCACCCGGATAATGTCCCGCTTGACAAGGCCTTTCGCCTTGGCGGGGTCCTCCACCTGCTCGCAGATGGCCACCTTATAGCCCTTAGCGATCAGGCGCGCCACATAGCCCTCGTAGCTGTGGAAGGGCACGCCGCACATGGGGGCGCGCTCCGCAAGGCCGCACTGCTTGCCGGTAAGGGTAAGATCCAGCTCCCGGGACGCCGTGACGGCATCGTCGAAAAACATCTCGTAAAAATCGCCGATGCGGTAAAAAAGAATTTCGTCCTTGTGTTGATTTTTGATCTCAAGATACTGCTGCATCATGGGCGAAAGCTCTGCCATGGTTTTTCCTCTTTCCCTTGTATGGTTCCGTCAGCCGGTTTGCGGGCTGTAACCGCCGGTGCAAACAAAACGCGGTCTGTGTTGCACAGCCGCGTTCCGGTCAAAAAAGTTTGCTCAGTGGCAGCCGCCGCAGGTGGAACAGCTGCCGGTGCAGGAGGCAGAAGGCTCCTGCACGGTCATGGGGTCGCCGCCGTTCATGGCGGTGTTGATGATGGCGTCGATATAGTTGACCAGGTTCTCGCACTCGCGCTTGGCCTCGTTGTATGCCACCATGCCCTCGTTGCCCATGATCTGGCCGTAGAGGCTGTTCACCTTCTCGTTCAGTTCAGCGATGCGGGCGTCGTCGCGCTCGTTCTTGCCGATCTCGTTGTTCAGGTCCATGCGGGCCAGATTGAACTCGCCGATCAGGTTCTGCAGCTCCTCATCCTTATCGTTTGCCTTGCGGGCCTGATCCAGAATGACGTAGCGGGGGTCGGTCTGAAGTGCCATAGCGGCACGCTTGAAAAGATCAATGCAATCCATGATTGGGTTCTCCTTGTTGTTTTTATTCTTTCTGGGGCAGTTTGCCCCGGAATCACTTTTTTATGCTTCCACTTCACCCAGCAGCACGGTGGCGCGGGCACCGGTAAGATGTACGGTCGCATAGCTGCCCAGCATTGCCGGGTCCGCAGCAAACTCCACGGTCAGGTTATTGTCCAGTCGGCCGGAAAGGGTACCTTCATTACGCCCGAAGCCTTCCACCAATACCCGGACGGTCTGCCCCACCTGCGCCTTGACCAGCGCCATGGCGATCTCGTCCTGCGTTGCCAGCAGGCGGGTCATGCGGTCGGTCTTTTCCTTGCGGGGGGTGGGGTCCGGCATTTCGGCAGCCTTAGTGCCGGTGCGCTTGGAGTAGATAAAGGTGAACAGCTGCATATAACCCACCTTGCGTACCAGTTCCAGCGTTTTTACAAAGTCCTCCTCGGTCTCGCCGGGGAAGCCCACGATGATATCGCTGGAGAAGGTGATGCCGGGCACGGTCTTGCGGGCGTAGTCGATGAGTTCCAGATACTGCTCCACCGTGTAGTGGCGGTTCATCTGCTGCAAAAGCCGGTCGGAACCGCACTGCACCGGCAGATGCAGGTGCTTGCACAGCTTCGGCTGGGCGGCGATGGTATCAATGAGCTTATGGCTGGCGTCCTTGGGGTGGCTGGTCATAAAGCGGATGTGGTAATCGCCGGGCACGGTGCATAGCAGGTTGAGCAGGTCAGAGAAATCGATCTGCTCTTCCAGACCCTTGCCGTAGCTGTTCACGTTCTGACCCAGCAGGGTGATCTCCTTATAGCCCGCTTCCACAAGGCTGCGGAACTCGGCAAGGATATCGCCTGGCTTGCGGCTCTTCTCGCGGCCGCGGACGTAGGGCACGATGCAGTAGGTGCAGAAGTTATCGCAGCCGTACATGATGGGCAGCCATGCGCGGAACTCGCTCTCGCGCCGGATGGGAATGTTCTCCACGATGACCGGACGCTGTGCGGGGTCCAGCAGCACCCGCTTATGCTTTTGCAGTTTCTGGGCGATCAGCTGCGGCAGGGTGTCGATGCCGTCCACGCCGAACACCAGATCCACATAGGGGTAGCTCTTGCGCAGCTTTTCCACAACATGCTTCTGGTTGGCCATGCAGCCGCACAGGCCGATGATAAGGCCGGGCTTTTTTTCCTTGAGCCCCTTCAGCGCGCCCACGTTGCCGAACACCCGCTGCTCGGCGTGCTCACGCACGGCGCAGGTGTTGAACAAAATCAGGTCGGCGTCCTCGGGCTTATCGCACAGGCCGTAGCCGATATCTACCAGCACGCCCTTGATGCGCTCGCCGTCGTTGACGTTCTGCTGGCAGCCGTAGCTATGCACAAAGGCCAGCGGCGGGGTGTCGTAGGTCTGCCGCACCAGCTCGGCGGCAACGGTATTATGTTCAAAGTTAATGTATTCCAAAAAAACCATCCTTCTCCGCCGGGCAGGGTAGCCCCATGCGGCGAAACTCTATTTTCTGCCATTCTATAAAAGACACTCTTTAGTATACCCTGTTTGGCCGCTGCGGGCAAGAGGAAACACGCAAATTTTATGCCTGTTTAGCCGCTGCTGCCTCTGCATCCTGCCTGCGGCAGCACTCTTCGCACACGCCCAGCAGCACCACGGCGCAGTCCTGCACCCTGCCCTTCTGGTTTTTGACCAGCTCCATCACCTGTTTTCCGTCTACCTCTGCATCGGTGACGCCGCCGCAGACGGTGCAGTACAAATGGCTGTGCCACGGCAGGGTGTGGTCAAAGCGGTCCGCCTTGCCGGGGATGGACACCCGGCGCACCCGCCCGGCTTCCACCAGACTGTTCAGGTTACGGTATACGGTGCCAAGGCTCAGATTCGGGCACTCCTGCGCGGCTTTATCGTAGATTTCTTCCGCAGTCGGGTGGTCGCACAGCTGCTGCACCGTCTGCATGACAAGCTCCCGCTGTTTTGAGTAACGCATATCCATCCTCCTTTTTCACACGGTTCAGACGTTTTCTTCCCCTTTGATCTTTGCCCAGTACGCCCGGGCGGCCTGTTCGGTCTTGTTGTCGCCAAAGGTGTAGTACTTGGTATCCTTCAGTACATCCGGCAGATACTGCTGCTGTACCCAGTGGTTGGCGTAGCTGTGGGCGTATTTGTAGTTCTGCCCCTTTATCAGCGCATCCTCGCCGTCAAAGTGTTTGTTTTGCAGCTGGCGCGGAATGGGCCCGGTGCGCCCGGCCTGCACATCCGCAATGGCTGCGTTGATGGCGTCGTGGGCGCTGTTGGATTTGGGGCTGGTGGCCACCAGAATGACCGCGTCCGCAAGCGGCAGACGCGCCTCCGGCAGACCCACCATGTTGGCGGCATCCACCGCCGCCTTGACGATGGGGATGATTTGCGGATAGGCAAGCCCCACATCCTCGCAGGCGCACACCATCAGGCGGCGGCAGGCAGAGGGCAGGTCTCCCGCCTCCAGCAGGCGTGCCAGATAGTGCAGCGCCGCGTCCGGGTCGGACCCGCGCATGGACTTCTGGTAGGCGGACACGATGTCGTAGTGGTCGTCGCCCTCCCGGTCGTAGCGCATGGCAGTGCGGCGGGTGACCTGCCGGATCATATCTAAGGTAATGCGTTTTTCTCCGTTTTCCACCGGCGCTGCCGTGACCGCAAAGTCCAGACAGCCCAGCGCCTTGCGTAGATCGCCCCCGGCGCTTTCGGCCAGATAGGCGCAGGCATCCTCGTCCATGCATACCGGCACCTGTTCCCCTTCGGAAAGGCGCTGCACGGCGTTGCGCACTCCGCGCTCCACGTCCGCTGCGGCAAGGGGCTTGAACTCAAACACCGTGCAGCGGGAAAGCAGCGCGTTATAGATGTAGAAATAGGG
>OJQG01000957.1_pt1 | contig 13227 bp, 9 predicted proteins | sample 1598701 | NCBI WGS metagenome assembly OJQG01 (sample SAMN03922504, study PRJEB24848) | human gut metagenome | isolation source: stool sample | host: Homo sapiens | place: Germany | collected 2011-11 | reverse complement strand
GATGTCACCAATGAAGAAATCAACAAATTGCCAAGCAAATATTTCGTCCACATAGCCGAAGCGTTAAAAAACAACGCTTATGATGAATGGGAGAAAGAATTTCGTATCCGCAAATACAACGCTTATAGTGATATCAACGAGTGGGCGGAAAAGTTAATGACCAAACATTACAGTAGCTTGGATAACCTGACCGGTATTGCTGTGGAAAAAAACGACGAAATTATCGTCCTTGTTGGCGATACCTATGGACGCGAAGTTTCAATACAATGTGTAGGAGAAGAAAGAACGAACTTTTGGGAACCGCAGGAATATGTACAGACCGCCGCTTCGGGAGACGTTTACTATCTGGAACCGGGTATTAACAAAATCAAAATACGTAATAGGGGCCAGTTATTCGTCATGTACAACTGTGACCTGACCAGCCATCCGAAACCTATAAAAATCCATATTCCATTAGGAAGCGGAACGGTCAGCGGTTTCTTTGACTTGAAAGAACACAAAACAAATGCCAAATATGCCGAATTGTTATCAAAAGCCACCGACAAGTATTTCGGAGTACGTGGTGATAAGATTATCTTTTATTTCCACCGGGATAAACTGCGTGAGTTTGTGAAAGATGAAATATTGTCCGCTATTAACCTATGGGACAACATCATCGGTTGGGAGCAGGAACTAATGGGTATTGAAGATGTGCGCCCTACTCAGGTTAATAACCACTTGTTTGCAATTTCACCTGAAGGTGCATATATGTGGGCTTCCGACTACCGTATTGCATTCGTATATACCTATCTGGAAAATATATTACTATACGACAAGGTGATGAGTGCCAAAGATAACGCCTGGGGACCCGCACATGAAATCGGACACATTCACCAACTGGCAATCGACTGGCCTAGTTCTACTGAGTCGTCCAATAATCTGTTCTCGAATTTCATACTGTATAAACTTGGAAAATATTGTTCACGCGGCACAGAGCTTAATCTTCCTAAAGCGGCCGATAACCGAACGACTAACTCCGAAGGAAATATTACAGGAATGACACTTTCGGAAGCCCATTGCGTACTCAACCGACCTTGGTGTAACTTTGGCAGCAATTATCAGGGAGAAAATACAGAACTGCATATGCGTATGAACTGGCAACTATGGAATTACTATCATCGTTGCGGACACAAAACGGATTTCTGGCAAAGACTGTTCAAACTCATGCGGGAGAACCGGACATCCTCCAATAATCCGGGAGTTAAACAACTTCTGTTTGCTCGAATGGCAAGTGAAGCCGCACAAGAAGATCTGACCGAGTTTTTTGAAATATGGGGATTCTTTGTAACCGTAGATACACAGATCGATCAATATGGCAGCTATCAGTATACTGTAACGAAGGAAATGATTGAAAATACAAAGAAAGCTATGGCTAAATATCCGAAAAAAGCCAAACCTTTCTATTATCTGGAAGACCGGAAGAAAGGAGATATAGGATTGGATACTACTCCACCGGATGTTGGTCATTATACCCAGTTTCAAAAGATAAGACCTATAACAAAGGATATAAAAGGAAATATCAACGGACGGGAAGTGAGCATTACAAACGGAGATGAAGCTGTAGCTTTCGAACTCAGGGAAAAAGACGCTAATGGAAAGTTACTCTATTTTTCTACCTTTATCAAATTCGAAGTTCCCTTGACGGTATCATTGACGTACGCCAAATTATACGCCGTACAAGCCGATGGAAAACGTATTCTACTGGAAGAATGACTTTGCTTCACATAAACAGCCGATAAGAAGGCAAAAAGTTAAGCAATACTAAAAAGTGGTTCCTATTCTAGGAGAATGTTCCCATAGTGTGTCTTATATTTGAGTTGGTTTGAAATAGTAATAGTAAACTTAAACATTAAGAAATGCTAAAAAAAACATTAGTTCATAGGGGAACACCCCTTACGAGGTGTATTTACTTCGTACACACGGAAATATGACCGTCACAACATAAACGCATTAAGACCATGACAAATCTGAAAGAAAAAGTAAGACCTGTTTTCTACCCAAATAAGGGTAAAAAAACAAAATTATCTGTTATAATTATATGGAATTGACTAATAAATTACTATTTTTGACCGCAAAATGAAAAACGACAAATAACCCCCTATTAAAAACATAAAAAATATGATGAAAAAGCTATTCACAGTCGCAGCTATTGGACTAACCTTGTTAACCTGCCATACAAGCTGCACACAACAACAGAAGGCTCAGGAAGCCTTCGCTCCTATCAAAGTAGAAACTCCTGCCCGCCCTGCCGGACAAGAAGACGTAATCCAACTTGTTGCTCCCAAAATTGATACCGTACGTGTCGGTTTTATCGGATTGGGAATGCGTGGTCCTGGTGCCGTATCACGGTGGACACATATTCCGGGAACCAAGATTGTAGCCTTGTGCGACCTTTCTCCCGAACGTGTAGAGAAATCACAGGAAATCCTGAAGAATGCCGGAATGCCGGAAGCTACTTCTTACAGTGGTTCGGAAGACGCATGGAAGAAACTATGCGAACAGGAAGATATCGACCTTGTATATATAGCAACTGATTGGAAGCACCATGCAGAAATGGGCGTGTATGCAATGGAACATGGCAAACATGTAGCTATCGAAGTACCTGCTGCCATGACATTGGACGAAATCTGGCAGTTAATCAACACTTCAGAAAAGACCCGCAAGCACTGTATGCAGTTGGAAAACTGTGTATATGACTTCTTCGAGTTGACTTCTCTGAATATGGCACAGCAAGGTGTCTTTGGAGACGTACTACACGTAGAGGGTTCATACATTCACAATTTGGAAGACTTCTGGCCTTCATACTGGAATAACTGGCGTATGGATTACAATCAGAAACATCGTGGTGATGTATATGCTACTCACGGTATGGGTCCTGCTTGCCAAGTACTTAACATCCACCGTGGTGACCGTATGAAAACTTTAGTATCAATGGATACGAAAGCTGTCAATGGTCCGGCTTATATTAAAAAGCAAACAGGAGAAGAAGTGAAGGATTTCCAGAACGGTGACCAGACTTCAACTTTGATTCGCACAGAAAATGGTAAGACTATGTTGATCCAACATAATGTAATGACTCCGCGTCCTTACAGTCGTATGTATCAGATTGTAGGAGCAGACGGTTACGCAAGCAAATATCCGATTGAAGAATATTGCCTGAGACCTTCACAAGTTGATTCAAAAGATGTGCCTAATCATGAGAATCTGAATGCACATGGTTCTGTACCTGAAAACGTAAAAAAAGCCTTGATGGATAAATATAAAGATCCTATTCATATAGAGTTGGAAGAAACAGCCAAGAAAGTAGGTGGACATGGTGGTATGGACTTTATCATGGACTACCGTCTGGCATATTGCTTGCAGAATGGACTGCCATTGGATATGGACGTTTATGACCTGGCAGAATGGTGTTGCATGGCTGAACTTACCAGACTTTCTATCGAGAACAATTCAGCTCCGGTAGAAGTACCCGACTTCACTCGCGGCGGATGGAATAAAGTACAAGGCTACCGTCACGCTTTTGCAAAATAAAACAGCATATTTCCTTTTAGCACGAGCATAATGAACCAATCCGGCTTCTCCTCTAAAGCCGGATTATTCATGGGTTCGTGTTTGAACATTTTATAGATTATCATAATCACGTTTATGAAAACAGCTATTCCAAAGCCTTCTAAGCAAAGCATTATCCGTGAGGCTAGAGACTATGTAATGATTGCCATTGGCATGATTCTGTACGGCATCGGGTGGACGGTATTTTTACTACCCAACGATATCACTACCGGGGGAGTACCGGGTATTGCTTCCATTGTATATTGGGCGACCGGCTTTCCGGTGCAATATACGTATTTCACTATCAACTTCTTCCTGCTGCTGTTAGCTCTTAAATTACTGGGATTGAAGTTTTGTATCAAAACCATCTTCGGAGTGTTCACCCTGACTTTCTTTTTATCCGTTATCCAGAAACTGGCGGCTGGGATCAGTCTCCTTCACGACCAGCCTTTCATGGCGTGTGTCATCGGAGCGTCATTCTGTGGAGGTGGAATCGGGGTTGCCTTCTCAGCTAACGGAAGTACCGGAGGCACAGATATCATTGCAGCTATCATAAACAAGTACCGGGATATTACACTGGGAAGAGTTGTACTTATCTGCGACATGATCATTATATCTTCCAGTTATTTTGTCTTAAAAGACTGGGAAAAAGTAGTATATGGATTTGTAACTCTATATATTTGTAGCTTCGTGCTCGATCAGGTGGTGAACAGCGCACGTCAGTCCGTACAATTCTTTATCATCTCAAATAAATATGAAGAAATAGGACGACGTATCAACGAATATCCGCACCGAGGCGTTACAATCATCAATGCAACGGGCTTTTATACCGGACGCGAAGTGAAGATGATGTTTGTATTGGCTAAAAAACGGGAATCCCCCATTATCTTCCGGTTTATAAAGGATATAGACCCTAACGCATTTGTTTCACAAAGTGCTGTTATCGGAGTTTATGGAGAAGGATTCGACCATATTAAAGTTAAATAAAAACGAAATGAAAAACCAATATTGAGAAACATGAAATTTCGACTACACCCCCTCTTATTAACTAACATTTTTCTGGGAATATTTTCCCTGATAGTAACCAGTGCCGTAGCTGATAATGCAAAAAAGCCTTATTGGCAAGATGTGCAAGTAGTAGCTGTTAACAAAGAATATCCCCGTTCTTCATTTATGACTTACGACAATCGTGAAGATGCCTTGAGCGGGAAATTTGAGCGTAGTAAGTTCTATCGGTTATTAAACGGAACATGGAAGTTCTATTTTGTAGATTCCTACAAAGATCTTCCTGACAACATTACTGATCCGAGCGTCAGTACAGACTCATGGTATGATATCCAAGTTCCCGGTAACTGGGAAGTACAAGGACATGGAGTAGCCATCTACACAAATCATGGTTATGAATTCAAAGCACGCAACCCACAGCCTCCGATATTGCCGGAAGCGACTCCGGTGGGTGTATATCGCCGTGATATAGACATCCCTGCCGATTGGGACGGACGGGACATTTATCTGCACTTGGCAGGAGCCAAATCTGGTGTATATGTATATATCAACGGTAAGGAAGTAGGATATAGCGAAGATTCAAAGAATCCTGCCGAGTTCCTAATCAACCCGTACGTGAAACCGGGCAAGAATGTACTTACACTGAAAATCTTCCGTTGGAGCACTGGCTCTTATCTGGAATGTCAGGACTTCTGGCGCATCAGTGGTATCGAACGTGATGTGTATATCTACTCACAACCCAAAGTAGCAATCAGAGATTTCCGTGTAACATCCACGCTGGACGATACTTATAAAAACGGTATTTTCAAACTGGCAATGGATATCCGCAACAATACCTCACAGCCCTCTAAAGATTATGTTATCGGATATAAGGTGTTAGATCCGAAAACCGATAAGGTAATCGCTGCTTTCGAAATGAATACCGCCATAGGTGCGAACCAAACCATTCCTCTCTTTGAAGAAGTGAAAATAGAAGTCCCCAATGTAAAAACATGGACATCCGAACATCCCAATCTCTACAAATTACTGATGTACATCAAAGACGGAGATAAGTTTACAGAAATAGTTCCCTTCAATGTCGGCTTCCGTCGTATTGAGATCAAACCAATTGAACAAAAGGCTGCTAACGGCAAACCGTATGTTTGCTTATTCATCAACGGACAACCGTTGAAACTCAAAGGTGTAAATATCCACGAGCACAATCCGGCAACAGGGCATTACGTTACAGAGGAATTGATGCGTCGTGATTTTGAGCTCATGAAGCAGCATAACTTAAACAGTGTGCGCCTCTGCCACTACCCGCAAGACCGCCGTTTCTACGAACTTTGCGACGAATACGGGCTCTATGTGTATGACGAAGCTAACATCGAAAGTCACGGTATGTATTACGACCTCCGCAAAGGCGGCTCATTGGGCAACAACCCCGAATGGTTGAAACCGCACATGGACCGTACTATAAATATGTTCGAACGTAACAAGAATTACCCGAGTGTCACTTTCTGGTCGTTAGGAAACGAAGCCGGAAACGGATACAACTTCTATCAAACATATTTGTGGGTGAAAGAAGCAGACAAAAATATCATGGCTCGTCCTGTTAACTATGAACGCGCACAATGGGAATGGAACTCCGATATGTATGTTCCGCAATATCCAGGTGCCAGTTGGTTGGAAAACACAGGCAAGAACGGCAGCGACCGTCCGGTAGCTCCTTCGGAATATGCACACGCAATGGGTAATTCCACCGGAAACCTTTGGGGACAATGGCAAGCTATTTACAAATATCCTAACGTTCAGGGAGGATATATTTGGGACTGGGTAGATCAGGGTCTGCTCCAGAAAGACAAAAATGGTAGAGAATACTGGGCTTATGGAGGTGACTTTGGTGTAAACGCCCCTAGTGACGGTAACTTCCTTTGCAATGGGCTTGTCAACCCGGACCGCGGACCACACCCGGCTATGGCTGAAGTAAAATATGTACATCAAAATGTCGGTTTTGAAGCAATTGACGCTGCTTCCGGCAAGTTCAGAATCACTAACCGTTTTTACTTTACCAATCTGAAAAAGTATCAGATCCATTATAGCGTACTCTCAAATAACAAAACAATAAAAAGCGGAAAAGTTTCTTTAGACATCGCTCCGCAAGCATCCAAAGAGTTTACTGTACCTGTAAACGGCTTAAAATCCCAACCGGGGACAGAATATTTTGTAAACTTCAGTGTGACAACAGTAGAACCGGAACCGCTAATACCAGCCGGCTACGAAATAGCATACGACCAATTCCAGCTTCCGATTCAGGCAGAGAAAAGAATTTATAAAGCTAATGGTCCTGCACTGACAACAGCAACGTCAGGTGATGAACTAACCGTATCTTCTTCAAAGGTAAACTTTGTATTTAATAAGAAAAGCGGATTAGTCACTTCATATAAAGTGGACGGAACTGAATATTTCAAAGACGGTTTTGGCATTCAGCCTAACTTCTGGCGCGCTCCTAATGATAATGACTATGGTAACGGTGCTCCTAAACGTTTGCAGGTATGGAAGCAATCAAGCAAAAACTTCCATGTGACAGATGTCAAGATGACTACTGAGAATAAAGTTGTCTCGCTAAAAGCCACTTATTTGTTAGCTGCCGGCAACTTGTATGTTGTCACTTACAGAATCTATCCGAGCGGTATCGTAAATGTTAGTGCCCAATTCACTTCTACGGATATGCAAGCAGCAGAAACAGAAGTTTCCGAAGCTACGCGTATGGCTACCTTTACTCCCGGAAGCGATGCTGCCCGCAAAGCAGCTTCCAAACTGGAAGTTCCCCGTATCGGTGTACGCTTCCGTTTGCCCGCCCAAATGAACAATGTACAATATTTCGGTCGCGGTCCGGAAGAAAACTATATTGACCGTAATCATGGTACCCTTGTTGGCGTATACAAGACAACGGCAGATAAGATGTACTTCAACTACGTTCGTCCGCAGGAAAACGGACACCATACCGATACCCGTTGGATTGCTCTATCTCCTGATAAAGGGAATGGCCTGGCTATTGTTGCCGACAGCCTTATCGGCTTCAACGCTTTACGCAACTCTATCGAAGATTTCGATTCGGAAGAAGCCCTTCCCCACCCCTATCAATGGAATAACTTCAGCCCCGAAGAGGTTGCCAACCATGACGAAAAGGCCGCGCGTAATGTATTGAGAAGAATGCATCACGTCAACGATATTACTCCGAGAGACTTTGTAGAAGTCTGTGTTGATATGAAACAACAAGGAGTAGGTGGATATGACAGCTGGGGAGCACGCCCGGAACCCTTCCATCAGATACCGGCTAACCGTGATTATAGTTGGGGCTTCACCCTAGTCCCTGTCCGTTCGGCCAGCCAGGCTAATGAAGTAGCCAAATATGATTATCAATAACCTTATTATAAATTTTAAAGAAAAGACCCATGAAAGATTTATCTAGCATTGTTGCTAAATTCAAAGTACAAGGCACAGTGGAAGAAATCAAGCCACTAGGTGCAGGACTTATCAACGACACTTACAAAGTAAACACCAAGGAAACAGATGCTCCCGACTACGTTCTACAACGCATCAACCATGCCATTTTTCAGAATGTGGAAATGCTTCAATCCAATATTGCCGCTGTCACAAGCCATATCCGTAAGAAACTGACCGAAGCCGGAGAATCGGATATTGACCGTAAAGTTTTATCCTTTCTTTCTACTGAAGAAGGTAAGACTTATTGGTTCGACGGCGACAGCTATTGGCGTGTAATGGTTTTCATTCCTCGCGCCAAGACATACGAAACCGTCAATCCGGAATATTCTAATTATGCCGGACAGGCATTCGGTAACTTCCAGGCTATGCTGGCTGATATTCCTGAGACTTTAGGTGAAACAATTCCCGACTTCCATAATATGGAGTTCCGCCTGAAACAATTACGTGACGCCGTTGCAACCAACGCAGCCGGACGCGTAGCAGAAGTGCAGTATTATTTGGATGAAATAGAAAAACGGGCGGATGAAATGTGCAAGGCAGAACGTCTGTACCGCGAAGGCAAACTTCCTAAACGTGTATGCCACTGTGATACAAAAGTAAATAACATGATGTTCGATGAAGACGGAAAAGTGCTTTGTGTCATTGATCTGGATACGGTAATGCCTAGTTTCATATTCTCTGATTACGGAGATTTCCTACGCACGGGAGCCAACACCGGTGATGAAGACGACAAAGACCTTGATCGTGTAAACTTCAATATGGAAATATTCAAAGCATTCACCAAAGGATATCTGGAAGGTGCAAAATCATTCCTGACTCCTATTGAAATAGAGAATCTTCCCTATGCTGCAGCTTTATTCCCCTATATGCAATGTGTACGTTTCCTTGCCGATTATATCAATGGAGATACTTACTACAAGATTAAATATCCCGAACATAATCTGGTACGTACAAAAGCACAATTCAAATTGCTTCAAAGCGTAGAAGAACATACACCGGAAATGGTAGCATTCATCAATGAATGCTTAAAAAAGTGAGAATAGAAAATTGAGAATGGAGATTTTACTTAGTGAAAACTCCATTCTTCCAATGATAAACAATTGGGCGGCGGAGGAACGGTTTTAGTTTTTCCGCCGTTTCTTTTGCCATATAGTCAGGAGTGGTCAATGTAAGAGTCAGTTCCGAATTATCTTTGCTAAAATCAGCCTTCATCAGCAACATATCAGCAGAACGGCGAGCCTCATCAAAATCATAAATAGTTGTCGAATCAGGAGTACTCAAAAAGTCACTCATCACCGGTAGAGAGATAAACTGAGAATCTGCAAGTGGTTTCCAATCGGTCGTATAGAAACGCAGACTGCTATCACATGCCGGAGCACAAGCAGTAGAGACCAGACATACCACTTTCGTCGTATCGCTCAGTGCCAACACCTTCATCTGCCAAGATGTTTGCGGAGACATTTGCATACGGACATAATCCGTACCAAGCTCTGTCATTTCCGACTTTTTACCAAAACGGTTTTCAACTTGCGCTTTCATCTTGCTTTCCAAAAAGTCAATACAATCTTCACGATTTACTTTAGTAAGCAAAGGAGTTAATGAATCCGGGATATTCACAAACAAAGTTTTAGCTTCCTGCGCCTGAAGAGAAGCCAGCGAAAACAATCCTACAACAAAAAAGAATATAGCGGAAACGAGTCTATTTATTTTCATATCAATCTTATTTAACCTATAATAGTCAGATTATGAATCTGCCGTTTTAACTTTTAGACCCCAAATATAAGAATATCATTCCGATTAACACCAGTATAAGGTCAATCGCTTTGCTTTTTAAATTCTTTTCACGGAAGAAAAGCGCACCGAAAGTGAAAGAAACAACCACACTTCCCCGACGAACCATCGAAACAATAGAAATCATCGAATCGTCGTAACTTAATGCGTAAAAGTAAACAAAATCGGCAGCAGAAAGGAAAATGGAGATCAGGATAATCGTCCAGTCCCAGCGAAACGGGGTGGTAGACTTTCTTTTAGGCCACCAAAGCAATAACAGAATAGGACACATAATAAACACCTGATAAACATTATACCAGGATTGTACCAGCATCGGATTCAGAGACTTCATCAGATACTTGTCATACAATCCGCTGATAGCACCTGTAATGGCAGCCAGTACAATAAAAAAGATCCATTTGTTATGCTTAAAATCAATTCCTTCTTTCTTTCCCGAACGGCTCAACATAAAGAAAGAGGCAATGGCCAGCATCACACCAATCCATTGATAGAGATTCAATCGTTCACCGAATACCAGCATAGCTCCCACGAGCACCATCACCGGACGGGTGGCATTGATAGGTCCTACAATGGTTATGGGCAAATGTTTCATTCCGAAATATCCGAATATCCACGAAGACAATACGATGAACGACTTGATGATAATATATTTATGCTGTTCCCAACCAGCAACGGGAACATTGAATATTGTTCCTCCCAACAAGTCCGGTTGATAAACGGATATCAGGATAAACGGTAGAAAGATGAGACTGGAAAAGAATGTATTTAGAAACAAAACAGGAAGTACTGCATTATCTTTCAACGATTTCTTCTTGAATACATCATAAAAGCCCAGCAAAGTAGCCGAGAGGAATGCTAATAATAACCACATGAGAATATTTATTATTTACTAATTACCAATTATAAGTTATCAGCGACAGACGGTTCGCCGGTTATGGATGATTGCTGGTCATCACATTCAAATATACTTTCCGGGTATTCCACGTTGACCAGAAACAGGGCTTGCCCCGGAGCAGATGTCCCGGCTTTACAACGGTCCTGCTGTTCTATAATCCGCCGGAAACCTTCAACAGTCAGTTTCCCGCGTCCCACTTCAATGAGCGTGCCTACAATGGCTCGCACCATATTCCGCAAGAAACGGTCGGCACGAATGGTAAACACCCAGGTAGCATCTTCTTCCTGCGTCCATTCTGCATGAGTAATATGACAAATATTGGTCTTTACATCCGTATGAAGTTTACTGAAACTCGTAAAATCGTTGTACTCGAAAAGGATACGCGCTGCTTCGTTCATGCGTTCATAATTCAACTGGTTATAAAGACGCCAGCGATATTGCCTGTTAAAAGGATATTTCGATGTCGTCACATAATATTTATAAGTTCGCGCAGTCGCATCAAAACGGGCATGGGTATCCGGCCGAACCCGGCAAACACGATAAATGGAAATATCGGGAGGTAGCAGACGATTTAATTTATCAGTTACAGAAGTAGTATCCAACAGTTCATCGGAATCAAAATGAGCAACCATCAGAGAGGCATGCACTCCCGCATCCGTCCGGCCTGCTCCTATTACTTCAATTTCGCGACGCAGAAAGGTAGACAATGCCTTCATCAGACATTCCTGCACACTAATCCCATTCGGTTGAATCTGCCAACCGTGATAGTTGGTTCCGTCATAAGCCAAATAAATGAAATACCTTTGCACTCTAATTCCTGTTTTTAGGGTTTTCGTGTGCAAAAGTACTCATTTTTTTATTCATAAGTAGAAGGAGTAGTACCAAAAGCGTCTACAAAATGTTTACGGAACGTCGGAATATCATTATATCCCACCATTTCAGCTACTTCCTGCACACCGTATTGTTTCGTTTTCAACAATACACCCGCACGACGCATACGTACTCCCCTGATAAGTTCTATAATCGTATAGTCCGTACTTTGCTTCACTTTTCGGTAAAGAGTCGGCTGACTCATATTTAATTCCGATGCAAGCTTCTTCACACTAAAGTCAGCTTCACAGATATTTTCCTCTACAATTTTAATTACGGAAGTGATAAATGGATCTTCTGCCTTTGCTTCTTCTTTTCCCGGCTGCTCTGTTTCATCTGCGTCAACGGCATCTGCTCCAGGTAACTTAAATAACTTTGCATACATTTGTTTCAACGTCTGACGGCCATTAATCAAATTACTGACTTTCGCTTTCAGAATACCGGGTGTGAAAGGTTTCAACACATAATCATCTGCTCCCAACTCCAAACCATGGATAATATCGTCATCCTCTACCTTCGCTGTCAGCATAATAAAAGGGATACTACAAGTTTCCGGACATTCTTTTACTTCACGGCAACATTCAAATCCGTCTTTTATCGGCATCATGACATCACAAATTATCAAATCCGGCAACTCTTTCATAGCCATATCCACGCCTTCTTGACCGTTAGTAGCCATCAACAGATTATATTCATTCCCAAATAAAACTTTCAGATAAAGCCGAATATCTTTATGATCTTCCACAATTAATATTGTCTTTTTCTCTTCATTTGTCACAGATTGTGCCATTTCTTTAGGAGACAATACTCCCGGAAAAAGTATTGGACCCTGTCTCCCTATATTTTCGCTAATTTTCGAATCAGCTTTGAGTTGATCCAACACTTCCGGTTCTACTTCAGGCAGTTCTTCCGGATCAATAAACAATATATTCGGCTCACTTTCCAGGACGGCTCTATCTACCGGAAGATTCACCGTTACCTTTGTCCCCCTTTCCTTCAACACTTTCCAATGAGATTGTTCCTTGATGCGCCTCTATCATCTGCCGCATAATAGAAAAGCCTAACTGTGCGGCAGATAAATCATTATCCAATGTCCCGTTCTCACTCATTAATTGCTCGGAAGTTCTCACCTTCTTCATTCCATTATCCTCTACTATCAGACTGACATAATGCACATTATTCTCTATTATTTCACAAACAGAAAAATAAACTGTTCCTGCATAATGCGTATGAGTGAAAGCATTTGTCAACAGATTATGAATAATAAATTCTATTTTCTTCTTATTTACATAGAATTCCAGTTCTTTCTTGAGCCTTTTCTCGCAACGAAAATCAATCGGATATACTTTCAACAAATCACGGACTCCAAAGACACTACTATCAATCATCTTTTCTACCGAATAGGGAGCTACTTCCAACTTCGTTTCCGGACTCCCCTGTCGGTATATAGCCAGTAATTGATCACAAGCATCAACCATACGAAGCGAATTCCGGTATGCAACCTGCAAAGAAAGGTTCGATATTTGGGAATTGTCTTTCTGTAATTCTTTCAACGGAGCGATGATCAACGAAAGAGGAGTACGCAATTC
>OJQG01000951.1_pt1 | contig 13256 bp, 13 predicted proteins | sample 1598701 | NCBI WGS metagenome assembly OJQG01 (sample SAMN03922504, study PRJEB24848) | human gut metagenome | isolation source: stool sample | host: Homo sapiens | place: Germany | collected 2011-11 | reverse complement strand
CACACGGGGAAATGAGCGGACGGAAACAATGGAACAAACAGGCTGCGACCTCATCCTTTTTGGACAAAAAAACGCCGCAAAGCCTTATACAGCAAGGGCTGGAAGGCTCTACGGTGGTTGGTAAGGATGAGGTCGGCAGTTCGAATCTGCCCAGCAGCTCCAAATTAGACAAAAGCTGTGTATAACTTATGTTATACACAGCTTTTGCTCTTTTGACAGGGCAAACACACAAATTTAGCCTGCAAACTGTGCAAAATAACGGCACGGAAGAAAATGAAATAACCTATATTCCTATGTTTTATCTCTTGAATGGGGTAACACATGGGAATTTTTGCTTTTAGGAGGAATAAAGCATGAGAATACCATATGGTTTTGAGTTGATCAGCGACGGGACACTTGAAGTCAACAAGGATGAAGCGAATATCGTATCAATGATTTTTGATTTCTATATGGCAGGAGCAAGCTTGGGAAAAGTGGTGGATATGCTTCATTCAAAACAGATATCTTCTCCAACCGGAAAGTTGAAATGGACCCGCGCTACGGATGGCAAATATGTGGCTGTTGTCGGGTTGGAGAAATTCTTGGATGTGCAATTTGAGAAGGCTGCTCGCTGTAATATTGACTACGACAAGGATGGGGCACCGAGGAAAGATACGCGTTATGTGTCTCCTGCTGTGGTTCAGATTTAATTTGTCTTTTACAACTCTGAAAGTTATGGCCTGCATCTTTTCTCATTGTAAGACGCGTCATATAGCTTTACTTCTGCTCCAAGTAGCGGGATTCTGTGACAATGAGGATGCTTGTTCCAATGAAATTCCGCGCTGTTAGCGCCTTTGGCTAACATGCACAAAAATATTTTATTGAAATAATTTTTTTGAGGGGGAGGTAATTTCTCCAAATCCATCCTCAAAAGAGCCTACGCACTTCGCAGGTCGTCCCACCTCCCGTTCCACGTTCTGCGTTCCACCCTCAAAAACCCTTATTTTCTTGATAGAAAAAAGAACGTAGATCATGATCTGCGTGACGGCGGCGCTGAATATGGATATCCGACCCGGACGTTCGAGTGCAGAGTGCGCGCTGCGCCGCTTTCCCTGCGGGCCGCGCAGAAGCTCGTAAAGGCGGAATGATCTGCTCTTTACAGGGCCACGGAGCACGCTTACAGGCTGAAAAGCAAAAATAGAGAGTTCTGTCACAGGACAAAACTCTCTATTTTTGTTATTCCCTCTCGGAGAGCAAAGCCATCAGATTTGTGCGGCCCACAGCCTGCACCGACAGGGCGCGGCCGATGAGACAGCCAGTGAGGCACAGTAGCGCCTGTTCTAAGAAGAACGAGGCGCCCCTCTGCTCCTGTGAGGCGCACAGACCCCACATGACGGCAAATTCCATCCGCTTGACCATGAGCCGCGAGATGAGAAAGCCCATCAGACCTACCATCAGGAACAAGGCGGGGAAGAGAATGAGGCTGAACGTAATGTAGCGCCTGAGCGCGCTCACGGTCTCGGTAAAGCTCTGATCCAGCAGGAGCAGTGCGGTCTTGCTGCTGTCGGAACGGCCCACCACGGCGCGGAGCAGCCCCATGTCAAAACGGTGGCTGATGTCCTTCAGGGCGTCCACCTTCTGGTATTACGTCTGATAGTAGGTTACATTCCGAAGCGCAAGCGTACTCATAGCCATCTCTCCTCACATGCCGCAGCACGATATGGGACGCATTGCGGCGACACTCGCTCATTTCACGGTTTTGGCAAAAATATCCACTATCTACATTATGCAGGAGGCCAGAGGCAGGCGAAGGTGCTGGTACGGCGGCCAAGTTTCCGCCGCGCCAGGGATACTGGAAGCATAGCGCGTCAGAATCGATAAAAGGGAGGGGATGACCGATGGCCATCCCCTCCCCGGCGCTTCCGCGCCTGTGAAAATAATAGAGATGAGGCTTAATGATATTTTTCCGGATGATAGCCGAGGTCCTGACTGTACACATCGATCCTGCGGTTGGCCAGACGGCTGTTTGTCGGGTGGAAGTACTTCCTGCGGCTGTCAGCCAGGTCAATGTCAGCATATACGATAGCTTCCTCTTCATCGCTTGCTGGACCGGCAAGCGGTGCACCCCACTGGTTGGCGACCATGCTTTGCCCAGCGAAGCGCGTGCCGTTGCATTCACCTACCGCATCGCAGCAAGCGACAAAAACATGGTTGGACAGCGCATTTGCCATACATAAAACACCTGCCATCGTTGCGTAAGGGTCCGGAAGCCGACGGCTTTCCTTGACGTGGTATGCGTTGAACATCGTGCAGATAATATCTGCGCCCTGAAGTGCACAGATGCGGAAGCACTCCGGATAATAGGCATCCAGACAAATCAGCAGCGCGATCCGGCCGATAGGAGTATGGAAGACAGGGATTCCAAGGTTTCCCGGCTCGGCCCAGTAGACCTCGTCTTCGCACGGGTGGAGTTTGCGGAACTTGCCGACCAGACCATCCGGCCCTGCCAAGACCGCGGTATTATAGAGGTCCGCTCCATCCCGTTCAACAAAGGAACCGGTGATATAAACACCATGCTCGCGTGCTTTTTTCAAAAGAAACTGCGAAGTCCTTCCGTCGGGGATTGCTTCGGCTACGGCGTATGCCTCTGCACGGGTATCAAAGGCAGAGCCGGTTGTAAAAAACAGCTCGAAACCGACAGCACGGCGCAGATCGACGTGTCCAGGCTGGAAGCGGAAAAGGTGACGCTGCCCGTCAGCGCCGTGAACGACGTCCTTGACTTGGAAGCGGAGACGCTGTCGATCAAGATGGCGGACGCGGCGATCACGCTGGACAAGACGGCGAACGGCGCTGACATTCAGCTGCATGTCAGCACCGGTGACGCACTGAGCAACGATCAGGCCGCAATCATCGGCACGACTGAGCAGTGTGTGGTGCTGAATGTGAGCCTGACGGCAAACGGAACGGAAATTCACAGCTTTAACGGCAAGGTGACCGTTTCCGTTCCGTTTACGTGGACGCAACAGGGGGCGCTGCAGGCTTGGTATCTTGCCGATGACGGCACAAAGGAGCCGGTCGAGGTGGCCTACCGCGACGGAAACGCCGTGCTGACGCTTAAGCACTTCTCAACCTATGCCATCGTGGTGAAGGCGAACGACCCTGACAGCGGCATCGTGAGCATGGGCGAGAACGCGGTCACAGTCCAAAAGCAGACGGACGCGGTTTACTACGCTGCGGCGCTCTACGCCGAGGACGGCAGATTCCTGGCCTATGCCGCGAGCGAAGCTGCGGAGGATGAAGAAACCGTGACGCTCAAGTGGGCGAACGCCGACTGGTCGAAGGCGGCGAAGGTCAAGGTGTTCTTCCTTGACGCGGACCGCAAGCCCGTCGCCGAAGCGGTGACGGCGCTGATCAATGGCAAAAGCCAGAAAAACTGAGCGGCTACAGCACAAGAATGAAAAAGGGAGCGCATCGGGGCAAGGCCCGATGCGCTCCCTTTTAGCGCGTTTCTTACTTTTTCAGAAAATACATGTTGATCTCGGCGCGGGCGATCAGCGCGCCGGTGTCGTCGGTGATATTGACCTCGAAAAAGCCGATGTGACCGCCGACCCTGACCGGTCGGCCGACGGCGGTGAGCGCTTTGGACTGCACCGTCGAGCGCAGATAGTTGATCGAGCCGTTCAGCGTGACGTTGTGCTGGCCGTAGTTGATGCGCGCGAACGCGCCCGCGGCGGTGTCAGCCATCGCGTAGAGAAAGCCGCCGTGCACGCCGCCCCAGATGTTGGAATTTTCCGGCGTGACGTCGGCGGTCAGCACGCTTTTTTCCTCGTCGACCGAAGCGACGCGGATGCCGTTGTGACAGATAAAGCCGCTGTGCTCGCTCGAAAGCATTTCCTGATAATTTTCGACCATGGCGCTTTTGCCTCCTTTTGGCGCGGAATGTTATACTGAACCAAGCATAGCAGAATCGCGCCGGAGGCGCAACAGAAAAATGCGCCGCGCCGCGAAACGGCAAGATTTGAGGTCGCTTTCCGCTTCGGAACGATTTACAAGCGGTGAAAATTCTGCTACATTAAAAGCGATTCGAACCAAGGGAGAATTTTTATGAACGACTATCAGGCTAAATTTGTTACGCCGGAGCAGGCTGTCAAGGCTGTGCAGTCCGGCGACTGGGTGGACTACGGCTTCGGTGCGGGTTTTCCCGAGCTTTTGGACAAGGCCCTCGCCGCGCGCAAGGGTGAAGTGAAGGACGTCAAGGTCCGCGGCGGTCTTGTGATCCGCCCGCGCATCGAGGTCGTCGAAGCGGACCCCGAGCAGGAGAGTTTCAGCTATTACAGCTGGCACATCGGCGATTATGAGCGCAAGCTCCAGAAGAATGGCCTTGTGAAATTCATGCCCGTCATGCTGCGCTCGCTGCCGTACCTCTACCGCGACAAGCACATCCGCTGCGATGTGGCATTCGTTCCAGTCTCCAAGCCGGATGAGAACGGCTACTGTGGCCTCGGCATTTCGAACTATGCCTGGCGCACGATCTTTGAGAGCGCCCGCACCGTGATCTTCGAGATCAACGAGCACTATCCCAAGCTCCAGGGCGTGGACGGCTCGCACCGTGTGCACCTGTCCGAAGCGGACTACATCGTCGAGGGCGAGCATGAGCCGCTGCCCGTGCGCTCCTACCGCGCGCCCAGCGAGACCGATATCGCTATCGCCAAGATCGTGGTCGACCAGATCCCCGACGGCGCGGTGCTGTCGCTCGGCGTGGGCGGCGTACCCTATACGGTTGCCAAGATGCTCGCCGAGTCCGACAAGAAGGACCTCGGCTGCCACACCGGCACCATTTCCGATGCGTTCCTTGAGCTCTACAAGGCGGGCAAGCTGACGAACGCCCGCAAGGAGCTCGATACCGGCCTTTCCGCGTGGAACCTTGCCATGGGCTCGCAGGAGCTTTACGACTGGCTCGATGCCGAGCCGAACCTCTTCCACCCCGGCGACCTCGACTACATTCACTCGGTCGAACGTATCTCGAAGCTCAGCAGCGTCATCAGCATCAACGGCGGCGTGCAGCTCGACCTGATGGGGCAAGAAAATGCCGAGAGCACCGGCACGCGCCAGCTCTCCGGCGTCGGCGGCCAGATGGACTTCCTCGAGGGGGCGTACCGCTCCAAGGGCGGCAAGGGCTTCATCTGCATCAACTCTTCGCGCCTTACGAAGGATGGCGAGCGCAAGAGCAATATCCTTGCCACCATCCCCGGCGGCAGCACGATCTCCGCGCCGCGCACGATGATCCAGTATGTCGCGACCGAGTACGGCATCGCGAGCCTTTCCGGCAAGACGCTTCGCGAGCGCGCCGAGGCCATGGCCTCCATCGCGCACCCCGACTTCCGCGAAGAGCTGATGAAGTACGCGCAGGAAAACTTTAAGTAACTTTTTTGATGAAAGCAGCACCGGCGCTGCTTTTATCATTTAATGCCACTTTATCATGTTAACAAAATGGAAAAGCGCGCGAACCTCGAATTCTATCGACATTACCGATTGCATTCTGTCGGAATCTGCCATATACTGCAATAAAATTCAGCATTTATACACACCGCGCGGTACGCGCAGCAAAAAAACGCCGCCGCGGTCACTTTTGATCCGCCAAGGAGGAATTCACCCATGAAGCGAAACTTTATTGCCAAGCGCTTCCAGAGCGCGGGCACCGGCCTGACGCTCGACACCGCGGCGCTGGCCAAATACAAGGACATTGTCGACCTGAGCATCGGCGACACGGACTTTACGACCGACGAGGCCATCATCAACGCGGCCTTCCGCGACGCCAAAGCGGGCTACACCCATTACGGCGACCCCAAGGGCGACCCTGAGCTCATTTCCGCGGTCTGCAGGGCGTGGGAAGAGGACTTCGACCAGAGCCTTCCGCGCGACCACGTGCTCGTGAGCGCGTCGAGCTGCCTCGGCATGTCGCTGGCAATGTTTGCCATCCTTGACCCGGGCGACGAGGTCATTGTTTTCTCCCCGTATTTCGCGCTGTACCGCGCGCAGATCGAGCTGGCGGGCGGCGTGTGCGTCGATGTGCCGACCTACGCCGAGGAGAACTATGCCATCAGCGAAGAGCGCCTGCGCGCTGCCATCACGCCGCGCACGAAGGCCATCATTTTCAATAACCCCACGAACCCCACCGGCATGGGCTACGATTTGTCCACCATGGAGATGCTTGCCCGCGTGGCGAAGGAATATGATCTTCTTATCGCGGCGGACGAAATTTACACGACCTACATCTACGAGGGTGATTTCCGCCCCATCCGCACGCTGCCCGGCATGGCCGAGCGTACCATCACGCTCAACAGCTTTTCGAAGAACTTCCTGATGACCGGCTGGCGCGTGGGCGTCATCATCGCCGAGCCGGAGCTGCTCGAGGTGATGCACGGCATCAACGGCTCGCTCGTCTACTCCGCGCCGTCCATCTCCCAGCGCGCGGGCATCCAGGCGCTCGCAATGCGCAAAGAAATTCGCGAGAAGTACGTGACCGCGTACCGCGACCGCATCTTCTACTCTGCCGACCGCATCGAGAAGATCCCGTATCTGAGCCTCGTGCGCCCGAAGGGCACGTTCTACCTCTTCCCCGGCGTGGAGAAGACGGGGCTTGACGACAAGCAGTTCTGCAAGGAGTTACTTGAGCGCGCGCATGTGCTCGTCAGCGCGGGCAGCCCGTTCGGCAAGACCGGCGCAAACCACTTCCGCATCGCCTGCACCGTCGGCATTGACCAGCTCAAGCAGGCGTTCGACCGCATGGAGAGGCTGGAATTCTGAGAATTCCGCTTGTGTCCGTAAGACGGGCATGGTAAAATCAAAAGATAACGAAAAAGCTGCCGTTTTTCGGCAGCTTTTTTCAAAAGGAGGGGCGCTTATGCAGGAAAAGTCGAAACCAGTGGATAACCTGCGCGCGGACGCGGAGAAGATCATCACGCGCGCCATCGCGGCGGTGCTGCCGGATGCGGCGGTCGAGCGCGCACTGAAAGGCAAGACCTTTTTAGGAAGGGTGTACCTCGTCGCGGCGGGAAAGGCCGCGTGGCAGATGGCGCACGCCGCCCGCGCGTGTTTGCAGGATAATTTCTGCGGCGGTGTGGTCGTGACGAAGTACGGTCACGTGAAAGGTGAGATCGCGGATGTCGCGTGCTTTGAGGGCGGGCACCCCGTGCCGGACGAAAACTCCCTGCGCGGCACGGACGCCGCGCTCGCGCTGACGGAAGATTTGACCGAGAGCGACACGGTCGTCTTTCTGCTCTCGGGCGGCGGCAGTGCGCTTTTTGAAAAGCCGCTGCTTCCGCTTGCGGAATTGCAGGACGTTACGAATCAGCTCCTTGCCGCGGGCGCGGACATCGTGGAGATCAACACGATCCGCAAGCGGCTTTCCGCCGTCAAGGGCGGACGCTTCGCCCGGCACTGCGCGCCGGCGCAGGTCTTCGCTGTCGTGCTGAGCGATATTCTGGGCGACCCGCTCGACATGATCGCCTCGGGCCCCGCGTATCCCGACAGCTCAAGCTGCGCGCAGGCGCTCGATATTGCGAAAAGGTACGGCCTGCGCCTGTCGGAGCGGGCGTGGGCGCTTCTAGCACAGGAGACGCCGAAGACGCTTACAAATGTCGAAACACAGATCACCGGCAGCGTGCGCGAGCTCTGCGCGGCGGCCGCCGCGGCGTGCGAAGCGCTCGGCTACGAGCCGATGATACTCACCGATTGCCTCTGCTGTGAGGCGCGCGAGGCGGGGAGCGTGCTTGCTTCCATTGCGCGCACGCATGCGCGTGACGGGAAAAACCTTGCGTTCCTCATGGGCGGCGAAACGGTCGTCCACCTGCGGGGAAAGGGCCTCGGCGGGCGCAATCAGGAGATCGCGCTCTCCGCAGCACTCGGCATTGAGGGGCTTTTGAACACGCTCGTCTTCTCTGTCGGCTCCGACGGGACGGACGGACCGACCGATGCCGCGGGCGGCATCGCCGACGGCGAGACCGCGCAGCTGATGCGCCAAAAGGGTGTTGACGCTGTGCAGTCGCTCAATGATAACGACGCCTACCATGCGCTCGGCGCAGTCGGCGGACTTCTCAAGACCGGCGCGACGGGTACGAACGTCAATGACGTCACCGTCCTGCTGCTGCGCACGGCGGAATGAGGGAAAAACGCGGAGCGCTTGACAACGGGTCGTTCCGGCGTTACGATAGCTGCGGCAAGCCTTTCCGGGCTGCCGGAATTTTTAGAATGAAGGAGGCGTTTTTTGAAGTCTAAAACGATGTCACTGGAGCGTGTGCGCTGACCGGGAGGGCCGGCAAATTTATGACACACGCCGTTCCTCCCGAGAGCCATGCTTTTCAGGAGGACAACATGAACCGCGAAAACAAACGCAAAATCTTTGAAAAAGGGTACTACAAGACCCACGCCTGCCGCGACACCTTCACCTGCAAGGCCTGTGGGCGGCTCTGCACGCCGGAAAACGCCGGCAGCGACCATCGCAACCACTGCCCGAACTGCTTATCGAGCCTGCACGTGGACATTGAGCCGGGCGACCGCGAAAGCGACTGCGGCGGCATCATGGAGCCCGTGGCCGTCTGGGTGCGAAGAGGCGGCGAGTGGGCGATCATCCACCGCTGCAAGCGCTGCGGAGCGCTCAGCTCCAACCGCGTGGCGGCGGACGACAACCCGATGAAGCTTATGAGTATCGCCATGCGGCCGCTCAGCGCGCCGCCGTTCCCCCTCGAGCGCATCGAGGAGATGACCGCCCTCATGGGCGGGGAGGGAAGCGTGCGATAAGCCCAAAAGGAAACAGAGGGGCGGCCTGCATCGGCAGGCCGCCTCCTCTGCCGCTTGACAGGGACGGAGCGGGGAGCAGGACAGCGGTGAGAGCAGGTGTTTCGTTTGTGTTTCGGTTTTGCACAGGTGATTGCAAAACCGGCAAACCTATGGTACAATAAAACTACAGACCGATCAAAAGCCGCCTTGGCGTCGAAGATACAGCCGTTTTTGCGGCTGCTTTTCTTATATTTGGCCGCTTTTTGCCGCAGACGGCGTTTTCAGATCACACCAAATGCTGGAAGGAGATTTTTTCTATGGAGGTGAGGCACTTCTTCAGGACATGACCGCACGCGTTTTGCAGCGCCGGAAACGGACGGTGACGCTTATGGCGCACACCGTCTATGATACGGCGGCCCTCCGCGCAGGGAGCTTTGGAATCGGTCAGATCAACGCATAATACAGTATTATAATTTAAGGACGTGTTATTTTGTTACTCTCAGGCAAAGGTCTGAAACATGACTTTGTCCAATTTGTTTCGGCCACCGTGGCTTCACAGGTGGTATTCTCGCTCTACTCGATGGTCGACGGCCTGATGGTCTCCCTCGGCGTTAACGAATACGCCATGAGCGCTGTCAACCTCGCCATCCCCTTTACCAACGCGCTGTTTTCCATTGCCGTGCTCTTTGCCGTCGGCTCATCCACGCTGATCGCCATTGCCATCGCGCAGGATAAACGGCACGAGGCCAACACCCTCTTTTCACAGAATTTTGCCACGCTGCTCATCCTCGGCGCGGTCGCAACGGCGCTCGTGCTGCTGTTTTTGGAGCCGTTCGCCCGCCTTCTCGGCGCGGACGAGATCACGCTCGACTATGTCAAGCAGTATCTTCTCGGCCTTGCGCCGTTCAGCGTGTGCTATCTGGTGTCCTACAACCTTGAGGTGCTCGTCAAGACGGACGGCTTCCCGCGCTACGCGCTCTTCACGGTCATCGGCGGGTGCCTGACAAACTGTGTGCTCGACTATATCGCGATTTTCTGGCTCGACATGGGCGTTTTCGGCGCGGCGGTCGCCACGGGCATCTCCCAGCTTGTCACCTGCCTCTCGTACTTTGCGCACTTTTTCAGCAAAAAGTGCACGTTCCGGCTGTGCAAATTCCGCTTCGATCCGCACCTTTACGCGCGCATTCTGCCCATCGGCCTTGCCGACGGCGTGACGGAGCTGTGCACGGGACTGATGATCTTCCTCTTCAACCGCACGGTGCTCAAATATATTGGTACGGACGGCGTTGTGACCTACACGGTCATTGCCTATGTGACGTCGCTCATCATCCAGCTGATGGTCGGCATCTCGCAGGGCTCGCAGCCGCTCGTGAGCTTCCAGTACGGAAGGGGCGACCGCGCCGCGTGCAGAAAGCTCCTGCGCTATGCGCTCACGACCGTTTGCATCGCCGCGCCAGTGCTCTTCCTCGGGCTTTACGTCTTTGCGCCGCAGCTCGTGCGTCTCTATCTCTCGCACGCGGGGGAGGAGCTGGTCGCGTACTCGGTGCGCGCGTTCCGGCATTACAGCGTTTCGTATCTGTTCCTTGGCTTCAACATCGTCATCGGCGGCTTTTTGACGGCGCTTGAGCGCCCCGTCCCAGCCATCAGCATTTCCGTCGGCCGCGGCCTTGTGCTGCAAAGCGCGGTGCTGCTGACGCTTGCCGCCGCGTTCGGCGGCGAGGCGATCTGGTACACGCCCGTTCTTTCCGAGGCGATGTGCCTTGTCATGTCGCTCTTGTTCCTGCGCAGCTACCGCAGACAGACCGATATGCAGGCGTGAGCCCCGCCCAGTGCGATAAAATAAGAGAAAATAAAAAGGCCCTGGAAGCAGCGCTTCCAGGGCCTTTTGGCATCTCCGACCAGGCGCTAACTGGCGGACTGACGCTTAGAAGCCGGCTATCTTATTTCATGCCGTGCAGTACACCGTCATTTACTGCCGGCCGGTTAGTTCCGCACAGATCACTTGAAAACAAAGATTTCTTCGATCGGCGCTTCGACAACCCTTGCAATATCGATCGCCAGTTTAAGTGAGGGATTGTACCGTACCAAGACCCGAAAGGCCGTTACCACCTATGTCAGCGACAAGACCATTGAAAAGATCATCAAGCTCCTGCGGTGTGCGTTTAAGCAGGCGGTACGATGGGAAATCATTGCAAGAAACCCCTTTGACAATGTGATCCTCCCGAAAACGGAGTATGCGAAACGGGATATCTGGACGGCGGATATGATCCGTCTTGCCCTGGACAAATGCACGGACAGCAAACTCTATGTAGCAATGAACCTTTCCTTTGCCTGTTCTCTGCGTATGGGTGAAATCCTGGGACTGACCTGGGAGAACGTCCATATTTCCGATGAAGATATTGCGGCGGATAACGCCTATGTCTACATCGACAAGGAACTGACACGGGCATCCAAACGGGCGATTGAAACGCTGGGTGAGAAGGATATCTACTACATCTTCACTCCGCTTATGCCGAACACCAGCACAAGAATTGTTCTGAAAAAGCCCAAGACCGATTCCAGCATCCGCAAGGTGTGGCTGCCCAAAACCCTGGCTTATATCCTGCGGGAATGGAAATCCGCGCAAGACGAGCTGCGGGCGCTGCTCCGTGACGAGTATCAGGACTACGACCTGGTGGTGGCACTTCCCAATGGACGACCTTGCGAAGATCGGATCATCCTCAAAGAGTTTGCAAAGCTCCGTGAGGACGCAGGGCTGTCAAAGGTGGTCTTTCATTCTCTCCGTCATTCCAGTACCACCTACAAACTGAAACTCAACCACGGCGATCTGAAAGCCACCCAGGGCGATACAGGCCATGCCGAGATCGACATGATAACCAGTATCTATGCTCACATTCTGGACGAGGATAGAAAGGTCAATGCTCAGAAATTCGAGACAACCTTCTATGCCAAGCCTGATCTTCGCAATGTCCGTCCGCCGGAAGAACCGGCAAAATCGGAACCTGCGACCCTGGACCTTGAAAGCCTTGTGGAGCAGCTTCAGAAGTCGCCGGAGCTGGCAAGTGCGCTCGCAGCCCTGATAGCAGCGCAAGCCCCGGCAAAGTGATCCGAAAAATCGAATTAGCAAACCGCAGAAATTTCTTAGCAAATTTCTGAAAAGCGTTCGAGTCCAATTAGCAAATATACATCATGCGGCGTATAAAAATCTCTCGGTATGATTAGAAAAGATACCAAGAACGCTGCAAGGAGGAAATAACATGAAGATTTTGAAAGGGCTTTTGATGATTATAACTGCACCGGTCACTTTGGTGCTGACGCTTTTTGTCTGGCTCTGCACGGGGCTGATCTACATATCCGGTCTGGTGCTTGGTCTACTAAGCACGGTAATTGCTCTGCTTGGCGTGGCTGTGCTGATTACCTATTCCCCGCAGAATGGTGTGATTTTGCTGGTTATGGCATTTTTGATTAGCCCGATGGGGCTGCCACTGGCTGCAATCTGGCTACTGGGCAAGGTGCAGAGTTTGAAATTTGCAATTCAGGAGTTGGTTTATGGATAAAAATACGCAAAACCATAAAAATGCCAGACACCGTCTGTTAAATTTGGGAAAAGGAATTTTATATCCACGACTTTACTTTTGAACTAATATTGAATATAATATTAGTACGAAAGGAAGTGACATGATGGGACAATTTGAACAGCTGGATCAGATGCTAACAGCACAAGAAGGAATGCTGCGAACATCGCAGGTCGTATCTTCGGGAATTTCAAAGCCGGTATTTTATGATTATGTGCGTTCACGAGATTTGGATAGAGTCGCACATGGGATTTATCTGTCCAAAGATTCCTGGGTGGATGCCATGTATCTGCTTCATTTGCGATTTGAACAAGCAGTATTTTCACATGAAACAGCTTTATTTTTTCACGATCTGACAGACCGTGAACCAATAGAATATACAGTTACGGTCAAAACTGGATGCAATCCAAGCAAAATGAAAGCAGAAGGCATTCAAGTTTTTACGATTAAAGCAGACTTACATGATGTAGGACTTACAACAGCGAAAACTCCGTTCGGGCATACTGTGCCGGTTTATGATATGGAGCGAACGATCTGTGATTTGCTCAGAAGCCGTAGCAGAATTGAAATTCAGACCTTTCAGGGAGCACTGAAAGCGTATGCCCGTAGAAAAGATAAGAACCTGCGAGCTTTAATGCAATATGCTGGGATGTTCAAGGTGGAAAAAATTTTACGACAGTATTTGGAGGTACTTTTATGATAAAAACAGCAAGGCAGCTTAAAGATTTAATACGAAACCTTTCCAGAGAAAAATCCGCAGATGCTCAGATTTTAATGAGGAACTACATGATGGAGCGTTTTTTGGAGCGTATTTCTCTTTCTGAGTATCGTGATAAGTTTATCTTGAAGGGTGGTATGTTGGTAGCGGCTATCAGCACATTGTCGGCAGCTGCCAACGCATTGACGGTCAGCATACCCAAAGAC
>OJQG01000944.1_pt1 | contig 13329 bp, 9 predicted proteins | sample 1598701 | NCBI WGS metagenome assembly OJQG01 (sample SAMN03922504, study PRJEB24848) | human gut metagenome | isolation source: stool sample | host: Homo sapiens | place: Germany | collected 2011-11 | reverse complement strand
CCCTCCTGCTGCTGCCGCTCCTGTCGGCTGCCGCGGGGAGGCATTCGTCTGCGCCACTCCCGGCAGCGGAAACCGCGGCGGTACGTGCGGCTGCCCAAGGACAGGCGGAAACGGAAGTACAGGCCGGGGCGGCAGAGCAGGCGACAACCGCAGGACAGGCCGTAAACGGAGGCTCCGCGGGAATCGGGGGACAAGCAGGAAACGCAGGGCAGGCCACGTTCGGGAAATACCCGGCGACCGAAGACAATTCGACAGCCGAAGCGACCACAGACGCGGGCGAGGCCGACCCCGCGGGCGTCGACACGGTGATCGTGGTGGACAAGGTACAGGTAACGGCCATCAAACAGGGCATGGTGCTGCGCTCGCAGCCCGTGGCGGCAGCCATCGTCGGCAGCCGCGCCATCGAACGGGGGCATGTCGACGCCCTGAAAAACCTCTCGCAGAACGTCCCCAACTTCTACGTCCCCGACTACGGGTCGCGCATGACCTCGTCGATCTACGTCCGCGGGCTCGGGGCACGGATCGACCAGCCGGTCATGGGGCTCAACATCGACAACGTTCCGGTGCTGAACAAGGACAATTACGACATGGAACTGGCCGACGCCGAGCGCATCGAAGTGCTGCGGGGGCCGCAGTCGACGCTCTACGGACGCAACACGATGGGCGGGGTCATCAACGTATACACGCTCTCGCCGCTCGCGTACGAGGGTATCCGCCTGAGCGCCGAATACGGCAGCGGCGACAGCTACCGGTTCAGGGCTTCGTCCTATTACAGGATAAACCCCGACCTGGGCATGGCCGTAACGGGCTATTATACGCATACGGGCGGATTCTTCGAGAACCTCGCAACAGGCGAGAAATGCGACTGGGAGCGGATGGGCGGCGGACGCTGGAAGGCGCAGTGGCGCAACCGTGCGGGGCTGCGGATCGACAATACGCTGTCGTTCTCGGTGCTCGAGCAGGGCGGGTATCCCTATGCCTACGTCGGCGAGGAGATCGTGCACAACGGGCAGACGGTCATCCGCCCGGGCGAGATCCGCTACAACGACCCGTGCTCCTACCGCCGCACGACCCTCAGCGACGGGCTCACGGTACGCTACGACGCCGGCAGTTTCTCGGTGGCCTCGATCACCAGCTACCAGTATTCCGACGACGAGATGATCCTCGACCAGGATTTCCTGCCCCTTTCGTATTTCACGCTCAAACAGGCGCGTACGGAACACGCCCTCACCGAGGACATCGTATTCCGCTCGCACGAGCAGGGGGCGTACCGCTGGCTGCTGGGCGCATTCGGATTCTACCGCCACGGCACGATGAACGCCCCGGTGCATTTCAAGCAGACCGGCATCGAGGAGCTGATCCTCAAGAACGCCAACGAACACGACCCGCAATACACCTACGACGCATGGGACAACGACGAGCTGCTGCTGGGCAGCCGCTTCCGCAACCCCTCGGCAGGCGGGGCGCTCTATCACGAATCGAACTACACGGCCGGGCGCTGGCGCTTCACCGCGGGCCTGCGCTTCGACTACGAACACACCCGCCTGCGCTACCGCAGCTCCACGCAGACCGGCTACACGGCGACCAACCGCGTGAGCGGCACGACGGGGCACTACCCCCTGTCGATCGACATCCGCAATACGCTCAAGCGGAATTTCACCGAAGTACTGCCGAAATTTTCGGTGCTCTATGCCTTCGACGAGATCCACAACCTCTACGTTTCGGTGGCCAAAGGGTACAAGGCCGGCGGGTTCAACACGCAGATGTTCTCCGACGTACTCCAGCAGAAGATGATGAACGAAATGGGGTTCGGGACGGTATACGACGCGGATAAAGTCGTGAGCTACGAACCCGAATACAGTTGGAACTACGAATTGGGCGGGCACTTTTCGTGCATGGAAGGCGCCGTGCGGGGCGATTTCGCACTCTTCTACATCGACTGCCGCGACCAGCAGCTCACAGTCTTCCCCGAGGGGACGACCACCGGGCGCATGATGACCAATGCCGGACGCACGCGCAGCTTCGGCGGCGAGTTGTCGCTGCAGGTATCGCCGTGGCAGAACCTCGACATCAATGCGGCCTACGGATACACAAATGCCAAATTCGTCCGTTATAACGACGGGAAAACCGATTACAAGGGCAACTACCTGCCCTACGCGCCGCAGCATACGCTGTCCGCAAATGGGGCGTGGACGATCCCCACGGGGGTGCCGTGGCTCGGGAACATCGTCCTGCAGGCCGGTGTCCGCTGCGCGGGGCGCATCTGGTGGAACGAGGAGAATTCGCTCTCGCAGCCCTTTTATGCGCTGGCCGAAGCCACCCTGCGTTTCGAACAGAAACACTATTCGGTCGACATATGGGGACGCAACCTCGCGGACACGGGTTACAACGTATTTTATTTCAAGTCCATCGGCAACGAATTCGTACAGCGCGGACGTCCCAGGACATTCGGCATAACACTGAATATTAACCTATAACGACAATAAAACAATGAAAAAACTCCTTATCCTGCTCGCCCTCGCGGCCTGTGCGGCATGCAACACCGAAGACGACAACGATAACCGGCAGACGGCCACTTTCGAGGGCACGCTCACCATTACCAGCAACCAGACCCCGTCGGCGACACCCTTTGTGACAAACAACATAAGTTTCGAACTTACGGAAGACAACAGCGGCCTGTTCAAGCTCACGATGTACAACGTACGTTTCGCGCAGTCCATGCCGATGTCACTCAATATCGTTATCCCCGAACTGAAATACGAGGACTCGGACAACGACGGCATCTACGAACTGACGAGCACGGCCGATCCGATCATCCCCTACATCGGCGGCAAACCGTATTACGACCCGCAAACCGGCAAGGGATTCGCAATCCCGATGTTCACCGGCAGGCTCGCCAACGGCGTCCTGGAGGTGATCTTCACCTGCCGCAACGCGCAGATTCCCGTGGGCGACGAGACACTCGACCACAAAGCCGTGTACAAGGGAACGATTCTTTTGTAACTTTGCACCGAAAAACGTAACGATATGAAGGCAGAATACAAACCATTCGTAGACGAGCTCATCGAGCTCTGCATCAAGGAGGACATCGGCGACGGCGACCACACGTCGCTCTCGTGCATCCCCTCCGACGAACACGGCCGCATGCGCCTGCTGTGCAAGCAGGAGGGAATCATCGCCGGCATCGAGATCGCGCAGGTCGTATTCCACCGTCTCGACCCGGAGATGGAATTCGAGCAGGTACTCAGCGACGGCGACCGCGTGAAGCCCGGCGACGTGGCGTTCTACGTCTCGGGACGCCTGCGCTCGCTGCTGCAGGCCGAACGCATCATCCTCAACATCATGCAGCGCATGAGCGGCGTGGCTACGCAGACCGCCGTTTACGTCGACCGCCTCGCAGGGCTGCATACCCGGGTGCTCGACACGCGCAAGACCACGCCCGGCATGCGCGTGCTGGACAAGATGGCCGTGAAGATCGGCGGCGGCGAGAACCACCGCATGGGGCTTTTCGACATGATCCTGCTGAAGGACAACCACATCGACTTCGCGGGCGGCATCCGCAAAGCCATCCACGGCGCCCGCGAGTACCTCCGGGCCAAGGGCAAGGATATTCCCATCGAGTGCGAAGTACGTTCGCTGGAGGACATCGACGAGGTGTTCGCCGCGGGCGGCGTCGACCGCATCATGTTCGACAATTTCACGCCCGCAATGACCCGCGAGGCCGTGCAGAAAGTCGCAGGCCGCTGCGAGACCGAATCGAGCGGCGGCATCACGCTCTCGACGATGCGCGACTACGCCGAATGCGGCGTCGACTTCATCTCGGTCGGTGCCCTGACGCACCAGATCAAGTCGCTCGACATGTCGCTCAAGGCCTGCGAATAACCCAGACGCCCTGTCGTCACCGAATCATACGGACAACGGTTAATTCATGAAACGCCTGCTCCATACCCCGCTGGCCCTGTTACTGCGGCGCATCGTACTGCTCTATGCGGTACTGATGCTCTGCCGCGTGGTCTTTTATCTCTACAACGCACAGTTGCTGGGGACGATCGGCCGGGGTGAGTTGTGGCAGCTGCTCGCCGGCTCACTCAAATTCGACACGGTATCGGTCATCTATGCCAACGGGGTATTCATCCTGCTGGCGTTGCTGCCCCTGCATGTGCGCGAACGCGGCTGGTACCGCAAACTGATGTACTGGTACTACGTGGCGGTGAATGCCGTGCTGGTCGTGGCGGTCAACATGTCCGACTGCGTCTATTTCCGTTACACGCAGAAACGCTTCACGGCCGACGAGGTATTCTTCGCCGACAACAGCAATTCGGTACAACTCGTCGGTAAGTTCATGGCCGAAAACTGGTACCTGGTACTCGTCGCCGCAGCCCTCGTGGCGCTGCTGGCATGGGGTTACGGCCGCAAGGTGCGCGAGGAGAGCCTGCTGAGCCGCGGCTGGGCCTACTATGTCGGAAGCACGGTGATCTTCGCCACAGGCGCAGGGCTCTCGATCGCAGGCATGCGCGGCGGCATGACCCGCATGACACGGCCGATCACCCTTTCGAACGCCACCCTCTATACCGACGACAGCGGCAAGGCGAACCTCATCCTGAGCAACCCGTTCTGCATCCTGCGGACGATCGGCAACGCGGGAAGCATCAATTACAAAAAATATTTCACCCCCGAAGAGCTGCCGCAGCATTTCACGCCCGTGCACCAGCCCGCAGACAGTGCAGCGGTGAACCTGGCAGGGCGCAACGTCATGGTCTTCATCATGGAGAGCATGTCGGCCGAGCATTCGGCCTATCTGATGCCGGAGGTTTATGCCGGTCGGGAAACCAAGGGCTTCACGCCGTTCCTCGACTCGCTGATGCGCGGCGGCCTCTGTTTCAAACGCATGTATGCCAACGGCACGCGCTCGATACAGGCCATGCCCTCGGTGCTGGGAAGCATCCCTTCGTTCCGGACGCCGTTCGTACTGATGCCGCAATCGCTCGGTGAAAGCCGGCAGTTGCCGGCCATACTCCGCGGGAGGGGGTATTCGACGGCATTCTTCTGCGGGTCGGAACACGGCTCGATGGGATTCGGGGCATACGCCCGCTCGGCAGGCGTCGAACGGCTCGTCAGCCGCGAAGACTACGAAGACAGGCACGGCAAGGGTGATTTCGACGGTTACTGGGGCATTTGGGACGAACCGTTCCTGCAATTCACCGGCGAGGAGCTCTCCCGGACACCGGAGCCTTTCTTCGCCACGCTGTTCACCCTCTCGTCGCACCACCCGTTCGTCGTCCCGGCACAATACGAGGACAAACTCCCGGCCGGTTACACGAAACTGCACAAGGGAGTAGCCTATGTCGACAATGCCTTCCGGCTCTTCTTCGAGCGCTTCGGAAGCGAAGAATGGTTCCGCCGCACGATATTCGTATTCGTAGCCGACCATGTGTCCTCCGAAAAATTCGCCGCCGAAACCCGCAGCTATCCGGGCAACTACCATATCATCGGCTTCATGTATACCCCCGACGGCGCCTTGCGGGGCCAGGTCGGAGAGGTCGTGCAGCAGCTCGACATCATGCCCACGCTCCTAGGGCTGCTGGGCAATACGGAGTCCTATTTCGCATTCGGCCGCGACGTGCTGAACGAACCGCAGCGACAGCAGTGGTCGGTGAGTTGGGACGGGGCGTTCCAGGCCGTGACGAACGACGGCACGATCCGCTTCGACGACGCGCAGGACAAACCGGAAGCGTCGGGCGCAGGGGATTCCCTCCTGCAGGATTTCCGCGCCCTTGTCCAGCAATACTATTCCCACGCAGAAAAAAAGAGTTACATCGTCCATGATTGAATTCAAACCCGTGCGCCTCGAGGATAAACAGACCATCGAGCGCTATACCATGCCTTCGGGCATCTACAACTGCGACCTCGCATTCGCCAACATGTACTGCTGGCAGGCGATGTACCACAGTGCCTGGGCCGTGATCGACGGCTTCCTGGTGATCCGCTTCCAGATCGGGGGCGGGGAGAAGATCGGGTACATGCAACCCGTCGGCGAAGGGGATTTCGCCCGGATCATCCCCGCCCTGCGCGAAGATGCCCATGCGCACGGACAGCGGCTGCGCATCATCGGGCTTACGGACGAGGGGCGCGAGATGGTTCGCAACATGCACGCCGGGCTGTTCGCGTTCGAATCCGACCGCGGGATGGAAGATTACGTTTACAACGCCGACGACCTGCGCAACCTCACGGGACGCAGGTACCAGCCCAAACGCAACCATATCAACCGTTTCATGGCGGAATACCCCGATTTCCGGTACGAGCAACTCACGCGCGAGCGGTTCGGGGAGTGCATGCAGCTCGAACGCGAATGGCGCCGGGCCCACGAAGGGCACACCTCGGAACTGTGCGCCGAACAGCGGGCCATGCAGCGGGCTTTCGAACATTTCGAAGAACTGGAAATGATCGGCGGCTGTATCTACGTAGGCGACAAACTGATCGCGTTCACATACGGTTCGGCGGTCAACGACCATACGTTCGACACGCATGTCGAGAAGGCGGACACCGACTACGACGGCGCCTTCACGATCATCAACAAACTCTTCGCACAGCACCTTCCCGCGCGTTTCACGATGATAAACCGCGAGGAAGACCTCGGGATCGACGGGTTGCGCCAGTCGAAGCTCTCCTACCACCCCGCCGTCATCCAGCACAAATATGCGGCCATCCACCTGCACCCGGACGAAATCGCCTGCAAGGAACTTTGGACGGCGGCATTCGGCGACGACGAACAATTCGTCGACTCGTTCCTGATGCGCTATTACAGCCGCCGCAGGATGCTGACGGCCGAATGCGAAGGGCGTACGGCGGCCATGCTCCACATGCTGCCGTTCGAGAGCGAGCTGGGACGGTCGACCTACATCTACGGCGTAGCGACAGCGCCCGAATTCCGCCGCAGGGGACTGGCCGGCAAGCTGATACGCGAAGCGATGCGGCTCATCGGCGAGCAGGGCGACGAGGCGGCCTTCCTGATCCCGAGCGAGGAGTGGCTGCACGGGTTCTATGCAAAATACGGCTTCGAAGGCGCCGTCCCGGTGACATTCTCATCGCAAGACGGCTTCGATTTCGGGACGGGCGACGCCTCGAAAGACAGGGCCATGGTCTGGCGGCGAGCCCCCGGGGCTCCGCTGCCCGAGGCACTGCACTGCTCTTACGCCAAGAGGTAGTACCGCCCTGCTGCGCCGCAACGCAAGGTGCGATATCGCACCCACGACAAGAAAGCCGCAGACTTTACAGTCTGCGGCTTTCCGTTTTGCATATCGTCACTTAAAGTCGTCAGTATATGGTTCCGCCGTTCACTTCGGTCGTAGTCCAGGGAACCTCCTTCACCGAAGAGATGACAGCCTCCTGGCCGATGACCGTCAACGTAATTTCGTATTCCACGCCAGCCAGCAGCGACGGCATGGTATCAGCCGTAATGCTTGTTGTGAATTCTTCGCCGTCGATCGTGCAGGTCACGGCAAGGGTAGGCTTAGCGGCCATAGGCACGACAAGCGCCTTTTCGCCGGCGGCCAGGGTAAGCGCCCCCGTCGCCGTGCCGGCCGGATCCACCGTGCCGGCTACCATATCGAGCGTGCCGGTCGCATAGATTCCACCGGTAATCTGCACCTGAGTAAGATTGGCAGCACCCGTGTATCCATTGCCGGCCGTTGCCAGGAAAGAGAGTTTGGAATAGGCGTGCTTCATCTCGACGGCAACAGCTCCCGCATTGGCAGCATTGACAGGCTGGGGCTGGTAGATCAAATCCTGTGCGGCCGCATCCTTTTGCGCCGTCAGCGTATATTCGGCACCACTGGCAGAAGTAGTCACCGCCAGAGCCGAAGGCGCCCATGCCACCAGCGTACCGCCCGTGCGATCCACCAAGATGGGATCGCCATCGACAGTCCATGCATCGGCACTAAATTTCACCAGTTTCGTTGCAGCAGTAACGCCGGGAATAAAAACATTGAAATCGGCTGCATACGGTTTCGCCTCGGCACGCGTAACGACATCGAGTGCCGTCACACCTACGAACTGTACAGGCGCGATTTCAGGCTGGGGGGGGGTAACTTCGTCCTGTTTATCGCAAGAACAGAAAACGGCCGAAGCCATGGCTGCAGCAGCTGCCGCATAGTAAAAAAGTTTCATTTAGATAGTTTATTAAATTGTTATACATTTTTTGGACGGCCTGCAACCCGCTCAAACGAATTCAACCGACAGCCCCAATTATCCTCTCTTACAGAACGTAATTATTCACATTACACCAAATTGTTCACACTTCGTCACACAATTTCGTTCATTAATGATATTCAAAGTTAAATAAAAACCGCATCATTGCACCATATGAACCGAATAAGCCTACACAAAAAGCATTTTTGTATACCTATTCGGGCTTTCATATATAGCCCATGGGCGTATCTGTATACAAGCATCCTGAAAATCGACATCAGAGGAGCCCGAACCCGGCAAAATGCCGGACATGCATTGCTCGAAGCAGGCCGCAGAAAAACCGCCGCCCTCCCCCAACGGCGAAGGCCGGGAAAAGGCAAGGCACTAAAAAACCCGAAGTTTTCACTTCGGGTTTTGCGGGGGAGGGCACCGGAGGCGAACAACGTCCGGGGCAGGCGATTCGGGGCTATTTCCGCGCGATACGCCGCAGGAAGCACTCGATCGTATTCTCCATCAGGCAGCAGATCGTCATCGGCCCCACGCCGCCGGGAACAGGGGTGATGACCGACGCCTTGGGCTCGATGGCGGCGAAATCGACGTCACCGCACAGCTTGCCGGTTTCGGGATCGCGGTTGACACCCACGTCGATCACCACGGCCCCGTCACGCACCATATCCGCCGTTACGAACTTCGGGCGGCCGATCGCCACGACCAGGATGTCGGCGCGGCGCGTCACCTCGCCCAGGTTACGCGTACGGCTGTGCGCCATGGTCACGGTGGCATTGGCATCCAACAGCAATTTCGAGACGGGAAGCCCGACGATATTGCTGCGGCCGATCACCACGGCCTCCTTGCCGGCGATCTCCACGCCCGCAGCCCGCAGCATCTTGAGGATACCTTTCGGCGTACAGGGCAGCGTACAGGGCTGTTTCTGCCACAAAGCCGCCACATTGAGGGGATGGAAGCCGTCGACATCCTTCTCCTTGTCGATCGCGGCGATCACCTTGTCCGCGTCGATATGCTTGGGCAGGGGCAGCTGCACCAGGATTCCGTCGACGCCTTCGTCGGCATTCAGGTCGGCGATGATGCCGAGCAACTCGGCCTCGCAGACCGACTCCGGCTTGCGGATCGTCGTATTGCGGATGCCGACTTCGGCCGAGGCCTTGGCCTTGCCCGTCACATAGGAGACGCTGCCCGGGTCTTCGCCCACGAGGATTACGACCAGATGCGGCACGCGTCCGTATTTCGCGCCGAAAGTAGCCACTTCGGCGGCCATTTCGGCCTTGAGTTTTGCTGAGAGTTCTTTTCCGCTGATAACCATACCTTATATATAACTAATTTTCAAATGCCCAATGTCCGATGTCGGTGCGGTGGAAGAGGTTGTCGCATCCGATGCGTGCGACATCCCGCAGCGCATTGGCGCGTGCCTCGGCGAGCGTGGCTCCTTTGCCCACGACGAACAGCACGCGGCCGCCCGAGGTGAGGATGCGGCTGCCGTCGGCCTTCGTCCCCATGTGGTAAAGGGCGCCTTCCACCCGGTCGAGCCCCTTGATCTCGCAGCCCTTTTCATAGGCTCCGGGATAGCCTTTCGAGGCGAGCACGATGCCGAGCGTGGCGAAATCGTGCCATACGAGCTGCGTATCGCCGCCGTCGGCCACAGCGCAGAAGATATCCACGATGTCGCTTTTCAGGCGCGGCAGCACGACCTCGGTTTCGGGGTCGCCGAAACGGGCGTTGAATTCGATGACCTTGATCCCTTGCGGGGTCTTCATCAGGCCTCCGTAAAGCACGCCTTCGAACGGGCAGCCCTCGGCGACCATCGCGTCGGCGGTCGGTTGCAACACCTTCTCGAGCGCATAGCGTTCATCCTCGGCCGTAATGAACGGCAGGGGCGAATATGCGCCCATACCGCCCGTATTGGGCCCCTTGTCGCCGTCGAATGCCCGCTTGTGATCCTGCGCCAGCACCATCGGCCATACCTTATGCCCGGAGACGAAGCACATGAACGAAAATTCAGGCCCCGTGAGGAAATCCTCGACGACGACCTTGCCCGCGCCGAATTTGTCGTCGAGCAACATGTCCTTCAGGGCGGCATCGGCCTCCTCCATCGTCTCGGCGATCACCACGCCCTTGCCCGCGGCCAGCCCGTCGTATTTCAGCACGGCAGGCAGCGGACGCGAAGCGACATAGTCCATCGCCGCGGCATAATCGGTGAAGGCCCGGTAACCGGCCGTCGGAATGGCGTATTTGGCCATCAGATCTTTGGCGAACTCCTTGCTCGACTCGATACGCGCGGCAGCCTTCGTAGGGCCGAAAGCCCGCAGCCCGGCGGCCTTGAACACATCGACCACACCCGCCGCCAACGCCACCTCGGGGCCGACGACCGTAAGACCGATGCCGTTCTGCGCCGCAAAATCGCGCAGCCGCTCCACCTCCGTCTCGCGGATAGCCACGCACTCGGCCTGCGCCGCAATACCCGCATTGCCGGGGGCGCAAAATATCTTCTCCACCTGGGGCGAGCGCGACAGCGCATCCACAATTGCATGTTCACGGCCACCGCCGCCAATAACCAAAACTTTCATACGAATACGAATTAACAGTTTCCACCGCCGTTATGCCGCCGGACGATGTATGCACGGCCTGCTGCCGACCACAAGTCCGGCACTCTCCCCAAGCCCCTCCCTCGGGAGAGGCTTGTCGCAGCGGCAAAAGTTTTTATTTATACCGTCCGATTTCCGATCGCCACGGAAGCGGATTTCACCTTGGCGAAGTCCGGTTCGGGCGGGGCACAGCATCCTGTTTCCCGCCCGAAGCGGGCACGGCGAGACGAAAGGTGCCGCGATAATCGAAAATCAATGTTTGAAATGGCGCTCGCCCGTGAATACCATGGCGATGCCCTTCTCGTCGGCCTTCCGGATCGAGTCCTCGTCACGTACCGAACCGCCCGGCTGCACGATGGCCGTCACGCCGTATTCGGCAGCCAGCGTCACGCAGTCGTCGAAGGGGAAGAAGCCGTCCGAAGCCAGCACCAGCCCTTCGGTGACGCCGGCGGCATGCGCCTGCCGGAGGGCGATCTCGGCCGAGCCGATGCGGTTCATCTGCCCGGCGCCCACGCCCAACGTACGGCCGTCCCTGACGGCGACGATGGCGTTCGACTTGACGTGCTTGACGATATGCCAGCCGAAATTCAGGTCGGCCATCTGTGCCGCGGCGGGTTTTGCCTTCGTCACGCACATATCGGCCGTGACGGTTTTCGTCGCCACGTCGAGATCCTGCACCAGCAGGCCGCCGTTGACGCTGACATATTGCTTGGAATCGGCGTCGCCCTGCTGCATATCGACCTCCAGCAGCCGCAGGTTTTTCTTCGTGCAGAGCACTTCGAGCGCCCCTTCGTCGAATTTCGGCGCCATGATGATCTCGAGGAAGATCGGTTTCATCAACTCGGCCGCCTCGCGCGTTACGGTGCGGTTCGTGGCGACGATACCCCCGAAGATCGACACCTTGTCGGCCTCGTAAGCCTTCGTCCAGGCATCCACGACATCCTTGCCGACGGCAGCACCACAGGGATTCATGTGTTTGAGTCCCACGCAGAACGGCTCATCGAACTCGCGGACGATACACAGCGCGGCATTGGCATCCTGGATATTGTTGTACGACAACTCCTTGCCGTTGAGCTGACGGGCGAAAGCCAGCGAATAGGGAACCTTCGTCTGCTCGCGGTAGAACTTGGCCGACTGGTGGGGATTCTCCCCGTAGCGCAGCGACTGCACGAGGTCGAATTCGAGGAACAGCTTCTCGTTAAGCCCGGCCTGTGCACGCATATAGGCCGCGATCATCGCATCGTACTCGGCCGTATGGGTGTATGCCTTGGCGGAAAGTTTCAGGCGCGTAGCCTTTTCGGTATTGCCGGCAGTGCGGATCTCGTTCAAAATCAAGTCATAGTCCGCAGGGTCGCAGACCACCGTGACATCGGCCCAGTTCTTGGCGGCCGAACGCAGCATCGAAGGGCCGCCGATGTCGATGTTCTCGATGGCGTCCTCCATCTTCACATCGGGTTTGGCAATGGTCTGGCGGAACGGGTAGAGGTTCACACAGACCATGTCGATAAATTCGATATTGTTATCTTTCAGGGCTTTCAGGTGTTCGGGATCGTCGCGTCGCGCCAGCAGGCCGCCGTGCACGTTGGGGTGCAGGGTCTTGACGCGGCCGTCGCAGATCTCGGGAAAGCCCGTCACGTCGCTGATGTTGATAACCTCGACCCCGCTGTCGGAGAGCAGTTTCATCGTGCCGCCCGTGGCGATCACCTCCCAGCCCAGGGCACGCAGGCCCTTGGCGAAATCAACAACACCCGTTTTGTCGCTGACACTGATTAATGCACGCATATCGTTATTATTCCTTTAATAATTTATTTATCGTTTCTATATAAAGCGGATATTCCACCGCATGAATCCGGGCTTCCAGCTCGGCGATGTCGTCTCCGTCGTATCCGAACGCCCGCTGGGAGATGATCTTCCCGCCGTCGAGCGTCGCATCGACATAGTGGATCGTCACACCGAAGACCTTGACGCCGTATTCCAGCGCCTGTTCGATGGCATGCGCCCCGCGGAATGCCGGCAGCAGCGAAGGGTGGATGTTGACGATCCGTCCGCCGTAAGCCCCCAGCAGCACGTCGCCGACGATGCGCATGTACCCCGCCAGGCAGACCAGCTCCACGCCGGCTTCGTCGAGCCGCCGCACGATCTCGCGCTCGTAGTCGGCCTTCGAGGCATACTCTTTCGGGGCGAATACGAATGCCTCGACCCCGTGCCCCGCAGCCCGCTGCACGACCCCGGCGCCGGGTTTGTCGCAGACCATCAGCACCACCCGGGCCGGGATCTCCCCCCGCTCGCAGGCCGTGGCGATGGCCTCGAAGTTCGTGCCGCTGCCGCTGGCAAAGACCGCAAGGCGTCGCACGGCCTTAGCGGATTACGACACCCTCGGTGTCCGTGACACGTCCGATGACGGCCGCCTTCTCGCCCTGCTCCGCAAGGATGGCGATGGCTTTCTCTGCCTGCGACGCATCGAGGGCGATGACCATGCCGATACCCATGTTGAAGATGTTGAACATCTCGCGGTGGGCCACCTTGCCGTATTTCTCGAGGA
>OJQG01000926.1_pt1 | contig 13458 bp, 10 predicted proteins | sample 1598701 | NCBI WGS metagenome assembly OJQG01 (sample SAMN03922504, study PRJEB24848) | human gut metagenome | isolation source: stool sample | host: Homo sapiens | place: Germany | collected 2011-11 | reverse complement strand
GCGCCGCGGCACAAAAGGGGGCCATTCTCTTTCACAAAAGAGAATGGCCCCCTTTAAATCCCCCAAGAGAAAGGTTTTCACATTGCAAGCGAGCAGCTCGAAGAGCTGCAATGCTTGCCGATTGCACTGCCCATAGCGCGGCGTTGCCGCGTTTAGTGTTGCTATACGATTTGGCTTGCTCCTATCATCCGCTGTTGCGCAGCCGTTGGCGGCTCTGACGCCTTACGGATGCGGCACACCCCTTGCGGGTGCCGCTCTGCCCATCTTGTAGAAGTGCGCAGTAATTCCCGTCTATCAGGGCACTCCACAATGCGGCGAGCGCAGCAATGCCGCATTCCGCACGCAGTCTGCCGCCGTGCTACCGTCACTCGCGCCTCACGATAGTAAGGCGCGGTTGATCGTAGTAACAACTCGCAGGAATTCATGGCGAAGCCATGTACACCGCACTTACATTGCGCAGCGCGTGCAGTCATTCAAGCTACAGACTGCCAATGTGCGGGGTCGAGGGGTAAGGCCCCTCGCCTTTCTCTGGGGGATTCAAAGGGGGTATTCTCTTCGGAAAGAGAATACCCCCTTTGGTGCCGCGGCGCGCACGCCGCTCCCCCTCCCGCACTCGCGCGGGAAAATCAGGGCACCCCTTTGGAAAAGGGTGTAAAAAAGACCCGCCACGACATGGCAGGTCTTTTTTTGAGCTAATTAGTAATAACGCTTGTTGCGGTTCTTACGGGCGGCCTCGCTCTTCTTGCGGCGCTTGACACTGGGGCTCTCATAGCACTCTCTCTTGCGGACCTCCGCCACGATACCGGCCTTGGCGCAGCTTCTCTTGAAGCGCTTGAGCGCGCTGTCGAGAGATTCGCCTTCCTTGACGTGGATCTCGGACATTTATGTTTTCCCTCCCTCCGATACACCCGGCTTGATCCTGGGCGCTCTTTAAGAGTCATTCACATGACTAACGGTGGTATTATATGAGAAAAATCACAGCTTGTCAATAATCTTTCCTCATATTTTTGAAAAAATCCGAAATTCCGCTCAGCAGGGCTTCACGATCAAGTTGATGAGCTTGTTCTTGACGTGGATGACCTTGACGATCTGCATGCCAGCGATGGCCTTGGCGACCTTCTCGCTCGCCTTCGCCGCTTCGACGACGGTATCCTGATCGCTGTCCACGGGAACGGTGATCGTGCCCTTGAACTTGCCGCTGACCTGAACGGCCATCTCGACGGAGGAGGCAACGGTCTTGCTCTCGTCATACTCCGGCCACGCGCACTGCATCGCCATCTTGCCCTCGTGCTTGGCGGCAAAGCCCTTCTGCTCCCAGAGCTCCTCGACCACGTGGGGCGCGAACGGAGAGAGCATGAGCAGCAGCGCCTCAAAGTCGCCGCGACTGACGCCGTTCGAATAGAACTCGTTGACCATAGCCATGAGGGCGGCGATGGCGGTGTTCATCTTCAGCGTGTCAATATCGTCTGTGACCTTCTTGATGGTCTTGTGGACGATCGGTGCGTTCTTTTCGGAAACGCCCTCTTCCTCCGTCACCTGATCGGCGAGGTTCCACACGCGGTCTAAGAAGCGCTTGCAGCCCTTGACAGCGTCGTCAGACCAGGTCGCGACCTTTTCAAAGTCGCCGATGAACATGATATAAAGGCGCATCGTGTCCGCACCGTAGGCCTTGACGACATCGTCGGGATTGACGACGTTGCCGAGGGACTTGGACATCTTGACCGCCGGACGGAGCGCCTGATTGCCGTACTTGGCGATGAGCGCGTCCTTCTCCTCCTGCGTGGAGACGTTGCCGACGTAGTGCGGGTTCTGGCCCAGGATCATGCCGTGGCTCGTGCGCTTGGCATAGGGCTCCTTCGTGTGCACGACGCCGATGTCGTACAGGAACTTGTGCCAGAAGCGGGAGTAGAGCAAGTGCAGCGTGGTGTGCTCCATGCCGCCGTTGTACCAGTCCACAGGGCCCCAGTAGTTTTCCGCCTCGTGGGAGACGGGCGCCTGGTCGTTGTGCGGGTCCATATAGCGCAGGAAGTACCAAGAAGAGCCGGCCCACTGGGGCATGGTGTCGGTCTCGCGCTTGGCGGGACCTCCGCACTTGGGGCACTTGGTGTTGACCCAGTCGGTCATCTTGGAAAGCGGGCTCTCGCCGTCGTCGGTCAGCTCGTAGCTGTCCACCTGCGGCAAAACGAGCGGAAGCTCCTCTTCGGGCACGGGCACCCAGCCGCACTTCGGGCAGTTGACAAGGGGGATTGGCTCGCCCCAGTAGCGCTGGCGGGAGAAGACCCAGTCGCGCAGCTTGTAGTTGACCTTTTCGTGGCCCCATCCCTGCTCGACGGCGTACTTTTTCATCGCGGGGATGGCCTCCTTGACGGTCATGCCGTTCAAGAAGCCGGAGTTGACCATGATGCCGGTGTCATCCTTGAGCGTGAAGGCCTCCTTTTTGATGTCGCCGCCCTCGACGACCTCGACGATGGGCAGGCCGAACGCCTTAGCGAAGTCCCAGTCGCGCTGGTCGTGGCCGGGAACGCCCATGACGATACCGGTGCCGTAGCCCATCAAAACGTAGTCCGAGACGAACATCGGCACGACCTTACCGGTCGCGGGGTTGATGACCTCGATGCCGTCGAGACGAACGCCGGTCTTGTCCTTGTTGAGCTCGCCGCGCTCAAAGTCGCTCTTGCGGGCGGCGGCAGCCTGATAGGCCTCGACCTCGTCCCAGTTCTTGATGATGCTCTTCCACTTCTTGAGCAGCGGGTGCTCGGGAGAGATGACCGTGTACGTCACGCCGAACAGCGTATCGACACGGGTGGTGTAAACGGTGATATCGTCCTCGGTGTTGGTCTTGAACGTGACCTCCGTACCGGTGGAGCGGCCGATCCAGTTGCGCTGCTGCGTCTTCACGCGCTCGATGTAGTCGACGTCGTCGAGATCGTCGATCAGGCGGTCGGCATACTTCGTGATGCGCAGCATCCACTGGCTCTTTTCCTTGCGGATAACGGGTGCGCCGCAGCGCTCGCACACGCCCTCGACGACCTCTTCGTTGGCCAGAACGCACTTGCAGCTCGTGCACCAGTTGACGGGCATTGTCGTCTTGTAGGCAAGGTCATTCTTAAAGAGCTGGAGGAAGATCCACTGCGTCCATTTATAATACTGCGGGTCGGTCGTGTCGATCACGCGGTCCCAGTCGAAGCCGTAGCCGAGCATCTTGAGCTGACGGGTGAAGTTCTTGATGTTCTGCTGCGTGACGATGGCGGGATGGATGTGGTTCTTGATGGCAAAGTTCTCCGTCGGCAGGCCGAAGGCGTCAAAACCGATGGGGTTCAAGACATTGTAGCCCTGCATGCGCTTTTTTCGGCAGATGATGTCCATCGCCGTGAACGGGCGCGGGTGGCCGACGTGCAGACCCGCGGCGGAGGGGTACGGGAATTCGATCAGGCCGTAGAACTTGGGGCGCTTGTCTCCCGTCACGGCGGCGTAGGGCTTTACCTGCTCCCACTTGTCCTGCCATTTTTTCTCAATGGCTGCGAAATCGTACTTCATGGATCTTCTCCTTTATGTGAAATAGTATTTTGATGCGAAAAAAGTCCCTGACCGTTTTTCAAACGGTCAGGGACGTAACGAACACATTACGCGATACCACCCTGATTCAGCGCACGGTTTCCCGTGAGCCCTCAGCGGCTTCATAGCCTTGCCCGTAACGGGGGCGACCGTTCCGCCCTTTCAGGCGGACTGCTCGGGAGTGAGTCATCCACGCGCATTTTCCCACCGGCTCGCACCGACCGCCGGCTCTCTTCAGGTGAAAATCACGCGTCTTTTTGCTCCGTCATCGCGTTTTGCATAAATTCAGCATGACCATTTTAGGCGTTTTGTCCCGCCTTGTCAAGCGTTATTTTTCCTCGGCGTGGGGCAGGATGGCGCTCAGGTCGACTTCCTCGCCATCGGCCCACAGGTGCTCGAGGGAATAGAACTTGCGCGCCTCGTCGTTGAAGACGTGGACGACGACGCAGCCGTAGTCGAGCAGAACCCACGTGCCGCCGCGGTAGCCCTCGCGGTGCAGCGGCTCCTCGCCCTTTTCGGTCAGTTCCTTTTCCACCGCGTCGCACAGCGCGTTGATCTGCGTGTTGGACGTACCGGTGCAGATGACAAAGTATTCTGCGAGCGTTGTGATCTTGTCGATGCGGATGAGTCTGATCTCCTTACCCTTTTTGCTGTCGAGCGCCTTGACGGCGATCTCGGCCATTTCTCTTGCAGGTAACATAGGGGGTCTCCTTTTCTTATTTTGAGTTTTTGATCTTTTTTATTCTTTTACGTTACGGGCGCAGCCATTCCGGCATTTCGTCGCTGCCGGCCGTGCCGCTGTTGTCGCCGGTCGTTCCGCTCTCTCCCGTGCCGGGGTCAGTTGGGGGCACGGGATCGACGGGCGTGGTGGGCTCGCTTGGCGTGGTCGTGCCGCTGTTATCGCCCGTGTTTCCGGGATCAACGGTCGTACCGCCGTTATTGTCACCGGTATTGCCGGGGTCGACCGTCGTGCCGCTGTTGTCGCCGGTATTGCCGGGATCGGTGGCCGTACCCGGGTCGGTCGTCGTGCCGCTGTCCCCTGTGCCGGTCTGTGAGCCAGAGGAGGAATGGTGGTTCTGCGGCTTGGCAGCCTTACTGTCCTCCACATGGCCCGTGGACGAGGACACCGAGCCATCCGAGTTGACGGACATGATGTCAAGGTCGCGCATTGTGAATGTCTCGACAAACGGGCTGAGCTCGTTGTTGACGAGATCCAAAAGCTCCTGCGCGTTCGGCACCACGTAGGAAAGCATTCCTCCGATCGAACGGCTGTAAACCATCTTGCCGGTGTTCGGCATCGTGACAAAGTTCACCGAGTCGATCGTCAGTCCGCCCATGACGGCCTGCGAGCCGAACCAGAGCATTTCCTCGAACGTAAGGTCCGAGGTAACATTATTTTTCACCGCGCGGGCAAAGTCGCCGATCTTCGTCACGTTCTTGAGCTGCAAAAGCTGCTCGATCATCGCCTTTAAAAGCGTCTGCTGCGTCTTGATGCGGCCAAGGTCGCCGTCCGGATAGCCATAGCGCATATCGTTGTCGTGGCGGTAGCGCAGCACCTGCATCACATCGCTGCCGCTGAGTTTGCGGTAGCCCTTGGTCTGGTGGATGTGAAGATCCTGATAGGGGTCGTCGTAGTTCATGTTGCGCGGCACATCGTAATAGACGCCGCCCATGGCGTCCACGATCTCGCCGACGGCATCCCATTCCAGTACGACCTGATAATCCGGCTCAAAGCCGACGAGCTGGGCGATCTCCTTATAGAGCGCCTGAATGCCCTTATCTCCCCCGCCGTAGTAGTTGTAGACGGAGTTGATCTTCTTAATGTCCCAGGGAACGTTGACCATCGTGTCGCGCGGGATGGACATGACGGTCGCCTTCTGGTTCGTCACGTCATAGCTCGCGAGCAGCATCGTGTCGGTGTTGCCGCCGCCGCCCGTGTCGCGGCCGAGAATGAGCACGGTGTAGAAATCCTTGCTCTTTCGCTCGCCGCCCGCCTTCGGGCGCACGCCGTCGCCATAGTCGATACCGTCGATCTGCTCACTATTGTTATTCTTGCTGTCAGTGTCCTTGCTCGGCAGCTCCGGCGCGCGGATTTTCAGCAGATAGCTGCCGCCGGCGACCACACCGCACAGCAGCGCGATGAGCAGCACCTTGGCAAAGAGCCTCCCTGGGTGGGAAAAGGTCTCCTTGACCTGCTCCCAGGCCTCGTCGCAGTTGCGCTCGAAAAAGCCCTCTTTCCGGTGCGTGTGCCGCCCCTCGTAATAGGGGTTTTCCCTGTCTCTCTCGTAAATCTCTCTTTGATCACTCATGGGTATGTCCTCTCAGATATTCCAGCGCTTGCAGCGTGTTGTGGTGAACGGGGTTGCCCATCTGCTCCATTTCCTCCACGGTCATGGCAAGGCCCATTTCAAGGCCCTTGTCCAAGTCTTCCCACACGACCTTGCGGAGGTCCTCCACGCCGTCAAAGTCGCGGCTCGGCTCGATGTAGTCGGCAAGGTAGATGACCTTTTCGAGTAAGGTCATGTTTGCCTTGCCCGTCGTGTGCCACAGGATCGCGTTGTAAATCTCGTCGTCCGCGCCGAACACGTCGCGCGCGAGCGCCGCGCCGGTCTTGGCGTGCAGCAGCTTGAGCGCATGCTGCTCCAGCTCGTCGAGCACGATGTGGTAGTGCTCGCAGAGCGCGAGCTGCTCTTCCATCGAAAGACGCTTGGTCGAGTCATGCAGAAGCGCCGCAAAGCGCGCCTTTTCGACGTCTGCGCCGTACTTTTCCGCGAGCGCCGCGGCCGTCTGCTCGGTGCCGAGCACGTGCGGGATGCGCTTGGCCTTGAGGTAGGAGAGCGCGATGGGTCTCAGGTCCTCTAAGGTTAGACGTTTTAAATTGAGATTTGTTCCATAAAGATGCTTGCGGTAAATATATCCCAGCACCGCGGGGGCCAGAAGCCCATCCGTCTCCCTCTTCGGGATGCGCGCGCGCAGCTCCGTCGACGAGACGTCGACAAGGTTCGGCAGCGTCATCGTCACGATGCGGCTGCCCGGAAAGCGCTGGCCGAGGTACTTGCGCTGCGGGGCGAAAAGCTCCTCGCCATCCTTTTCCGTGCGGCCAAAGGCGCACAGGCCCGCATACTGCACGATCTCGTCCGGCTTGTACCAGTACTGGAACGTCAAGAACATGTCCGTCCCCATCAGAAGCCACAGCTCATCGTCGGGGCGCTGCTCATGCAGGATGCGCAACGTGTCCGCGGTGTAGCTCTTGCCGCCGCGCGCGATCTCCATGTCGGAGATCGTGACCTTTACGCCCGTGTCGAGCGCGATCTGCTCGCCCATCAGGCGCGTCATCGCAAGGCGGTCGTCCACCCCTGCCGCGTCGGCGGAGAGCATCTTGTGCGGCGGGATACCCGCCGGGATGAGCAGGAGCTCGTCGAGCCCTAAATATTTTGCCGCGCTCTCGGCCGCGGCCATATGACCCAGATGCGGCGGGTTGAAGCTGCCGCCGTAAATTCCGATCTTCAAGTTTGTTCGACCTCTTTTTCTCTTTTACACGGTCTTCTTCGCTGCCTTAGGCAGCACGATCTTGTCCTTCTTGTCCTTTTTGTGCGAGGGGCGGTAGAGCACGAACTTCGTACCGATGACCTGCACCTGCTCGCTGCGCGTCAAGGCGCTCAGCTCGTCGCACGCCTCGCGCGCGGTGAGCATGCTGTTTTCAAGCACGCGGCACTTGATGAGCTCACGCGCCTCCAGCGCGTCGTTCGCCTGCTTGACGAGGTTGTCGCCGATGCCGTCCTTGCCGATGTGGACGATCACGTCGAGGTCATTGGAAAGGCTGCGCAGATACGCGCGCTGTTTGCTGCTTAATTCCATAGTATTTCCTTATCCTTTTTATTGATGTTCCGCAAGATAATTCTTGAGCGTTTCCTTGAATGCCCGCAGTGCCTTGCCGCGGTGCGAGATCTCCGCCTTTTCTTCTGCCGAAAGCTGTGCAAAGGTCTTCCGCTTGTCAGGCACGAAGAACACGGGATCGTAGCCGAAGCCGTTTTCGCCCATCGGCGCGAACGCGATCGTACCCTCGACCTCGCCGTCGTCCTGCAAGACGTCGCCGTTCGGGAACGCGCAGGTGATCGTCGTGTGGAAGTGGGCGCGGCGGTCGGCCTGACCGTGCATCATCTGCAAAAGAAGACGGTAGCGGCCGGTGTCATCCAGCCCCTCGCCGCCAAAGCGCGCGCTGTAAACGCCGGGGCCGCCGTTCAGCGCGTCGACGCACAAGCCCGAATCGTCCGCGATGGCGGGCAGCTTCGTCGCCTCCATGACGGCCTTGGCCTTGAGAAGCGAATTCTCGGCAAAGGTCTCACCCGTCTCCTCGACCTCGATCTTCACGCCGAGGTCGGCTTCCGACACGACCTCCACGCCGAGCTCGCCCAGAATAGCGCTCATTTCCTTCAATTTCTTGGGGTTCTGCGTTGCTAAAACAAATTTCATCGTCAAACCTCCCACGGGTCTTTTTCCCGTCTCTTCCTGCTTTTTTCTTCCCGCTTTTCTTCCTCGCGCTGCGCCTTGCGCTCTTCTCGCTGCGCGCTCATCTTTTCCTGCCAGGCTGTGAACTTTTTATCGAGCTTGTCGAGCGGCCATTCGATCTCCGGCACGGGCACGATGACCACCTTGCAGCTCTCACAGTAACGGGCGGGCGTGTAATAATCTCCTAACAGCCCCGCTCTGCCAAGCCAGACCTGTTCCTTCTCGTCGCCAAATCCGTCTTTGAGCATGCCGTCCTCACCTCTTGGACACCAGTAAATATCACGCAAGACAGGGATGGCTCCATCTCGCATTTCCTTTCCGCAATAGGGGCAAACAGAAGTGATTTCCATATTCGTCTCCTTATTGTCTCGCGAGTCTTATGCTTTTTTGTCTTAGATCAGCGCCTTGACGTATTCCTCCGCGTTGAACGGCTGGAGATCGTCGATGCCCTCGCCGAGGCCGACGTACTTCACCGGCACGCCCAGCTCCTGCGCGATGGCGACGCAGATGCCGCCTTTGGCCGTGCCGTCGAGCTTCGTCAGGATAATGCCCGTCAGGCCCGCCGTCTCGCGGAAGACCTTCGCCTGCTGCAAGCCGTTCTGCCCTGTCGTCGCGTCGAGCACTAAAAGCGTCTCCTTCGCGGCATCGGGCAGCTCTCGGTCGATGATCTTGCGGAGCTTCGAGAGCTCGTTCATCAGGTTCACCTTGTTGTGAAGTCTGCCCGCCGTGTCGCAGAGGACGACGTCGACACCTCTCGCCTTCGCCGCGGCGAGCGAGTCGAACAGCACCGCGCCGGGGTCCGCGCCCTCAACCGAGCGGACGATCTCGCAGTCGGCGCGGTTCGCCCAAATTTCAAGCTGATCCGCCGCCGCCGCGCGGAACGTATCTGCCGCGCATAAAAGCACGCGCTTGCCCTCGCCCTTCAGACGGTGGGCGATCTTGCCGATGGACGTGGTCTTGCCCACGCCGTTCACGCCGATGACCAGCACGACGCTCGGTTTGGTCGACAGGTCGAGCGTGGTGTCGCCCACGTTCAGCTTTTCAATCAAAATATCGCGCAGCGCCTGCTTCACATCGTCGCCGCGCTGGATGCTCTTCTGGTACACGACGTCGCGCAGCTTTTTCACCGCGTCGTGCGCGACCGTCGCGCCGAGGTCGGCCATAATGAGGCTGTCCTCAAGCTCGTCATAGAATTCGTCGTCAATGGTCTCCCACACGATGGTGTCGAACCACGCCTTTTTGATCTTTGCAAAAATACCCATTTGTTTCTCCTCGCGCTTTATTCCTTAATGTTGAGTTCCTTCGCCATGTCGTTCATATTGATCGTCAGCACCTTGCTCACGCCGCGCTCCTGCATCGTGACGCCGTAGAGGACGTCCGCTGCCTCCATCGTGCCGCGGCGGTGCGTGATGACGATAAACTGCGTTTTGCTCGTGATGCGGCGCATGTAATTGGCCACGCGCACCACGTTCGGCTCGTCGAGCGCCGCCTCGATCTCATCCATGACGCAGAACGGCGTCGGATGAACCTTCAGGATGGCGAAGTACAGCGCGATGGCAACGAACGCCTTTTCGCCGCCCGAGAGCAGCGTGATCGTCTTGAGCGCCTTGCCCGGCGGCTGGACCTTGATCTCGATGCCGCAGGAGAGCACGTCGTTCTCGTCCTCGAGCTCGAGCGTGGCCTTGCCGCCGCCGAACAGCTCCAAAAACGTCTCCTGGAAGCTCTCGCGGATCAGCGCGAACTGCTCTTTGAAGATGACGGTCATCTCGCTTGTGATGCTGTCGATCACGCCGACGAGCTCGCCCTTTGCCTTTTCCACGTCGTCGCGCTGCTCTGTCAGATAGGTGTAGCGCGTGTTCACACGCTCGAATTCCTCGATTGCGCCGACATTGACCGCGCCAAGACCGCTGATGGCACGCTTGAGCTCGCCGATGCGGCGGCTCGCCTTAGCGACGCTCTCTAATTCAATGCGCTGCTCCTGCGCGGCGGAGTGCGACAGCTCGTAGTTTTCCCACAGCTTGTCGAGGATCTGCTGCTCCTCCATTGCGCTCGTCGCGCGCTTCTGTTCGAGCTTGCTGACGCTGCGCTCGACATTGAGCACGTTTTCGTTGAGCTCGCGGCCGCGGCGGTCGCTCTGGCTGCGCTCGGCTTCAAGTGCGAGTTTCGCTTTGGAAAGCGCTTCGAGCTCGGCACGCTTTTCCGTCATTTTGCCGCTCAGCGCGGCGATCTCAGTCTCATGTATGCCGATCTCGCGCTGTGACTGCTCGCTCGCGGCCCTGTACTGCTCGATGAGCGCTTTTCTGCTCTGCTCGTCGCCCTGCATCTGAGCACGCAGGCCCTCCAAGCTCGCGAGCGACTTTTCCGTCGTCTCGCGCTCGGCGGCATAGCCTGCGAGTACGCTCTTTTTCTCGGCGATCTCGTCGCCGAGGCGCGAGGTCGAACGCAGCAGCTCGCTCTGGCCGGAAAGGCTCTTTTCCGCCTGTGCACGCAGCTCGCCCGCTTCCTTCTCCTGCGAAAGCGCGAGCGCTTCCTTTTCCTCCGCCACGCGCTTCACTTCGCCGCGGCGGCGCGCGATGGTCTCGCGCTCGGTATCCAAACTCTCGAGCCGCTCGCGCAGCGACGAGAGCAATAAGTCATAATGATTTTTATCGCCCTGCAATTTGAGCACGGCGTCCTCCGCCGCGCGCTGCTGGCCCTGTGCAACCTCCAGCTCGTAGCGCGCTTTGGCAAGCTCGCGCTTGGCGTCCTCGGCGGCCTTGGCGGCAAGGTCGAGCTTTTCGGCAAGGCTGCCGCGCCGCGCCGTCAGCTCGCGCAGCTCGCCGGCTCTGCTCAGAATGCCTGCGCTGCGAGAGATCGAGCCGCCCGTCATCGAGCCGCCGCGGTTCAAAACCTGGCCGTCGAGCGTCACGATGCGGAACGCGTTCGAAAACTTACGCGAGATCGTGATGCCGCAGTCAAGGTCCTCGACCACGACCGTGCGGCCGAGCAGGTTTTTGAAAATGCCGTCATATTCGCGGTCGTATTCCACCAGCTCGCTTGCAAGGCCGACGTAGCCGTACTCGTTCTGCACGCGCGCATCGCGCAACGCCTCGCCGCGGATCGACGAGAGCGGCAGGAACGTCGCGCGTCCGCCGTCACGCTGCTTTAAGAGTTGGATGGCGCTCTTCGCGTCCTCCTCACGCTCAACGACAATGTTCTGCAATCCCGCGCCGAGCGCGATCTCGATCGCGACGGCGTACTTTTTGTCGACCTTCATCAAATTGGCGACCGGCCCGCGCACGCCGCGCAGCACCTTGCGCTCCGACGCCTGCATGACCGTGCGCACCGCCTTGTTGAAGCCCTCGTACTCCTTTTCCATCTCGCTGAGCAGGCGGATGCGGGAGTCCAGGTTGTTCATCTCCATCGTGAGGGAAACGTGCTTTTCGCCCGTCTCCTTTTCGCGCTCGACGCGCCCCTGCATCTTCATCGTGTGACCGGCGATGATGTTGCGGATGGCGTCGGCCTCCTCCTGCGCGGTCTCGAGCGCCCTGCGGTTCTCCGCGGCGCTCCTGCGTGTGTCGGAAAGCTGAGCCTCCCCGCTCTCCTGCTCGGCGGCGATGGCGCTCTCGCGCTCGTCCATCTCCGAGAGCGTCGAGCGCAGGGCCGCGACCTCGGCGCGGCTGTCCGCCGCGGCGGACAGGGCGAGCGCTTCGCGCCCGCGCAGGGTCTCGGCCTCGCTCGCGGCCTCGCCCGCGTTTTTCGACAGCTCCTCCGCCTGCTTGAGCAGCGAAGAAAGCGCCGTTTCGACTTCGTTTTTGCTTCTCTCCAGCTCTTCGATACGCGCGCGCTGCTGCGTGATCTGCGCATCCATCGATCCCACGCGGTCAGACTGGCTTCTGAGTTCCTCCTCCACGCGCGCGATGTTCTCTTCGTTGTGCGCGATGCCCGTTTGCAGCACCGCGACGGCAGATTCCTGCTCTTTGACCTGCGCGTCGAGCTCGGAAAGCTGCGCGCGCTTTTCCTCCTGCGCGATGTCGTTCTCGTGAATGCGCGCGGAAAACTGCTCCGACGCGGCGTACAGCGCCTCTAAGTCCGCGTTCGCCTTTTTGAGCTCCTCGCGCGCGAGCGACAGGTCGGTGTCGAGCTTGATGGCGTTCGTCTTGAGCGTTTCCAGATTTTCAAGCCACACGGAAATTTCCAAAAGGCGCAGTTCGTCGCGGTAGATAAGATACTGCTTCGCCGTCTCTGCCTGCGCACGCAGGGGTTCGACCTGCAATTCCAGCTCGGCGATCTTGTCGTTGATGCGCACTAAGTTTTCTTCCGTGCGCTCCAATTTACGTTCCGTCTCCTCCTTGCGGTAGCGGAAGCGCGAAATGCCCGCCGCCTCTTCAAAGATCTCGCGACGGTCGCCGCTCTTCTGCGAGAGTATTTCGTCGATGCGGCCCTGACCGATGATGGAATATCCCTCGCGGCCCATGCCGGTGTCCATGAACAGCTCGTTCACATCGCGCAGGCGCACGGACTGCTTGTTGATATAGTATTCCGATTCGCCGCTGCGGTAGTACCGGCGCGTGACGGCGACCTCGGTCTCCTCCATGCTGGGGAAGATGTGCTCGGTGTTGTCGAGCACGAGCGTCACCTGCGCAAAGCCCATCTGGTTGCGCGTTTCCGTGCCGCCGAAAATGACATCCTCCATCTTCACGCCGCGCAGCGACTTGCTCGACTGCTCGCCCATGACCCAGCGTATGGCGTCCGAAATATTCGATTTGCCGCTTCCGTTCGGCCCGACGATGGCGGTGATGTCCTCACCGAAGTTGAGCACTGTCTTGTCCGGGAAGCTCTTGAACCCTTGGATCTCCAATGCCTTTAAGTACACGAGCGATATCCTCCTTGGAAAAAGGCGTCATCCCCCACGATAAGGGTATAATGACACATTTTGACTAATACTATATACCATTTTTCCGCCGCCTTTTCAAGTGGATTCGATGAACAAAGCGCAAAAAGACGCCCGAAGGCGTCTTTCTTTGTCTTCAAAAAAGCTGCCAAGGCAGCTTTTTTGAGAAAGTTTCGCTGCGCTTCGTGCCTTGCCGCCCAAAGGGCGTCTGCGACATTGCACCGTCGCGGCATTACGATTCCCGCGCCCTTTCAGGCGCGCCAATCGTGCCGCTTCCTCGAAAACGGCTTGCTGTTTCCGTCACAGACGGCGCTTCACCGTTTTCCGCTCCGCGCAAAGTGTTTTCTGCCACGCACATGTCGCGGCAGAAAACGGATTTGAATTGATTTCGTGCCGTGCGCGGCACGAAACTCTGCGAGGCTTTTTTACTTCTTCTTTTCGTCGATCAGCGCATACAGCGTGTCCAGCGCGTCGGAGAGGCTGCCGAGACGCTGGATGAGGCCGCAGGCCACCGCTTCTTC
>OJQG01000923.1_pt1 | contig 13518 bp, 9 predicted proteins | sample 1598701 | NCBI WGS metagenome assembly OJQG01 (sample SAMN03922504, study PRJEB24848) | human gut metagenome | isolation source: stool sample | host: Homo sapiens | place: Germany | collected 2011-11 | reverse complement strand
ATGCTTATGCGTCACACAAAGGAAGTCGATATAGGGTGCAAGTTCCTTCGCCCAACGATGAGAAATATCAATAGCAAAACATCCGGAAGGAGTCTTAACTATATATCCCATGTTATAAAGCAACCAGATTTCTGCTGTGCCATTCTCTACTTTGGAGTTTTCAATTCCGTCCATCACCCGGTCAAAAGCACTCCGGTAATAGTATAAGATCGGTTCACTCTTCTCCATACTCATACTTGCCTGATCAAAACCATTCAGAAAACTGATAAAATAGTCATCCAGACATTTATCGGCATATCCCTGAATAGTGCTCAAAGCATCGGCACGTTCAGTATTTACAATTGATGGAGAAGTTCCCCATAACTGTTGGGTAGTGGCATCTACCTCTGCTGCCAGTTCCGTAAGAATTCCTTCGTACCCGGTCTTCTTATCATTATTATCATCGTCACTACAACTTGCAAGTCCTATTGCCAGCAGGCAAAACAGGAAATATTGTATTCTTCTTATATTATTCATATTATTTCAGTGTTTTATAGTCATCAGTTATTTTATCGAAGGTCTCTGCAATCCGTTCAAGAGCAGGTCTCACATTATTATTTTCGTGATCCTTCGTCGCTTCATACATGAAAACGCCTTTATATCCGGTCTTCTCCAAATCTTGCATCAACTTTCCCCATTTTATATTTCCCTGTGTAGGAAGCCAGTGGCATTCGTTCACCAAATCAAAATCTGAAGCATGTATAGTGCCGATACGGCTACCTACTATTGCCACAAAGTGCTCTGTCGTGCCTTTGGTATAGTGATTTGTATCAAAGCACACTTTTACGTCCGGGATATCTCCGACAATCCTCATAAGTTCCTCCGGAGTATTTCCCAAACAGGTTCTGGGCAGATTCTCTATACAAAGTTGAGCGCCAATCCTATCAGCATATTTCTTCAAATAAGCAATAGACTCCGAAGCATTGGCAATCCGTTGCGCCCGAATACTATCGGCTATCGGTTCCGAACTTGGATGCAAAACCAGGCAAGTCGGTTGGAACATGGCACACAATTCTATCATCTCTGCCATAAAATCTACATTTTCCTTCCTTAACCGATCATCCAGAACTGAGATATCCAGCGTTCGGGAGAAAGGAAGATGAATAGACCAGACTTCAATATCCGCACTGTCTATCTTCGCTTTCATTTCCTTTATACGTGGAATCACTTCATCGACAGGAACTCCCCTATAACATTGATTAAAGGCTACTTCGACATACTTCACACCAATCGCTTTTGCATGAAGGAAGTCGGCAGCAGCAGGTGCTTTCCACACTGCTGTCGTAGTACCTACTTCATATTTCTGTGCATATCCACAAACAGACATCACCATAAATGCGATAAATATCAATTTTCTCATCACCGTTTATTTTTGTCGGTTTGTACCTTGAATATCTCCACCCCGTATACTCCAGGAGTCTGTTTCCAACGTTTTATTAATGTCAAACGCTTTTATAGAACCTATATTGCTCGCTCCAATAGTACCACAATAAAGACGCTTGTCCGGACCAATCGAAACGGATGCCATTACCTGTTGACCCACAGATTCCTCATAAACAGTACTTCCATCTGCCGTATTAAGTCCGAAAATCTTATTATTTGACTGCGTTCCGATATAAAGAACACCATCTGTACTCAACGCAGCACCACTGTAGTTCAGGTTATTATTTACCTTCTTCACCCATACTTTTGAACCGTCAGCGTCTACAGCGTAAACTGTTTGCGAACCTTTCTCTGTAAAATAAACAACACCTTTCTTATCTACGATAGGGAAATAAGCATCACCGCCTGTTGTCGGATAGGTCCATTTTTTGGTTCCGTTCGTGATATCAACAGCAACAAGTCCAGCCTTTGACTTCAAAGTTGCGTAAAGCGTGTTGCCATTCAAAGCAAAAGTTCCCTGCTCTGTCACATTAACACCACTGAGTTTCCAAAGTTCTTCCTTATTTGCGCTGAAAGCATAAATAGCTTCACTGGTACCTGCATAGATATGTCCGTTTCTATCAATAGCCACCGCACTTCCTGTTGTTCCATCAAGAGATTGTTGCCATTTAATCGCACCATTCGCAACATCGAGTGCATATAACGTACTTTTATTAGTCAAACAATAGAGTACACCATCAGCAGACAAAGCAGGGAACGCACCTATCGGTCCGTCTAATTGCAATGACCATTTCTGAGTACCATTCGGATTTATGGCATACACATTCTTGATAGAAGCATCTCTCACGCACTGATAGATAGTACCGTCAGACCCCACTAATGCACCGCCGCCATAAGTTATTTTATCAATGGCAAATACCCATTTGAATTCGCCGCTGACTACATCTAAGGCAAACAAATGCCCGGCAGGCGTTGAAGTCGGAATATACATCGTCTTTCCATCCGGGGAGAATACAGGATTGGACGTCTTGACATATCCTGTTAATCCGTTAAAATTTAGATTCAGACTATCCCATTTATATTCGACAACATTAATTTCCACACTTCCTGACTCCGTCGTATTATTCGTATATGTTACTGTAATAGTAACTGTATAAGTTCCAGTAGCAGCAAAAGCATGCGATGGAGTCGTTTCAGCAGAAGCAGTACCATCACCAAAATCCCAGCTGACGGATTTAACATTGCCACCAGTAAAATACATATCGTTATAAGCAAAGACAGCAGACTCCCAGACAACCAATTCCGTATTGACTGCTACCGGATAAATAATTCCCGGAGTAGCCACCGCTTCCGCCGAAACAGAATTCCCCATCGGATAAATGCAAACAACATCAAACTTATACTCCTGATCATTAGTCAACCCTTCAACCATATATTCTTCCAATGTTGTGTCATCCAATTTGATAACCTGATTGCCGGGACTTACGGTAATCTGATAATTCGTAAACCGTTCGCTGGCAGGCTTCGTCCATCTCAGCCGGACTTTCTTGTCTCCCGCTGACGCAGTCAGACCAGTCACCGGATATCTTGCATTCTTTGGCGTACAAGAAGTAGATCGCTTACTCGCCAATCCTCCGGTATAGCGAGGTTGTACGGAGAATGTATAAGCAACATCATTGACAAGATCACTGACAGTTGCACCGGAAGCCTCAGCCTCCACAGTCATTTGCCCTCCTTCCGCTCCCGAAGAGCCCGAAGTCCAGCTAATAAGATATTCATCAGGACGGGCGTCCGGATATGCTTCCCAGGAAAGTGCCACATTCATATCTCCGGCCGTTGCCGTAAGCGTCTTTAATTCATATAAATCAAAACTTGCTTTTGGCAGTTCTTCGTCACAAGCTGCACAAACTGCCGTAATGACAAACAACAAGCTATATATTATTTTTTTCATCGTCTGAATTCTTTAAGTTTAACCATATTAATACCCCGGATTCTGCCACAACAACTCGGTATTGTTGATTCTTTCCAATTCCGTTTTAGGAATAGGATACAGAAACTGGAAATCCTGAATTGTATGTCCCTCCGCTTTCATAGCTTCCTTGGCACCTCCCATGCGAACAAGGTCAAACCAACGGTGTCCCTCATAAGGAAATTCCTGTTGGCGTTCCAGCATAATGGCTTTACGGAAACTATCCTGATCTGCCAGTTCCGTAATCTGAACCGGAGATAATCCGGCACGGGTATGTACCGCATTCAAAGCAACCATTGCATCAGAAGTCTGAGAGTTGCTATAGCTGATTTCGTTCAGTGCTTCGGCATACATTAACAGTACATCGGCATAACGAAGAATAATCTGATCGTTACCGACGGTATTGTATGTCGCACTTTTCAAATCCTTGAATTTATTCATTACGCAAACTTTATCTTCTACTTTCACATAAGTGATCAGGTCTTTGCGTTTATCACCGTCTTTATAGCACTCCTTCAAAGCCTTTGTCTGGTTAGTATCATCTGTCAGGTTGATAATTGAAAACCAATAACCATGTCCTTCACCCTCAACGTCCTTATTAAAGCGCACTGCGAAAATGATTTCATCGTTCATTTTATTATCGACATCAAATACTTTATCCGGTGTAGGCATCAAAGAATATCTGCCTATCAGTTGCGAAAGTACATTGCGTGCCTCTGTCCACTTATGGAAAGTCAGATAAATCTTTCCCAGCAATGCCATTGCAGCACCGGAGGTCGCACGTCCCGTATCAGTACCCGTATAAGAAGAAGGCAGCATATTCTCATTGATAACCTGATTCAAATCGCCGGTAAGAAAATCAAAGACCTGCTGCTCTGAGCTTCTTCCGATTTTAAGAGCTTCAGCCACCGTCACCACTTTATCAGTCATCGGAATTCCACCCCACAAGCGATACATATTAAAATAAGTAAGAGCACGCACGAAAAGCGCTTCCCCTTTATATTGTTTCTTCAACGTAGCATCAAAGTCAGCTGCGTCTATTTTGTCCAATACCAAATTACAGCGATATACTCCGTTATTAAAATTCGCCCAGGCGGATTCCAATATTCCATTAGAGGCTTTATCCGCAAACTGATCTATATCATAACGGTCTTGTGTTCCGGCAGTAGGAGCACTCAACGACAGGTTGTCACTCCGATATTCGCAGCATTCCGTGAAGTAGGAAACCTGTCCCTGCAATTTAGAATAACAGCCGATCACTGCTACATTAAAATCGTCTGCTGTCTTGTATACTTTATCTGTAGGCACACTGCTACTTGGCTCCAAGTCGAAAAAGCTATCTGTACAGGCCACTGATACAAAAGCAGTTGCCAAGAATAGGATTTGTCTATATATTTTCATACACCGTATATTTTTAAGGATGACTAAAGTGTTATATTTAATCCAAACAAGAAGGTTTTCGCCAGCGGATATGTTCCGTAATCTTCACCCGGCGAAAGTGAATTGCTCGGACGTGCATTTACTTCCGGATTGTATCCACCGTAGTTGGTAGATGTCCAAAGGTTCTGTCCGGAGACATAGACTCTCAACTTCTCCACAAAGAAACGACGTGTCAGATTCTGAGGCAAAGTATATCCTAACGTTACATTCTGCAATCTCAAATAAGAACCATCTTCCAGATGCCAGGTTGAAGTACGGCCATTATAACCTTTCGATTTGCGGTTGGCACGGTTCACCTGACCATTTCCGGGGTTATCCGCACTTTTCCAGCGATTCAGGGCAATCGTGGTACCATTGGTGTTTCCTTCCAAATTATCAATATAGCGACGATTCAGATTCAGAATCTCATTACCGTAAACTCCCTGGAAGTTAAAGTCAAGATCAATGCCTTTATACCATACTTTACCACCAAATCCATAGGTGAAGTCGGGCATATAGTTACCTACTATCGTACGGTCTTTGTCCAAGTCCATCACACCGTCTCCATCCACATCTACAAAACGGAAGTCTCCCGGCTGAGTATTGCTGAAATGAGGATATTTCTTCAATTCTTCTTCGTTGGAAAAGATACCGTCCTGCACCAGCAAATAGTAACATCCGATCGGTTCGCCTACTTTTGTGATATAATAAGCATGATCTACGCTTCCGGTAGAGATAATGGGAGCATTTCCCGGACCAAGAGCTTTTACTTCATTGGTATTCGTAGCATAGTTGGCATTAAAAGAATACCCAAAGTCTTTGGTGAAATTTTTCTGAGATGTCAAGGCTATTTCCCAACCACGGTTATTTACTTTTCCAATATTCATCAGGGCAGTGCTGTATCCGGTCAGATGAGGAACAGGAACATTCAGCAACATATTGGAGGTATTGGTATTATAGTAATCAACTGTTATCCCCAATAATCCTTTGAACATTTGCAGGTCCACACCGACATTGACCATTGCATTCTTTTCCCAGCTTAAATCATCATTCTTAATTGTATTGGGCTTATAACCTTGTACCAGTTGCCCGTTACCCGTACCCAGTATATAATTATCAAGAGCCATCAATGATAGATGATCGTAGTTGCCTATCTGAAAGTTACCTGTAACACCATAACTGGTTCTGATTTTCAAGTCATCTACAAAGGAGAGAAATTTCGCCTTCGTGAAGAAATCCTCCCCGCTAACTCTCCATGCCAATGATGCGGACGGGAAATATCCCCAGCGGTTATTTTTTCCGAAACGGGAAGAACCATCCGCACGAATAGCTCCGGAAGCCATATATTTACCTTTATAACTATATTGCACACGAGCCAGATAGGAAGCAATCGACCATTGGGTCTTATCAGACGCCCCCTTTATAACTGTTCCACCGGAGATCGTCTGTATATAATCATTCGGAAAATCGGTAGCCGTCACATTATCTCCTTTATAAGTTTCTTTTTGTGCAGATTGCACCAGAACCGCATTAATCGAATGATCTTCATTAATCACTGTATTATAATTAATCTTATTCTCAATCAGCCAATTAAAATAAAAACCGGAGGAGCTGTATGCAGTAGGGTTCGACTTGATATCATAATATTTCTGGCCCAGTAAGGGTAGTTCTGACGAACGATACTGATCATTATGAGAACCATAATAATCACCACCGAAAGAAATATTATAAGTAAGTCCCTTGAAAAGTTCCAGTTCGGCAAAGACTTTCCCTACAATTGCCATACGGTCTACTACGTCCGATTGTAGATTGGCCATTGCCACAGGGTTTAATACCGCATTGTGCTGATAGTCATTGCCAATTCTCCAATAGCCATTTCCCTGATAGTTATAACTACCGTCGGAATTATATACCGGCCACACAGGAGGCATCATCAAGGCCGACTGAACAATACCATTCGATCCGGAAGCATCCACCCGATTGGAAGTCGAATAAGAAGGAGAGAAATTAAGACCGAATTTCAGTCTTTTATATTTTCCGTCCAGATTCATACGCATGCTATATTTCTTGAAATCAGAATTGATGATAATACCTTCTTTATCATAATAATTGGCAGAAATAAAATAACCAACGGTCTTTCCTCTGCCGGAGATAGAAACATTATGGCTGGTTGTAGCCGCACTACGGAAAATTGCATCCTGCCAGTCTGTGTCCGTTAATCCCTGATCGCCGTTCAGATAAGGAAAAAGTTCTGTAGGAATCCGTTCCCATGAATTCGGACGCATACCATTAGGGTCATTAGGTGAACCACCGGGATTAGCATCCAGATAAGAATTATCATGCCCGTCTTTGGCAAACTCCGCAAACTGATAAGCATTCAACATCGGAAGTTTTTTCGAAATACTCTGGATACCATAATATCCATCATATTGTACTTTCATTTTTTCCGACTGCCCTTGTTTGGTAGTGATAATAATTACACCATTTGATCCGCGGCTACCATAAATCGCAGCAGACGAAGCATCTTTAAGTACCTCTACCGACTCGACATCATTATTATTCAGATTGGCAAAGCCACGCTCCACAGGTACACCGTCAATGATATAGAGAGGATCACTCCCCGCATTGACTGTACTGATACCACGAACACGGATACTGACACTTCCTTCCGGGTCACCGCTCGGCTGAGTCACTTGCACTCCCGGCATCTTTCCAGCTAATGCCTGACGAAAGTCGGAAGCAGAAACCTCCGCAATCTGCTCGGCTTTCACGGAAGAGATGGAAGTAGACACATCCCGTTTCCGCTGTACACCATATCCTACCACTACTACTTCATCGATCATCTTGCTGTCTTCGGTCAACGTAATCTTAGCCGTATTCTTATCTTTTGCAGAAAGGCTGACGGTCTTATAGCCAATATAGGAAATTGTCAATGTAGCCGATTCCGGTACATTCATCAACGAATATCGTCCGTCCATATCGGTAATCGTACCACTGCCCTCTCCTTTGATCTGGACACTGGCACCAATAACTGGCTCTCCCTTATCATCTACGACCACTCCCTGAACGGTACGTGTACGTTGAGCGCTTTCTTCTTTAAGCGGCTGTTTACTGACAGCAATTGTATTATCGGTCCTATTGAAATAAAGTTTTGACTGAGTAGTTATCACTCCCAGAATTTGTTTAAGCGTAGCGTTTTTTACATCAAAAGAAACATGCGGAGCGTTATTTACCGTTTCCTGATCGTAGATAAATTTAAAGTTGGTCTGTTCACTGATTTTATTGAAAACATTTTCTACCGGCTCGTTTTGTACACGGAGCGTAATGTTGTTCTCTTTCAATGTCTGAGCAGCAGTCGGAGCAACTAAAAGGAAGGTGAATAGTAAAAAAGCTAAAAACGAGCAGCTATTTCTACTTTTTCCTTTACAAATAAGAAGATTATTCATAAATTTGTGCGTTTTAGTAATTGACTAAAGTTATTAAAAACAAGCAATGCGCGATACGTTATTCATTTGGGTCGAAGCTTATGAATATCCGTCCGGATTGCGGATAGAGGCATTCCTTTGGAGTGCTTCTATCATTTTGGGGAGGTTCATGAAGGAGCTGTTTTCATCTATTATTTTTTAAAAGGTTGAACATTATCTATTATTCATCTCATTCTTTATAAAGAAGTACATTGATGCCCTCTTTCTTATATTTGATATCACCGCTGATAAATTCAATGGATTTAAGTACCGCTTCCAAACTCTTGTTATCATGTTCGCCGGTAATCAAGTTGTTGAAATCCTGACCGGGAGCAAAAGTAATCCGGCAATTATATACCCGTTCCAGTTCTTTTGCCACATCGCGGATAGGTGTACTGTAAAAGCGTAACCCACCTTTCATCCAGACAGCCACTCCCCTATCCTCTGTTTTCTTACTATATTCTCCGGAAACAGTATTGATAAGCACCTGTTCTTTAGCAGTCAACCTCATCATCGCTTCCGGCAAATCGACCTGCACCTTACCACTCTCCACACTCACAGACACTATTTCATCTGTTGAATAGGATTTTACATCAAACCGGGTACCTAACACCTGAACATCCAGTCGCTTCGTCCTCACAACAAATGGCATCTTTTCATTACGGGCAACACGGAAATATCCCTCTCCTTCAAGTTCCACTTCACGGAGATCTCCAACAAAACGATCCGGATAACGCACTTGCGAACAAGAGTTCAGAACCAAAAGAGTCCCGTCCGGCAAAGTCACTTGTCTTTTCTCACCAAAGGAAGTGGTAATTTCAGCCAATGTGACCTGTTGTTCATTCATATACCGGAAAAAGTTGACACTCCCTATGATAATGGCTATTACAGCCGCTGTACTGACTGCCACCACAGAAGCCCGGCGGAACCATGTACGTTTTTTGTGTTCAATACGCTTCAGTAATTGGCGTGCCTCTCTCTTATATTTTTCCCGCTCCAAATCATTACCAGGTTGCAGGTTCCCGGATTCTTCCCAAACCTCTGCTGCCAGTTCGTTCAATATATCTTGGTTTTCTGAATCCTTAATACTTTGCAACAACTGTGAAGCATCATCCCGGGTATAAAGATCATCCAGGTAACGATGCAATTTATCTTTTTCTGTTTTAGTATCTTTCATCATATATTCAATATAAGGATATTAATTTCCTTCCCTTTGTATAAGTAATACACAAAAGTAAGAAAGAGCTAGGGTGTGATTAACATTTATTATAAATTCAAGCACAATAGAATCAAAAGTACATCGGCTGATGTACTTGAATATTTAGTCAAATAGGAACGAATCACTTTTAGAGAAAGAGAAATATGTTCTTGCACTGTATGAACTGAAACGCCCAATGCTTCGGCTATTTCTTTATGAGACATCTGTAGTTCACGGCTCATTTTAAATACCTCACGCTGGCGGGGCGTTAATTGCTCCAATGCACGGGCAATAATCTCTTTCAAATCATTGAGCAGAATATGATTATTCGTTTCGTTCGTTGAATCGATCGCTTGAGAAAGAATCTGCTCTTTCAGCTGATCTTCATTAGCCATATCCCGCAACTGATTCAAAATACGATTACGTACAATAGTATAAAGATAGGAAGAAAAAGAGGCTTCGGGATTGATGAAACGACGGGTTTGCCAAACTACCGTAAACGCATCCTGAAATATATCCTCCGCAAATTCATGCGACTTGACGAATTTCAGGGCGAAGTAGAGCAAACGATTCTTATAAGCGGCATAAAGTTCGCAAAAGGCCTCTTCATCTCCGTCTATCAGACGGAGAACCACTTCCCGTTCATCCATTAGAGTGTCTGTTGCGTACATACTTTCTTTATTTTTGGCCACAAAGGTATTGTTATGATGTTACAAACGTATGTATTTTTTCTGAAATAAAAAAATAAAGCTCCCTTCTTATTAAATCTCCCGTTAAGAACTTTATCTACCTTTCCATTGTTATTAGTAATAGTAAAGTGCAAATAAGACGCACACCAAAGTTCTATTAAAAAAGAAAGGAAGATTATGAAAAAAGTAATCGACAGAGCTTCATCAAGAGGCTATTTTAATCATGGCTGGCTCAAAACCCACCACACATTCAGTTTTGCTAACTATTACAATCCGGAAAGAATCCATTTCGGAGCCTTGCGAGTACTGAATGATGACAGTGTAGACCCGTCAATGGGATTTGATACCCATCCACATAAAAACATGGAAGTAATTTCCATTCCGTTGAAAGGGTATCTGAGACATGGCGACAGTGTACAAAATACGAAAACAATTACTCCCGGTGATATCCAAGTGATGAGTACGGGTAGTGGTATCCATCATAGTGAGTATAACGACAGCAAGGAAGAACAATTGGAATTCCTGCAAATATGGGTATTCCCCCGAATAGAGAATACGAAACCCGAATATAACAATTTCGATATACGCCCGCTGCTGAAACCGAACGAGTTATCTCTGATCATTTCTCCGAATGGCAAGACACCGGCTTCTATCAAACAAGATGCCTGGTTCTCTATGGGAGACTTCGATACGGAAAGAACCATCGAATATTGTATGCATCAGGAAGGTAACGGAGCTTATCTGTTTGTGATAGAAGGGGAGATCAGCGTGGCCGACGAACATCTGGCCAAACGTGACGGCATCGGAATATGGGATACCAAAAGCTTCTCTATCCGTGCTACTAAAGGAACCAAACTTCTGGTAATGGAAGTACCCATGTAAAAAACATTATTTCTAGTTTTATTCTATTCTATTTAAATGAATCGGTCCCACTCTACAGAGTGAGACCGATTCTCATTGATAGTTATATCTTCGGATTATTTTTCCTTCCGATAATTCTCCAGTCCAGTTTGCAAGAATTTAATATATTTGGGAATGTCTTCATCGTAAGCATAAGACTTATTCAAAGGACTTCCCTGATTATCCAGCAATACATAGAAAGGCTGTGCATTAGCACCAAACTTCACACGTTGCAGATAGCTCCACTTATCACCGACTGTACGCAAAGTACGTTCCTTACCGTTCTCTACGATTTTCACAGGTTCGGTCAACGGAGTTTTATTATCCACATACAGAGTAATCAGCACATAATCATTATTAATCAGATCACTCACTTTCGGGTCCGTCCATACAGCAGCTTCCATCTTACGACAGTTCACGCATCCATAGCCTGTAAAGTCAAGCATCACTGGTTTGCCATTCAGACGTGCATACTCCATACCCAGATCGTAGTCATCAAATTTCGCATGTACTTCATTCTTATACAGATTAAAGTCTTGCGTATGCATAGGAGGCGCAAAAGCACTTACGGCTTTTAACGGAGCTCCCCACAAACCGGGAACCATATATACGGCAAACGCCAGAGAGATAAGTGCCATAAAGAAACGAGTCACTCCCACCTTATTGTCATCATCGTCATGCGGAAACTTGATTTTACCAAGCAAATAGAAACCCAGCAATGCAAAGATGACAATCCACAGAGCGAGGAAGGTTTCACGGTCGAGTAATCTCCAGCCATAAGCCAGATCGGCAACCGACAGGAATTTAAGCGCAAATGCCAGTTCCAGAAATCCTAACGTCACTTTGATCACATTCATCCATCCGCCCGACTTCGGCATAGACTTCAGCCATGACGGGAACAGAGCAAAGAGTGTGAACGGCAATGCCAATGCAATGGCAAAACCCAACATACCAATAGCCGGAGCCACCACGCTTCCTGTAGTAGAAACCTGTACCAGCAGGAATCCGATAATCGGACCTGTACAAGAGAAAGATACCAGTGAAAGTGTAAATGCCATCAGGAAGATACTCAGCAGACCGGTAGTCGATTCCGCTTTACTATCTACCGCATTGCCCCACTTTGACGGTAATCTAATCTCAAACGCTCCAAAAAATGAAGCGGCAAAGATTACCAGCATCAGGAAGAAAAGGATATTAAAGACAGCATTCGTCGATAAAGCATTGAGCGCACTGGCACCAAATATCAGTGTGATAGCCAATCCTAATGCCACATAAATAACGACAATGGAAGCACCATAAGTCCACGCATCACGAATACCTTTTTTCTTATCTTTGCTACGTTTCAGAAAGAAACTGACTGTCATCGGGATTATAGGCCATACACAAGGAGTGAACAGAGCCAGCAATCCACCCAGGAAACCTGTCACGAAAATATAAATCCAGGACATATCTCCCTGAGTATGTTCCTCGCCCAGTGCCTGCAATTCACTGATTACCGGACGCCAAAGGTCACCGGAAGCTACGGCCGGTTGAATATCGGCATTTGCATCCGTAGCAGAAGCAGGAACCAGTTCCATCATTGCGGCAGAGTCTTTGGACGCAGCAGGAGCAGTTACCTCTTCCGCCTCTTTTGTCTCCGGCTTATCAACTTTGGCTACAGGAGTAGCCGTAGTTCCGGCCTTTGCTTCACCCGAAAACTTAAAAGGAACTTCTGTCGGAGGCAGACAACTCTCATCGTCGCAGGCTCCATATTCCAGATAACCTTCTATCGCATAAGCTCCACCAGTCAGCTTCACTTTCTGCACGAATTTGGCAGTATTCTCGAAATAGCGCACTTTCATTTCGAACAGTTTGTCGAAAGTAGCTATTTCCTTGCCGACAGGCTTCAATTTACCAACCAGTTCTACACCGGACATCTTCTCCACATTAAATGTGGCAGAAATAGGTCCTCCGTCTCCAAGATCGGTAGAATAAACATGCCACCCTTTGTCAATGGCAGCTGTAAACACGATCTCCGCTTCTGTATCAGAAAGAGAGTTCAGTTCTGTTTTAAACTTTACCGGATCTTTAATCTGCGCCTGCAATGTATAGGCTACAAAGCTTAAAAGCAGAAAAGAAATTAATTTTCTCATTTTCATTATTGGGGGTTATAATTCATAATCCACGCATGCACGACTGTCCTTTACTTCAGCTATAATCTTTCCGGCTGCCACATGATCAGGGTGTGTTGCATAGAACTTCACATCCTCCAGCGTGTCAAATTCGCTATAGAGAGCTATATGCCAAGCCTCTCCCGGATTCATATTCAGTCCGACTTCAATCTTACGGATCACTGAAATCTTAGCGGGGAGCGCTTCGATAGCTTCCTTAAATTTATTCATCACTACGAGTTTCTCCGCTTCGGGAACTTCGTCTTTTAACTTAAATAATACAATGTGTTTTACCATTACGTTGTTA
>OJQG01000881.1_pt1 | contig 13981 bp, 10 predicted proteins | sample 1598701 | NCBI WGS metagenome assembly OJQG01 (sample SAMN03922504, study PRJEB24848) | human gut metagenome | isolation source: stool sample | host: Homo sapiens | place: Germany | collected 2011-11 | reverse complement strand
CCAAGACCACCGACCATACCCGCGAGTATGTGCCGTATCTGGTCTGCGGCAAGGGTGTGAAGGCGGGGACGGATCTGGGCACCAAGCTGTGCTTCGGCACCATCGCCCAGACCATCTGCGAATATCTGGAAGTGGACGCCTCCACGCTGGACGGCAAGAGCGTATGGCAGGAAATCCGGGCATAAAACGCCCCCAAAAACAGTAAGAACAGGAGCGTGAAACGATGCGTATTTATGATCTGATCGCAAAAAAGCGGGATGGCGGCACCCACACCCGGGAAGAGCTGGAAGCTATTGTCAACGGCTTTGTCAGCGGGGAAGTGGCCGACTATCAGATGGCTGCATGGATGATGGCGGTGTATCTGCGCGGCATGACCAATGAGGAGACCGCCGAACTGACCGATGTAATGGCGCACAGCGGCGTGATGGTAGACCTTTCGCCCATTCCGGGCATCAAGGTGGACAAGCACTCCACCGGCGGTGTGGGCGACAAGACCACGCTGGTCATTGCACCCATCGTGGCGGCCTGCGGGGTGAAGATCGCTAAAATGAGTGGCCGGGGCTTAGGCCACACCGGCGGCACCATCGACAAGATGGAGAGCGTGCCCGGCACAAAAACTGCCCTCTCGCAGGAGGAATTTTTTGCACAGGTGAACCGGATCGGTCTGTCGGTCATCGGCCAGAGCGAGGGTATCGCCGTGGCAGATAAAAAGATGTACGCCCTGCGGGACGTTACCGCTACCGTCAGCTGTATTCCGCTGATCGCGTCCAGCATCATGTCCAAAAAGCTGGCCTCCGGCTCGGACGCCATCCTGCTGGACGTCACCACCGGCACCGGTGCTTTTATGAAAACTGTTGACCAGAGCATTGAGCTGGCGCAGCTGATGGTCGCCATCGGCACCCACCATGGCCGCCGGGTAGCCGCCATGATCACCGATATGGACACCCCGCTGGGGCACAACATCGGCAACAGTCTGGAAGTGATGGAGAGCATGGACGTGCTCAAAGGCCACGGCCCGGCAGACCTGACCGAGGTGTGCCTGCAATTGGCGGCTAACATGCTGGTACTGGCAGGCAAGGGCGATGCCGCCCACTGCCGCGCTATGGCCGAGGCTGTCATTGCGGACGGCTCTGCCTTTGCCAAGTGCAAGGAAATGTTTGCCGCGCAGGGCGGCGACATCCGGGTGCTGGATGATTACAGCCTGTTTGCACAGCCCGCCGCCAGCTACGAACTGCTGGCCGAGCAGGACGGCTACATCACGGCCAACGATGCGGAAAAGATCGGCTCTGCCAGTGTGCTGCTGGGCGCAGGCCGCCAGAAAAAGGGCGACCCGCTGGACTTTGCCGCCGGTATCACCCTGCACAAAAAGCGCGGTGACTACGTCCATAAGGGCGAAAGCCTTGCCACCTTCTACGGCGCAGCGGACAAGTTTGAAGCCGCTGCCGCCGAGTACCGCAGCGGCCTTGTGTACGGTGCGGAAAAGCCGGAGGAAGCCCCGCTGGTGTACGCCCTTGTCACCAAGGACGGCGTAGAGCGGTACTGAGACCGGACAGCAGGGGAGAACCCTGTTTTCCGCGAAAATGCAAGGTCGGGCAGCCCGCAGGCTGACCGACCTTGCTCTTATAACAATTTTTTTTCCGCTGAGGATGCCCAAAGCGTACGCGGTGGGCATTCTAAATCGTTTCGTCCCAAGGGGACTGCTGCACAAAGCTGTGTGGCAGTCCCTTTTTGCGCTTTCACGCTGAGAACAGGCCATCTTGCACAAAAGAACTGTCGCTTTTTAAGCAATTCGCTGTATTTGCGGGACAAACGGTAGAACTTTGCATCGGGATATGGTATACTACACTGTACTTGTATGCCCCGGGAAAAGGGGCTGCCAAAGGAGAAAGGACTTGTTATGAAGATCATTCTGGTGGGCGGCGGCAAGGTCGGCACGGCTCTGGCGCGCCAGCTCAGCGAGGAAGGCCACAACGTGACTGTGGTGGACACCAACAAAGCGCGCGTGGAGCACCTGACCGAAAGCTACGACGTGCTGGGCATTGTAGGCAATGGCTCGTCCATCACCACCCTGTCTGAGGCGGGCATTGAGGATGCGGACGTGTTCATTGCGGTCACCGGCTCGGACGAACTGAACCTGCTTTGCTGCATGTTCGCCAAAAAGGCGGGCCACTGCCACGGCATTGCCCGTGTGCGCAACCCGTCTTACAGCCACGAGCTGGACTTTATCAAAAAGCAGATCGGCATTTCCGCCATTATCAACCCGGAAATGGCAGCGGCAAAGGAGATCTCCCATCTGCTGCGGTTCCCCGGTGCCAGCAAGATCGATACCTTTGCGGACGGCCGTGTGCGGCTGATCAAGTTTGCGCTGCCCGATGCACTGGATGGCGTGGCCATCCGCGAGATCCCTACCCGGCTCAAGAGCGATATTCTGGTGTGCGCGGTGGAGCGTGAGGGCGGGGTCATCATCCCCAACGGTAACTTTGTGCTGCAAAAGGGCGATCAGGTCACTTTCCTTGCTACGCAGGAAAAAGCTCACGCCTTCTTCCAGCAGCTTCATCTGCCGGTGCAGCCGGTACGCAACGCCCTCATCGTGGGCGGCGGTGCCATTGCCTACTACCTCAGTCAGGAACTGCTGGAAAACCACGTGCGGGTGCGTATCGTGGAGCGGGACGCTGCCCGCTGCGTAGAACTGGCCGAGCAGCTGCCCGGCGCACAGATCCTGAACGAGGACGGCTCCAACCGCGAGTTTTTGCTTTCCGAGGGTCTGGAATCCACCGAAGCCTTTGTGGCGCTGACCAACATCGACGAGGAGAACGTGCTGTTGACCCTGTTTGCCAAAAAGCACTCCAACGGCAAACTGGTGACCAAGGTCAACCGTCTGGAATTTGACGATATTCTGGCCGGGCTGGATCTGGGCAGCGTGGTCTACCCCAAGTACATGACCTGTGATTACATCGTGCAGTACGTCCGCGCCCTGCAAAACGAGGCGGGCAACAACATCAAGACTCTGTACCGCATACTGGACGACCGCGTGGAGGCACTGGAATTTACAGTGCACGAGGAGAGCGCCGCTACCGGTGTGCCCCTGAGCCAGCTGCACCTGAAAAAGAACCTGCTGCTGTGCTGCATTACCCGCGGCAGCAAGATCCTGATTCCCCGCGGCGGCGACCAAATCCAAGTGGGCGATAACGTCATCGTGGTCACGCTGGAGCACGGTCTGCACGATCTGCGCGATATCGTGGAGCACTGACGGAGGCGGACTATGAATTATGCGATCGTTTTCCGTCTGCTGGGCTATGTGCTGATGATCGAGGGCGCATTGCTGCTGCTGCCCGCCGCCGCCAGCTTAGTGTATGGCGAGTGGATGGTGCTGGGCGTGTTTCTGCTCACAGCTGCGGTCAGCGCTGGCATCGGCTACGCCCTGCACACCATCAAACCCCGCAGTAAGGTGTTCTATATGCGCGAAGGCTTTGCGGCTACCTCGCTGTGCTGGGTGTTCATCTCGGTGATGGGCGCGGTACCCTTTGTGCTCACCGGCTGCATCCCGAACCCTGTGGATGCTCTGTTTGAGACGGTCTCCGGCTTTACCACCACCGGTGCCAGCATCCTGCCCGCCGTGGAGGGGCTGCCCAACGGTATTCTGTTCTGGCGCAGCTTCACCCACTGGATTGGCGGCATGGGTGTTCTGGTGTTTCTGCTCTCGCTGCTGCCGCTGACTGGCGGCTCTCACGTCAACCTGATGAAAGCCGAAAGCCCCGGCCCGCAGGTGGACAAGCTTGTGCCTAAGGTGCAGTCCACCGCTAAGATCCTGTACGGCATCTACTTTGCCCTTACCATGCTGGAGCTGGTGTTCCTGCTGATTGGCCGAATGCCCCTGTTCGAAGCCATGCTCACTGCCTTTGGTACGGCGGGCACCGGCGGCTTCGGCTTCCGCAACGATAGTTTTGCCAGCTTTTCGCCCTACATCCAGTGGGTCGTGACCATCTTCATGATCCTGTTCGGTGTCAACTTCAACGCCTACTTCCTGCTGCTCATGCGCAAGTTCCGCCGTGCTGCTGCCAGCGAGGAGGTGCGGGGCTACTTTGTGGTCATCGCAGTGGCAGTGGGCATCATCACCGCCAATATTTATAGTATGTACAACAGCTTTGGCGAGGCGCTGCGGCAGGCCGCTTTTCAGGTGGGTTCCATCATCACCACCACCGGCTTTTCCAGCTGCGATTTTGACCTGTGGCCGACCCTCTCCAAGGAGATCTTGGTCATGCTCATGTTCATTGGCGCCTGCGCGGGCAGCACCGGCGGCGGCATCAAGGTGAGCCGTTTCCTCATTCTGGGTAAGACCCTGGCCAAGGAGCTCAAGACCGCCCTGCACCCGCAGGTGGTAGCGCCCGCCCGCATGGACGGCAAGCTGTTGAACCACGAGACCATCCGCACCACCAACGTGTTTGTGGCGGCCTATATCTTTATCTTTGCGGCATCCTTCTTCCTCATCAGCCTGAACGGCTTTGATATGGTGACGAACTTTACCGCCGTGGCTGCTACCCTGAACAACATCGGCCCGGGCTTGGAAATGGCAGGCCCAATGCAGAACTTCGGCTGCTTTGCAGACCCCGCAAAGCTGGTGCTCATCTTCGATATGTTGGCCGGCCGTCTGGAGATCTTCCCCATGCTGGTGCTGTTTATGCCGGATACATGGCGGCGGTTCTAAGCCTTTTTTGGGTACGGGACAAGCATAAAAATATTATTTCGGAACACCGGAGTCTCTATGGACGCTCCGGTGTTCTTTTTTGTGAAAGAAGCTGCAAAGGCAGGTGGCAACGGTTAGAAATTCCTTGCGTTCAGCGCCGCATTGCAGTATGATTATAATATCAATTATCTGACCCTTACCCCTGAGCAGGCAGAACCTTTTTTACAAACGAAATCGTTCTGCATGATAAAGAAGAGAGCAAAAACAATAAAACATACAGGAGGAAATTATTATGGGTTTGATCAAAGCAGGTATGGGCGCACTGGGCGGAACTCTTGCAGATCAGTGGAAAGAATTTTTCTATTGCGATGCGCTGGATAAGGATGTGCTGATGGTCAAGGGCCAGAAGTGCACTTCCCGCCGCAGCTCCAACCACGGCGAGGATAATATCATCACCAACGGCAGCGGCATCGCCGTGGCAGACGGACAGTGCATGCTCATCGTGGAGCAGGGCCGCGTGGTGGAGGTGTGCGCCGAACCGGGCGAGTATACCTTCAATTCCTCCACCGAGCCCAGCGTGTTCACCGGCAACTTCGGCGACAGTCTGGCAGCCACTTTCCAAACCGTAGCCAAGCGCTTTACCTACGGCGGCGACACCGGCAAGGATCAGCGGGTGTACTACATCAACACCAAGGAGCTGGGCGAGATCCTGTACGGCACCGCAACGCCCATCCCGTTCCGCGTAGTGGTCAGCGAGGAGCGAGGCTACAAGCTCTCGGTGAACATCCGCTGCAACGGCAGCTTTACTTACCGCATCTGCGACCCGCTGCTGTTCTACACCAATGTGTGCAGCAACGTCTCCACCCAGTATGATGCCTCGGAGCTGGCTCCCCGCCTGAAGAGTGAGCTGATGAACGCTCTGCAGCCTGCGCTGGCCACCCTTTCGGCCAACAAGGTGCAGTATTACGAGATCCCCGCCCACACGCTGGAGATCTCCGAGGCGCTCAACGAGCAGTTGTCCAATATCTGGCGCAAGAAGCGCGGCATCGAGGTGTTCTCCTTCAACATCAACTCCCTGTCCATCCCGGAGGAGCAGCAGAAGAAGATCACCGAATGGGAAGAAAACGCCATGACCACCGACCCCACCACCGCCGCAGCTCGTCTGGTGGGCGGCCAGATCGACGCCATGAAGACCGCCGCCGGCAACACCGCCGGTGCCATGACCGGCTTTATGGGTATGGGCATGGCAGCCGGTGCCAACGGCATGAACGCCCAGAACCTGTTCGCCATGGGGCAGCAGCCCGCAGCACCCCAGCAGCAGACTTCTGCCGCCGACAGCTGGAAGTGCAGCTGCGGCGCTACCGTTACCGGCAAGTTCTGCCCGGAATGTGGCAGCAAAAAGCCGGAGCCGAAGCCCGCTGCGAACAGCTGGACCTGCAGCTGCGGTGCTACCGTTACCGGCAAATTCTGCCCGGAGTGCGGCAAGCCCCGCCCGGCGGCAGCAGAAGGCTGGACTTGCAGCTGCGGCGCGGTGAACAAAGGCAAGTTCTGCTCCGAGTGCGGCAAACCCAAGCCCGCCGGTACGCCCAAATATAAGTGCGACAAATGCGGCTGGGAGCCGGCAGACCCCGCTCACCCGCCCAAGTTCTGCCCGGAGTGCGGCGACCCCTTTGACGACAACGACCGCAGCTAAGCCCGGCGCACAGCCCGCTGCACAATAACTGAACACACTGCGGGGCAGGGAAGGAAAGTCAATAAGTCCCTGCCCCGCAGATTATAATAGGAGGAAACGCTATGGCAGGAATGCTGGAATATAAGTGCCCCTGCTGCGATGGTGCGATCCGGTTCGACAGCACCACCCAGAAGATGAAATGCCCCTACTGCGACACCGAGTTTGAGGTGGACGCACTGAAGGGCTACGATGAGGACCTGAAAGACCAAAAGCCCAGCCAGATGAACTGGGCCACCCCCGGCGGCAGCTGGGCAGAGGGCGAGACCGCCGGTCTGCATACTTATGTCTGCAAGAGCTGCGGCGGCGAGATCGTGGGCGACGACACCATGGCCGCCTCGGCCTGCCCTTTCTGCGGCAACCCCATCGTCCTCACCGGACAGTTTGCCGGAGACCTGCGCCCCGACCTCATCATCCCCTTCAAGCTGGATAAAAAAGCGGCGAAGGAAAAGCTGCAGGAGCACCTCAAGGGCAAGACCCTGCTGCCCAAGGTGTTCCGCAGCCAGAACCATATCGACGAGATCAAGGGCGTGTATGTGCCCTTCTGGCTGTACGACAGCGATGCTGACGCCCAGCTGCGCTTTACCGCCACCCGCACCCGCTTTTGGTCGGATGACGACTACGATTATACCGAGACCAGCTACTACTCCGTGCGCCGGGACGGCGTGCTGGGCTTTGACGCGGTTCCGGTGGACGGCTCCTCCAAGATGGCAGACGACCTGATGGAATCCATCGAGCCGTTTACTATGAGCGATGCCGTGCCCTTCAAGACAGCGTATCTGGCGGGCTATGTGGCCGATAAGTACGATGTGGACGCCCAAAAGAGCATCCAGCGCGCCAATGAGCGTATCCGTCAGTCCACTGAGGACGCCTTTACCCAGACCGTTACCGGCTACGACTCCGTGAAAATGGAGAACAGCAGCATTCAGCTGCACGGCGGCAAGGCAAAGTATGCCCTGTTCCCGGTGTGGGTGCTGAGCACCAGCTGGCATGGCAACAACTACATTTTTGCCATGAACGGCCAGACCGGCAAGTTTGTGGGCAATCTGCCGGTGGATAAGGCCGCCGCCCGCAAGTGGACGCTGGGACTTACGGCAGCTGTTGGTGCTGCATCCTATGCGGTCATGTGGCTGCTGTGGCTGGCCGGGATTCTGTAAGGGAGGGACGGAAGATGAAAAAGACTGTTACCCCGCTGCGCTCCCTCTGTGCCGCGCTGGCAGCACTGGTGCTGCTGGTCGCGCTGGCCGCACCGGCCTTTGCCGCAGACGGCTTTGCCGACCTGTATTACCGCATGAACGACAGCGCAGAAGTCCTGACCGAGGACGAGGACAGCGAGCTGGAAGCTTCGCTGGAGGAGTTGAGCGTCCGCCAGAGCTTTGATGTGGTCGTTGCCACCATCGACTCGCTGGAAGACGAGGGCTACACCAGCATGGAAGAATACGCCGATGACCTGTACGATTACTGCCAGTTCGGCTACGGCGAAAACCGGGACGGCGTGCTGCTGGTGGTGAGCATAGGCGACCGCAAATGGCATATCTCCACCTGCGGCTACGGCATTACCGCCTTTACGGATGCCGGTATCCAGTACCTTGGCGAGCAGATGACCCCCGATATGGCAGACGGTGATTACGCCGCCGCCTTCCGCACCTTTATCCAGTGGACGGATGCGTATGTTACCGCCGCCCGCGAAGGCCACCCCTACGATGTGGACAATATGCCGCATGAGCCCCTCTCCATCCTGTATCTGTGTCTGGCGCTGGTCATTGGTCTGGTGACGGCACTGATTGTGACCGGCGTGATGAAGAGCCGGCTCAAGAGCGTGGCACCGCAGCGGGACGCAACCAGCTATGTGCGGCAGGGCAGCATGAAGCTGACCAACCAACGGGATCTGTATCTGTACCGTGAGGTCCACCGCACCGAGCGGCCGAAGGAGTCCAGCTCCAGCGATTCCGGCGGCAGCTCCACTCACACCTCCTCCAGCGGCTCCACCCACGGCGGCGGAGGCGGTTCGTTCTGAAAACGTTCCCCGCAAGATAAAAGCTCAAAAACCGATCCACAGCAGCCGGACGCACCCGTGTCCCGGCAACCGCTGCGGATCGGTTTTTACTTTTCTGCCGCCCGACATAAACGACTGATTTTTTCTGCGCCTTTGGGGCTATACTTCCAGTGCAGACGATTTTATATGCAGCAAGGAGCAGACACATGGGCATTTGGGAAAATCTGGGCATGGGCGGTTACCGGGGCTTTTCGCGCCCGGCAGCGCGGCTGTTGCAGCAGGCGGTGCAGCTGGCGGGAGATCTGGGCTGTGAACAGGCGGATACCAGCCATCTTTTGCTGGCAATGCTGCAGCAGCAGGGCGCTGCGGCGCAGTTCCTCACCCGGAAAAACATTACCGAGCCGGAGGTGCGCCGCCAGCTGGCGCAGCGGCGCAGCGCCCCGGCACAGCGGCTGGACCGGCAGTCCATGGCACCGGACCTGCGCCGCACCATGGACTATGCGCTCATTGGGGCGCAAAACGCCCACGTCAGCCGGGCAGAGCCGGAGCATCTTCTCTGCGCCATGCTGGAAGATGACGGCTGCGCCGCCGGGCTGCTGCTGGCGGAGATGGGGCTTTCGCTCACCGAGGCGGTGCGGGAGTGCCGCCAGTTGAGCGGACAGTTCGTGCTGCCCGCCCAGCCCCGGGTGTCGGCCAGCATCCCCCGGGGCAGCCGCGCCAGCGATAAATACTGCCGCGATTTGACCCGCCGTGCCGCCGAAGGGGAGCTGGACCCGGTGTTCTGCCGGGAAGCCGAGCTTGACCGCATGGTGGAGATCCTGTGCCGCCGCCAGAAAAACGACCCCTGTCTGATCGGCGAGCCGGGCGTGGGCAAAACGGCGCTGGCCGAAGGTCTGGCGCTGCGCATTGCCGCCGGGCAGGTGCCCAGAGCGCTGCAAGGGCGGCGGCTGCTGGCGCTGGATATGGCCAGTCTGGTGGCGGGCACCAAATACCGGGGCGATTTTGAGGAGCGGCTGAAAAACCTGCTGGAAGAGCTGGTGCGGGACGGCACTGCCATCCTGTTCATCGACGAGTTCCACACCATCGTGGGAGCCGGTGCCGCCGAGGGTGCTATTGACGCTGCCAGCATCTTAAAACCGGTGCTTGCCCGGGGCGAGTTGCAGCTTATCGGCGCGACTACCAATCAGGAGTTTCGCACCCACATCCAGAAGGACGCCGCGCTGGAGCGCCGCTTTGGCCGGGTGCAGGTGGAAGAACCCACCCCTGCGCAGGCGGTGGAGATCCTCAACGGCCTTGCGCCCCGCTACGAGCGGTATCATGGCGTGCGCCTGCCGCCCCAGACCCTGCAGGCGGCAGTGGAGCTTTCGGTGCGGTACCTGCCCGGGCGCTGTCTGCCGGATAAGGCCATTGACCTTGTGGACGAAGCCTGTGCGGCGGCGCGCATCCTTGCCGAAAAGGAGCAGCGCACCCAGCCGGTGCTCAGCCCGGAGGATATCGCCCGGGTGGTGGCAGCGGCCAGCGGCGTGCCCGCCCAGCGGGTGGGCGAGCAGGAGCGGGAGCGTCTGGACAAGCTGGAAAGCCGCCTGAACGCCGAGATCGTCGGCCAGCAGCGAGCGGTGGCGGCCGTGGCGGGGGCTATCCGGCGCAGCCGCACCGGTTTGGGCGAGCCGGGGCGGCCCATCGGTGCTATGCTGTTTTTAGGGCCTACCGGCGTGGGCAAGACCGCACTGGCGCGGGCGCTTGCGGTCAGCTGGTTCGGCAGCGAGAAGGCGCTGCTCAAGTTCGATATGTCGGAGTATCAGGAGCAGCACACCGCCGCCCGGCTGCTGGGTGCGCCGCCGGGCTACCTCGGCCATGACGAGGGCGGTCAGCTGACCGAGGCCGTGCGCCGCCGCCCGTACAGCGTGGTGCTGTTTGACGAGATCGAAAAGGCACACCCGGATATCCAGAATATCCTGTTGCAAATTTTGGAGGACGGTCAGCTGACCGATGCCATGGGGCGCAAGGCAGATTTTCGCAACACCATCGTGCTGCTCACGTCAAATTTGGGCGCACGCTTCTTAGCGGGGCAGAACGCGCCGCTGGGCTTTGCCGCCGGGGCAGAAGCCGTGTTTGAAAAGCAGTCCGCACAGGCTGTGGAGGAAGCCAAAAAGTGGTTCCGGCCGGAGCTGCTGGGGCGGCTGGATGAAGTGATCGTGTTCCGCCCGCTGGCGGAAGAAAACCTCTGCGCCATTGCAGAAAAAATGCTCTGTCAGCTGGAGCAGCGCGCCGCCCGCAGCGGCTACCGGCTGCGCCACACCCCGCAGGTGGGGGCGGCACTGGCTGCCCGGGCGCAATCGGCCTATGGTGCGCGGGAACTGCGCCGTCAGGTGGACAGGGCGGTGGAGCAGGCACTTGCGAACCGCATTGCCGCCGGGACGGCCTGCGTAGGGCAGCACTGGACGGCAGACTGCGCCGCCGATGGCAGCATCATTTTGCGGGAGGATGAAACCATAACCCTATAAAAAATAGCAAAATAGCGCTTTTGCTTGCAACCGGCGCGGTTTTCGACTATTATAGAGGAAATAGAGTTACAACAGGGAGGACCCCGATGCACACGCTGTTTCTTCTGAACCCCGCAGCCGGAAAGGCCGACTGTACCCGCACCCTGCCGCAGCAGATCGCGGCAGCTGCTGCCGGTGCCGGGCTTGCCCCGGAGGACTACACCATCCGCGTCACCACCCACGCAGGCCACGCCCGGGAACTGTCCCGCGCAGCCGCCGCTGCCGCCCAGAAGGCCGGGGTGGAGCTTCACATTTTTACCGCCGGTGGTGACGGCACCTTCAACGAGGCGCTCACCGGCGCTCACGGCTTTGACAAGACCGCCGTGGGTTGCCTGCCCTATGGCAGTGGCAACGACTTTCTGCGCACCTACGGTACAAAGGAGGAGTTTCTGGATCTGGACGCCCAGCTGGCCGGCGGGGTGGTGCCCATCGACCTGATGCGCACCAGTCTGGGGCTTTCTGCCACCATCTGCGCCGCCGGTCTGGACGCACAGGTGGCCTACGGCATCCCCAAGTTCCGGCGCATCCCGCTGTGCGGCGGCGAGGCAGCCTATGCGCTGTCCATTGTTCAGCAGCTGTGCGGGCATATCGGCCGCAGGGTGGAGTACGTCATTGACGGCGAGGTGCTGACCGTGGACTGTCTGATGTGCGCAGTGTGCAATGGCCGCGCCTACGGCGGCGGTTTTATGGCCGGGCCGGAGGCACAGCCGGATGACGGCTGGCTGGATGTGTTCATCGTGCGCAAGGTCAGCCGCCGGGTCATTGCAAAACTGCTGATGTTGTACAAAAACGGCCAGCACTTTCAAAACGGCCGGCTGACCGAGGCCGCAAAGCCCTACTTTATTTATCGCCGTGCAAAATCGGTCAGTCTGCGGGCAGCAGATGGCCGTGGGCCCATCATTGCCACTGTGGACGGCGAGTGCGCCCCCTGCAAGCAGGTGTCGGTACAGGTGCAGCCGCTGGCAGGCCGCGTGCTGCTGCCGCTGTCTGCCTACCAGCGCTTTACCGCCAAAAAAGCGGCTGTGAAGTAAAAAATAAACCATCAGACCCAAACAAGGCCGCTGCACATTATTCCGTGCAGCGGCCTTGTGTTTTGCTTATTGTTTTGCAAGGCGCTGCCGTACCCTGTGCTCCAGCGCCTTGTAAAAGCTGCTCAGGTAGAGCGTGAGCAGATATACGGTCAGGGTCCAGACCACAGGATGTACCGTAAGGCTGAACTTGTCCGCAGTCCACTCCATATACCGGATCAGCACCTGATGGATCAGAAAACCGTAAGGGGACAGCCCGGCCAGCCACAAAAACGGCTTTGCGGAAAGCAGCCGGGAAATCACTCCCTTGCCCACGGCAAGCAGCCAGACCAGCAGCACCGCAGAGGGTGTGAACAGCACGTTGTACCGGAAGTCCACCGCGCCCAGAACCCCCACCTGCTTGGCGGCGATAAACAGGCAGCCGCCCGCAAGCAGCACAGCAGCAAGCTCCAGCAGGGAGAAAGCACCGCCCGGCAGGCCGCTCTCCTGTTTGCGGCTGTGGTAAAGGCAGCCCATGCAGCAGCTGATGGTAAAATCTCCCGCCCGGAACACAGGGCACAGATAGGTCAGGTAAAAGGCGGCCTTTCCGCTGAGCCCGGCTTTCCAGAAAACAAAGGACGCAAGACACTGCACGCAGAAGGTCACGACGGCAATACAACGCAGCCTACGGGCATCGGCCTTTTTCAGCACGACGAGAAGCGGGGGAAAGATGGCATACAGAAAAGCCTGTACCGAAAGATACCACGCCACTCCGTTCAGGCAGAACCAGAAACGGCTGGAGGGAATCCATGTTTGCAGCAGAAAAATGCTTACAACAAGCTGCGCTGCACAGGAGAGCACCCCGCGGGCAGAGGGCTGCGCCAGAAGCCCCTTCAGCACAAATAACAACGCGGCAGCCATCATTATAAGGTGCAGCGGGTACAGCTTTCGTATTTTTTTAAGAGAGAAAGCTATGGCAGACCGCAGTCCCGGTGCTGTGCGCGGGCGGTCGTAATAGTTGCAGGTCATCAGAAAACCGGACAGCGCCACGAATACCGTGATCGCCCACGGCCCCAGCCACGGTGCCCCGCAATGGGAGAGCACCACGCTCAGAAATGCGATTGCCCGCAGCCCCTGCAAAGATGAGATCAGCTTTTTGTCTGTCAAAGTATCCTCCGTTCTGCCGCAAAGCGCATCAGCTGTGTTTTTGTAATGCGCTATAAGTATAAAAAAGACGGCGCGTCCTGTCAAGAACACACCACTTTTTTGCGTAGTAGGGTGCGATTTTTGGGCGTCATAAATTCTTAACAAAGAAAAATTGCAAAACCCCTTGATTTTTCATGGCAAGATGAGTACAATACAATTAGCACTCAGAGAAAAGGAGTGCTAAACCGCTGCGGAGCACACACGAAGCCCCCGCAGGACGCAACAAAGTTTCAAATAAATTCAATATAATTGGAGGGCAAGAATTATGAAGATCATTCCTCTTGCAGACCGTGTTGTCATTAAGACTGTTGAAGTTGAGGAGACCACCAAGGGCGGCCTGATCCTGACCGGCAGCGCAAAAGAGAAGCCGCAGGTGGCACAGGTCATCGCAGTTGGCCCCGGCGGTGTCGTGGACGGCAAGGAAGTCAAGATGACCGTCAAGGTCGGCGACAAGGTCCTCACCAGCAAGTACTCTGGCACCGAGGTGAAGGTGGACGGCGAAGAGTGCACCATCGTGCGCCAGAGCGACATTCTGGCTGTTGTGGAAGACTGAAACTGAATTTTCCCTTTTCAATTGAGCTTATATTATAAAGGAGCGATGTATTATGGCAAAGCAGATCAAGCAGGGCGAGGATGCCCGCAAGGCACTGTGTGCCGGTATTGATACCCTGGCTAACACCGTTAAGATCACCCTCGGCCCCAAGGGCCGCAATGTGGTGCTGGGCAAGAAGTTCGGCGCACCGGTCATCACCAACGATGGCGTGACCATCGCAAAGGAGATCGAGCTGAAGGACGAGTTCGAGAACATGGGCGCAC
>OJQG01000875.1_pt1 | contig 14055 bp, 11 predicted proteins | sample 1598701 | NCBI WGS metagenome assembly OJQG01 (sample SAMN03922504, study PRJEB24848) | human gut metagenome | isolation source: stool sample | host: Homo sapiens | place: Germany | collected 2011-11 | reverse complement strand
GGGCAGGCGTTGCGCGTGCAAGGTTCCGGCAGCTGTGTGCTGTAAAGGATTAAAAGGGAAGTTTCATATTAGGAGTATCGTTATGGATATCACACACATTACCTCTCTGCTGGGCGGCATTGCGCTGTTCCTGTACGGTATGTCCATCATGGGCGCCGGACTGGAAAAGCTGGCAGGCGGCAAGATGCAGGGCGTATTGCAAAAGCTTACCTCCTCCACCATTAAAGGCGTGATCTTTGGCACACTGATCACCGGCGTCATCCAGTCGTCGGCTGGTACGGTGGTTATTTGTGTCGGTCTGGTCAACTCCGGTATCATGACACTGACGCAGTCGGTAGGCGTGATCATGGGTGCAAATATTGGTACTACGGTAACAGGTCAGTTGATCCGCATGGCGGATATCTCAGGCGACAGCCTGTGGCTGACCCTGATCCAGCCCAAGACCTTTGCCCCCGTGGTGGCGTTTATTGGCTGCATTTTTTATGTGTTCCTGCGCAATGCCAAAAAGAAGAATATCGGCCAGATCATGCTGGGCTTCGGCATTCTGTTTACCGGCATGAGCCTGATGGATACCGGCGTTGCTCCCCTGCGGGAGAGCGCCGTCTTTCAGAATCTGTTCGTCACCATGACCAACCCCATTCTGGGCGTTCTGGTGGGCGTGGTGGTCACCGTGATCATCCAGTCCTCCTCCGCTTCGGTGGGTATTCTGCAGGCACTGTCCAGCACAGGGCTTGTCACCTTCAGCTCTGCCATTCCCATCATTCTGGGTGCACATATCGGTACGGCGTTCACCCCGCTGCTCACCATCGGCGGCTCCTCCAAGGATGGTAAGCGGGCAGCGCTCATCCACCTGTACTTCAACGTCATCGGCAGTGTGATCCTGCTGGCGCTGATCTATGCGGTGCAGTTCACCATCGGCATCCCCATGTGGGGCGATGTGATGAACAAGAGCTCCATTGCAAACATCCATACCTTGTCCAGCGTATGCGCCATGCTGCTGTTCCTGCCTTGCAGCGGAGTGCTGAGCCGCTTGGCGATGCTCACGGTGCCCAGTAGCGTGGAGGAAGCACAGGAGCTGAGCATGCCGGTGCTGGACGAGCGTCTGTACAAGAGCCCGGCAGTGGCCTTGCAGCAGGCGAAGAATGCGGTGATCAAGATGTCCCGCCGCGCCGCCCGCAACGTGGGTCTGGCCGCGCCGCTGCTTTTGAAGATGGACGAGGAGACCGTGAGCGCCATCAAGGTGCGCGAGAACCTGATCGACCGCATGGAGGTGGAGATCACCAACTATCTGATCAAGCTGACCGATCAGGAGCTGGGCGACGACGAGAGCCACGCGGTGACCGAGTTGCTGAACTTTGTTACCGAGTTCGAGCGCATTGGCGACTATGCCGTGAACATCATGGAAAAGGCCGAGGAGCTGTACGACAAGGAAGCCAGCTTCAGCGAGAGCGCCAAAAAGGAACTGCAATTGCTGGATGCCGCATTGGAGCGCATTCTGGTTCTGACGGACGAGGCCTTTGAAAACGATGATGTCCAGAAGGCTGCACAGGTGGAGCCGCTGGAGGAGATCATTGACGTGATGGTGGAGCGCCTGCGCGACCAGCACATCCTCCGTCTGAAGGACGGGATCTGCTCCATCGACACTGGCGTGGTGTTCCTTGATGTGCTGAACAACGCTGAGCGTATCTCCGACCACTGCTCCAACATTGCAGTGCGCATGGTGGGCATGGAGGCTGGCGATGATTACGACTCCCACACCCTGAAAAGCATTATGCACCACAACCCCAGCAAGGACTACATGCTGGAGTACGAGCAGTGCCGCAAGGAATACCTTGTGCCGCTGGAAGAAATGGAAGCCTGAATCATATAAATGCAATGAGCCGCTGCATATCGTGCAGCGGCTCATTGCATTTATTCCCCCAGATCCTCCAGCAGCAGGTCGAGTTCCCGGGGGCTGTTGACCACGAGCCCGCGCTTGATGCGTAAGGCGTCGTTTTCGGGCAGAAGATTGGTGTAGATGCCGGTCACGCGGATCAGGGTGCCCGGGGTGCCGTCGGCGCGGCAGGTGTACACCGCCACCCGCCCGCCGCTGTCTTGCAGGCAGTAGCGGGCGGTGTCCGTCTGGGGCACTGCCTGCGCGGCAAGGCTCAGGGGAGAGGCGGGATCGGTCTCAGACCCGGCGGGGCTTTGGGACAGCGGCAGCCTTGGCAGCGCCATCCAGAACAGACTGAATACAATGGTGAATACGCAAAGCCCGTAGAACAGGCAGACAGACAGCTTGCGCATAAAAAACACTCCCTTCCCCGGTAAGTATGCCCCGTTTTGGCGGATAGCAGACAATTTTCACACGCAGATACTGTACTTTCCACAAGAGAGTGTGTTATACTATTTATATCTGCTCAGCGCGCAAAGATTGGTTCTTGCCCGGCTGGGGCTTGCGTGTTATAATATGGTATTGCAGTTTGAAATTTCGTGTCACAAACGATGTGGATAAAGCCCGGTGCAGCTATGCCCGGCAACAGTCTTGAAATGTCAGGAGGCGATCCCTATCTCCAACAATGAGATGAGAAAGATCCACCGGGGCGGCGAGGAGCAGCCTGCCCGCCCGGTGGGACGTAAGGTCAATGTTTCCCAGAGCCGCCGCGAGGTACACTCCGCAGCGGAAAACCGTACCCGCGCGCCCAAGGCACCCAAAAGCCCCAAGCCGCCGAAGGAAAAGAGCAAGCATCCCATTCTGCGGTTCATCGGCCGCACCGTCGCTACGGTGCTCTGCCTTGGCATTATGCTGGGCAGCGTGGTGGCCGTGGGCATGGTGTTCTATGTGGTGCAGGCTACTGCCAACGACGGTGACCTGCTGGACTTGGACAACATTCAGCTGAGCCAGTCCAGTATGGTGGTAGCTACCGACCCGGATACCGGCGCACAGGTGGAGTATGCCACCCTGCGCTCCTCCAACAGCCACCGCGTATGGGCAGACCTTGAGCAAATCCCCTCCAATTTGCAGTATGCCTTCATCTGCACCGAGGATAAGGACTTCTACTCAGAGCCTGGCGTCAACTTCAAGCGCACCATCGGCGCAATGATCAATGAGTATCTGCTGCCCATTTACAGCTCCAAGCAGGGCGCATCCACACTGGAACAGCAGCTCATCAAGAACCTGACCGATGACAACAGCGCCAGCGGTATCGATGGCGCATTGCGCAAGGTGCGCGAGATCTACCGCGCCCTCTGCCTGAGCCGCAGCTACTCCAAGGAGACCATTCTGGAGGCTTACCTGAACACCATCAGCTTTACCGGCACCATTCAGGGTGTGCAGACGGCTGCCAACGAGTACTTCAACAAGGACGTCAGCCAGCTGAGCCTGTGGGAGTGCGCTACCATTGCCTCCATTACAAAAAACCCCACCAACTATAACCCCTATACGAACCCCGAAAACCTGATCAACCGCCGCAACTTCATCATGTACAATATGTGGCAGCAGGGTGTGATCAGCGAGGAGGACTATCGCAACGGCGCTGCACAGCCCCTTGTGCTGGCCGAAGAAGACAGCGGCAAAAAGCTCAGCACCGTCACCTCCTACTTCACCGATGCACTGTTCAATGAGGTCGTGCAGGACATCATGACCAAGGAGGGCATCAGCGAGTCCGAGGCGCAGAAGCTGCTCTACACCGGCGGCTTTACCATTGAAGCCACTGTCAACACCAAGCTGCAGTCCCAGATGGAAAACCTGATGCTGAACACCGACGATGCCTACTTCCCGGCGGGCTGGCATGAGGAAGAGGTCACCTCTATTTCGGACGATGATGTGCAGGTGTTCAACGAAGACGGTACCCCCAAGACCCGCACCGGCGAAGATGGCACCGTCTACTATTACCGCAACGTGCGCACGCAGGCTGCTATGGTCACGCTGGACTATGACGGCAACGTGCTGGCCATTGCGGGCGGTCTGGGCGAAAAGACCAAGAGCCTTTCCCTGAACCGCGCCTATAATGTGGAGCGGCAGACCGGTTCTACCATCAAGTCCATCGGCGCCTATGCACTGGGCATTGAGTACGGTCTGGTCAACTGGTCCACCATGCTCAACAACTCCCCCCTGTATCAGAAGCAGGATATGATCATCCGGGACGAGGACTACTGCCGCAAGAATGGCCTGATGGGGCTCTCCGACAAGCAGCTCCGCGCTTACCCCAACGCATGGCGCAGCTGGCCGCGCAACTACGGCGGCAACTATGGCGACGGCAGCGATCTCCCGCTGTGGAACGGCCTTGCCCGCTCGCTGAATACCATCGCAGTCCGCGTGGGCGACCTTGTGGGCGCAAGCAATATCTTCAACTTCGTCTACAACACCTTGCAACTGAATACGCTGGACCCCACCAACGATGTGGGTCTGGCGCAGATGGTCATGGGCAGCCAGACCAAGGGTGTTACGCCCATGGCGCTGGCCGCAGCCTTCCAGATCTTCTATGACGGCGAGTACACCACCCCGCACCTGTATACCCGTGTGCTGGACCGGGACGGCAACATCTATCTGGAAAACAACGCCACCAGCTATCAGGCACTGACCCCCGATACCGCTTATGTCATGAACCGTCTGCTGAAGAACGTTCTGTTCTCCAGCGTAGGTACTGCCAGCGGCCGCTACCCCAACTCCAACGGCATGGAGGCCTTTGGTAAGACCGGTACTGCCAGCGACGAAAAGGATTTGTGGTTCGTGGGCGGCACGCCCTACTATGTCACCGCTGTGTGGTGGGGATATGATGCACCTTACGATATGACCAAGACTCTGTCCAAGCAGCAGGCCAAGACCCGCACCTGTGTTATGGCGTGGAAGGCACTGATGGAGCAGGCACAGGCAGACCTGCCCTATAAGGCATTCCCCACCTCCGCAGGCGTGGTGGAGCGCCGTTACTGCACCCAGAGCGGATTGCTGGCCGGTGCAGGCTGCCCGAGCACTGCCGTGGGCTACTACCGTGCCGATGACCTGCCCGATACCTGCACCTATTCCCATGCCGCACCGCAGGCTGCTGCCCCTGCCGAGAACACAGACGATGCTGTGCCCACCCAGCCGGTCATCCCCACCGATACCAGCGCACTGGACACGGAATAAGGACAAAAATCGTACTTTTTCACCCCTTTGCTGAAAAATCCGGCAAGGACAGGGCGCACTTCACAAGACAAAACTGGACAAAGTGACAAAATAGCATCCGGGCTCTTGCATTGCAGGGGTTCGGATGCTATTATATTTTCTACAAGAACACTTGTGTTTGAGAGGTGAACAAGTTGGAACGCCGTTTTTATCTGGTGGATGCGCAGGTGCTGCCGGAGGTTTTTCTCAAGGTGGTACGCGCCAAGGAGCTGCTGGCCAGCGGCGAAGCCCGCAGCATTTCGGCTGCGACCCGCGCCGTAGAGCTTTCGCGCAGTGCATTTTATAAGTATAAGGATTGTATCTTTGATTCAGAGAACGGCCGTGAGGTCATCACGGTCATGGCCACCCTGCGGGACGAGACCGGTGCACTGCAAAGCCTTCTGGCCGGCATCAGCGCCGCAGGTGCCAGTATTGTGACCATCAACCAGTCCACCCCGGAGAATGGGGCTGCGCTGGTGGCGGTCACCATCCGCACCGATACCATGCAGATGTCCCCGGAGGAGTTGACCGAAAAGCTTTCGCGCCAGCGCATGGTGGTGAGTGTGCGCTGCGGGTATAACCTGTAACAAAACAGGAAACGAGGGAAAGAGAGTATGGCTAAAATTGCAATTCTGGGCTTTGGCACGGTGGGCAGCGGCGTATACGAGGTGCTGTGCCACAATGCTGCAAGCGTCTCCCGCCGGGCTGGCGAACCGGTGGAGGTAAAATACATTCTGGACCCGAAGGATTTTACCGGCAACCCGGTGGAGCCTTTGGTGGTCAAGAATATCGACGTGATCCTGCAGGACCCAGAGATCCGGGTGGTGGTGGAGACCATCGGCGGCACCCGCTTTGCTTACCCCTACGTCAAGGCGTGTCTGGAGAGCGGCCGCAGCGTGTGCACCTCCAACAAGGAGATGGTGGCCACCTACGGCGCAGAGTTGCTGGCACTGGCCAAGGAGCACGGCTGCGCCTTCCTGTTCGAGGCCTCTGTGGGCGGCGGTACGCCCATCATCACCCCCATGCACCAGTGCCTGGCGGCCAACGTCATCACCGAGGTGGAGGGCATCGTGAACGGTACCACAAACTTCATGCTCACCAAGATGGTGCGGGAGGGCTTGAGCTTTGAGGATGCGCTGCAAATTGCGCAGGAGCTGGGTTACGCAGAGACCAAGGACCCCAGCGATGACGTGGACGGCCGCGACGCCTGCCGCAAGATCGCCATCCTGTCCTCCATGGTGTGCGGCCACCAGATCTACCCCCAGAACATCCCCACCCGGGGCATCCGCGCCATTACCGCCGCCGATGTGGCCAGCGCCGAAAAGCTGGGCTGCGTTATCAAGCTGATCGCATGGATGAAGCTTGGCAAGGACGGCAGCGTGGCCGCCGGTGTAGAGCCGTGTCTGGTGCCCAAGGCAAACCAGCTGGCCAGCGTGGACGATGTGTTCAACGCGGTGCTGGTCAAGGGCGATATGCTGGGCGATGTGGTATTCTACGGCAAGGGCGCAGGCAAGCTGCCCACCGCCAGCGCTGTGGTGGCAGACGTGGTGGATGCGCTGAAAAACGGCGCACAGGTGCACGACAGCCTGTTCTGGCAGCCTGCGGACCCGGTGGACGGCATGCTCACCGACCCGGCTCCTGCTGCATATTATGTGCGTGTGGCGGGCATTGCACCCGCTGTGGTGGAGGCCATCTACGGCTACGGCAAGGTGGTGGATGAGCGGTACGAGGGCTGCGCCTACTTTGTGAAGCGCGCCGATGAACGTGCGCTGGCAGAGGCCGCGCGCAAGGTGGAGGCCGTGGGCGGCAGCGTGAAGCTGGTGCTCAAGCGTCTGCCCGAGGAAGTGTAACGGAAAGGAACTGCGGCAATGAAGATCAAGGTTTCGGTCCCTGCCACCAGCGCTAACGTAGGCTCCGGCTTCGATGCGCTGGGTCTGGCAGTTACGTTGTACAACACGGTCACCTTTGAGGACAGCGAGGTGCTGGAGATCTCGGCATCGGACGGCACCCGCATCCCCCGGGGCGAGTCGAATCTCGTGTACCGCTCCGCCAAGGGTCTGTTCGAAAAGGTTGGCAAGCAGATCCCGCCCCTTAAGATCACCCAGACGAACCCCATCCCCATGGCACGGGGTCTGGGCTCTTCTTCAGCCTGCATCATCGCGGGTCTGCTGGGCGCAAACCGGATGCTGGGCGATGTGCTCAACACGCAGGAGTTGCTCACGCTGGCAACTGCCATTGAGGGACACCCCGATAACGTGGCTCCGGCACTGCTGGGCGGCCTGACCAGCAGCGTATTCGAGGACGGCAAGGTGTATTCGGTCAAGCGGAATGTGGATGAAAGCCTCTGCTTTGCTGCCATCGTGCCGGACTACAAGCTGCTGACCGAGGCAGCCCGCGCAGCCCTGCCTAAAGAGGTATCCCATAAGGACGCGGTGTATAACCTGTCGCGTGCGGCGCTGGTGCCTGCAGCCTTCTGCGAGGGGCGGCACGACCTGCTGGCCATTGCCACCGAGGATAAGCTGCACCAGCAGTATCGCATGCCCCTGATGCCCGGCTCCCGCGAGGTGTTCGACATGGCGCGGCTGTGCGGCGCAAAGGCCGTGTATGTGTCCGGTGCAGGCAGCACGGTCATGGCAGTGGCAGAAAAAGCCGAGGCCGAAAAGTTCTATTCCAAGCTGGAAAAAGGTCTGGAGCTGCTGGAAGGTCTGGACGGATGTGAAGCATTTACACTGTTGCAGCTGGATGCCGATAACACCGGCGCAACCGTGGAATGATAAATGGGTAAGGGAAGTGCAAGAACGCTTCCGCCCGGCAAGCCCCCCGCAAGCGCGGGGCGTTAAAGAGGAGAGTGACAAGATATGGCGTTGATCGTACAGAAATTCGGCGGTTCTTCCGTAAAGGACCGTGACCGTATCTTCAACGTTGCGCGGATCGTGGCCAATACCCACAACGCGGGCAATGACGTAGTGGTGGTAGTCTCCGCACAGGGCGACACCACCGATGACCTGATCGCCAAGGCAGGGGAGATCACCCATAACCCCTCGGCGCGTGAGATGGATATGCTGCTGGCCTCCGGCGAGCAGATCAGCATCGCACTGCTGGCCATGGCGCTGAACGAGCTGGGCTGCCATGCCATCAGCCTGACCGGCTGGCAGGCGGGCTTCCGTACCGACCGTGCCTACACCAAGGCGCGCATCACCCGGCTGGAGACCGAGCGGATTTCCTCCGAGCTGGAGCGCAACCGCGTGGTGGTGGTGGCAGGCTTCCAGGGCTTGAACAAGCTGGATGACATCACCACTCTGGGACGCGGCGGCTCCGACACCAGTGCTGTAGCGATTGCCGCTGCCCTGCACGCTGACCGCTGCCAGATCTACACGGATGTGGAGGGCGTTTATACCGCCGACCCGCGCAAAGTGAGCAACACCCGTAAGCTGGAGGAGATCACCTTTGACGAGATGCTGGAACTGGCATCTCTGGGCGCACAGGTGCTGAACAACCGCAGCGTGGAGCTGGCTAAAAAGTACAATGTGGAGCTGGAGGTGCTCTCCAGCCTGAACCCCATCCCGGGTACGGTGGTTAAGGAGGTTACAAAGGACATGGAAGGTATGCTGATCAAGGGTGTCGCCAAGGACACCGATGTTGCCGTTATCACGATTCTCAACGTTCCCGATGAGCCGGGCATGAGCTTTAGGATCTTCGGCCTGCTGGCACAGAAGAACATCAACGTGGACATCATTCTGCAGTCCACCGGCCGCGACGGCAAGAAGGACATCAGCTTTACCTGTGCCGAAGGCGAAGCCGAGCTGGCCATGCGTGTGCTGAAGGAAAGTGCACACTTCAACGATGTCAGTGTGGACACCACCTGCGCCAAGGTCTCCATCGTGGGTGCCGGTATGCAGAGCCACAGCGGCGTTGCCTCCAAGATGTTCGAGGCAATGTCCAACAACAATATCAACATCAAAATGATCTCCACCAGCGAGATCAAGATCTCCTGCATCATCGACCGTGCAGACGCCGACAAGGCTGTCGGTGCCATCCACGATATGCTGTTTGACTGATCTGCGTAAAATTTTTAATTGTGGCCTGTCTGCTCCCTGCTGGGAGTGGGCGGGTCATAATTTTTTTACACACGGCGGCGTTTACACAAAATGCAAAGGGGTGTATAATATAGTTTGAATCTGTGCGGCGCACTGGCGCTGCAACAATGCCGAAAAGGAGCCCCGCCGCATGAGTGAATCCACCCGTACCTCCAGAGCGCCTGCCGAGAAGCGCCTGACCTATCAACAATGGAAACGCCGCAAAATGCTGCGGCTGGCCCGCAACTGGGTGCTGTTTCTGGCCGGCTGCGCGGCAGTGGTGGCGCTGCTGACCGGCGGCATCCTGTGGCTGCTGCCCAAGGTGCACGGCCTGCTGGCCGGGCCAAAGGTATTTGCAGCCAGCGTGTACGACGGCACAGACTATGTGTTCGACGCCGCAGACGCCCGGCTTACGCTGGTGAATGCCAACCTGCCCTATACCGCCGAGCCTGCCCCGCTGCTGGATACCGCCGACGAGGCCACTGGCCAGCAGCTGGAGGCCGAAGCGGCCATGCAGTACCGCAGCATGGCCGCCGCCGCGCAGGCAGATGGGGTCAGCCTGACCCTTGTGGCGGGTTATCAGGACGCCGACACCCGTCAGGCCGCCTACGAGGCCCGGGTGCAGACCTACCGTGATAAGCGCAAGAGCGAAGAAGAAGCCGCCCGTCTGGCGGCTTCCATCCAGCCCGCCGCCAACGCCAACGAGCACGGCACCGGCTACGCGGCAGATATCCTCAGCGCGGACAATCCGCAGCAGGACACCGGTTTTGCCGAGACCCGCGCCTACGAGTGGCTTACGGCCTACGCGGCGGAATACGGCTTTATCCTGCGCTATCCGCAGGACCGGCAGGCTGCCACCGGCATCGTGTTCGAGCCGTGGCACTGGCGCTATGTAGGGGTGGAAAACGCCCTTGCCATCCGCGCCAGCGGCCTGAGCCTGGAAGAGTTCATCGCCCTGCAGCGGGCAGACTGAATCAAATGCTCTGTGCGCGGCACAGAGAGAAGGGAATAACCATTGGAACGTACTCTCATTGCACCGGGCGTGCATCTTTCCTGCGACCCGGCTTCTAAATTCAACCGCTGCCGCATCAGCATCCACTTTGCTTTCCCGGCCCAGCGTAAAACGGCCACTGCCCATGCGCTTTTGCCGCTGGTGATGGAGCGCGGCTATGCGGACTGCCCGGATATGACCCGCCTCACCAAAAAGCTGGCAAAGCTCTACGGCGCAGACCTGACCGTGGACGCCCGCCCCATGGGCTGCAACCACAACCTCTGCGTCAGCGTGACCGGCATCAAGGATGCCTTTGCGCTGGAGGGCGAGGCGCTGACCGCCGAGTATACCAAAATTGCGCTGGGTGCGGCCTTCCATCCGTATTTTGTGGACGGCTGCTTTGACCCGCAGGCCGTCAGCATTGAAAAGCAGATGCTGAAAAAAGGCCTTGAGGACGAGATCAACGATAAACGTATCTACTGCCTGCATCAGGCCAACCGGGAGTTTTTTGGCGACAGCCCGGCGGGTGTGCGGCAGGAGGGCTATCTGGAAGAGGTGGACGGCCTTACCCCGGCCATGCTGACCGCCGCTTATCAGCAGATGCTGCGTACTGCAAACATCGAGCTGCTGGTGCTGGGCTGTGATGCTGCCCAGACCGCCGCCATCCGGGACGCCCTGCTGGCTGAGCTTGCCTGCATCGACCGCGTCCCGCTGCCGCTGGTGGAAAACATGGCCATGCCTGCCATTGCGCCGGTGCATAAGACCGAAAACTACGATATGGTGCAGGCAAAGCTGTGTATGCTGTTCACACTGGGGCAGCCCATGCAGCCGCAGCAGCTGGCAGCGGTGCGCCTTGCCATGGCGCTGTACGGCGGCAGCGTGACCAGCCGCCTGTTCCTCAACGTGCGGGAGCGGGACCATCTGTGCTACTACTGCTCCTCCTCCTTCCAAAGCTTTACCGGCAGCATGGCGGTGAACAGCGGTGTGGAGCACGCCGATGCCGCCCGCGCAGAGCAGGCAATTTTGAAGGAACTTGCAGACCTGTGCGCCGGCCCTATCACCGACGAGGAATTTGAGGACTGCCGCCGGGGCTTGCTCAGCGGCATGAACGGGGTAGAGGACAGCCTTGGCGGCATCGAGAGCTGGTACTACATCGAGGTGCTGCGCGCCGGTGCCAACAGCGCTGCACCTATCCAGAGCCCGGAGCAGGCGCGGAATGCTCTACGCGCCGTGACCAAAGACGAGGTGCGGGATATCCTGCGCCGCCTGACCCTCTCGGTCAGCTATCTGCTTACAAAGGAGGATGCTGCCCATGCCGCAGAATAACCAGACCCTGCTGGAAAAGACCGTGGCCGACCAGTGGCAGACCCTGCCCTCCGGCCTGACGGTGCTGGTGCGCCCCATGCCGGGCTATTCCAGCACCCATGTGATCTATGCCACAAAGTTCGGCTCCATCGACCGGGATTTCTGCCTGAACGGCCAAACGGTGCATCTGCCGGCGGGTGTGGCGCATTTTCTGGAGCACAAAATGTTCGAGGACGAGGACGGCGATGCCTTTGCCAAGTACGCAAAGACCGGTGCCAACGCCAACGCCTTTACCAGCTTTGACCGCACCTGCTACCTGTTCACCGCCACCCAGCAGTTGGACGAAAGCCTGGACGTGCTGCTGGGCATGGTAGGCCACCCCTACTTTACCGAGCAGACCATCGCCAAGGAGCAGGGCATCATCGGGCAGGAAATCAAAATGTACGATGACAGCCCGGACTGGCGGCTCATCACCGGCCTGTTCGAGTGCCTGTACCACAGCCACCCCATCCGCAGCGATATCGCGGGCACGGTGGAGAGCATTGCCGAGATCACGCCCGCCATGCTGTACGACAGCTGCAAGGCTTTTTATGCCCCGGGCAATATGGTGCTGGCTGCTGCCGGCAACACCACCATGGAACAGATCCTTGCCGCCTGCAAGCGGCACGGTCTGATGGAGCCCCGCCCGGCAGAAAAGGTGCAGCGGCTGTGGGCCACGGAGCCTATGACCCTTGCCGCTACGGAAAAAACGCTGACCATGCCGGTCTCCAAGCCCTGCTTCGGCGTGGGCTTTAAGGAAGAGCCGCTGCCTGCGGACGATCTGCGCACCGAGGCGCTGTACGACCTTGTGCTCAGCTGCATCGTGGGCGGGATGTCGCCGCTGTACCGCCGCCTGTATGACGAAGGCCTTGTGAACCCCGGCTTTGGCGGCGAGGTGCTGCGGGTGGACGGCTGCTGCTGCATCCTGTTCACCGGCGAGAGCGATGTACCGGATACTGTGCGGCAGCTGCTGCTGGACGAGATCGCCCGGGTACGCGCCGCCGGTGTGGACAGGGAAGTGTTTACCCTGTGCAAGAACGAAAAATACGGACAGCTGATCGAAAATCTGGAAAACGTGGAAGACTCGGCCAGCCAGATGGCAGACTTTGCCCTCAGCGGCCAGACGGTGGCGCAGCAGATCTCCATGCTGGCCGGGCTGACCGCAGAGGATGCAGACGCTGCCCTGCAGCACATCCTGTGCACCGACCGCATGGCTACCATGTACATCCTGCCGGATGGCACGGCGCAGGCGGCAGAAGAGGACGAGGAGGAAGAAGAATGACAAATCTGGTACAGTTCCCGGGTCTGGGACTGAGTTTTCACCTGAACCGCGTGGCCTTTACCATCGGCGGGGTCAGCATCTACTGGTACGGCGTGTGCATCGCGGTGGGTCTGTGTCTGGCACTGGTCTTTGCCTTCCGGCACAGTCTGGAATTTGGCGTAGACCCGGACAGCATGGTGGACGTTATCCTCATCGGCGTGGTGCTGGGCATCATCAGCGCCCGCGCCTATTATGTGGCTATGGCACCTTTTAAATACGAGAGCATCTGGGAGATGATCGCCATCCGGGATGGCGGCCTTGCCATCTACGGCGGCATCATCGGCGGCTTTCTGTTCGGCGGTCTGGCCTGTAAGTGGCGGGGTGTTCCGGTGCTGCCCATGTTCGACCTTACCGCCATGGGCTTTCTCCTCGGGCAGGGCTGCGGCCGCTGGGGCAACTTTTTCAATCAGGAGGCCTTTGGCTGCAACACCACCCTGCCGTGGGGGATGTACAGCGAGGCTACCCGTGCTTACCTGATGAGCAGCACGGTCACGGTGCCCAAGGGTGTGGTCATCGACCCCAACCTGCCGGTGCATCCCACCTTTTTGTACGAGAGCATCTGGTGCTTTGTGGGCTTTTTCCTGCTGTTCCGTTACATCAAAAAACGCAAGTTCAACGGCGACATCACCCTGCGGTATCTGATTTGGTACGGCGCAGGCCGTTTCTGGATCGAGGGTCTGCGCACCGACAGCCTGATGCTGGTGCCCTCCATCGGGCTGCGGGTATCCCAGCTGGTGGCAGGCATCGCTGTGGTGGCTGGCATTGCGGCGGAGGTGTATTTTACCCGCAAGTTTAAGGGCAAGCCTTTGCTTGTGCCGCTGGCGATGAACGCAGAGAACAAGGCGGCTCAAAAGAAGCTGGACGGTCCCATCTCCTTTGCAGGTAAGGACACCCAGCTGCTGGCTTCCAGCCCGCGCAAGCTGTTTTTGGAAAAGACCGAGGCCTATAATGCGCAGGTGAAAGCCGCCATAGAACAGGCCGGGCAGAAAAAAGCGTAAAAATCTGCGCAAAAAGGGAAATTTCCTCTTGCAATCCGGCTTGGTTTTTGCTATAATATTCTAGCCGCATGGTGTGGGCGCCTGAAATGGCCCGCAGTAAGGGTCTGCCTTTACGACCAGCGAGTACAACGAAAAGGAATGAACAAAATGTACGCAATCATTGTTACCGGCGGTAAGCAGTACCGCGTGGAGCAGGGCGA
>OJQG01000874.1_pt1 | contig 14070 bp, 8 predicted proteins | sample 1598701 | NCBI WGS metagenome assembly OJQG01 (sample SAMN03922504, study PRJEB24848) | human gut metagenome | isolation source: stool sample | host: Homo sapiens | place: Germany | collected 2011-11 | reverse complement strand
ATCCAGCAGGTGCAGTTCGTCTGCGTCATCCTGCTGCGCATGGTGGCCTACGCGCCTATTCTGGGCATTGGCGGCGTGCTGCACGTTGTAGGCAGCAGCAGCGGCCTTTCCTGGATCGTGGTGCTGGACGTGGCACTGCTTTTGTTGCTGCTGATCTTCCTGATGAGCGTTGCCATGCCCAAATTCAAGGTGATGCAGCAGCTGGTGGACCGGCTGAATCTGGTCAGCCGCGAAATTTTGACCGGCATCATGCCGGTGCGCGCCTTCAGCCGCGAAAAGTTTGAGGAGCAGCGCTTTGACAAGGCCAACCGGGAGCTGATGGGCACCCAGCTGTTCACCAACCGCGCCATGGTGGCCATGATGCCCTTTATGACCCTGATCATGAACGGCACCAGTCTGCTCATCGTCTGGTTCGGCGGCAAGGCCATGGATGCCGGCACTATGCAGGTGGGCGAAATGATCGCCTTTATCACCTACACCATGCAGATCGTCATGTCCTTCCTGATGCTGGCCATGGTGGCCGTCATGCTGCCCCGCGCCGGTGTGGCTGCGGATCGTATCGACGAGGTCATCCGCACCAAAGCCACCATCCGCGACCCGGACGAAGCCGCCGCAAAGGCTGCACAGGCGCACACCGACTGGCATGGCGTTGTGCAGTTCGAGGACGTGAGCTTCCGTTACCCCGGTGCAGACAGCGATGCGCTGGAGCACATCAGCTTTACCGCAAAGCCCGGCGAGACCACCGCCATCATCGGCTCCACCGGCTGTGGCAAGTCCACCCTGCTCAACCTGATTCCTCGCTTTTACGATGTAACCGGCGGCAAGGTGACCGTGGACGGCATTGACGTGCGCGAGATGCCGCAGGCACAGCTGCACGACCTGCTGGGCTATGTGCCCCAGAAGGGTGTGCTGTTCAGCGGCACCATTGACAGCAACCTGAAATTCGGCGGCGAGGATATCACCGACGCACAGGTGCACAAGGCCGCCGCCATTGCACAGGCCACTGATTTTATCGAGGCAAAGCCCGATGGCTACCAGAGCCCCATTGCACAGGGCGGCTCCAACGTATCCGGCGGCCAGAAGCAGCGGCTTTCCATTGCCCGGGCAATTGCCAAGGACCCCAAGGTCTATCTGTTTGACGACAGCTTCTCGGCACTGGACTACAAGACCGATGTAACCCTGCGCCGCGCTTTGAAGGCACAGACCGACAACGCCACTGTGATCATTGTGGCACAGCGCATTTCCACCGTGCTGCACGCAAACCAGATCCTTGTACTGGACGAAGGCAGGCTGGTGGGCAAGGGCACCCACGCCCAGCTGATGGTCAGCTGCCCGGAATATCAGGAGATCGCCCGCAGCCAGCTGAGCCAGAAGGAGCTGGCGCTGGATACCCTGAATACAGAAAAGGAGGGTGAGTGATATGCCCAGACCCGGACGTCCCACCACCGAGCGCGCCAAAAACTTTAAAGGCACGCTGCGGCAGCTCATCCGCACCATGAGCCACTACAAGCTGCCCCTTGCGGCAGCCATGTTGTTTGCAATTCTTTCTACCATCTTCAACATTGCAGGCCCCAAGGTGCTGGCAAAGGCCACCACCGCCCTTGCCACCGGCTGGATCGCCCGGCTGCGTGGCACCGGCAGCATCGATTTTGTGTATATCGGCCGCATCCTGCTGTTTTTGTTGGGGATGTACCTGCTGAGCAGCGCCTTCAGCTTTATTCAGGGCTGGCTGATGACCGGCCTTTCTCAGAAGGTCTGCTACGACTTCCGTCGCCAGATCAGTGAAAAGATCAACCGCCTGCCGCTGGCGTACTTTGAAAAGCGCACCGTGGGCGAGGTGCTCTCCCGCATCACCAACGATGTGGACACGCTGGGTCAAAGCCTGAACCAGAGCATCACCCAGCTGATCACCAGCGTGACCACCATGATCGGTGTGCTGGTGATGATGTTTTCCATCAGCCCCCGCATGACCCTGATTGCCCTGCTGATCTTACCGGTATCGCTGGCGCTGGTGCTGGTGGTGGTCAAGTTCAGCCAGAAGTACTTCAAGGCACAGCAGGCCACGCTGGGCGTGGTCAACGGTCAGGTCGAGGAAGTCTACGCCGGTCACAACGTGGTCAAGGCGTTTAACCGCGAAGCCGTGGTACTGGCAGACTTCAACGCCGCCAACGATAAGCTGTACGAATCCGCATGGAAAAGCCAGTTCCTCTCGGGCCTTATGATGCCCATCATGAACTTTGTGGGCAACTTGGGCTATGTGGCAGTGGCCATCGTGGGCAGCATTTTTGCTGCAAACGGCGTTATCACCATTGGTGATATTCAGGCTTTTATCCAGTATGTCAAAAACTTTACCCAGCCCATCCAGCAGCTTTCGCAGGTGTCCAATATGCTGCAAAGCATGGCCGCTGCCGCCGAGCGGGTGTTCGAGTTTTTGAACGAGCCGGAGGAGGAGCAGCTGGCCGACCCCGCCCGCCGCGCCGACCCCGCCGACATTGACGGACAGGTCACCTTTGACCATGTGCGCTTCGGCTACACCCCGGACAAGACCGTCATCCACGACTTCAGCTGCACGGTGCAGCCCGGCCAGAAGGTAGCCATCGTAGGCCCCACCGGTGCGGGCAAGACCACCATGGTCAAGCTGCTGATGCGCTTTTACGATGTGGATGCCGGTTCTATCACCCTGAACGGCCACAATGTGCGGGACTTTGACCGCAGCGCCTTGCGCGAGGGCTTTGGCATGGTGCTGCAGGACACATGGCTGTTTAAGGGCACCATCATGGAGAACATCCGCTACGGCCGGCTGGACGCCACCGATGAAGAGGTGATTGCTGCCGCAAAGGCCGCCAACGCCGACCACTTTATCCGCACCCTGCCCGGCGGCTACCAGATGGAGCTGAACGAGGACGCCTCCAACGTCAGTCAGGGACAAAAGCAGCTGCTCACCATCGCCCGCACCATTCTGGCAGATAACCGCATCCTGATTTTGGACGAGGCTACCAGCAGCGTGGATACCCGCACCGAGCAGCGCATCCAGACCGCCATGGACCGCCTGATGGAGGGGCGCACCAGCTTTGTCATCGCCCACCGCCTTTCCACCATCCGGGATGCCGACCTCATCCTTGTGATGCGGGACGGCGACATTGTGGAGCAGGGCACCCACGACCAGCTGATCGAGGCAGGCGGCTTCTACGCTGACCTGTACAACAGCCAGTTCGAGGACGTGGTGGATTAAAGCACCTGTCGTCACAATATAATTGCAAAAAGAGCACCTGTCGCCTTTTTAGGGCAATAGGTGCTCTTTGTTTTACCCTCTCAGTCATCGCTGCGCGATGCCAGCTCCCCCGAGAGGGGGAGCTTTTCAGCAGCTGCCGGTGCCAGCTCTCCTGAAGGGAGAGCTGGCACGAAAGTGTCTGAGAGGGTTTTCGTCTTTTCTTTATGATTCCTCCACCGGTTCCAGCTTCAAGCCGAACAGCTTTTCCGAGAGGGACGGCAGCTGTTGCTGCAAGGCGCGGACATAGGCCATTACCACCGGGTCCTCGCGCTTTTGCCCCAGTACGACGCCGAACCGGTGTCCCCTGCCCCAGTCCAGTACCCGCACAAAACTGAGGTCCGGTCTGCGGTAGTAGAAAGGCGGGATCATCTTGAGTGCCGGGTCGCCGTAGGCCGCACTGCGGATACCGCCCACCGGCGTAAACTCCACCCCTCGGTCCATTCCCTCCTGAAGCAGTCTTGTTTCGTAGACAGTCTGGTACATCTCCTTGATGGGCAACCAGCGGTATTGCAATGCCTGTTCCAAGGTCAGTCTGCCCACCGGCATATCAGCGGGCGGGTGGATGGGGATGCAAAGTTCTGGCATATAGAACAGCGGCACAAAGGTAAGCCCCTGCGCGTAGAACTCTGCACTTTCCAGCTGGAAGGAAAGATCCATCTCCCCTTTTTTCAGGCTGCGCCAGACCTCGCTGCGGTTGGCACACCACCCCAGAATGGGGGTATACTGCAGGCACAAGTCACTTGTCAGGGAAAACAGGTCGTATACGAACATCCGCATTGCCTCATGACACCCTGCGATGATCAGATGTCTTTCCGGCGGTTTTTCCTGCTGCTGCACCGCTCGGGCATGGCACACTGCCTGCTGATACAGGGCCACCAGCTGCTTTGCCTTGGGGTAAAAATCCTGTCCCGCCGGGGTCAGCACCACCCGGCGCGGCACATGCTGGAACAACTCAAACTGCAATTGCCCTTCCAGCGTGCGGATCTGCTGCGAAAGTGCCGACTGGGAAAGATACAGTGCCTCTGCCGCCGCAGAAAAGCTGTTCAGTTCCACGATTTTTACAAAGCCCTCCAGTGCGCTCTCGTTCATGCTTTTCTCCCTCCCGCAATACATTAGGTTGGCCTAAATTATAATATAAAAAATATGAATTGTAAACAGCACCCTTCTACGCTACAATTGTTAAGGATTCCGCAAAGTGCCTTTTACTTTGCTGCACGATAAGAAGGAACACAAAGAAGAACAAAAAGAAAGAGAGCGTACCTATGAACAAGATCTCCCGTAAGGGCTTTATCAAGATCGCCGCTGCCGCCGCCATGAGCGGTGTGACCGCCGGTGCTCTGGCTGCCTGCAATTCCGCTTCCGGTTCTGCCTCCACTTCCGGTGCTGCCGGTCAGTACATCCCCGGCACCTACGAGGGCACTGCCGAGGGTATTTCCTCCACCGTCAAGGTCACTATGACCTTCTCCGACAGCGCTGTCACCGACGTGGTGGTGGATACCTCCGGCGAGACCGCTTCCTTCGGCGCTGCCGCTGCCGATGAGCTGCGCGAGCAGCTGCTGGCTGCTGGTTCTGCCGAGATCGACGGTGTTTCCGGTTCTACCATCACCTCCGATGCCGTGATGAAGGCTGCCAAGAGCTGCTACGCACAGGCTAAGGGCGAGGCCGTGGTCTCCAGCGTGCAGCTGCCCACCGGCGATGAGAACGACTGGCTGGGCAAAGAGCCTGACATCGACGAGACCGCCATCACCGAGACCGTGGACACCGACATCCTGATTGTAGGCGCAGGCAACGGCGGTATGTTCGCTGCCGCTTATGCTGCTGCCAACGGCCTGAACTTCCGTGTTATCGAGCAGAACGCCAACGTGCAGGACACCCGTCACTGGTACGGCGCTGTTGATTCTGCTGCCGCTAAGGAGGCTGGCGAACCCGCCACCGATAAGGCAAAGCTGCTGAGCGAGATCTCCCGCTATGCCTCCGGCAAGTGCGACCAGCGCGTTGTCAAGACCTGGATCAACGAGTCTGCCGCCATGCACGACTTCATGCGCAGCATTCTGGAGGATAAGTACGGCTGGGTGTGCGATTTTACCTCCGGCAGCGAGGCTGCATGGCCTGCAGAGAATGCCGAGCACAACACCGACTACCTCTACCCTGTGCAGGAGCATAACTACATGGCCAGCGAGCGCGAGTCCGGTCTGGCTCGCAATGAGCTGCTGCTGCAGTACATTCAGGAGCTGGGCTACGATGTGGACTTCAAGACCAGTCTGGCCAAGCTGGAAAAGAACAGCGATGGCCGCATTACCGGTATCATCGCCCAGAGCACCGAGGATGACCACTTCATCCGTTACAACGCCAACAAGGGCGTGCTGTTGGCCTGCGGCGGCTTCCCCGGCAACCCCTACATGATGGAGCAGCTGGACCCGCTGGGCACCAGCGTGACCACCGCCTGCTCCTACTCCCCCGCCGACAAGGGCTACGGTATCCGTGCAGCAGTGTGGGCAGGCGCTAATCTGGACAAGGAAGCCGCTCCCATGCTGTTTGACCGCGGCATCGTTGCCCCCGGTGTGGATGCCGGTTATGTGGACAGCGACTCCGCCTTTGGCGGCAAGGCTTTCCCCGGTAAGATTCGCCAGTACAACCCCGGTACCCAGCCCTTCCTGAAGGTGAACCGCAACGGCGAACGTTTTGCCAACGAGAGCTGCCCCTATAACGATATCGTCTACGCTGCCGCCCACCAGCCGGGCCGCGTCTACGCACAGATCTGCGATGCTAACATTCTGGAGGATGCAAAGCGCTTCCACACCATCGGCTGCTCTGCCCAGACCCGCAACGGCGGTGAGAAGTACATTCAGGGCAAGATGGACGAGGCTATCGAGGCCGGTGCATTGTTCAAGTGCGATACGCTGGACGAGCTGGCCGACAAGATGGGCTTTACCGGTGCTGCCAAGGACACCTTCCTTGCTACCGTGGAGCGCTACAACGAGCTGTACGACAAGCAGAACGACGAGGACTTCGGCAAACCCGCTTACCGCCTGAGCGCCATCCGCACCGCGCCCTTCTACGGCTGCTGGCTGGGTGCTTCCCTGCTGACCACTGAGCAGGGCATCGCCATCAACGAAAAGGGTCAGGCTCTGGACACCAACAATCAGCCCATGGAGGGTCTGTACATCACCGGCGATATGTCCGGCAGCTTCTTTGCCAACAACTACCCCTGCCTGATGGCCGGTGTGGCTATGGGTCGTACCCTGACCTTCGCCATGAAGGCTGTCAAGCAGATGGCTGGTCTGGAGAACGCCTGATAAAGCGCAGTTCTCCGGCATCCTCTAAGCGTTTCTTCTTTTTCATGTGAAGAGGGGCAGCCCGATTTGGGGCTGCCCCTCTTTGCGTTTTTGCCCCGCACACCCTCTACACAAATGCCCGCGATTGTGCTATGATAAGCGTGAAACCGGGCAGTTCATTCCCGCCCGGTCACAAGATCGAGGTGTTTGTACAAATGTCGGATATTCTGGATACCTTACGGCAGGAAGGGGTGGACCCCGCCCTGCTTACGGCGGTGCAGGAATACCGCGCCGCCCATCCGCTCAGCGAGGTGCTGCGCCCGCGCATCCCCGCCCCTGCCTTTACCTACTACGGCAAAGAGGTGTGGGAGCAGGCGCTGGCGGCCATCCTCTGCGGCGAAAACCTGCTGCTGGCCGGCGGCAAAGCCACCGGCAAAAACGTGCTGGCAGAAAACCTTGCCGCCGCTTTTGGCCGCCCCGCATGGGACATCTCCTTTCATGTAAACATGGACGCTGCCTCCCTCATCGGCATGGATACCTTTGCAGACGGGCAGGTAGTGTTCCGTCCCGGGCCTGTGTACCGCTGCGCACAGTGCGGCGGCTTCGGCGTGCTGGACGAGATCAACATGGCCAAAAACGAGGCGCTGGCCGTCCTGCACGCGGTGCTGGACTTCCGCCGCGCCATCGACGTACCCGGTTACGACCGCATCCCGCTGGCCGAGGAGACCCGCTTTATTGCCACCATGAACTACGGCTACGCGGGCACCCGGGAGCTGAACGAGGCGCTGACCTCCCGCTTTGCAGTGGTGCAGATGCCCACCATCACGCAGGATAATCTGGAAAAGCTGCTGCGGGCGCAGTTCCCGGATCTTTCGGCAAAATATGTGCACCAGTTTGCACTGCTGTTTCTGGACCTGCAGAAAAAGTGCGACAGTGCTGAAATTTCCACCAAAGCGTTGGATCTGCGCGGTATGCTGGACGCGCTGCGGCTGATTCGGCGGGGCATCCCGGCCGGGGCGGCGCTGGATATGGGCATTACCAATAAAGCCTTTGACTCCTACGAGCAGGGGCTGATCCGGGACGTGATTGCCGCACGCATCCCGGCCAAGCTGGATGCCGGAAAGCTGTTTGCCTGATGGACGCCCAAAGCTACACCGCGCAGGAGCGGCGTGCGGCCAATCAGGTCTGGGCCGCTGCCGGAGCCTACGGCTTTGAGCCGCTGTTTCTGGCCCGCAACACGGACGGCACCATTGATTTTTACATGAACTGCATCGTCGGGCTGGTGCATAAATACTACGGCGACGCGCTGATCCGGGACATTTTTTCCGCTTGGGAGGGCGATGTGCGCCAGCCCATGCTGGACGATATGGCGTGGCTATATCTGGAAAACGCCGCATACCGGCTGGAGCTGCCCCGCCGCCCGGTGCTGGAGGCGCTGCGGTTTGCCCACGCAGACTACTTTTTTGCCATCCAGTACAAGCTTTCGCGGCAGGAGTGGATGGCGAAAAACCAGCTGGTGTACACCATGCAGGCTGCGCGCTGGCGCAAGGTTCTGGGACACACCGCCCCGGTCATGACCCCTTACGAGAGCAGCCTTGCCGCCGCGCTGGAGCCGGAGACCGTACCGGAACCAGCACAGCTCAAAAACGACCTGCTGGCGCTGTTTGCAAAATTTGCCCTGTTTGACGGCGAGGTACGTCAGAAGCCCGCGCTGCATCTGCGGCTGCAAGGCTTTTGGGCAAAGCTTGCTACCAAAACCATGCCCACCCAGATGATCAAGACCGACCGGGTGACAGTAGAGCATTCCGGCGCGGTGGATGCCACAGGCAGCGGGCTGGCGGTGGACAAGCGCCGGGCAAACATTACCCTGAAGCAACGCGCCGCGCAGGATCGCGCCTACATTGAAAGCTGCTTCGGGCGCTGCTTCTATCCGCCGGAGCAGCTGCGCAAGACTGAGCAGGAGTTGTGCACTGGGGTGCATTTGGGCTGTCACTTGTGGTTCAGCGCCGGTGTACCCAGCCCGGCGCAGGCACCCACCCCGGAAGCGCGGCAGCTGGCGCAGCAGGCCGAATTGCAGGCCGAACGCAACCGTGCCTACTACGCCAAAAATCAGGAGCTGCACCGCAGCGTGGTGCTGCGCCTTACCGAACAGATCCGCAACTGTATTCTGGTGCATCAGCAGCCCGACCAGCGGGTGGCACGCAGCGGCAACCTGTGCGCCGGGCGGGTGTGGCGCGCCCCTTACCTGAACGATAGCCGGGTGTTTTTGTGCCCGGAGGAGGAAAACTGCCCCGCCTTTACGGTGGACCTGCTGCTGGACGCCTCCGCCTCCCGCCTGCACTGTCAGGAGGTGATCGCGGCGCAGGGTGTCATTCTGGCCGAAAGCTTGGCCAACTGCGGTATTCCGGTGCGAGTAAGTGCCTTTAGCAGCCTGCGGGGCTACACGGTACTGCGGGTGCTGAAAGGCTTTGCTGACAAGAACCGGCAGAGCATCTTCCGGTACTTCGCCTCAGGCTGGAACCGGGACGGTCTGGCGCTGCGAGCTGCGGGCGATCTGATTCAGTACGCCCCCGGCCCCGCCCCGCGCCACCTGATGATCCTGCTGACCGATGCCAGCCCCAACGACAGCCGCCGCATTCCGCCCACAGCAGAGAACCCGCTGGGCTGCGCCTACGAGGACGCCGCCGGTGTTACCGATACCGCCGCGCAGGTGCGCACCTTGCAGCGGCAGGGGGTGCGGGTGTCTGCCGTTTTTATGGGCGAGGACAGCAGCGCCGGTGCCGCCACGCAGATCTACGGCAAAAATATGGCGCGCATCCGCGGCATGGATCAGCTTGCCCGCGCTGCCGGGCGATTGATCCAGAACGAGATTCGGGAGCTTGGCGATTGAAAAATATAAAATGACCCCTGTGGGAGCAACTCCTGCCTTAGCCGGCATCTCCCGCAGGGGTCATTTTTCACAACCGATTATCATAAAGCACAACCATGCTTTGAACTTCTGTTTGCTCCATGCCATAAGCTTTTGCAAAATTTTGTCGTTTCGAAGAAACTTGCAGTTGTTTTTTCCTCAAAAGTATGCTATACTACGTTCAGAGAAGTTTTATACAGCCTGTCGGCCCGATCACCCGGCTGGCGCTTTTACAACGTTTCGCTGTTTTCTTTTTAGGAAGGAGATCAATCATGGACGCTTCCCGTTATTTTGACGCCATGCACAACGCCATGTCCACCCTGCACGCCGGTGCACAGCTGCTGCTCACCATCCGTTTGCAGGACACCTGCGGCAACGATGCCTATCTTGAAGTAAAACAGCTGCCCGGAGAGCAGAGCGCCCTTGTGTGCTACTCCACCATGGGGCGGCGCTGCCTGAATTTTCAGCTGTTCCGCAAGGGCTGGCAGCTATGCCACAATGCCGATGGGCAGCTGATCGGACATTTTCCGTCCAGTGCCGACAGCCTGCTCAGCCAGACCGACTTCCGCGCCTACTGCCGGGAGGATCGGCTGGATGCCGCCCGCACCCAGCGCCTTGTGGAGGAACTGGGGCAGCGCGCCGGCACGAACTATGTTGGTATCATCCCGCAGAATGCCCGCACCGGCGCACAGATCACAGTCGAAAGCCACCTCGGCCGCGGCGCACGCTGGAGTTACTGGAGTCAGGACGCTTCCCCCTGCCTGCCGCTGGCTGCAATTTTGTACTGGTTGGCTGATTTTCTGGCCGGGAACGAGCGCCGCGCGTTGCAGTCTGACCCGCAGGCCGCTGCACTGGCTGCGCAGTGGCTGGCAAAGGACACTGCTGTGTTCTTCTGCCCCTCCCCTGCCCTGACGGTATCCTCTGCGACCGGTCATAGTGCCCCTGCTGCACGGCGCACCCGCCCCGCCCCGGTGCCTGCCGCACGCAGCAAGAGTTGGCAGAGCGTTCTGGCTGCTATGGCTGCGGTGTAAGCTGGTACCTTTTCAATCTGGTTTACATATAAAAGACGAGTGCTCGGTTTTGCCGAGCACTCGTCTTTTTTACAAAATAACAGCAAAAAAGCACCCCGCCAACCGTTTCCGGTCAGCGGGGTGCTTAGTGCTTATAGTTTACGGTTCAGCTTACGCTGCACAGCACAGGGAGGAAATCACTCCTCGATGTAGCCGTACTGGAAGTACCAGTAGCCGTAGGGGCTGTGCCAAGTGCCCTTCAGAGAAGAGCTCTGCAGCCAGAAGTCGTTGTTGTAAGCAACGGGGATGCAGCCCATATCCTCCATCAGGATATCCTCAGCCTTGTGCAGCTGTGCAAAGTGCTCGGCGACATCAGCAACCTTGGAAGCCTCAACAGCAGCATCAAAGTCAGCATTGGAGTACTTACCATCGTTGTTGCCGTTGTCGGTGCAGAACAGCTCGATCATGTTGGAAGGATCGTTGTAGTCCATGACCCAGCCGTTACGGGCAACATCGTACTCGCCTGCACGACGAGCAGCGGTGAAGGCAGACCACTCCATCTTGCTGATGGTCAGGGTAATGCCCAGATCACCCCAAGCCTGCTGCAGGTACTCTGCCAGAGGCACATTGTAGCCGGAATCGTTGGTGCTGTACTCGATGGTGGGGTAGCCCTCGCCATTGGGGTAGCCAGCCTCTTCCAGCAGCTTCTTAGCCTCGGCCAGATTTGCCTCGTAGTCAGCTGCAATGTAGGGAGAGCCGCCGTTCGCGTTATCGTAGAAGTAGCCCTGCGCGTCCACGATGCCGGGGCCGACCAGGTTGGAAGCAGCAGAGTAGGTGCCCTGCATGATGGTGTTGGCAACGTAGTCGCGGTCGATAGCCAGAGCCAGAGCCTTGCGGACCTTGGCATCCTTGAAGGCATCGTGCTGCAGGTTCATGCTGACGTAGTAGGTGCCCAGAATGGTGTCAACATAGAAGTCGCCGCCGTCCTCTGCCTTGGTCAGGCCGGGGATCTCGTCGGTGGGCACGTCCTTGATCAGGACAGCCTCGCCGCTGTTGTAAGCAGCGTAGGAAGCGGAAGAGTCCTCCAGCAGCAGCAGGGTGATGCTGTCGGAAACGATCTTAGAGCTATCCCAGCCGCCAACGTAGTTGGGGTTCTTGGTCAGGACGATACGCTCGGAGGGGGTCCACTCGGTGATCATGTAGGGACCGTTGGAGACGAAGGTCTCAGCGGAGGTGCACCATGCATCACCGTTGGCCTCAACGGTAGCCTGCTGCACAGGGCTCATAGCTGCGAAAGCAGCCATCTTGTCGAAGTAGGAGCAGGGGTAGGACAGCACGATGGTCAGGGTCTTGCCATCGTCGCTTGCCTTGACGTTCAGAGCATCGGTATCACCGGCCTGTGCTGCGTCAAAACCATCGATCATGCCCAGGCAGGTCTCTGCGTAGGGAGCAGCGGTGTCGGGGTTGACCATACGCTTGAAGGTGTACTCAAAGTCCTTAGCGGTCAGGTCGGTGCCATCGCTCCACTTCAGACCGTCACGCATGGTGAAGGTCCAGGTCAGGCCGTCCTCGCTTTCTTCCCAGCTCTCAGCCTGGCCACCAATAACTTCGTTGTTCTCATTGATGATCAGCAGGGGCTCGAAGATGGTGATGATGGTGTTGGCACCATCAACAGCGCTGTTCAAAGAGGGATCCAGAGTCTCGGGGTTGGGGCCGTACTGGACGGTGAAGCCAGCGGTGTTGACACTGCCGGTAGAAGAGCCAGCAGCGGAAGAAGCAGTGCCGGAGGTTGCGGTAGAACCGGACTTGCTGCCGCCACAGGCTGCCAGACCCAGAGCAGCGGCACCCACGCCTGCAACCTTGAGGAAATTACGACGAGAAATGCGTTTCATAATAATATCCTTCCCTTATATCAAATTTTGAGTGTGCCAGGTTCCCCCAGCCGCCTCTATATTCGATCCGGTGCAAATGTACACCGGAGGAACACGAATGATTATAATGCGTTCTCACCCGGGTTACAAGTCCAAAACTTGGACTGTAACCATTTTGTGACAACATTTCAGCGCTAAGTTGAATCGTTTTCACCTTTTACTGGTGTGAAGTGTTCTCACTTCACGCGGTCAAGGTGATGGCAGGCTGCCCAGTGGCCGGTGGAGACCTCCTTGAACTCGGGCACCTCGTTGGCGCACTGCTCGTCTGCATAGGGGCAACGGGTGCGGAAACGGCAGCCGGACGGCGGGTTCAGGGGGCTGGGCACATCGCCCTGCAGCACGATACGCTTGGACTGGCGGGCCGTAATGGGGTCTGCCACCGGGATTGCGGAAATCAGGCTGCGGGTGTAGGGGTGGATGCTGTGGGTGATCAGCTCGTAGCTGTCGGCCAGCTCCACCATCTTGCCCAGATACATCACGCCGATGCGGTTGGAGATGTGCTTGACAACGCTCAGGTCATGGGCGATGAACAGGTAGGTCAGACCCATCTCCTGCTGCAGATCCTCGAACATATTGACGACCTGTGCCTGAATGGAAACGTCCAGTGCAGAGACAGGCTCGTCACAAACGATGAACTCGGGGTTCACGGCCAGTGCACGGGCAATGCCCACGCGCTGACGCTGACCGCCGGAGAACTCGTGGCAGTAGCGGTTTGCGTGCTCGCTGTTCAGGCCAACGCGCTCCAGCAGGGCGATGATCTTATCGTGGCGGTCCTTTTCATTCTCAGCCAGATGATGGATATCAATGCCCTCGCCCACGATGTCGCCAATGGTCATGCGGGGGTCCAGACTTGCGTAGGGATCCTGAAATACGATCTGCATCCGGCGGCGGTAGGGCAGCATATCCACTGCAATCTTGTTGTCCTTATCGAACAGCAGGTTGCCGTCATAGTAGATCTTACCGCCGGTGGGCTCGTACAGGCGCAGCAGGGTGCGGCCGGTGGTGGTCTTGCCACAACCGGACTCGCCTACCAGACCAAGGGTCTCGCCCTTGCGGATGGCAAAGCTTACGTCATCCACAGCCTGAACGTACTTGCGGTTCTTGCCCACACCGCCGGCGGGGAAATACTGCTGCAGGTGCTGGACTTCGACCAGCGTCTTGTGTTCACTCATTCTGCCTTTTCCCCTTTCTCAAATGCAGCCTTCTGCTGCAGCCAGCAGTAGGTATAATGGGTATCGCTGAGCTCGGTGCGCGGGGGCATCTTGCTCAGACAGATCTTCATGCAGTTCTTGCAGCGGGGCGCAAAGGGGCAGCCGGCCGGCGGATTCAGCAGATCCACAGGGGTACCCTCGATGGGCACAAGGCGCTCGTGCTCTGCAGTGTTCAGCTTGGGGATGGAGTTGATCAGGCCCTTGGTGTACTCGTGACCCGGCTGGTAGAAGATCTCATCGGTGGTGCCGTACTCCACAATGTGGCCGGCGTACATGACGGCGATCTTCTCGCACATGGAAGCCACAACGCCCAGATCGTGGGTGATCATGATAATGCTCATGCCCAGCTTCTTGCGCAGATCCTGCATCAGCTCAAGGATCTGTGCCTGAATGGTCACGTCCAGTGCGGTGGTGGGCTCGTCCTGTCTCTTATACACATCTGACGCTGCCGACGAAGGCTTAGG
>OJQG01000857.1_pt1 | contig 14312 bp, 9 predicted proteins | sample 1598701 | NCBI WGS metagenome assembly OJQG01 (sample SAMN03922504, study PRJEB24848) | human gut metagenome | isolation source: stool sample | host: Homo sapiens | place: Germany | collected 2011-11 | reverse complement strand
GTACAAGTCCTCCAAGTGAAATAACAGAAATCTCGGTCGTATCTGCACCGATATCTACAACCATGATACCGGTCGGTTCATTGACGTCTAATCCCAATCCCACAGCATCTGCGATTGGTTTTTCACATAAAAGAACACTCTTTGGTTTCATCTTGCTCTTATAGAACATGTCAAAAAACGCTTTTTTCTCTACTTCTGTGATACTTGTCGGTACTGCCACAATAAATTCTGCCCCCTTTAAGCTTCCCTTGACATGTGTTTCTAAGAAAAGCTGTATCATGGACTGAAGATTGTTGAAATCTGCGATGACACCTGTTGTAACAGGGAATGTCACATGGATAGACTCCGGGGCCTTTTCATACATTGCGTATGCCGAGTTACCATAAGCATAGATCTCATCTTTATTTTTTAATGCGATCGTGTTTTTCTCATTTAAGATTTTGTTGGAAGACTTGCAGTAAATTTTCATATTGCATGTTCCAAGATCAATACCGTATACGTTGTTTGTCATTGTTCTCTCCCTTTGGAACGCGGTTTAAACCACGATCCTGTTATTTTCTCTGTAACTAAAGTAAGAATGATCTCCGATAATAACATGGTCGGAAAGCGGAATGCCCATCAACTGTCCGCAGTTTAAAATCCGTTTTGTAACGACATCATCTGCATGGGATGGTTCCGGTATACCGCTCGGATGATTATGGACTAAGATAAGATGTGCTGCATGACAGTTGATTGCTGTTTCAAAAACCTCACGCGGCGAAACAATCGTCTCGTTTGCACTGCCGACAGAAAGCAGTTTATCACCTTTCATGTGGCATTTGTTGTCGAACATACAGACGATCAGATGTTCTTTGTTCTCGTGGCGCAGATGCTCCATATAGTAATCTGCGATGGTTCTCGGATTAGTCATGCATACGTTTGGTGCTGATTTTGTCTGTGCAATCCGCTTTGATAATTCCGCAATACATTTTAACTGGATTGCCTTTATGGGACCAATTCCACGTATTTTCTGCATCTTTTCAAACGGAATGTCATAGAGGTTTAACAAATTGCGATGACCGTCATTTAACAGATTCTGCGCAACTTCCACAGACTTCAGACCGCTTGTCCCTGAACGGATAATCACTGCTAACAGCTCTGCATCACTTAAGTATTCCGGGCCATATGTAAGAAACTTTTCATATGGTTTTTCCGAATCCGGCAATTCTTTTACCGTAGTAATTTTGTTCATAAATGCTTCCTCTCTGCTCTCCCGGGAAGCATACATAAATCACATTATATTCTATCATAACAAGTCAAGGTCGACAAGTTTTCGTTCCTTAAGTTTTTGTAAAGATTTCAGAATGCCCAGTTTTGCGTGATACCAGGTCAGTCCGCCCTGGAAATAAACGGCATATGGAGGCTTGATCGGACCGTCTGCACTCAGCTCAATGGATGATCCCTGTACAAAAGCACCTGCCGCCATGATGACATCGCTGTCATAGCCCGGCATTGCCCACGGTTCCGGCGTTACATAGCTGTCGACCGGTGCCGCCGCCTGAATTCCCTCACAGAATGCAATCAGTGCATCCGGATTGTGGAATGCGACCGCCTGAATGATATCGTGACGGCTCTCACTTCCGTTCGGAACAACCTCAAATCCAAGTTTTTCGTAAATATTTGCCGCGAAGATCGCACCCTTTAATGCGCCGCTCACCACGGTCGGTGCAAGGAAAAATCCCTGATAAAAAGACTGGATGACACCTAAGGATGCACCGACTTCTTTTCCGAGTCCCGGAGAGGTCAGACGGTAAGCAGCATTTTCGACACATTCTTTTTTCCCGACGATATATCCGCCAATCGGCGCAAGTCCGCCGCCTGGGTTTTTAATCAGAGAACCAACGATCATGTCCGCTCCGACTTCAAGCGGTTCCTGCTCTTCAACAAATTCACCGTAACAGTTATCTACCATACAGATGACATCCGGTTTGATGCCTTTGATGTAGGAGATCAGCTCTCCAATACGTGCCACGGACAGGGTTGGTCTGGTTGCATACCCTTTGGAGCGCTGGATCGTCACGAGTTTTGTCCGCTCATTGATCGCCTCTTTGATATGTTCAAAATCAAAACTTCCGTCCGGCAGAAGATCCACCTGACGGTAAGACACGCCGTATTCTGCCAGAGATCCCTTTGACGGACGGATGCCGATCACTTCCTCTAAGGTGTCATATGGTTTTCCGACCGGGGATAAAAGTTCATCTCCCGGACGAAGGTTTGACATTAAAGCAAGTGCTAAAGCGTGTGTGCCGCAGGTAATCTGCGGACGTACTAAAGCATCTTCTCCTTTAAAGCAGGATGCATATACTTTTTCTAATGTGTCACGTCCGAGGTCGTTGTAGCCGTATCCTGATGACATATTAAAGCACTCTGCACTCACACGGTTGTCCTGCATCGCTTTGATGACTTTTAACTGGTTGTATTCTGCCGTAGCATCGATCGCTGCAAAACGTTCTTTTAAGGAATCTTCGATTTTTTCTCCAAATTCATATACTTCTCTTGAAATACCAAGGGCTTCGTATTGTTCTTCCATCCACTTATTCATGACTGATTATTTCCTTTTCTTCTAAAATTGATATCATATCTGTTAAAATCGCTGCATCATCATAGCCAAATGCCTGCTTGTCGAGCCAGATCACATCCCGCTCTCTCTTAAACCATGTCAACTGGCGTTTTGCAAAGTGGCGCGTCTCACGCTTGATGATATAGACAGCTTCCTCTAAGGTACACCCGCCGTCTAAATATGCAAGGATCTCCTTGTAGCCGAGCCCCTGCATGGAAACCATCTCCCGGCTGCAGCCCTTGGATTTTAATTTTTTTACTTCCTCCACGAGTCCGGCTTCTATCATTGCGTTCACACGTCTGTCAATGCGTTCGTACAATTTTGCACGCTCATCCGTGAGTACAAAATAGGCAAAATTGTATGGAGACTGTTTTTGTCGTTCCGTTTCGTTGTGCTCAGATATTTTTTTGCCGGACAAATGATAAAATTCTAACGCCCTTATCACACGTTTGATATTATTGGCATGGATCGCTTCGGCGGAAGCTGGATCCACTTCGCGCAGTATTCCGTGCAGATATTCTGCGCCATGTTCTCTGGCAAGATCTTCTAACTGCCTGCGGTAAGTCTCATCACACTGCTGCTCTGTAAAATCAATATCATACAAAAGTGCCTGAATGTAAAATCCGGTGCCCCCGGCTATGATCGGGATTTTTCCATCCGCATAGATTTCTTTTAAATATTCTTTTGCCATCGTGACAAAACGCACAACGTGAAATTCTTCGTCCGGCTCTAGCTCATCGATCATATAATGCGTAACACCCTGCATCTCCTCCGGTGTGATCTTGGCAGAACCGATATCCATATGGCGGTAGACCTGCATAGAATCCGCAGAGATCACCGCTCCATTTATTTTTTTTGCCAGTTCCACCGAGAGGGCACTTTTCCCCACCGCGGTCGGACCGGTCAGAATAATCATTGGTTTTTGCTGCATATCAGACAATCCTTTTAAATTTCTTTTCTATTTCATATTTGGTCATGGAAATGATCGTCGGGCGTCCGTGCGGGCAGTTGTACGGATTTTCAAGCTCCAACAGTTCATCGATCAGCCGTTCTGCCTCCGGCCTGCTGATGTGCTGGTTTCCCTTGATAGCTGCCTTACAGGACATCGACGCAACTTTTTCCATAATGGCACTTGGTGAATCATTTTCATTTATATTTGCAAAATCATCTAACATTTCAAGAAACATTGTTTTTGTGTCAATCCCGGTAAAATCAGCCGGAATAGCAGTCACTGCATATTCCTTTCCGCCGAACGGTTCGATTTCATAGCCGAACGCATCGATCTGCTCCCTGTATTTTTCAAGCATCTCGATCTCTTCAATGCTGAGTGTCAGGATGATCGGCGGACTGAGCGTCTGTGATGAAAATGTTTTTTCACGCACTTTTTTCATCGTTTTCTCATAAAGTACTTTTTCATGCGCTGCATGCTGGTCGATGATGAACAGCTTGTCCTCATACTCTACCATCCAGTAAGTATCGAACAGCTGTCCGATGATCTTGTGTTTCTTCCTGGCATCTTTTGTCAGAAACCCTTCGGAGACTGCCGCAAGTTCCTGTTGCTCGTAAGTGACTTTTGACTCCGGTAAAGCTGCCGCTGTCTCTTCTGGCAGGCTTGCCGTTGTTTTATCCGCCTGTATTGGCTGCGGTACGGGTTTGGAAACGGTGTATGTATTGCTTTCCGATACCCGATCCGCGGACTGTTCTGTGACAGCCGTTTCTTTCTTTGGAAGAAGCGAGTTAAAGACAGAAAGGTTTTCCGGCGGTGCTGATTCCTTCTGCGGTGCTGCGCTCTGCATCGGAATTGTTGTCTGCACGTCTTCATTTTCTTTTGACGCAGCGAAACCAGACTGTCCGCCTGTTCCCTGCTGTATGTTCTGCGGCTGAAACCTTCCTCCACTCCGCACCGTTTCAACACCCCGGCGCTCAAACGGTTCCGGGAGCGGTGCCTTGATGTTTTCCCGTTTCCGTATCTTTTCTTCCTGCACCGGTACTTCAGGGATAAAATCTTTGTGCGTCAGTGCGCCCCGGATAATTTCAAACAATGTCTTATAGATCGCCTCATTGTTTGAAAAACGGAGTTCCATCTTCGTCGGATGCACGTTGACATCTAAAAGATCGGTATCCATGGAAAAGTACAGAACGCAGAACGGATACTGGTGCTGCATCAGAAAGCCTTTGTACGCTTCCTCAATCGACTTTGAGAGCAGCGCGCTCTTGATATAACGTCCGTTGATAAAGTAATTCTCAAAATTACGGTTTCCGCGGGAAATTAACGGTTTTCCGATAAAACCCTTGACATGAAAATACTCATTTTTATGGTCGATCTCTAAAAGCCCGGAGGTGATATCCCTGCCGTAGATATGATAGATCATATCTTTTTCCCTGGAATTGCCGGAGGTATGCATTTTCGTCTGACCGTTATTGATAAATTTAAAGGAAACCCCCGGATGTGACAGGGCAAGACGCTCCATCAGGTCATTGATATAATTGCCCTCCGTCTGCGCGGTCTTTAAAAATTTGCGCCTCGCCGGTGTATTGTAAAAAAGATTGCGGACGATAAAAGTGGTTCCCTCCGGCGCACCGATCTCCTCATTTTCCTTTTCTTTCGAACCCTCAATAACATAGCGGGTACCGGTCAGCTCCCCGTATGTTTTTGTGATCAGCTCGACCTGTGAAACTGCAGCGATACTTGAGAGCGCCTCACCGCGGAATCCCAAAGAGGTAATGCTCATCAGATCTTCCACGCTTTTGATCTTGCTGGTCGAATGGCGCAAAAAGGCAAGCGGAACCTGCGCCCTCTCGATGCCGCAGCCATTGTCCGTGATACGGATAAATGAAATACCGCCCTCTTTGATCTCAACTGTGACGGCAGTTGCCTTTGCATCGATGGCATTTTCCACCAGTTCTTTTACCACGGAAGAGGGGCGTTCCACAACTTCCCCGGCTGCAATCTTGTCAATTGTCTCCTGACTGAGCAGTGTAATTTCAGGCATACAGATTCACCTCTTTGTTTCAATCGTTTCTGCTGCATTTCCTGCAGCATTATTCTGTTATGGTCTTGGCATCTTAGGAACGCCGGACACCGGTTTCCCGCAAGGTCTTGTCTCGGAGCAGTATCCGAAGTAATCACATTTTGGCATAAACAGATTATCTGCGATCCAGCGCCATTCTTCCGAATATTCCGAAAGTGCTTTTCGGATGTCACCAAATAACTGGCGGTATTCCCAATATGCGCGGTTACACATTCTCTGATGGCTCATCTCCGTTAAACTGCGCAGATTTCTTTTATCCACGATCGACGCCGTCATGCCAAGCGGCAGTCCGTTTGCAACATCTTCCTTTGGAATCCCGTAGTCTTCCTGCAAAGCGCGGCATTCTTCATTGATATGCGCCATTAATGCCTGATATTTTTCCAATGCTTCTTTGTTGTTCTGGATCGACGGCGGGATGATGTAATCAAATCCGCGTCCGGCATAATTGATATAGCGTGTACTTGACTGTAAACGTGTCGGTGAGCCGCCAATATGTGTATACCACTCGCGCTCTACTCTCGCGGAATAGCCGGCAATGATCATCTCTACATTTACATATTCCATGACTCTTCCATGTCCGGAAATGATACAGTCCATGCCCCGTTTATAATTTTTCTCCGGATCTTCTACATTTCCTCCCCAGCAGACACCGGCGCGCTGTCCCATCAGCGTGATCGGGTTTTTAGTTGTCTCCGGCAAAATTGTAATTGTGCCCATAAATTTTATTCTCCATTTCTACCAGCGGTTTTTTATTTTATTCTGTAATTCATAAAGTTTGTTTAATGCCTCGATTGGTGTCAGATTTCCGACATCAATCGTTTTTAACTCTTCTAAAATATCATCGTCCTTTACGGTATCAAATAAAGACATCTGTGTCAAATCAACTTCATCCAAACGTTCTTTTTTCTTTTTCGTTCCTGCCGTTGCAGGCGTGATGTTTTTCGTGACAGACGTGATATCATTTGCGCTCAGCTCTTCCACGATTTCTTTGGCGCGTTCAATCACGGAATCCGGAACACCGGCAAGTTTTGCAACCTGGATACCGTAGCTCTTATCCGCACCGCCCTGCACGATCTTGCGCAGAAATACAATGTCGTCGCCTTTTTCTTTGACCGCAATACAGTAATTGTGGACGTTGTTTAACTTTCCTTCCAGCTCAGTCAGCTCGTGATAATGTGTCGCAAACAGTGTCTTTGCACCGAGCAGACGCGGGTTGCTGATATGTTCAACTACCGCCCATGCGATACTTAAACCGTCAAAGGTACTTGTTCCGCGTCCGATCTCATCGAGTACTAAAAGCGAATTGGATGTGGCATTGCGCAGGATATTTGCGACCTCGTTCATCTCCACCATAAAGGTACTCTGACCGCTTGCAAGATCATCCGATGCCCCGACACGGGTAAAAATACGATCCACGATGCCGATCTTTGCCGATGTCGCTGGAACAAAACTTCCGATCTGTGCCATCAGAACGATCAATGCAGCCTGTCTCATGTAAGTGGATTTGCCTGCCATGTTCGGTCCAGTTATGATTGCAATACGGTTATTTCCGTTATCTAAATATGTATCGTTATCGATGAACATATCGTTTGTGATCATTTTTTCGACAACCGGATGTCTGCCGCCCTTGATATCGATCACTCCACTGTTGGTCATCTTTGGTCTGCAGTAATTATTCTGGTCTGCAACGACTGCAAGTGATACAAAAACGTCTAAGTTTGCGATTGCTTTCGCTGTCCGCTGGATACGGACAACTTCTTCTGCAATTTTATTCCGTACTTCACAGAACAGATCATACTCTAAGCTGACGAGCTTGTCCTCCGCGCCTAAGATCATATCTTCTAATTCTTTTAATTCCGGTGTGATGTAACGCTCCGCATTGGCAAGTGTCTGTTTTCTGGTAAAATAATCCGGCACCAGATCCTTGTAGGAATTGGTCACTTCCAGATAATAACCGAACACTTTGTTGTATTTGATCTTTAAATTTTTAATTCCGGTCTTTTCGCGCTCTTTTGCCTCCAACTCTGCAAGCCAGGTCTTACCCTCTGTTTTGGCATTGCGGTATTTATCGACATCCTCATTATAACCTTCCTTGATCAGTCCGCCCTCGCGCACAGAGATCGGCGGTTCTTCCATGATCGAACGATCTACCAGGGAGCAGAGTTCTTCCATGGCATCAATGTCGTTCTGGATATTTTTTAGCAGTGCACCGTCAAACTCATCGAGCAGGGATTTGATCGGAGGCAGCATGCTGATAGAATTCTTAAATGCGATCAGATCACGCGGATTGGCTGTCCGGTAAGTCACACGGGTGATCAGACGCTCAAGGTCATAAATCGGATTTAAATACTCGCGCAATTCCTCCCTTGTGATCACATGATCGTTTAACTCACCAATGGCTTCCTGGCGCAGTTCAATCTCGGTTTTATCGATCAATGGCTGTTCCACATAAGCACGAAGTGTCCTTGCTCCCATCGCTGTTTTGGTTTTATCTAACACCCATAGCAGTGAACCGCGTTTTTGCTTTTCACGCAGTGTCTCCACCAGCTCTAAATTACGTCTGGTCGAACTGTCTATGATCATATATTTCCCGGTTGAGTATGGATGAATCGCAGAAAGATTGCCAAGATCATTTTTCTGTGTTTCATACAGATAGCGGAGCAATGCCCCCGCAGCGATCGTGCCGCACGCATAATCAGATAATCCAAGCCCCTCAAGACTCTGCACCTTAAAATGTTCTTTTAACGTATTTTCTGCCGTCTCGTCACTGAAATACCATGCCTCTAAAGAGTACACTGCAATACCAAGGCGATTTTTCATATCAGAGAGATCGACACCGCTCATATAAAAGCTCTCATTGCAGATGATCTCGGATGGTGCAAATTTGTTGATCTCGTCAATCAGTTTCCGCTCCGTATCGACCTCTGTAACAAAATAGTCTCCGGTCGAGATGTCCGCTAATGAAATACCGTATTTATCTGCAAGATATACGATACACATAATGTAATTATTTTTGGATTCGTCGAGAGCCTGCATGTCTGTGTTTGTTCCCGGTGTGACGATGCGGATCACCTCACGCTTTACAAGACCTTTTGCAAGTTTTGGATCCTCCACCTGCTCACAGATCGCAACTTTATGACCGTTTGCAACCAGTTTATTTAAGTATCCTTCCACTGCATGATAAGGAACACCGCACATCGGCGCGCGTTCCTCTGCACCACAGCTTTTGCCGGTCAGCGTCAGTTCAAGTTCTTTTGAGACAACGATCGCATCATCAAAAAACATCTCATAAAAATCACCGAGTCTGTAAAACAAAATGCAATCTTTATATTCCTCTTTTGTTTTTAAATATTGCTGCATCATAGGTGTATATTCTGCCACGTCTTTAACCTCTGTTCTTTTTCTATTCATCATAATAGCGTCCGTCAAATGGATCATCTATTTTTTTCATAATTGTAATCTATCATTTACTCTCTATGGCATATCTACCGATTGCCTCGGCAACCTTTAAGCCGTCCATTGCCGCAGACATGATACCACCTGCATATCCGGCGCCTTCCCCGCATGGGTAAATGCCGCGGATATTCGACTGGAATGATTCATCACGCACGATACGCACCGGGGAAGATGTACGGCTTTCGACACCGGAAAGGATCGCATCCTCACGGTCAAATTCCGGAATCGCACGGGAAAAATGATGCATTCCTTCTATGAATGATTCCTCTAATTCTTCCGGCAGAAGTCCTCTCAAATTACAAAGTGCGGAATCACCCTTTGTTGTACTCTCAAATGCACCGTAGGAAACGGAAGGACGATTTTTACAGTAATCACCAAACAACTGCTGTGGGATCTTTCCATTTCCAAGTTTCCATGCCTGCTCCTCCAGACGTTCCTGAAAACGGACGCCGGACAGTACATCTTCTTTCCCATCGGCATCTTTTAAAACACCATGACGGATCGCATCCGCCTTAAAATCTTCCGGTGTGACGGAGACGATGATCGCACTGTTTGCGTTGCTGCCGCCACGGTCCGAGTAACTCATGCCGTTGACTGCAAGACGGTGTTCTTCGGAGGAAGCGTTTACGACATAACCGCCCGGACACATGCAAAAGGAGTATACCCCTCTGCCGGAGAGAAGATTTGCCGTCACTTTATAAGGTGCCGCAGGAAGTTTGTCTGCATATAAATCTCCGTACTGTGTCAGATTGACCTCGCTCTGCGGATGCTCCACACGGAATCCGACCGCAAAGGATTTTGCCTGCATATTTAAGCCCTTTTCCTGTAACAGCGAAAACGTATCCCTTGCACTGTGACCGATGGCAAGGATCAGGCAGTCGGTATCGATCTGTCTGTCGTGATTTAATTCGATAGATTTTAAGTTCCCGTTTTTGCCGGTGGAAAATCCGGTAACACAGGTCTCAAATAAAAACTCTACGCCATTTTCTGTCATAAATTCCCGCATCCGTTTTATCACATCTGCAAGAATATCTGTGCCGATATGTGGTTTGTTTTCATATAAAATATGTTCCGGTGCCCCAAATTTTACGAATGTTTCAAGAACAAAACGGTTCCTTCCAATGGGATCTTTGACCAATGTATTTAATTTTCCATCGGAAAAGGTTCCTGCACCGCCCTCTCCGAACTGGACGTTCGAGGCGGTGTCTAAGACACCGGTCTCCCAGAACTTCTGCACATCCGCAGTCCGTTCTTCGACCTTTTTACCACGCTCTGTCACGATCGGATGAAAACCCTCTGACATTAATGCATAGGCACAGAACAGTCCGGCAGGGCCTGCCCCCGCGATCACAGGTGTGCGTGAAGGATTTATGACTTCCGGAAGGACGTATTTTTTTACTTTGATTGACATAACATTATTATTGTTAACCTTTTTTAAAATTTTCTGGTCGTCTGACGTCTCTACATCTACGGAGTACACATAAAACAGATCCGGCTTCTTCCTTGCGTCAATGGATTTTTTGACGATCTGGTATTGAAAAGGCGTGTCCGCCTTTAATTTCAACGCTTTTTTGATCTTTTGCTCTAACTGCACCGTATCATGTGTTACTGGCAGCTTGATCTGATTAATTCGAATCATAATTTCCTCGTTTCTTCCTGTGCGCTTTTTTTCCCGGATGTGCATATTCTCCTGCGTGGCTTCCTGCCACATATCCGCTGGACCAAGCCCATTGCAGATTATATCCACCGCAGATACCATCAATATCAACGACTTCTCCTGCGAAAAACAGTCCCGGAATTAATTTTGACATCATGCTGGCTGCATCGATCTCGCGTGTGTCCACACCGCCCGCACAGACCTGTGCCTGCGCGATATCTTTGCTTCCTGTGATGTCGACACGCAGGTCTTTCAGCAGTTTTGTCAGACGTGTCAGTCGTTTTTCCGGTACTTTTTTTGACGGAATATGAAGATCAATCCCGGCTTCTTTTAAGAGTACCTCTGCAAGCTTTTTATTGCAGAGACCGATCATCGCCTGAGAGGCATCTTTTCCGTGAGCATTCATGCAAAAACGCAGTTTCAGCAGATCATTCACTTCCCCAAAAGACCGGTCCGGCATAAAATCGATCTGTGCATATACCTGTTTTTTTTGTTTTAAAGCTCTGGTTGCATATCGGCTGATCTGAAAAACCGGAATTCCCGATATTCCATAATCCGTCAGCTGTAATTCACCACGTTCTCTGGTCGTTTCTGCTCCGTTTATGTACAGTCTTATCGAAACTTCTGCACGGATTCCTGCAAGCATTTTAAAGAATGACTGCCTGCACTGCAACGGCACCAACGCCGGTACAATATCTATGATATGGTGCCCAAAGTGTTCAATATATGGAAGCGCACTGCCGTCACACCCACTCTTCGGTGAAGCGAAAAGACCGGTTGCAAAAATGATTGATTTTACGCGAAAATCTCCTGTGCCTGTCCGGATCAGAAAGAAATCCCCCTGTCTTTTTATTGCTTTGATCTCACAGGAGACAATCTCCTTTACACCGGTATATGCGGCTTCCATGCGAAGGACATCCAGAACAGAAGCAGCCTGTTCACTCGCCGGGTAATAATAGCCGTTTTTTATTTTTGGTTCGATACCGATCTCACGAAAAAACGCCACTGTTTTTTTTTGATCGAACTGTCTGAATACCGGTACAGCAAAAGCAGGGTTTTCGCCTCTGTAACACGATAATCCCTGCACCTCGTTTGTATAATTACATTTTCCATTCCCCGTGGCAAGTATTTTCTTACCTACACGGTCCATATGTTCTAAGATGATTGTATCTGCACCTGCTAAAGCAGACGCAATAGAAGCCATCAGCCCGGATGCTCCGCCGCCAATGACTGCAACTTCTGTTTCTGTCATATTAAAAACCTTTTTCGATATTTATATAGTTTATTTGTCCGTAACAGGATAAACTATTGATTATTTTAACATACAAAAAACAAACATTCAATCCGTGAAACCCATAGTTATTGCTGGTAATTCATCAATATCAGAAAGGCTGCAGCAATCTAACTGGAATAGCTCTCCAAAAAGGCGTACAATTCCTGATCGTCCGAAAACCGGATCCCATTTTCCAATTTTTTTACCATATCTTCATTCAGATCACGGATGCGGATATTTGTCTCAAAAAATTCTGTGATCCCATCACTCTGGTATACGACCAATATCCCGTCCTTCTGTTTTATAACATATGCATATGATTCATAAACAGCAAGACTCTCTGTTGTCTTAAGTTCTTTTTCTGTATCCGTTTCTGCCGGCATTTCTTCGGTTGCCGCAGCAAGATCCTGTTCTTTTTCCCCCGTATCCTGTTGTGTAAACAGTAAATAAACAACCATGACCAATAAAAGAAAGATCATTCCGGTAAAAAGGCAAATACTCGTCGTTTTTTTCATCCCATCACTCCATATTCCGGTTTTACGATAAGTATTTGCCAAATTTTACTTTTTATTCACTTGTCAGAAATATTTTTTCATGGTTATAGAATGTCTAAACACATGCCGTCAGCTATTTTAATAAGTGCATTTTTTTTGCGACATCTGCCAGCATGCGGCCTTTCGGGAAACGCAAGATTTCCTGCTCATTTAATCCTTTTAACAGCAACAGTAACACTGCATATACCGCCGCTCCAATCACGATCGACAAAAGCGTTGCTACAGCATTAACACGCAGCACGTACAGAATGCCATGATAGACGAGCCATACAACAACACCCATACCGGCAGCGGCGATTGCAGGGACAAAAAATGTTTTTCGAATTTCCTGATGATATCCGCTGTAACGGCGGATTGATCCTGCATTTAAAATACACATGATAAGACCGAATGCTGCATTTGCGATAACGACTGCAAAAATGTTTAAGTCAAACAAGAACATAAGTGCTGCCAGCAGTCCTAAATGCAGTACCAGTGCAATGATCGCATTTTTGATCGGTTCTTTCATGCGGCCGATTCCCTGTAAAAGACCGTTTGAAAGCGTTGACAGTGAAAAAAACAAAATCGTAACAGCTCCTACCTGTAACATATGTGCAGCAGTCTCCGATGAATCACGGAACAAAAGCTGTAAGATCGGTGATGCAAGTATGCCCATGCCAACTGCACATGGAAAAGCAATCACCATGATAAAACGTGTTGCAATCCCGATCTGTCGTTTTGCTTCGCCTTTTTTCCCGGCTGCATAGGCAGCAGTCAGTGCAGGAACAGAGGATGCCGCCATCGCTGATGCAATGGAGATCGGAACATTGATCAGAACCGTATATTTTCCAGTATAAATACCATTCCAGGAACCATACTGGTTCGCGGTATATCCCTGATATGCAGCAATGTGTTTATATACAGCCTGATCTATGACGGTATTGCAGTTGTAGATCGTACTGCTCAGTAAAACCGGGATGATCGTTATGATAAGCAGATGAAATATCGAGCCATAGGAATCAACGTTTCTTTTCCGCTCTCTGTGCAGACTGCGTTTAAACGCACGCAGATATACAATCAGTACAAAGGTACAGAATAATAATGCAACCAGTGCTCCGATCGCAGTACCAAGCGTTCCTCCTGCTGCTCCGTATGCTGCGGAATAATTATCAGCATCACCAAGCAGTGCTCCAGCCTTTGCACCATAATCAGCCAATACATACGCTGCCCATACACTGACGATTGCATTTGCAATCTGCTCTAAGATCTGGGAAGTTGCACTCGGCATCATTGTTCCAAGTCCCTGAAAAAATCCTCTCATAACACCAAGTACTGCAACAATCAGAAGTACAGGGATCAGTACACGCACAGCGAAGACGCTCATCGGTGTTTTCATCAGCGTGCCTGTGATAAACTCAGCACCAAACAAAAGGATCAGTGCGGCGACCGTACCGGTACATACACCGAAGATCAATGCACATTTTAAAATGCGGTATACATTGTGTCTTCTGCCCTGTGAATAATTTGCAGATACAAGTTTTGATACTGCGAGCGGCAGACTGTAGGATGAAATGATCAATAATATATTATAAATCTGGAAAGCAGTTCCATAGTAGTCATTTCCGGTATCCCCGATAATATTTGTCAGCGGGATACGGTAGATCAGACCGATAATACGGCTGACGATGGATGCGATAGCAAGAATAGAACCCTGCACAAGAAAACTTGTACTGCTTTTTTTATTTTGTTTGCCCATATGACT
>OJQG01000855.1_pt1 | contig 14337 bp, 12 predicted proteins | sample 1598701 | NCBI WGS metagenome assembly OJQG01 (sample SAMN03922504, study PRJEB24848) | human gut metagenome | isolation source: stool sample | host: Homo sapiens | place: Germany | collected 2011-11 | reverse complement strand
AACTATGCAAAGTAGTGTAACCCGAAGCAGTACTTCCGTTTCCAAATCGTTACCTCATCTTTTAGGTTCTCTGTATTTATCTAATCTTTAGAGAGTTGCATTAAAATACTATGTTTCCCGTAGAGAAAACATTATTCTTTTTTTATCTACAAAATATGATTACAGATACATATTTAACATGAGGTCAATAAAATATAGCTATCTACAAATATGGCGATTAGCTAAATCCGCTACATCTTATAACCACAAAAAGGACAACAAGGATTGATAACAATCTTGTCTCAGAGTCCTGTTATGATTTTTAGTAGATCAAGGGGCAGTATTATACCTCGACACATCAGTTAATTATTCTTCAATTTTTCAATCAAATATTTTGCACTATCATCATTCCCCAACGATAGCCAATCTTCAATGTTTATACCTGAGAAGATTTTATTCTCTTCCTTTGATGAAGAAGGATGGAAATCACGCTCGTCTTTCATTGGTTGTATAACTTCGACTTCACCCACATGCATGTATTTGCAACAGCTACTGAGCCTCTGCATATCAATCAGGTTGGTGTCTGACCATAGTTGTTTTTCGCCCAGATTACAAAAGAATAAAGAGTATCCTTCTTCTGCTAGAAATTTATTAAGATAATCTCTTCGAATCACAAGTCCATCAAAAGCGTCTCCTGGTATATTCCGGTGGAGTGCAATGATGTATCCATCATTATTGCGAACCACTCCACGCTCCGCATTATAAAGTCCAAACATCTCGTAAAATTCCGATAAAGGCATATATACTGTTGATTTTATGTCATCTTCGTCATCTATTGCAACCCTATCCTCTTGTAATTGGGCACTATATGGAAGTTTTATATTGCATGGCGCTTTATGCCCCCATATCTCTACCTCATCATTTTTTATCTGTTTGAATGTATCCGCCCAAGGATATTCATTCCATATAAACTCATAGTTGCCAGTGCTCTCTGGCATCCAACGACCATAAAAATCCTGTTCCTTTGCCCATGATTCAAACTTGTTAGCGCAATCGTCAGTATCCTTCACAAGACAAGGGGCATAGTATATGAAAGACTCTCGTTTCTCACCATCTTTCTCTTGGGTATATTTCTGATAACCTACGATAACGACCCACTCGCACTGATTTCGGTCTCTCAAGATAATATTTAAAGAAGGTAACACCTCTCTTGAATCTAACCATTCTCTACCATCTGTAATGCCAAACAAGTTTTCAGATGGCAAATAGTCAAACATCTCATTATCTAGCACTATTTGATTCTCAACGACCTTTAGTGTTGGATCAAAATAGAATGATCTATCAGCATACCATGGATAAGGAATTTCGGCTAGTTCTTCTGTAAACCTGTTCTTAGTCATCTTACAGATGTCACAAAGATAAGCCTTTACCTCTCCTAATGCTATCCACTGATATTTCTTGCCTATTCTCTCTTTCAAATGATAGTGCCTGTCCCCCCACTCTACGCTCTTATCATATTCTGATAAAATCTCGGAATACCCGTAAACGTGTTTTATACGATAGGCAACAGCTTTTGTTATATCATCTAACAATATTTTTCTATCGTTGAAGATAAAAGTTTTCGATTCATTGTTACTATTTGTGCCAATTATATATCTGTTAAAATCCCATGCAAACAAAGAATGCCTCAAACAATAAGCACCGCCCTCCGGACCAAAATAATCATCACCAAAAGTTTCTGTTGTCGGATATGTAATCAAATCTTCAGCTGGCTTATAAGGAGGCTGGGAATTATTCCAGAAATCGTCTTCAGAATTGATGTGATTATTGTACTCCAATATTTTCAGAGTCCATATACGTCCATCAATATCAGATGGAATTTTTACTTGATTCTCATAATGGTATTTATAAATCCGTTCTGCGACATTGTGTGTAAGTTGCCCGTCTCGATTTGTCAATAACACACCATAAATCGCTGCATATACTCCAGATAACACGTAAGGATCATTCACCAAATAGAAAACATCAATAATATCTTTGCACAACAAGGGTTGCTTTGACATCAATGAACGCACGACGCGTATCATACGGATACGAAGATTGGGATGCGAAGAAGTGAACATCCAGCACAACAGCCATACATATATTTTAATATCTTCAGCAGTCTTTAAAGAAACACTATTTATCGTATAAGAAAGTCTGTAGCTATCTAAAAGTCCATTTACTCCAATTGTCCATTTTTCATCTCTTTCAAGCATACTCATCGTCATCAGTCTATCATGAAGATAAGGCATTAGCAACGTTTTGTACAGATTAAACTGCTCAAAAACACGAATAACATTTAAGAGATTTTCATCCTCTTTTAAGAAGTTTTGGACAAATTCAGGATGTAGCGTATTTTTACTAGATGCTAAATTTCTTGTAGAAAGACTGCGAATCAGACAGGCTCTCATAAGACCGCCCTTAAAATCTGGTTTATCCCACAACTTTTCATCTGGGTTCCATACAGATAGGAAAGCCGTTACAGTGTTTAACGTCTTTACTTTTTCTTTTTGGGTCATTGTTCCTTGAGCACAATAACCAAGCAATCTTTTTATGTGCTCAAAACGTTCTTCGTCAGTCTTATCCTGTACGAATAGATTCGTTGCACGCACATAATCGCCCATATTATCATATTGGAATGTTGTAAACTGACAACCGTCTATAGTTCCATACTCCATAAGAAGGTTTTCCTTGACAGCACTATGATAAAGATTATTAGACCATAGTCTGTTGCGACATATTTTGTTTGCTATTCTAATTGCTATCCTACGGGGAATGTCACAGCAATGGTATTTTTCAAGAGACCTTCTGCCGATACTGTACATCAAAGTGGTAGTAACATCCCGCTGCGGATCTTCATCTGTCCATCTTGATACATTTTTATTGCACTTGCGGAAATACAGATTATACAACAGCAGAATATCAATCTCTTTTCGCTTATCTATTGGCAACAAATAGAATGACTCGCAAAATATTTTCAAGAGCAAGGGGTTTGTAAACTCTTTGCAATTAGAGTATATCTCAGGATCCTCATAGATGCCATAAACCTTAAAATATTTCTGTAATGCAGCTTTAGTATTACTGAATCCGCCTAAATCCAGTTTTTCCCAATCGCTCGCATTCAATATCGTATGCAGTTCATCATCTGACTCCATTGTTCTTACGGAAACTATGAGTTTTATATTCTGATAAGTTCTGAATGTTTCTACAATTTGTGGTAGTTTTTCTTTCCAATAAAAAGTACCCTCACCTTCATTAAGAGCATCAATTATGAATATTGCATATTTTCCTTTTTTGGCAACTTCATTGTTTAGGACTTTCATGTAATCAACATCTTCCCAACGTCTTATAGTCGCTATTGTTCTCAACGGATCTTCCATGGTACTAAACTCAGTACCAAAGAACAAATATATATTAACCTCTTTGCACAACTTATTCGTTATATGGCAAAGATGGTGCGTTTTTCCATATCCTGCATCACCTGTAATGTACAATAGCCTCCTCTTGCTGAGCATTTCCTTATCTTGAACATCCTGCAATTCATCCATTAAGTCTTGCAGGACATTATGATAGTAGCCTCTGATAAAATAATCCTCATGGTATCTAGGGTCTCTGCATGACCCAATCCTCTCTAAATCCAGATAGAAATCCTTATTTCTCTCACCCGTAGACAGATAATGAATAAATGCAGAATGTGCTTTACAAAACTCCTTATAGTTCTCTGGAAGAGTGTCGTACCAGTTACAGTATTTGATTCTGAGTTCCTCTTGTTCCTCTTTTATATCTAAACCACAAAATAATCGGATATTCTTCTCTAACTCTAAATCCTCAGAATGCAAATCTTCTCTATATCTAGAACTCATCTTCTTTAGAGATTCCTCTGTCGCTTTTATACAAGTACCTATTCCATAAGGCCGAGAATCAAATTCATCAGCATTATTTTCAACATTAACCTCTTTGGGAAGAGCTTGTACAATTGAATTTATAGACGTATAGCCCAATGACCTATGCAATTGATCTGTCACAACCCCAATGGCATATCCAAACTCATTTAACACAGGAGAACCAGAAAAACCAGAATACGAATAAAAACCAAAAGCATCAGTTCTTTGAACAACTATATCGAATCCCAGGGTATGATTACTGAGGTTTCTAACGTTACGTACACTAACACCAAAGTAATCTATACCATTACCTATTTCCTGAGGGTAACCAATGATTTCCAAATCCAGTCCTTTCTTGAACTCTGTATTAAGTAATGGAATCTTCTCAATAAGATTTTCATCTATTGGCTCAAGACATCTCAGTAAGGCAACATCCATAATGTCCCCTATCTTCATTAACTCACATAATACATCTTTACCATCTATAGTGACTATGATTGAAGAACGATCGTATTCTGCATCAGAAACCACATGATAAGCAGTTAATAAATATCCATTGCCTATATAAAAAGCAGTACCTTGCACTTCTCTGCATTTAACTGGCACAACTGACTTACCGCCATAATTGTCAATATTCAAATTCAAGTTCATTATTTGTATCGATTTGGAAATTATATTTTTGTCGTAATTCTACAGATTCATCAGATGCCATATCTTTCATCAAGATATTTCTGTCATAGTTATAGTGAATAGTCCGTACTTTATTATCACCTCTGTCCACTATCTTAACCAAAGTCTCCATTGAAGGCTTATCGCCAACCGAACCGCCTGTAATAAAATAATCAAAGCTGTCTATTACTTCCATCAGTTCTTTGCTGGTGCTATGCTTACTTCCATGATGAGATACCTTTATGGCTTTCATATTATCCACCTTACCATATTTATTCACAATGGCAGTTTTTACGATATCAGGTTCTGCATCCCCCATGAAAAGCACTTTCGTATCTTTGTACTCCCAAATAAATGCAATAGAACCTTTATTCTCATCCGTTATGCCAGACGGCTCAAAATCTTTAGCTTTTTTCCATCTCTCAACTGAATATTTATCTATTAGGCCAGCAATTTTTTGCTTCTTGACGTATTCTCTTTCTCTAATTTTCATTGATACAAGTCGAGAGACTAATTCGAAAAGAGTTTCGCGTCCCTCAAAAGGTGCATTGATAACCTCATGTCTTGTCAATCGTAAATATTCACGGGCAAAATTCATATCCAGCGTTTTAAGTTCAGAACTTGTTGGAGAAATAAAAACCAACTGCCCCAAACCATCTCCCAATGGGTATGGCTCCAAACTGTTCTCTATATAAAATGTTTTCTCCCAAGCACTGTTCCATTGTGGATTTTTCAAAAGGATTGACGCAAGAACAGAAGCATGCTCCATATTTATTTTACCGTTTGTATCAGTACGCTGCTTGGGGAGATTTTGGGTTAGAATTTCAATATCACTACTAACAATCTTGGTTAGTGCCGCTATCTTCTCGCCAGATAACAACTGATAACAATTATAAAAAATCTTACCTATTGTAATCTCTGGCATTGCAATAAGCATCTCACATACTCCATTTATATGATCATCATCTATGTGTGTAACAATAAGAAGATCAATATGCTTATGCAGTTTCTCTTTTATGAATAGATTTATCTCAGGCGTATACTTACCACAATCAATCATAATACTGAACGTGGCATCGTCTTTTATCAGCCTCATAAATACACAATCACCAACTCCAGATTTGAATGTATTTAAAATTGCATGCATAAAAAAATTTTGAAGTTAAGACAATAATTAAGCAGAAACTGTTGTATCCTTATAATATCCAGTTACAAAGAACCACAAACGGTCCCTGCTATGTTCACCGAACGTGAAATTACAAAATTTTTCATATAACAGATAACTTCTGCAAAGTTTTTTATTACTGTCCGGTAAAAACGGTACAACCCAATATTTAGCACTAATACAGCTATTTACATTCATTTCGTAAAAAAGGGCTTGTCTTTTTGTCCTGTGTAAAATTGATAGCATTAACATATTGACCTTGTTTTTATCATTTATGGTGCAATATTACAGAGTTATTATGAGGCCATTGGTTACTCAACCGTTGAGCAACCGACAAAAAAGGACAGAAACCGACAAAGAGGTACAAAAATAGCCGGAGGGTAATTCCGGCTATTTCACAATTATAAGAATATGCTTAAGAAGAATCTTTTGATAAGAAGAAACAGAAAAATATAATACAAACTTACTCTATAATCACATTACAGAGATAATTGAAAATCCATTCTGACCTGCGACATCTCACGTATCACCGTACGGTCTAACACACGTGCATAATGACGGGTCATCTGAACATTGGTATGCCCCAACATTTTAGCAACACTCTCAATGGAAACACCATTTGCCAAAGCAAACGTTGCGAAAGTATGACGGGCCACATGAGTCGTCAATGTTTTCTTAATGCCACAAATATCAGCTAATTCCTTGAGATACGCATTCATCTTTTGATTACAAAGAACAGGAAAAAGCACACCGCGACTTTTACAATATTCATTAGTGGAATACTTTCCTAGGATCTTCAAAGGCACTTCCATCAATGGAATATTACACATAATTTTGGTTTTCTGTCTCCCTTTGCGTATCCATTTGGCACCGTTCGAATCCTCTACTATGTGTTCCTTTTTCAAATCATGAATATCCGAGAAAGCCAAACCTGTGAAGCAACAAAGTGGCAGGTAATTACTTTTAGGAAGAATACTGAGATGAAAACGTAATCCGTTGAAATATAGTGATATCTCACTGATTTTCATTTTGAAGGAATGACCGAAATCGGAAGAATATTGCAACGGTTCAGCTACCAAGTCATTACCTGTTTCCAACCGGGTAAATTGGTGAGAACCACGGATTTTCCTCTCCGGCCGTATGCGATATTAAAGCTTTTCCTTCATTCATGCAAGAGAAAGCTACCAGTCGGATTCTTTTGCACTGTTTTGCTTGTTTTTTCATACCTGAAATCCTTGTAACAATTTATAATATTGCAATTTAAACAAGGAAAAGGATGAAAACAGAAATCAAGGTGCTGCTCTACCTCAAACGGAACGGGCAGGGAAAAGACGGGCTTTGTCCGCTGATGGGAAGAATCATGGTGAAGGGAACGGTTAATTCCGTCACACAGTTGGGATGTAAGATAAAGGTGGACCCGAAACTGTGGAATGCCACTTCGCAAAGATGCACCGGAAAAAGTCGGATGGCTGTTACCACCAACAGGGAGATAGACGGAATGCTGCTCCTTCTGCAAAAGAGATACAACGAGTTGGTGGAGATCAGTGATGACATTACCGCTGCACAGATACGTGACGCTTTTCAGGGAATGGCTGAAAAGCAGGTGACACTGATGGGACTGTTCCGCGAAAACAATGAGGAATATGCCCTGCGTGTTGGGGTGAACCGCGCCCTAAACACCCTTTATCAGTATAAAAACACATACCGTTTCATGGAGAAATTCCTTAAGGAGAAATACAAGGTTTCGGACATTCCTTTCAAAGCATTGGACGAATCGTTCATAGAGGCGTTCGAACTATATCTTCGCATTGACCGGAAACTCCAGACTGGAACCTCCATCGGGCATGTCCAACGGCTGAAGCACATCGCACAGATTGCCGTAAACCGGGCAGTCGTACCTTACAGCCCATTCAAGGATTTTTCTCCAATGAAGCCGAAGCAGAAACAGATGTACCTGAACCGTGAGGAGCTAGACAAACTGATGGCCACCACATTTGATACCCCAAACCGTAACTTTACCAGAGACATGTTCCTCTTTTCCGTCTTCACCGGTATTTGCTACTGTGATATGAGGAACCTGACTGAAAAAAATGTGGTACAGGACTATGAGGGGAACCTTTGGATAGAAACCAGACGCCAGAAGACAGGCACTCCGGAAAATGTGCGCTTGCTTGACATTGCTGTAAAAATCATGGAAAAATACAGGGGGATGGCCCCGGAGGGGAAACTGTTCCCCATGTTAACCAAGGAAAGCATGAATATCCATCTGAAAAAGATGGCTGTACAGTGTGGCATAGACCGTAACTTGTCCTTTCACATGGCCCGCCACAGCTTTGCTTCGCAAGTATGCCTTTCGCTAGGAGTACCCATCGAGACCGTCAGCAAGGCCATGGGGCATAGGAACATCAGTACCACGCAACGCTATGCAAAAGTAACCAATGAGAAGGTGGACCATGACGTTACGGCTTTGAGTCATAATATTACGGGCAAGTACACTTTGTCTGGCATTGAGCTACCGCCATCCACTATTTTGAAAGACATGAGTTTAAGGGAACAGCGGAGAAAAGAAAAAAATACTGGATTAAACAGGGATAAGGAGGGAAAGGTATGAGAAGCACCTTTCGTCTGCTGTTCTATATCAACAGACAAAAAATCAAAAAGACAGGGAAGTGTCCGGTAATGGGACGCATCACCCTTGATGGTAAAGTGAGCCAATATTCTACCGGAGAGGAAGTGTCACCTGAATATTGGGATGCCGGCAAGGGACGTGCGGTTGTTCATGGGAAGGATTCTGAAATGACAGCGACGTTGAGGGAACTTAACTGGAAACTGGAAGAACTGGAGGAAAAGGCAAAGGCCGCCTACAAAAAGAATGTGGATTCGACCGGATATGTCTCGGCCGAATTGATAAAAAACGCCGTGACAGGAAAGGCCCAGCCGAAGGAGACATTGATTGCTCTTTTTGACGAACATAACGAGGAGTATGCAAAACGTGTGGGTGTCGACCGCACGCGCCATACTTATGTACGGTATTTGACGGGCCGCAGGCACTTATATGACTTCCTGCAATACAAGTACGGTGCGGAGGATATGGCATTGCGGTCGGTTGACATGCGGTTCATCGAGAATTTCCATTTTTATCTTTCTACGGTGCTAAGGCTGAAAACCGTATCTTTGAACGATTATCTGATCCTGCTGTGCAAGATAGTCCGGCTTGCTGTCAAGCGCAAGATACTGGGACGTTATCCGTTTACGGGTTACAAACTGGAGACTCCTCCGAAACTTCACAGGCATCTGACGGGAGAACAGCTTGCGAAACTGATGGCCGCCAACCTGCCCACTTACCGGTTGTGTCACACAAGGGATCTTTTTGTTTTTTCGGCTTTCACAGGCCTGGGAAGAGCGGAGATGGCTGAACTTTCCGAGAGCCACATCGTTACGGATGAGAACGGCTCAAAATGGATATACATCCATCGTCTGAAGACAAAAGTGGAATGCCGTATCAAACTGCTGGATATTCCGCTGAAAATCATGGAGAAGTACAAGGGGGAGGGTACGGACGGCAGACTATTTTATGTGCCGGTTACTTCCAGTCTGTGCAGGAGTCTGAAAATAATCGGGGAAATCTGCGGACTGGACTGCCATCTGACCTACTATATGGCTCGGCATACCTATGCGACCGAAGTCTGTCTCTCCAACGGGGTTCCCATTGAGACCATCAGCAGAATGATGGGGCACTCCAACATCCGCACCACACAGATATATGCGGAGATAACCAATCAGAAAATCCGGAAAGATTTCAAGATACTGTCAGAAAAGACGAAGGACCAGTATTCCTTACCGGAAGACAACATGCCGTCCAGGGTTTACCGGTGCGGACAGTACAGCGGATGGAAGAAGGAATGTGGAAGGCAAAAGGACGGTACGGATTCATAGTTGTAATGCATGGCATATACAGAACAATGGGGATGGAAGTCCAGACTTCCTCCCCATTGTCTTACAGCGGCCTCCTATGGCAACCGCATGGCTTTTCTATATCCGTCCTGCAACATCCTTTCGATGTCACTTTCCCTGTACAGCACCTTGCCTCCGAGCCGGATATAGGGCAACCTGCCTTCGTTACGGTATTCCTGGAGGGTTCTGCGGCTGATTTTCAGCATTACGGAGAGTTCACTGTCGGTCAGAAAATGCTCTCCGTTCAATACTGGGCGGCAATTCCGGGATAGACTCCCGATTTTTTCCACCATGCGGTCAATACTTTGGAAAAAAGAGAGGACGTCCCTGTCTTCTCCGGTCAGCAGCTCATTCATGCCTGCGCCTCCTTTCTCCTTTGGACTACGGGAAGTATGCCTTGTATATCTTCCGGCTTGTAGTAGATTTTGTGACTGATTTGGCTGTATGCCAGCGTACCGTTGTCTCTGAGGGTCTGCAAGGTCCGGGGAGTTACATCAAGCAGGATACAGGCCTCCTGGTTGTCCATCCATTTTCCCATTTTCTTTTCACGGTGCTTTTCACAGAAGGCATCCGTAATTTGTGCCGCATCCTCCAGACGTCTCAGCATTCTTTCAAAGACACGCGCTTCGATAGTGACGATTTCCATAAACGCATTCAATTGGTTTGAAGCAAATGTAGGAAGAAAGAAACGTCCGTTGCAAGGAGCTGTCTTCAGATGTCACCAAATGTCCCCAAACGTCAAAAACCGGCCGCAAGGGAAGAAAACAGAAAACGCACACCGCAAACCATGCAGATTGGAGGGAGCTGAAGTCCTATATTTTCTTATGAAACCTATACATACGACAACCGGTTTCCGGTAGAACCGCTTTGTTATCATTCCTAATGTTTGAATAGTCGATAAAATAATAGCCCGGAGTTTGTTATCCATATTTTATGCGTCATGTCGGTCACAGTTAGTCCTATAATCCTCTTTAAAATCAAAATCGTTTGTCCGGGCATTTATTTCCATAAATATTTTCCACGACGTAGTCGCACGGAAAATATTTATGGAAAGCGAAGCTGGAATGCCCGTGACTATAAGATTTTGATTTAACTTTGATTATAGGCCTAACGTAATCTTTCTTTTTTTAAATCAAATTATGGACTAATCATTGTGTTTTAATTCCTATTTCAAGTTGTACTCTCCTTTATGTGAGATGCCAGACTATACAACCTTTATATGTATATATTTAAACACAAAAATACAGTAATGTTATACTAATAACGATTGCAAAACAACTACAACCAATAGCAATGAAAAAGCTATTATTATGGTAATCATTAAGTTCTTTATACTTGATAGGTGTTTGTCGAATATACTTATACCATAACCAAGTCAATAGCTTTCCTAATCTTTGGGCTGTTATAATACTACTCATTCTTTTTCTTTTGAATATTCATTCCAAATAGTAATTCCATCATTAATATTCCCCCAAAACTCTTCACTGGTTTGGTGCATGTCATAATAATGCTTGGCTTGCTTGAATTGTCTGCTAGCTTCTTTTTGCCAACCTTTTCCTGAAGCTTTATTCAATTTATATTGCTTTGATTTGATAAATGAGTTATATCCTTGCAATCCTGAGGCCACTTTTCCACATAGCCCTAAAAATTTAACACCTTTTAAAAAAGCAGTTGGCAACACATCTAGAAAGGCCTCAAATTTTTCTTGAGGTAATTGGACGCTTCCAGAGAGAGAACGTCCAGTAAATAGTTTAAAAGGAGAGTTTATGAGTCCATATCCCATATTATTTGCTATTTTCCATACCCCTTCCAATAAATTACTAGAAGGAGAATCCAGCCAAAACTCATATGATGTTAATGGTCTGGCTTCTTTAATCTCACCATTGTCTAACTGTATGGGCGTATCTATGACTTTTCTTTGCGATATATCTAAAATTAAAATCTTTTCTCCTATTGAGAGGTGATTACTATGTAGTTTGTTCCATCTGACTAATTCATCAACCGTGACATCAAAAAGATCTGCAATATTGGTTAATGTATCTCCTTCACAAACGACATAGATAGCACAACCATTTTTTGAAAAAAGACCTTTCAGACTCTTTTTCACCATTTCTTTTGAAGTATCAATACACTGAACTTGTATGATATCAGGCATACATAATTGTCCCCAAGGAATATCACCATTCATATTCACTATATCCCCATCAGAAGACAGTGAACATTCTTGATATTGTACAAAAGCATAACCTTCACCAATGACAAATCCAGTATAAGGGATTCTTTGGGCTCTTAGATTCTCAAAAGTTTCTCTGTTTATATAAATATTGTTATATTCACTCATATTTGTTTATATATTAATATAATATGTTTATTAACGGATATTTTAACAACAAAAGTAACTGGAAAATATATGATATTTTCTAAAACATCTCACAAAATCAAGAGATTTCGTCTTATGGAGAAACTTCTTGCTTTTGTGGAGTGTTAGTAACTATTTCTTTTATCATATTGTATACCTTATAACAAAAAGAAGATTTATTTATATCACATGGGACTACCAGAGAAATCCGTTTTTGTTGTGAAGAAAAATGGGGATTAAAAATAATATATATAGGTCCTTTTTTATTTCGGTCTAAAAAGAAACCTTTTTTATCCATTGCTTCAAACATATTCTTATCCTGTGTATAAAATATATTAAACACATTATCATCATTATCCAATTCTCTATAAAAGTTTGGATATAGTTCAATTATACGAGACTCAAATAGGTGTATAAAAGATGAAAAATTTAAATCTGTATAAAAAATATAATCAATACCTGTTATCATATCTAATGAATTTTTGGTGTTTCACCATGTCTTGTGACAGATGAACGATCTATTTCTACATCACCGTCAATATACTTAATAAATTGGCCTCTATCCCCATTTAAAGATTTCAATTTAGAATCATCTATCTGAATTTCAAAAAAATGAGAAGATTTATTTCCAGTTAAACCTAATTTCTTATAGCCATTATTGTTTTTGGCCAATATTTCAGGAGACTTGGTTGTTACATATACACCTTTAGGGTTTCCTTTTTTAGGTATTGAAGCTTTAAACACATACGGTGATTGCGAAGATATTTTATTGTATGATTTTTTACTTGTGTAGTGGTACACTGTTACAATATTTAGCCCAAATAAGTCTAAACCACTATTGGTATCATAAACATATCCATAAAATGTTGGGTTATTCCCTGCAAATTCTATTGGATCTTGTGACACATAGTTTCCCAAATTGGGAGAGTAATATCTAAATCGATTATAATATAATTCTGTTTCTTCATCTTCATATTGTCCCTGAAATCTGAATGGACAATCACCTAAAGAACTTCCTTTAAAGCTCGTTACTTTTCCGTAAATATTCAATATGCAATCCCAAATCTTGTTTCCTTGTTCATCGTACATTTGGATAGGTGTACCCAAATGGTCAGATACGATGGAATGCTGCTTGCTGTCTAGCATCTTCGCTGTAGGAATCAAAGTACCCACTTCAAATACCCAAGTGATTATATCCTCTGTCGGTTCTTTCTGAATATTCTCCTCCTCATTCGATTGCTCATCTGTTACTTTGTAGCTCCACTCATGTAGAGGCACATTTCCATTCCATATCCAACGTGTCTTCTTTCCGAAATATTGTTTGGAGGTTCGTCTTCCCAAGGCATCATACTGAAACTCTACCGGTCTTCCATCCGGACGTATAACTTTTTTCAATGTTCCATTGGAATTCCATTTGTAGTTCCAGCCCGTACCTGTTGCCAAAAAAGAAATACCCCGTTCTTTTTTCATTCGTTTGCGATCGTATCTAATATCGCTTCCTCTTAGTTCTTTGAACTCTCTAAAGACAAGGTTCCCCTCATTATCGTAATGATAGAAACAATCCGGATCCTCCAAAAGTTTTCCTCCGGCACCGTATTTACGGTCTTTCTTGTCCGGTGTCTCGAAGAGATTGCCAACGAAGTCCGGCATGCGGTAAATCACATCCGTTTCCGAACCTTGTATGGTCTCCTGCCGGATAAGAAAATCGAACCGGTCGTAGTCGTAGCGCATGACCGTTCCCGTCAGTTCGTTCTCCTTGGAGAGCAGGCGATTGGTAATGCCCCACTCATAACGGTACGCTCCACGCTCGATGCCGCCCACACGGACAGACTTACGCACCTCTCGCCCGAAACCGTCGCGCTCGGTGCTGACGGTTACGCCACCGGAGAAGGTGCGCTGCACCTCCAGCCCCGTGTTGTCGCGCACCCATGACGCCTGCCAGCTTTTGCCCGCCTGCATGGTTTGCAAGTTGCCTTCACGGTCGTACGTATGACGGATGTCCGCTCCCAGGCTGCTGGTGATGCGGGTACAGTTGCCCTCGCTGTCGTACGTGCGGTTAACGGTATATTCTCCCTGTTTTTCCTCAATAATCTGTCCTGTCTTCCTGTCACGGGTGAACTCCAGCAGGTTCTCGCTGTTTTCCGCCTTGACAAGCATTCCGTCCTTGTCATACGTGTAGAGGGATACCTCGCCGTCGTACTGTTCTTCCTTCAGGATGTTGTCCAGCCCATCATACAGGTATTCCGTCCATTTGTCCCCGGGACGGTTTACCCGTGTGACACGTC